>Ga0209347_1003568_pt1 | contig 17779 bp, 14 predicted proteins | sample AutmiccommuBRH23_FD_187382 | JGI IMG/M metagenome (GOLD analysis project Ga0209347, IMG submission 187382) | Deep subsurface microbial communities from Mt. Terri, Switzerland - Autotrophic microbial communities BRH/23 (SPAdes) (version 2) | ecosystem: Environmental > Aquatic > Deep subsurface >...
CGGTGTTCCTGCACCATGCGCACCGCGCGTTCACGTACTTCAGGGGAATATTTGTTCGTCTTGGATTTCTTCATCATGGCTCCATTCTCTCGGGAAAAGGAGCCTCCTCAAAACCCGGGGCGGTTCAAAGCGTCTGAATCGCCGCTATTGGATGGTCAGCCAATCTATTGTGTTTGCAAGGACTTCCTTAAAGAAACAAGACTGGATTGCTTGTGATGTCCTGCCCTGCCGAGCCACACCACACTGTTCGATTTGGCGGTCGATCCACCGGCTTTCTGGGTTAGGTTGAGTTGCGAGCGTGGATTGTGTCCAACCCAAAAATTGGTGCCAATGCCAGTGGTGCAGATTGGAGCGTGGACGTACTCATGTGAATGTGGCTTATCTCTATCCCATCTTCACTTCGTATGGGATTGATAAGTAAGCAGTCGCAGGGCATTGACCACAACCACTACAGTTGATCCCTCGTGCACCAGCACTGCCAGCCCGATCCCCGCCCAACCGAACAGGGTGGCGGGAATCAGCAACGCCACCACGCCCATCGACACCCACAGGTTCTGACGAATAATGCGCCGTGATGCACGGCTCAAGGCCACGGCAAATGGCAGCTTGGAAAGGTCATCCGCCATCAGCGCCACATCCGCGGTTTCCAGCGCCACATCGGTGCCGGCGCCGCCCATGGCGATGCCGACCGTGGCGCGTGCCATGGCTGGCGCATCGTTGACGCCGTCGCCGACCATGGCCACCAGGCCGAAGCGTTGCCCAAGTTCGTCCATTGCCTTGACCTTGTCTTCCGGCAACAGCCCCGCTTTTATTTCGTCCAGGCCAACCGCGTCGGCGATGGCGCGGCCCACGCGTTCATTGTCTCCGGTGAGCATGATGGTTTTTCGGATGCCAAGCTGATGCAGCCGTTCCAGCACCTGCTTCGCGCCTTCGCGCGGGGTATCAGCCAAGGCCACGACGCCGAGGAACTGCCCGTCAGCCTGGATCAGCATGATGGTTTTGCCTTCCGTCTGGAGGCGCTCTGCCTGCTGTTGAATTGCGTCAGGGATGGTTTCACCATCAAACAGCCTGGCGTTACCGATGGCGATTTTTTGGCCATCGAATTCGGCGCGCAGTCCTTTTCCGGTCACGGCTTTGGCCTCCCCGGCTTCACCCCAGATTAAACCGCGCTCCTTCGCCTCCCTCACCACCGCCTGCGCCAGCGGATGGGCGCTGCGACTTTCCACGGCGGCGGCAAGGGTCAGCAGACGTGCCTCGTCTCCGCTGACGGCGACGACATCAGTCACCCTGGGCTTGCCGATGGTCAATGTGCCGGTCTTGTCGAAGGCGATGGCCGTCAGTACGCCCAGATTTTCCAGGTGCGCGCCCCCCTTGATCAGCACGCCGCCGCGCGCGGCACGCGCGATGCCGGACAGTACCGCCGACGGGGTGGCGATGGCCAGCGCGCAGGGTGAAGCCGCCACCAGCACCGCCATGGCACGGTAAAAGGATTCGGCGAAGGGAAAGCCGAACAGCGGCGGCAGCGCGATGAGCAGCGCGGCGCCCACCAGCACGACGGGCACGAAGATGCGCTCGAAGCGGTCGGTGAATCTCTGCGTGGGGGATTTCTGCGTCTGCGCCTCGGCCACCATCTCCACCATGCGTGCCAGGGTGCTCTCCCGCGCCAGCCTCGTCACCTCAACAACCAGCGCGCCCTCGCCGTTGACAGTAGCGGCGAACACCTTGTCGCCGAGCTGCTTGTCCACCGGCATGGATTCGCCGGTGACCGGAGATTGATCGACCGCCGAGTTGCCGGACGCCACTTGGCCGTCGGCGGGAATGCGCTGACCGGGCTTGACGATCACCCGGTCGCCGCGCTGCAATTCCTCCACCCGTACCTCGATCTCGGCACCATCACGCTGAACGATGGCGGTCTTGGGCGCCAGTTCCGCCAGCGCCTCGATGGCCTTGCGCGCCCGGTCCATGGCCAGGTGTTCCAGTGCATGACCCAGGCTGAACAGGAACAGCAGCAGCGCGCCTTCTTCCCAGGCGCCAAGCGCTGCCGCCCCGGCCGCCGCGACGATCATCAGGACATCGATATCGAAGCTGCGGTTCTTCACGCTCTGCCAGGCATCGCGCAGGGCATAGAAACCGCCCGTCGCATAGGCGCCCAGCAACAAGCCGAGCGATAAGCTGCGCGGCGCATCGGCGAGACCGGCCAGCCATCCCGCCAGCAACAGCAAGCCCGCAATGCCGCTGAAGATGAGCTCGCTATGTTCGGCGAACCAGCCGGCCTCGCGGCCCTCCTCCAGCACGACATAACCCAGCGCCTCGATACGCCGGATGATCGCCGCGCGCGCGACTTTTTCGCTGTCGAATTCCAGGCGCAGGCGTTCGGCAGCGTAGCTCACTGAGGCCTCCAACACGCCGTCCGTGCGTTGCAGGGCGTGCTCGATCACGGTGGCGCAGGTGGGGCAGTCCATGCCGTCGATACGCAGGCTCTCGTGATGATAGCGATTGCCGATTTTCGCACCGGCCGCTTGCGCCAGCTCGCGCACCCGGCTCACGCTGAACCGCTGCGGATCGTAATGCAGGCAAAGGCGGGCGCTGCCGTCTTCGCGAATCAGGTGTACCTTTTCCAACCCTTCGGCCTGTAGCAATTCAGTCAATCGCCCCACGCAGGCGTCGCGCTCATCGGGGACATCCGGCAAGACCAGGGACAGGTCCAGTTTAAGTTTTTCAGCCATGATGCTCCTCCTCATAGAGCCCTGATCCAGACCGATCCGTGCCCAGCACGCGCACTTCAACGTGCCGAATCAATAATTGCGTACCAACAGCACACTTCCGCTCCAACGATATTTCTCTTCTGTCGTGCCAGGAGCAGGCATACGTTGAACCATGCGCCACCCGCTCCCGTCCAGTGAGCGTTCCAGTAAGGCAAGAGGCGTGTCATATCCGTCCGCAATCGACGGCAGGCTCAGGAACGGCAAGCGTCCGGGTCCCTGGAACGAAACGCTCCCAACCCAGAGTGGAATCCCGCCGGGATCGACCACCACATCAGTGCTCCAGAGACGGAGAACGAGCTGTCGGTCAACCGTGGTTTTTCCTTGCGGCCCGCCCGCATCCAGTGGGCGGATCATCACCAGCAACTCGTGCCTGCCGTCATGCACCTGCGGCAGCATCGGAAGCTCGGCAAGCGCGGGCGCCGGAAGCAGCCAGCGCAAGGCCGAAGTCGCGCTCAACGGAACCGACTCACGCCAGCCCTGCGCGGCGAGCTTCTCGCGTACGGGGGTAAGCGTGCCGGCCCATTGCACATTGAGGGGCTGTTCGAACTCACCTTCGAGGTCCAGGCGATAGGCCGGCAGCGAGCGCCACTGCCCGCGCCACCACGACTCCAGGTCCAAGTGGCGGGCCGCGATCTGCGGCGCTGCGTACCGCTGAAAGTCCGTGGAATATTGGAAAGTCACGTGCCATCCAGCCGCCAGCACGAAAGCGAGCAGCGTCACGTGCGGCAGCCCCGTCGGCAAGAGGGTCGGCGCCCGATGGCGGTAGTAGGCGATCGCCAGCAGGCAAACCCAGGCCAAACCAAGGCTCAGCCCACCGAGCACATCCGACAACCAATGCGCACCCAGATACAAACGCGAGAGGGCAATGGTGCTGATAAGCAGCGCGGCCAGGGCGTAGGGAAACCAGCGGCGTGGTGGTGAAAGATTGCGTGCGACGAGTACGGCCAGGAACCCGTACGTCACCATGCTCATGGTGGCGTGGCCGCTGGGGAAGGCGTAGGCGGAAAGCGCATCGTACTGGGCAGTAAGCGGCCGGGGCCGTTGCAAGACCACTTTGAGCACGGTGGTGGCAAACTGGCCAAAGCCTACCGCTGCGGCCCAGTAGGCGGCCGCACGCCAGCACCGCCGCCATAAAAGCCAGGCCAGCACGGCTGCCGCGACGAGCGCGATGACCACACCATCGCCCAGTTCCGTCAGGAATACCATGACCTGGTCGCCCCAGGGCGTGCGCAGACGCTGCAGAAGTCGGTACAGGCTCTCGTCTGCGCGCACGAGGGGGTCGCCCGTGACGACATCCTCCAGCACCCCCAGGAACAACCAGGCGGAGCCCGTGAGCAGGGTTCCCAGCACGAGCAGCGCCTTCGCTTCAGGCTGCGCAGGGTCCAGGACGCCGCCTATTACGTTGTTCACTCTCGGATGGCGGCTGCCCCAAGCCAGGAGCCATTGAGTCATCTGCGCGGCCCTCGGCGGCAGCACCTGGAAAAGCCAGCGCATGATCCACAAGATGAACCAGATCACCGCGACGAGCAGCACCAGCAGCACCGCGAGCCGCGCCGCGACCGCGCCCGCAAGGGCGAGCGAGGCGCCGAAGGCCATGCCCGGCAGCAGATAGGCCGGCGCCCAGGCAAGCGCCGACAGGACGTTTACCGCGTAGAAGGTCGCGGGCCGCATCCCGAGCATGCCGGCCACGACGGGAACAATGGGACGGACGGGACCGACGAAGCGTCCGAGGAGAACGCTCTTGCCTCCGTGGCGATGAAAGAATTCCTCGCCGCGGGACAACCATCCGGGATGGCGACGGAACGGCCACAAGGCACGCAGTCGATCGCGATAGCGCCGGCCGATCCAGAAGCTGATGCCGTCGCCGGCGATCGCACCCGCCACGGCTAGCAGCAGGGTCGGCCAGAAGTCGAGCGCCCCCAGGGCCACGAGCGCCCCGGCGATGATCATGACGGCCGCACCCGGCACGACCAGGCCCACAACCGCTAGCGATTCAGCCATGGCGACGGTGAAGACCAAGACGCCGGCAACGTCCGGATGCATCCCGACCCAGTCCACAACGTTTTGCAAGAGACTTGTCACTTGGCCTATCTCCATCCCCTATGGAATCACGGCAACCTCGCACATGCCGTTGCGATGGCGAACGGAACGCCCTCAAGCCGCATATGCAAAGTCCGCCTGGTCAGACGGTCGATGCCGGCATCGCGCTCGTCGGGGACATCCGGCAAGACCAGGGACAAGTCCAGTTTAAATTTTTCGGTCATGCTGCTGCTCCTTGTAGAACCAAATGATTACAGCGGGGTATGCGCTGCATTACCGCCGGGGTTTGCCGCCAGCTTGGGCGGCGCCTCACGAAACGGAAAAAACCGTACGCTTGGCGAGCGCCCTCATAAGGTCTCGCGTTCTGTTGCCGTTTTAACCAATCGCGGTATCCAGCGCACATAGACAAGTTCGCTAACGAGTTCAACCAGCGTTTGCGTAACCACTACCGCCGGGATGAGGGCGCCACCTCCGGGGACGGCGAATGCCAGTGGCAATACCACCAATGAATTGCGGGTACCAGCGCTGAAGGCCAGGGCACGGCCCGCGCCAACATCGAGTCCTAGAAGTTTTCCCACCGCATAGGCGACAAGAGGCATGGCGATCGCGAATGCCACATAAATCGGTACTGTCCAGGCAACATCGGTAGATGCAGCACCGATCTGTGGAGCAACGGCCGCGAACACAATCAACAACACGAGCGCCATTAGAGGGACGGGCAACCATCCCATCGCACCCTCAACCTGCTTGCCCAGCTCGCGGCGGGCAGCCCAATACTGGGTTAACCAGGCGAGGACAAGGGGTACTGCAATCAGCCAGAAAAATGCGTTCAGGAAGGGTCTTGCCTGCACCAAGCCTGCTGCGTCAGCCCCGAGAAACAGCCCGAGGTAAATGGGTAACAGCAGCATTTGCGCGATGAGCAAAACGGGCGTTGCCGCGAGGATGAGCTTCGCGTCTCCCCGCCCCAGGTGCGTGAATACAACGACATAATCAATGCAGGGCGTCAGCAATACCAGCAGCACAGCGAACTGAAGCGCCGGGTTGTCGGGAAGGAATTGGATCAGCCCGAGCACCACCAGCGGAACCGCAACGAAGTTGACGATTAACAGCGCCGAGAGAAAGCGCCCATGGGTCAGTGCCTGCCGGAGGGAAGTCATCGGCACTTGCAAGAACGTGACATAGAGTAGCGCAGCCAGTGCCGGATTGATCCAGGTTTCCAAGGCAGCGGAGGATCGATCCGCCACGGTGGCCACCAGTAGTCCAGCAAACACCGCTGTGAAATAGATAGCAACTTGATGCTTTTCCAGCATCGACTTAGAGACCCGAATCATCGTATGACCTTGCTCCCGTATTCCCACTTTTTGTTTGCGCACCAGGGATTCAGGCCCCATCAATCCGAACGCGCAGCAATTTGGCCGAATTCAAAAACACCAGAACATCCGGCCCCAGATGCAGAAAGGCGGCTTCGATAGGACCAATCCAGCCCATCAGCGCTGCCGTGATACCCAACACATGGACTACGCCAACGCCCACAAATAAATTCTCTTGAATCGTGCGATAAGCGCGTCGGGCAATGGCACGGGCACTGACGATTTTAGATAAATCATCCGTCATCAAAACAATATCGGCCGCTTCCAGCGCGGCCTGGGTGCCGCCACCGCCCATCGCAATACCTACATCCGCTCGCGCCAAGGCGGGTGCGTCGTTGATGCCGTCACCTATCATTGCTACGCGACGCCCTTGCTTTTTTAACGCTTCGATCGCTGCTACTTTGTCTTCCGGCATCAAGTTGGCGCGCACCTCGTCCACGCCCAATTCCGTGGCCACCGCGCGTGCGGTGGCCTCATTGTCGCCGGTCAACATCACGATGCGCTTGACGCCCGTCCGCTTCAATTTCTCCAGCGCTTCACGCGCACCCGGCCGTAACACATCGGCGATGAAGATTACCCCGGCAAATTGTCCCTCGACTGCCACATGAACCGGTGTTTGTCCGCCGTCTTCAATTGCGGTGACAAGTGTTACGCCGTTTTCACGCAGCAGTGCCGCATTGCCGACCAGCACGGTACGACCCGAGACGGTTGATATCACGCCCCGGCCTTGCACTTGCTCATATTGGTCCGGCTCCGGCACGGCAATATTTTTCGAAGTTGCGTAATCCACCACGGCTTTGGCCAGCGGATGCGCTGAACGGCGGTCGGCGGCGGCAGCCAGACTCAACAGCTCCATTTCAGAAAATCGTGTATCGCGCGCCTCCACGCGAACCACTTCAGGCTTGTTCGCCGTCAGCGTGCCGGTTTTGTCGAACACCATCACATCCACTTTGGCCAGCGACTCCAGATACAGGCCGCCCTTGATCAAAACCCCATGGCGAGCCGCACGCGCAATCGCGGCGATCATCACCAAGGGTGTCGCCAGCCCCAGTTCGGCAGGCGAGGTAAAAATCAGCAACGTGACGATAGTTCGCACGTCGCCCGTGACCATATAAACCACGATGAGAAATATAAAAACCACGGGGATTAGCCACGACGCCACTTTGTCGGCGAGTTTTTGCACCGGCGCCTGCGCCGCCTCGGCGTTTTCCACCAGTCCGATGATGCGGGCAAAGGTGGTGTCGCTGCCGACTTTTTCTGTCTGAATATCGAGTGCGCCCGATGCGACGATGGTGCCGGCAAAAACGCTTGCGCCGATACTCTTGTCCTTGGGAAGACTTTCGCCGGTGATGGGCGCTTCGTTGATCGATGCGGCACCGCCTACGATACTGCCGTCCACCGGGATTTTTTCGCCAGCGCGCACCAGCACGACATCGCCGGTTCGCAATTGCTCGATCGGCACCACGCGTTCGCCGTCCGCGCTGCGCATCAACGCCACTTGCGGCACTGAACCGATCAGGGTCTTGATGGAGGCCCGTGCGCGATCCATATTCAAGTCGGCGATGAACTCCGCAATGAGAATAATCACCATCAGCACGGCGCCGGCGACCGTCTCGCCGCCAAACACCGCGACCAAGGTGGCCACGGTAACGAAAATCTCGGTGCCGATTTTGCGTTCGCGTATCAGGTCGATCAAGCCGGTTTTTACCAGCGGATATAAGCCAATAGCGACGGCCAGCCACAGGATTTGTAGCGGTACCCATTGCCGCCAAAACAGCAGCGCCACCAAGCCGGTAAGCAAAATACGTCCGACTTCGATCCAGCGCGTGCGTGTCATCAGCACCCGCAGGCTTGAGGCGCTCGCTTGTTCGGCCGCCGCTGCACGGTTCACATTCATTGTTTGAGCTTTCATTTTTCTTATTCCGATAACTGCGGCAATTCAGTCAGCCGCCCCACGCAGGCGTCGCGCTCATCGGCGATGCAACGCACCGCCCTCGCCCGCAATCAGGGCTGCGCTCGGCACGCGCAGCTCCCGCCGCGCGTGCCGAATCACCGAGCTACCCGAACTTAACGCCAACCCTGCCAACACCAGCGCCACGGCAATATCCGGCCAGCCGTGCGCGGTCGCCCACACCCCGGCGGCCGCCCCCATCACCGCCAGATTGCCGAGCGCGTCGTTGCGCGAACACAGCCACACCGAGCGGGCCTGCGCATCACCCTGGCGATGGGCATACAGCAACGCCGCCACGCCGACGTTGACCGCCAGCGCCAATAGGCTCACCCAACCCATAATGACGGGCTCCGGCACGATGCCGGCCGACCATTGCCAGGCTGACTTGCCGAGCACGAACACGCCGTAGCCCACCATCAGCCAGCCCTTCCACAGCGCGGTGCGCGAACGCCACACCGGCGCCAGTCCCAGCACGAACAGGGCGACGCCGTAGTTGCCAGCGTCGCCCAGGAAATCCACCGCATCGGCCAGCAGCGACACCGACCGCGCCGCGAAGCTGGCAACCAGCTCGACGACGAACATCAGCGCGTTGAGCACCAGGGCAATCCACAGCGCGCGCCGGTAGCCCGGATCGGGCGGCGGCGTGCCGCATACCGAATCGCAGGCGCAGCCGTTCATGATGGATGCCGCCTCATGCGGCCCTGCGGGTAAAATGTCGTTTCTCTCATCCCGTCATCTTGCCACTGGCTCGTTGCTATCGGCAGCGCCCGCTTCCTCCTCTTCTTCTTTCCGGTACGCCAGTCGATACAGGATCGGCAGCACCAGCAGGGTCAGCGCCGTCGATGACAGGATGCCGCCGATGACGACGGTGGCCAGCGGCCGCTGCACCTCGGCCCCCGTTCCCGTGGCAATTGCCATCGGAATGAAGCCGAGCGACGCGACGAGAGCGGTCATCAGCACCGGGCGCAGCCGCGTCAGCGCGCCTTCGTTAATCGCCTCATCCAGCGACCTGCCTTCCTCGCGCAGGGAACGGATGTAGGCGATCATCACCAGACCATTCAGCACCGCCACGCCCGACAGCGCGATGAAGCCGACCCCCGCCGAAATGGAAAGCGGGATATCGCGCAGCCACAGCGCCAGGATGCCGCCGGTCAGGGCGAACGGTACGCCGGTAAACACCAGCAGCCCGTCCTTGACGTTGTTGAACATCGCGAACAGCAGCAGGAACACCAGCAGCAGCGCCACCGGAACCACGATCTGCAGGCGCTTCGCCGCCGACTGCAACTGCTCGAAGGTGCCGCCCCAGGTGGTCCAGTAGCCGGCCGGTATCTTGACCGACTCCTGTATCCGCTGCTCGGCCTCGGCGACAAAAGAGCCGATATCCCGTCCGCGCACATTGGACGTCACCACCACACGCCGCTTGCCGTCCTCGCGGCTGATCTGGTTGGGACCCGGCGCGACTTCCAGCGTTGCCACGTCGCCCAGTTGCAGATAGGCGCGGCGGGTTTGGCCGCCCGCTTCGTCCATGGGCAAATTAATGGGCAGTTGTTTCATCGCCTCCATGTCGTTGCGTAGCCGCTCGGGCAGGCGGACGATGATGTCGAAGCGCCGGTCGCCCTGAAACAGCACCCCGGCTTCCCTGCCGCCCACCGCGATGGCGATCGCTTCCTGCACGTCCCCGACATTCACGCCCAGGCGCGCGGTCTTCTCGCGGTCGATATGAATGGTCAGCATCGGCAAGCCCGTGGTTTGTTCGACCTTGACATCGGCGGCGCCGGGCACCTTTTCCAGCACCTCCGCGATCTCATCGGCGGTGCGGTTCATCGTGTCCATGTCGTCGCCGAACACCTTGACCGCCACGTCGCTGCGCACGCCGGAAAGCAGTTCGTTGAAGCGCATCTGGATCGGCTGGGTGAACTCGTAATTGTTGCCGGGCACCTTGGCCACCGCCGCTTGCATGGCTTCGACCAGATCGGCCTTGCTGCGCTTCGGATCGGGCCATTCCGATTGCGGCTTCAGCATGACGAAGTTGTCCGCGACGTTGGGCGGCATCGGGTCGGTCGCGATCTCGGCTGTGCCGAGCTTGGCGAAAATCCGGTCGACCTCCGGAAACTGCTTGATGGTTCGCTCCAGTTCGGTTTGCATCTCGATCGCCTGCGACAGGCTGGTCCCCGGAATGCGCAAGGCATGGAGCGCGATATCGCCCTCGTTGAGGCTCGGCACGAACTCGCTGCCCATGCGCGTGGCAAGCAATCCACTGAGGACCACGGCGACCATCGTGACCGTCAGTACCAACGGCTTGTTGAGCATCGCAAAACCGAGCATCGGGGCATAGCCGCGCTTGGCCCATCCCATCAGGCGGTTTTCCTTTTCGCTGACCTTGTTGCCGATCAGCAGCGCCACAGCGGCGGGAATGAAGGTGACCGACAGGATCATGGCGCCCAGCAAGGCGGCCACCACGGTGAAGGCCATCGGGTGGAACATCTTGCCCTCCACGCCGGTGAGCACGAAGATCGGCAGGTACACCACCATGATGATGAGTTGGCCATACAGCAGCGGCCGGCGCGCTTCCCGGGCCGCCGCGAACACCTCGTGAAAGCGTTCGTTGCGGGTCAAGGCCCGGCCTGCTTTGGATTGCGCATGGGCCAGCCGCCGCACGCAGTTCTCCACGATCACCACGGCGCCGTCGATGATGATGCCGAAGTCCAGCGCCCCCAGGCTCATCAAATTGGCACTGACCTTGTTGCTGACCATGCCGGTGAAGGTGAACAGCATGGAAAGCGGAATCACCATCGCCGTAATGATCGCCGCGCGGATGTTGCCGAGGAAAAGGAACAGAATCACGATCACGAGGATCGCGCCTTCGATCAGGTTTTTCTTGACCGTGTCGATCGCCTTGTCCACCAGTATCGTGCGGTCGTAGACGGTCTGGGCGACCACGCCTTCGGGCAGCGTGCGGTTGATCTCTTCCAGGCGCTTGGAGACGGCCTGGGAGACCGTGCGGCTGTTCTCGCCGATCAGCATGAACACGGTGCCGAGCACCACCTCGCGCCCGTTCTCGGTCGCGGCGCCGGTGCGCAATTCCTTGCCGATGCCGACTTCGGCCACATCGCGGATGCGGATTGGGACGCCCTGCCGGCTACTCACGACAATGTTGCCGATGTCGGCGATGTTGGCGACCTGGCCCGGCGCGCGGATCAGATACTGCTCGCCGCGCTTTTCGATGTAACCGGCGCCGACGTTGGCATTGTTGCGCTCGATCGCGGCGACCAGATCCTGCAAGGTCAGGCCGTGGGCCACCAGCCGGTCGGGCAAGGGCGCGACCTGGAACTCCTTGGCGTAGCCGCCGATGGTGTTGATCTCGGTCACGCCGGGCACGTTGCGCAGTTGCGGCTTGATGATCCAGTCCTGGATCTCGCGCAGATCGGTGGGGGTGTAGGGCGTGCCGTCGGCCTTGCGCGCGCCTTCCCTCGCCTCGACCGTCCACATGAAAATTTCTCCCAGGCCGGTGGAGATCGGTCCCATGCCGGGCTCGGCGCCTGCCGGCAATTTGCCCTTGGCCTGCTGGATGCGCTCGTTGACGAGCTGGCGCGCGAAGTAGATATCGGTGCCGTCCTTGAAGATGACCGTGACTTGCGACAGGCCGTAGCGCGACAGCGAACGGGTCTGCTGCAGACCGGGCAGGCCGGCCATGACGGTCTCAATGGGGAAGGTAATGCGCTGCTCGGCTTCGAGCGGCGAATAGCCGGGCGCGGCGGTGTTGATCTGCACCTGGACGTTGGTGATGTCGGGAACGGCATCGATCGGCAACTTCTGGTAGTTATAAACGCCCAGCGCTGCCATGCCGAGCACCATCAGCAGCACCAGCCAGCGCTGGTCGATGGAAAAACGGATGATTTTTTCGAACATGGTGTGATCTTTCCTTCTAGAGGGCGGCGTCGCCGCGTTCGCCGGAGCGGATACGCAGCACGTCTGCAAGTTCGGAAACCGCAATCAATCCGTCGCCGGAATGGCCTGTGTAGGCAGCGGCGCGAATGGCTTCCACGACCTTGGGCGCCAGCTCGTCCGGGCAGAACACCATTAAGGTCAACCGGTCGTGGGTGTCCGGGTTCCACTCGGTGGGCGCGAAGGCATGGTGCGGCCCCTGTCCGCGGGAGTGGCCGCGCGACGGAAAGAGCGTGAATCCGGGTAGATGCTCCAGACCATGCAGGGCATGTTCGATCTGTTCCAGTCGATGCGGCCGCACAATCGCGACAATCTGTTTCATGGCGGTCTCCTAGTGGTCGTGGCTCGCGCCGGATTTGCCGAGGTCGGCCTTGATGAGGAAGCTGTTCTTCGCGGCGTATTGCTCGCCCGCGTTAAGCCCATTGATGACTTCGGTGAATTTGCCGTCGCTGCGCCCCAGTTCCACGGGCCGCGCTTCGAAGTTGTCGCCGTAGCGGCCGAACACGACGGTCCAGTCGCGCACGGTCTGGATCGCCTCGGCAGACACCGCCACCGGCACTTCGACCTCGCCGGCCACCAGTTCGATGTTGACCGGCAGCCCTGGACGCCAGACGCCTTTCGGATTGGGCAGCACGATGCGGGCCTTCGCGGTCCGGGTCTGCTCGCCCACCAGCGAACCGACGTAGGAGACGGTGCCGCTGCTCTGGGATTCGAACGCGGTCGCCTTGACCGTGGCTTTCTGGCCGATTTTCACGGTATTGAGGTCTTTGGCGTAAATCGTCATTTCCGCCCACACCGTAGACAGGTCGGCGACCACGAAAATGGTGGCGTCTTCCTTCACCGTTTCGCCCAGCGAGAGATTCTTCTCGACCACCACGCCGCTGATCGGCGCGCGAATCTCGTAGCGCGTCAGGTTGCCGCCGCCGCGCAGTTCGCCCCCAAAAGAGGCCAGTTTCTGGCGCGCGTTCTGGGCCGCGATCTCGGCTTCCTGCATGGCAGCCTGCGCTTGCAGGTAATCCTGCTCGGCTGAGATTTTGTCTTCCCACAGTTTTTTCTCGCGCGCGAACGTCGTGCGCGCCAGCGTCAGGCGTTTTTGCGCGGCGAGCAGTTCGCTGCGTTGATCGGCCAGCGCCGGGCTGAAAATCACAGCGAGCACCTGCCCCTTTTTGACTGGGTCGCCGGCGTTGGCCGCGACCGATTCGACGACGCCGGTCAGGCGCGGCACGACGATTACCTGACGGTCTTCGTTGAAGCGGATTTCGCCGATCAGTTGCAGCGCGCTCTGGATGCGCGCAGGGCCTGCGGTCAGCACCTCGACATTGTTTTGTTTAAGCTGCTGATCGGACATCGCCACCCGCGCCTCGGCCTGGTCATAGCCAAATTGATAAGGCTTATTGCCGTACTGCGCGGCGATACCTACTTTGAACGAATGCGGCTCTTCGACTACGGCATCGCCCTTCAGATAATCGTTTTCCTTGGCGAAGCGGAACACCTGCGGGGCGCGGCCGAGGCGGTCGAGGGTGATCGTGATCCGGCTGGCCGCCGGGTCGAGCGGCTTGCCGCTCAGGTAAGTGTAGACGCGAAACTGCGGTTCGACGTTGGTCTCGAAGATCGTCACCTCGACTCCGTAATCGCCCTGGGTGAATAGCTTGCCGCCGTGCGGGCCTTTCTGCGGAGCAGCGGCGCCGGCGTGATCCTTGTCGTCAGCATGGCCGTCTTTTGCTTCCTCGCCGTGAGGTTCAGCATCGGCATGGCCAGCGGCCTCGCCGTGCGCATCGCCCTCCATCTGCGGTTTGCCGGTACCGAGGATCAGCGCCGCGAGTAGCGCGCCGACCGCCAGAACGACGGCAATGGCCAGAGCCTGTTTCTTGTTCAGATTGAATTTCATGTTGAGTTCCTACGGTTGGGTGGCAGCGGGTGCCAGAGGTGTATCGCCAAGAATGCGCTCGATTTCGGCAGCGGATCGGTGCGCTTCGGCCAGCGCACGCAGGCTTTGCGACCGGGCCTGAAACAACGTGCGCTGCGCATCGAGCACGTCGAGGAAGCTGAATTTGCCGAGTTCAAAGCCCCGTGTCGCGGCGTCCAGGGCGCTTTGCGCGCCCGGCAGAATGTCCCGCCGCAGCGACTCCGTCTCCTGGCGTGCGATATTCAGCCGCTCGTATGCAACAGCCAGTTCGTTGGACAGACGGATATCGGTGGCGGACAGTTCGTCCCGCGCCTTGTCGGTGCGGTGCAGCGCTTCCAGCAGGTTGCCCTGATTGCGGTCGAATACCGGGATCGGCATCGATACGCCGAGAATCGCCTGATTGAGCCCCAATTCTTCGTTGCGCCGGGCGCCCAGACTGACGGTCACGTCCGGAACGCGCCGGCTGCGCTCGATCTCCGCCAGCGCTTGCCGGCGGTCGACCTCGACCCTGGCCCGCAGCAGGTTGGGCGAGGCGGCGAGGCGGCTGTTGAGATCGGCCAGCGCGGGCAGCGGCGGCAGGGCTTCCGGATCGCCCTCGGCGCGCTCGAAACGGGGCGTCGGGTCGCCCCAGGTGCCGGCGAGGCGCTTGCGCGCAGTCGCCAGTTCGCTGCCAGCCAGCGTCAACTCGACCCGCACGCCGGCTTCGGCCACGCGCGCCCTGGTCTCTTCGACCGGCGATACCTTGCCGGCGGCGACCCGCCGCGAAGCGGCGCTGGTTGCGCGTTGCGCGAGCTCGACCGAGGCCTGGGCGAGGCGCAGACGTTCCTGCGCCACGAGCACGTCATAAAAGGCGGCCACCACGGCCGCACGAATTTCGGCGCGCTTGGCATCCAGTTCCGCCGTCGCGGCATCGCGGCCCCGCCCGGCGGCATCGATCCTGGCCGCGCGTTTGCCGCCGAGTTCGATCGGCTGATTCAACTGCAGCGTGGTGGTTCGCGTCGCCCTGCGCGTATCTTCAATGAACGCCGAAACCTCAGGGTTCCGGCGTACTTGCGCCTGAATGATCGTCGCTTCGAGCGCCTCCAGTTCGCGCTTGGCGGCCGACAGCGCCGGGTTGGCGCCAAACGCCAGTTCCAGCGCCGCCTTCAGGGAGAGCGGAGTCGTTGACGCTTTATCCGAAGGTGTATCCCCTGGGACAGCGGCTTTACGAATCCGGCCTGCCCCTTGCGGGTAGAACGGGCCCGCCGGTTCGGTGGCGCGCGGCGCGCCGACAGTGCTCGGCTCAACCGCGCCGCTGCGCACGGCATCGGGTATTTGTGCAAATGAGGGATTGAAAAACAGCGCCGCCAACCCAAGCGGCAATAGACGTCTTCGCATCGAATTCTCCAGAAATAAAAGGATGAATCCGGCGAAACGGAACCGCGCGGGCTACACGCGCGTGCTAGTGATGTGTGACTCCGTCCCGCCGTATCAGGCGAGAGCGCGCCACTTGGGACGTTCGGGTCTGTCCAGTGCGAGAGAAGAACAAGCCGCATCGTCGCATCGCAACGCGGGCTGGGTGGGGGGAATAGAAGCGTGGAAAGCAGCCTCGTTCATGATGCCCAGGAAACCAGCCATATGGCAGTGATCGTGCCCGAGGTTGAATTTCTCGGGCTGCTTGTCTGGGTCGGGTTTTGCGGAAAACGCTTTGTGCTCATCATCGTGATGGCCGAAGTGCTGTGCGGCTTTGTCCTGCTCGTGCCCGCAATACTCAGCCACCGCAGCCCAGGATATCTGGGTCGGGAGCAGGCACAGCATGATGAGCACGAGGAAGCGTCGCATGGCCAACATTCTAGCTGTTCCAGTCTCACCTGAGCAATGCTTTAGCAGAATGGGATTATCAAAACTGTGGTTTACAGGATGTTGTTGTTCGCACACATGGGCTAGTTCCGCGCTGGAGATTGAATCCTGCGAATGTGAAAAGTCGATACAACAAACGCTCTCTTCGCTACGCGCCGGTTAGATTTTGAACGGCAGCTCCGACCAATATTGTGCTGAAAAACCCTTTGGAGGCGGTTTGCGGCAGAGTTTTGGGGGTCTTCAAACCATCGACTCATTCACGATCGTTGAATGTGGGCAATTCTGAAGGGCCGACTTTTTTGGAAGACATGGCAGCCAAGGCGTCGTAGGAGTTTTTCAACACAATACAGCGGTAAGCAGATATTCCTGCTCGCTCAGGGAACTGGAACTGTGGGCCAACAGCAGTCATTCACGTGAGGCGGGATGTGCAAATCCGGCTGGAAAGAAGGAAAGAGCGAATAGCTATGGAAGGTTACCTTCTCAGTGCCGGAATGCGGCCACGAAACAAGATCGCCATCAGTGCGAGACCGCTGAATGCTGCCCCAGCGATGAACGTCTGCGATGCGCCGAAGCGATCCCACAGCAGGCCAGCTAGTACGCTGGCCACAAGCATCGCCATGCCACTTACCAGATTGAAGAAACCGTAGGGTGACAAACCGCGTCCTTTTCCAAATCAAGGAACAAATCCTATCGACCTGGGCTGCGTGCTCAATCAGACTTTTTCTCCTGCCACCAGCAACAACCCGCCCCATGGCAATACTTTGGGCACACCTTGCTCCAACCAGGTGGCGCAGCCCGTTCCTGAAGGTATAAAAATGGCCGAGCGCAGCTTCAAGTTTCGTACCGGCAAGTTGGAGAACAGCGCGCGCACTTCTTGTGCGGAATGCCAGCGGGCGCCGCGATAGGCACCGCTGCCGCCACCCCTGCCCTTTTGTCGATACAACAGACTGTCCCGATTGAGCCAGCCGATGGCGAAGCGGCGGCGCGCCACCCGCACGCATTCGGCCACGGCTTGCCGTTCATCGTCCACAAAACACAGTGCAGCGATGGACAGGACGTGATCAAAACTGGCATCCTCAAAAGGGAGCGCGCGTGCATCGCCTTCAACCCATTTCAGGTTTGGATTGCTGTGCGCGCGGGCAAAATTCAGCCAGTCCGGATTGGGGTCGAGTCCGGTTGCATGTAAACCATCCGCCGCGGCACGACGCGTAAACCAACCGGTGCCGCAACCGACGTCGAGCAGACTGTCGCCCGCTTGTGCCGCCAGTTGCCTGGCAGCCAATGCATATTCCGTTTCGCCGATCCAGCGCCCGCGCGGGGTGACGTACCAGGCTTCGTAGTCGGCGGGGTTCATGGCGTCAGCGACTTCCATGCACCGATCAATGCTTCGGCCGCCAGTTCTATTTCTGTCTCGGTCGTGAAGCGGCCCAGATGTCGGTGGGCGATGGATTTGGGTACCACATCGGCGATACCCACCCGAAACGGGAACATCCTTTCCTCCTAGCGGCCGTTCAGGGCTTCCTTCAATTCCGCGCTCACCTGGAAGAGTTCCTCGGCGTAGGACAGGACCAGCCGCCCGGTGTCTGTCAGTTCCAGCCTCCGCCCAGTGCATCGGAACAGCGCAACCCCCAGCCGTTGTTCGAATATCGATAATTGGCCTGACAGCGTCTTCGGCGTGAGCTGCAGCTTTTCCGCAGCGCGATTGACTGCCCCGGCCTTGGCCACGGCAAAGAAACAATGCAGGCGCTTGAAATTGAGTATGGCGGGTTTTTCATGAATCGAAAAAACCGAGTTAATCATCACGATAATACGAATTTATCTTATTCATTGATGGTCTTAGGATGGAGTCTCGTTCAACCATGAAAAAGGAAACGGCCATGAAAATGGATATTCAAAGTCAGGGGTTCACTCTCACAGACGGGCTGCGCAACTATGTCATGAAGAATCTGTCGTATGGCCTGAG
>Ga0209347_1003569_pt1 | contig 17778 bp, 15 predicted proteins | sample AutmiccommuBRH23_FD_187382 | JGI IMG/M metagenome (GOLD analysis project Ga0209347, IMG submission 187382) | Deep subsurface microbial communities from Mt. Terri, Switzerland - Autotrophic microbial communities BRH/23 (SPAdes) (version 2) | ecosystem: Environmental > Aquatic > Deep subsurface >...
TCACCTATAAGCAGTTCGACGAGCGAGTTAACATGATGGCTAAAGGCCTGCTGGAGATAGGTATAGGAAAGGGAGACCATGTGGGCATATGGGCAAAGAATGTGCCTGACTGGCTGACCTTCATGTTCGCGACCTCTAAGATAGGTGCAGTTCTCGTCACAGTCAATACCGCATACAAGATCCATGAACTGGAGTATGTTATAGACCAGGCTGATCTGAAGACCCTTGCGATCATAGATGGTTTCAGGGATGTGAACTACATTGATATAATGTATGAGCTGGTTCCCGAATTAAAGATACACAACCGCGGAAACCTGAAAAGCAAGAAATTCCCGCATCTGAAAAGCGTTATTTTCATCGGGCAGGAAAAGCATCGCGGAATGTACAATACCCGTGAACTGATGTTGCTGGGACAGCACACTACCGACGAGAAGCTTGAAAAGATCAAGCCGACACTTGACTGCGATGATGTGATCAATATGCAATACACATCAGGCACCACAGGTTTCCCGAAAGGCGTTATGCTGACACACAGCAATATCCTTAACAACGGGCTTTCGATCGGAGACCGGCAGAAATTCACGTGTGATGACCGCCTGTGCCTTCCTGTCCCGTTATTCCACTGCTTTGGGATCGTGCTGGGGGTAATGGCTGTCCTGACACACCGGGCAACGCTTGTGATGCTGGAACTTTATGATCCGCTGATGGTGCTGGCGGCTGTCCAGAAAGAAAAGTGTACGGCCTTATACGGGGTCCCCACAATGTTCATTGCCGAATACACTCATCCGATGTTCAGGATGTTCGACCTTTCTTCCCTGCGCACGGGAATAATGGCGGGTTCGACCTGTCCTATTGATTCCATGAAAAAGGTCATCAATGAAATGAACTGCAACGAGATCACTATTGTGTATGGCCTGACAGAGGCCTCTCCGGGGATCACCCAGACCACAACTGACGACCCTATCGAACTGCGTGTGGAGACAGTCGGACGGGTCTTCCCTGGTGTTGAAGCAGCAGTGATGGACCCCGAGACCTATATGCCCCTTCCGCCAAATACTATTGGGGAGATATGCTGCCGCGGTTATAATGTCATGAAGGGCTATTACAAGATGCCTGAAGAGACGGAAAAGGCAATTGATGAGAACGGCTGGCTACATAGCGGAGACCTGGGTACCTGCGATGAGAACGGCTACTACCGTATAACAGGGCGTATAAAGGATATGATAATCAGGGGTGGCGAGAACGTATATCCCAGGGAGATCGAGGAATTCCTTTTCACCATGCCCGGAGTAAAGAGTGCCCAGGTGGTAGGCATACCTGACGAGAAATACGGCGAGATAGTGGGAGCCTTTGTCATACCCAATGCAGATGCCGCTCTCACCGAAGAGGATGTAAGGGACTATGCACTGTCAAGGATAGCACGCTACAAAGTGCCCAAACACGTTTTCTTCGTGGAGGAGTTCCCGCTGACCGCAAGCGGAAAGGTCCAGAAGTTCAAACTGAAGGACCTGGCTATTGAACTGCTCAGGAAAAAGGACTTAGATCAGATCTAAGTGAATATGCAAAACAGAGACGCAAAGAAGCAAAACATAAAACAGGATTAAAAGATGATGTGGGCTTTCACATCATCTCTTAACATGACATTATTTTTTATCCTGTTATCGCTTTCTTACCACATACGCACCGGCCAGCAGCATAGCAACGGCAATAATGCCTGTGAAAGCCGGTATTGTCCTGCCCTCATCTGTTTCCGCCGTTACCTCGGAGTACTCCTGATACTCACTAAATACCACTATTGAAGTGCCCATGAAAGCCGTGTCTTCGGAATAATAGTCCTGAAGCCCTTCAATAAGGCCCTGTACTTGCGTATCGGTCATGTAATCCTCATCAACTGCAATGCCTATCAGCGCATTTTCTCCTGCCCCGCGGATCTCTCCCATTTTTGCAGAAACGGAATCAACTATCGTAGGAGTATCGTTCAGGTACGTTCCCTGCTCATCGTAGGTCAGGAGGATGAAGAATTCCACATTTTCCGAGACTTCCTGCAATTCAGACCTGTCGTATGAAACAGGCACATCAACGGCTACAGGCAGGCTGCCGGAACTTGCACGCAGGTCTTCAAGCATGGCCAGGTTATCCTCGCATGCTTCATCGGGATCTTCACTGCATGGATTGAGTGCAATGTTTATCCCATCAAAGCGCGCAAGGGACTTGTTGTTATAGTCGGCGATCTGCTGTGCCGTATCTATTATGCTCCCGGAGCTTCCGCCATCCCTGATAAGCATCGCATAGACCTGGATACCATTCTCATGGGCCGCCTTTACAAATCTCTCAAGACCCCATATGTTATCTGCGGTTGTCCGGACCATTATAAGGTTAAAGCCACTGGCATTGAGCTCTTTCATTAAGGAGGCATCGTATGTAGTGGTGTCAAGAACACGGACTGCATTTATCACGCCACCGGGTACATTAACATTGATCTTTACAGGCTCTGGTACATCAGTTGTATTTTCCTGCACAGCAGCCCCGGCAACCTTCCCAGCGGTCACAGTGGGCTCGTCGGGAACGAACTTGCGTACATAGGCATGGTCAAAAGCTGCATAACCGGTGTTATCTGAAACGTCCGGATAGGTCCTTGCGGAAAGGTAAGCCTTCATAGTTATCAGGTTCAGGTTATTGGCTCTCTCGGTGGTGGTGAGATCCATTTTGCTGTCCCTTACACCATTCCTGAAAAATGCCACTTTCCCCGTCTCGTCCTCAAGATACCATGCAACCCCAGTGGTGTACCACGTATCTTCAGCTGTGTTAATGTTTGTCAGATCAGAGGAGGTAAAACTCGTACTGGCTGTACTGTTCCTTATCACCCACTTAACACTTGCCTCGTTCAGAAATTCGGTACTGACAAGCATATGGCTCCTGTCCTCGTTGCGGGAGTCCACGAATCCCTGGACAATGACCGGGCCACGTGAGTCGGTCCCTGTGGTGACCTTCTTCCTTTTTACAACGAACACTGAGTTAATGGGGAAATTGTCTGTGGTCTTGATCCTGGCAATGTCTGCAGGATGGTAGTCAGGGACTATCAGTCTGGCAGTGCCGGAAACAATGCCTATCTGGCCTCCGCCTGTTGTAAACTGCTCCCAGTTCCCAAAAGCGAGATTATTGCTGTTGAAGTCGTCAAAGAACTGAAAAGTTGAGGTGCCGGAACTTATGTCAGCTGCAAGCGGATTCCCGTAGTGCATCTGTATCCTGGTAGTTCCCCCGGAAGCCACATAGGGTATCCGGACCCATACTGTTGCCGTTTTTGACTGGGTGTTCCATTCCTCCACCCAGTGCTGCAATTGCTTATCACCTGAAGTGAAACGCAGGTCCTGGCCGCCGGCCTGGGCTCTGGAGAAATCAAAATTGGAACTCTTCAGGACAACAGGAACCTGATAGTTTGTGAGGTCCTGTCCTGAATTCTCTTTTATGGCAATCTCAGTTGAGTATTCCCACTCACCGCCGCCGGAGTACGTTAAAGCAGCACATACATGTGTGAATCCAACAATAAATATCAAAGCTACCAAAGTATACCGCAGTGTACATATTTTCAAGCAATCACCTTTCGTTAATGGCCTCTATTAGCAGTTCCTGATCATGGGTCCTTAAAATTGATCTTAAGGAACACTATGCATGATTATTGATATGTATAATGATACATTTATTCTTTTGTACATTATTCTTTTGCTAACAGGCTGTTACCATTGCCAGATATGTGTTTTTCGATGAAATCGGATATAAGCCTCCCGGAAATGCTGCTGTTTTTGGGAACTGCCGGTATCTCGTCATGCCTGAACCAGCGGGCATCCTCTATCTCCGCTGCGTCTATGTGTAATTCACCGCCTGCGTACCTGGCGGTAAAACCTATCATCAGGGAGTCAGGATAAGGCCATGGCTGGCTTCCGAAGTACTTGATGTCTCTTATAGAAATACCCACCTCTTCCATCACCTCCCTGACAACGGCTTCCTCAACTGATTCCCCGGGTTCGACGAAACCGGCTATGAGACCATACAGGCCCGTCGGGAAACCGGGTGATCTTGCCAGAAGCGCTTCATCCTGCCTTTGTATCAGCACAATGATGGCAGGAGATATCTTGGGAAAGAAAAGTGTACCGCAGTCAGGACACTCTTTGGCTCTCTCCTGCTGGCGGCGGAACGTCCTTGAACCGCAACGGCCGCAGAAAGTAGTTTTCATGTCCCATTCAAGCAGATGGATAGCCCTGCCTGCCACGGATGCCAGTTGTTCATCCAGCACACCATGCAGCTTTCGCAGGTCTTCGAACCTGATATGCTCATTCTGCCTGAAACCCTCACCTAACTCGGCTGCAAAACATGATATATCACCGAATTCGCCAATATACTGCTCTCTTATCACTTCAGCACCCAGCTCTCTATATCCTCTCACCGAAGGCAGCGTGCAGACATTGTCCTTGCAGAGGAGAAGTAACTTACGTTCTTTGAAAGCGAAGCAGTAATCTGATTTAGCATGCTTTTTCTCAGGGGGGTTGAGCAGGGGTAAGAAACCGGTTTCGGGTAGTTTGTGATCGTCTCTCATGGGCAAAATGCATATGAGATGTTCCTTTATCAAGTTTACCGGTTTTATTCACGACATCCTTCAGGACACATTACTGATCTGGGGACCTTACTTATACAAAAGTTTAAAATCATCTCCACGCATATATAATTTAGGAGTTGTATATACCTTGTGCAGCAGGCTATTTTGTAAAATTAAGGGCTATCATGCAGGCCCTGAGATCCACCGGTCCGGCCTATGGCTTCTTGTGCTCATCACAATGTTCCTCTTGCTTACATCGCATGCATCTGCAAGGGACTATACGCTGGATGAGGCAACTGCAAACATAACCATAGGTCCTGATGGCATAACCCATGTGGAGGAATCTATAACATATTCTTTTGAAGGCACTTATTATGAGGTTTTCAGGACCGTATATGCCCCATCCGGCGGATCTGTTGAGAACATCACCGGATACTGCATCGGTGAGCAGTGTGACTTCAGGGTTGAGCCGGTTTCCGGCGGCTATGAGCTTATAGGGACATTGCCCCAGCCGACACCTGAGAAAATAACCTTTGTTGTTTCTTATGACTACTACCGGGGCGTTAAGGTTTACAATGATGTGTCTGAACTGCATTACCAGCTCTGGGGAGATGAATGGGAAAAGAGCCTGAACGGGTTCACCGTAACAGTCACCCTTCCAGAAGCATCCGGAGAAGACAATATCCTCTACTGGATCCACCCTGACCACTTTACAAGAACAGCGTATGTAGAAGGAAACACCATAGTTGCAGGATCCGATGAGATCCCGGCCGGAAGCTGGTATGAGATAAGGGCAGTGTTCCCAAGATTAGGATCTCCTGACCCGGCTCTTGTTGCCATTCAGGACCAGGATGGCCTGGAGGAGATACTGGCTGTTGAAAGAGCATACGAGAGAAAGGCAACGATCGCAGGGCTTCTTTTGTACTTAGCTGCCCTGTTTACGATAACTGTCCTCCTGTTCCCATTCTACGTCTACCATAAATACGGAAGGGAACCGAAGATAGATTATTATGGGCTGTACGAAAGGGAACTGCCCACTGACTCCACGCCTGCTGTGGTCAATGCCATTATGAGAGGTAAGATCGGCGTTCCGACCATCGAGGGATTCACTGCCACCGTCATGGACCTGGTAAACAGGGAGTATCTGCGCCTGAAAGATACGAGGTCCACAAAAAAGCATCTTGGCCTGATCTCACGTGAGAAAGAGGATGTCTCACTCGAGATCAATGAGGACGCAGACACTAAAAAGCTCCGGGATTACGAGCGGGATGTGTTCGACCTGTTACGCTCACATGCTCCTGAGGGCAGGATACTGTGGAGTGAACTTAAAAAGGAGCTTGGAAAAGGCACAGAATTCTATTATTTCCTGAATAAATGGAACAACAGGGTCAAGGGTCATACCAGGACAGATAAGCTCTTTGAATCGAAAGGCAACACATACATGGCCCTGTTCAGTGTTGCGGTGATCATCATAGCATTCCTGAGCATCTGGCTTGCAGCTTTCCTGTTCCCGTCAAACCAGTTCCCTGTCATAGTAAATGTGATCATCCTGGCCATAGCTGCTGCTGTTATCGCAATAGTGATGCTTGTTATTGTGGGTGTCAGCGAGCGGACTCTAGGCCAGTGGACTCCCGAAGGCAGGCTCTTCCATAAACGCTGGGAAAATTTCAGGAAGTACCTGACGGACTTCTCTGCGCTTAAAGAGCATCCTCCCGAATCGATAATGATATGGGACCGCTATATGGTCTATGCAATAGCCCTGGGTGTGGCTGAAAAGGCACTCGACAATATGTCCCTCATGGTCCCGTCGGAACAGCTTTCCGGAAGTCATTTCTATCCGGTGCACAGCAACATGGTGTTCATTTCCGGATTCAGGAACGCTTACCAGGCATCCGCACCGGGCAGTTCATCAGGCGGAAGCTCCGGAGTAGGTGGCGCCGGCGGAGGTTTCGGCGGAGGCGGCGGAGGGGCGAGATAACGGGCCTGTGGAAGCAGTAAGGATGAATGAAGGTTAATAAGGACGAAGTGAAGAGGTAGTTTCATGGTATTGGATATCCTGGCAGTAGTAGCAGTAGTTGTCATTGGCATAGTTGTTGTTGGAATTTATAACAACCTGATAAAACAGAGGAACCGGGTAGAGAATGCCTGGGCCCAGATAGAGGTCCAGCTTAAAAGACGTAACGACCTGATCCCCAATCTTGTGGAAACCGTAAAAGGTTATGCACAGCATGAGCGGGCTGTGCTGGAGAATGTGACAAAGGCCAGAGCTGCGGTGATGGAGGCAAAGGGAGCAAATGAGACTGCGGATGCATCCAATATGCTTGCTTCAACGCTGAGGTCCCTGTTCGCAGTAGCCGAAGCCTATCCGCAGCTGCAGGCAAACCAGAACTTCATGCAACTGCAGAAAGACCTTGCAGAGACCGAAGACCGGATAACGTACTCAAGGCAGTTCTATAATGATACTGTCATGAGATACAATACAACCATACAATCGGTCCCGACCAATATAATCGCAGGCATCACCGGATTTGAGAAAAAGGAGCTCTTCCAGATACCGCCTGAGGAATATAATGTTCCGAAAGTCAGATTCTAAGAGTAAAGGCTACAACAGACACGCAGGCGATCCGGGTCGTGCCGGTCACTCATAGGGTGAGACCTCGTCCGGCAGGGGGGTGGTGTGCAGCACGCACTCATTCCCGTGGCCTATCAGATCCTCGATGGATTTCCTCAGGATCGAAGGATATATCACGCCCACTTCTTCTTTTATCGCCTGGCCACTGCAAAAGAACTTGAATGTGGGAACTACCCTGACCCTGTATCTCATAGCGGTCCTGGCTGCCAGCATCCCGTTCATCATTACGAACGTAGCATGTTTCCGAAATTCCCTGGCATATTCTCTGAAGTATGGCTCGATCTCCCTGCAATAAGCGCATTCCGGCAGGTAGAACATCACCACCATCGGCTTTTCCTGATTTCCAAGCATCTCATCCCAGTCTGCGTCAGTTGCCTCAATAACAGCGCTATCAATATCCATTTCTACCGCTCCCATTTTCTATATAGGGCTACGGCTATAAAAACTTCTGCGAAGAAAGAAAAAGGATGCCAGGCATTTTCAGCATGCCCGGACAGGTTTATCTCAGGTGTTCTCTCTTGCCCATGCAACAGCAGCCTCAAGCACTTTCAGATTCAGGGATATCAGCTTCTGTTTCCCGGAGAAGGTCTCTGCTATTGCCTCTCTGAAGTCTTCCTCTGCAAGGCCGGTTACCCCGAGGGAAAGCATTACTCCGAGCATTACGGTGTTTGCAGCTTTTTCCGAGCCTGCCTCTCCTGCTATTCTCACAGCAGGCACAGCTATGCCCTTTACACCTGCAGGAATGTCACACGCTCCTATGGTGGAATCATACAGTATGATGCCGCCTTCCCTTACATCCCCTGCAAATTTTTCCAGCGAGGGACGGTTCATTGCTACAAGCACGTCCGGAGTATTGACCACAGGGGAACCGATGGATTCACCGGCTACGACAACAGAGCAGTTGGAAGTGCCTCCTCTCTGTTCCGGACCGTAGGACGGGTACCAGGAAACAAAGCGCCGGGCATTGCAGCCTGCATGTGCAAGGGTGAGTCCCATGCTCAGCACACCCTGTCCTCCGAAACCTGCGGCTTTTACATGCACTTCTTTGAACCCTGCGTCATGGACAGCATCGGGAGCTGATTCGGTCTCAAGGTTAAAGAGCCTGTCAATGGAGATCCTGGAGAGATCGCTCTCTCCCCTGCACAGGAGCTGCGTATCAGCTGAGAGGTCCCTGAAATTCCCAAGGGGGAACTCTTTTTCCATTTCCTCGTTGACGAACCTGGTGCTCTGTTCTGCATCCTGCCTCAGGTTTGTGGGACATGTGGATAGGATCTCCACGAAAGCGTAGCCTTTGCCGTCCCTCTGTATCTCAAGTGCTTTCCGGACAGCTTTGCGTGCTTTCCTTATATGGGAGATATCGGAGATGGAAACCCGTTCTATGAACACGGGAGCCCTGAGGTTATTGAGGATCTCGCACATGTGCAGCGGGTATCCTGCGAACCGGGGGTCTCTGCCGTCAGGGCATGTGATCGTCTTCTCTCCGATAAGGGTAGTGGGAGCCATCTGGCCGCCTGTCATCCCGTAAACAGTATTGTTGACGAAGAATATAGCCATCTTCTCGCCCCTGTTCGCCGCCTGTATGGTCTCGTTGAGGCCAATTGAAGCGAGGTCTCCGTCTCCCTGGTAGGCGATGACGACAGCATTGTCCTCTGCGCGGGATACTCCGGTACCTACAGCAGGAGCCCTGCCGTGTGCGACCTGAAGGTTGCCGCAGTCAAAGTAATAATAGGCAAAGACAGCGCAGCCCACGGGACTTATCATGACGGTGCGGTCCTGGATCTCAAGATCTGCAAGTGCCTCCCCTATGAGTTTGTGAATTATCCCGTGTCCGCAGCCGGGACAATAGTGTGTTGCCGTGGGTGCGGCCCCTCCCTTGCGGGGGAACTCAGCATACAATCCGCCGGGTTTTCCGATCATCTTTTCAGCCGTGCTCTCAACCCTTATTCCAGCCATGTTCTCAGCCATTATCGTTCCTCCCTTGAGGATATTTCCCGTATCCTGCCCATCACCTGGTCAAGGGTGATCAGGTTCCCGCCCATGCGGTTCACAAGCTCGACCGGCCTTGTACATCCAGTAGCAAGCCTGACATCTTCCTGCATCTGCCCGTTGCTCATCTCCACCGAGACAAAAGTGCATTCCCTTGAATCTGCGATGGCCCTTAGCTCACTCTCAGGAAAGGGGAACAGCGTCTTTGGCCTGAAGAGGCCGGCTTTGATACCTTCCTTCCTTGCCTGGTCGACAGCAGACCTGCAGATTCGGCTGCTGATCCCGTATGATACGAGAATTATAGATGCATCCCCGGTCATGTATTCCTCGAAGTCCACTTCGTTCTCTTTTATCGCTGCATATTTTTCCTGCAGTTTATAGTTGAACTTTTCGAGCAGGTCAAAATCAAGGAATATGGAGGTCACCAGGTTCTTCCTGGTAGCTGCGGTCCCGTTCACAGCCCAGGTGGTATCTATCTCCGGCTGCACAGCTGTTTCCGGGAACTGGATGGATTCGACCATCTGGCCAAGCACGCCGTCAGCAAGGATACACACAGGGTTCCTGTACCTGAACGCCAGGTCAAATCCTGTGATGACCATGTCGCACATTTCCTGTACTGAATTGGGGGCAAGCACTATGTTCCTGTAATTGCCATGCCCTCCGCCTTTGACGACCTGGTTGTAATCACTCTGCTCAGGGCCGATATTGCCAAGTCCCGGACCTGCTCTCATGATGTCTATTATGACACATGGCAGTTCCGCACCTGCAAGGTATGAGATGCCTTCCTGTTTCAGGCTGAGCCCCGGGCCCGAGGATGCCGTCATTACCCTGTGGCCTGCAGATGCCGCACCATATACCATATTGATCGCGGCTTCCTCTGATTCAGCCTGTACGAACTTCCTCCCAAGCTGCGGAAAATACTTCGAAGCCTCCTGCAGGATCTCGCTTGCAGGTGTTATGGGGTAACCGAAATAACAGTCACAGCCTGCATACAATGCACCGATGACTGCTGCAGTATTGCCTTTTACTAATTGCGTTGCCATTTTTTAGCACCTCTGTTCACTCAACTCTTTAAGAGGGATGTGGATCTCTATTGCGAGCGGCTCCGGGCATGTGTAATAGCAGTTTGCACAGCCTGTGCAGCCCTGGCCTGCATATTCTATATAATGATAGCCTCTTTCATTGATATTATCGCTCATTCGCAGGACCCCTTTGGGACATGCCACGATGCAGCGCCCGCATGCCTTGCATTCCAGAATGTTGAGTACAGGATAAGGCTCCCTTTTTACTTGATGATCTGACATGATGATATGACCTCATTTGGATGTAAAATGATATTCACCCGGACTGGAAGTAGATAAAACTTATGCACGGGAGTGCAGTTCCCTGTCCGGGTCTTTCAGGTGTGGTAGCTGAGGATGTTATGCTTTCCCTTTGTCGTGGTCGCGTATCTCAACACGCCTGATCTTACCGCTTATTGTCTTTGGCAGCTCTTTCACAAACTCGACGACACGGGGATATTTATATGGGGCAGTAACCTTCTTTACATGGTCCTGCAGCTCCTTCTTCAGCTCCTCGCCTGCAGTATAGTCCTTTGTGAGCACAATGGTTGCCTTGATGACCTGTCCTCTTATCGGGTCAGGAACGCCCGTGATGGCGCACTCCAGCACAGCAGGATGCTCGATAAGAGCGCTTTCAACCTCGAACGGCCCCACCCTGTAACCGGATGTCTTGATGATATCGTCAGCCCGTCCCACGAACCAGAAGTATCCGTCCTCGTCCTTCCATGCCATATCCCCTGTGTGATAGTAGCCGTCGTGCCAGACCTCTGCAGTCCTCTCGGGGTCCGCACCGTATCCGGTGAATATTCCTGGAGGCTTTTCAAACCCGGTATTGATAACGATCTCCCCTTCCTCGCCAACCTCACATGGTTTGCCTTCTGCGTTTATCAGTTCTATAGAGTACTGCGGAGAAGGCTTGCCCATTGAACCGGGTTTTGGCTCTACCCAGGGATAAGTTGCAAGGGTGACGATGGTCTCTGTCTGCCCGAACCCTTCCATTAACTTAAGCCCTGTGATCTCCAGGAACTTCTGGTAAACTTCAGGATTAAGCGGCTCTCCTGCAGTCACACAGTAATCCAGGTGGCTGAGGTCATACCTGCTCAGATCCTCCCGGATGAGAAAGCGATAGATGGTCGGCGGCGCGCAGAAGGTTGTCACGCCATACTTCACCGTGTTCTCCAGCATCCTCTCAGCAGTGAACCTGTCATAATCATACACAAAGACTGCGCTTCCTGCTATCCACTGTCCGTATATCTTACCCCAGACGCACTTTGCCCATCCCGAATCTGCAACAGTGTAGTGCAGGCCGCCGTCTGTCACATTCTGCCAGTATCTGGCGGTGATTATATGAGCCAGTGGATATGTGAAATTGTGCTGCACCATCTTTGGGAAGCCGGTTGTTCCTGAGGAGAAGTAGTTCAGCAATATGTCCTCGTTAGTGGTAGCCTCTTTGCCGGCCGGGCGTGCAAAATCAGCAGAGGCAGCTTCAAGCTCCTTCTCGAACGATATCCAGCCATCTCTCTCCAGGCCGATAGCGATCCTGGTTTTGAGGATAGTGCTGATCTCATTGTACGCATCGTCCACACAGTCCAGTATCCCTGCGTCCGGAGCAGCTACAACCATGCTGATCCCGGCACGCTGTACTCTGTACACGATATCCTTCTTAGTGAGCATGTGGGTTGCAGGAACAGCTATGGCGCCAATCCTGTGAAGCGCCAGCAGGAAGAACCAGAACTCATACCTGCTTTTGAGCATGAGCATTACACTGTCTCCTTTGCGCACTCCGTATCTCTTGAGAATGTTGGCCGTCCTGTTGCTGTAGCGGGCGAGATCCGCAAAAGAGAATATCTTTTCGTCGCCATTGTCGTCGCACCATACAAGGGCTGTCTTATCAGGCTGCTCCCTTGCGTAAACATCAACGACATTGTATGCGAAATTGAAATTATCGGGAATGTTGATCCTGAAATTCTCCCTGAAATCATCGTATGAATCGAATTCGCTGCGTGAAACGTAGTTTTTCAGTAGTGAAGTCATGATACCTCCGTTTTACATAATGACGGCAAGGAACTTTGCGGGCTTTCTTCCTACAGCCTGCATTCCGTGGGCATAATTGGAATCAAAGAAAATGGAGTCCCCTTCTTCAAGGACTATCTCATTGTTATGGATGAACACTTTGAGAGTGCCTTCAAGCACATAATCGAATTCCTGGCCAGGATGGGAGTTCATCGAAGGGCCCGTACCCTCCGGTTTGAGGTCGACCTGCACCAATAGAGGTTCTGCTTTCTTGTGTACGAAATTCGAGGCTATGCTCTTGTATTTATAATCCTTGCGCCTGTCGACACCAACGCCTTTGTCCTTTCGCGTGACTGTAAACACATGCATCTTCGGGTCTTCTCCCGTAAGCAGTACGGTCATATCCACATTGAGATGCTGGGCGATCTCAAAAAGCATGCTTGCCGGGAAATCCTCCTCGGCATTTTCGTATTTTCTGTAAGCTGCAGCAGATATACCAAGACGCTGGGCCATCTCATCTGACAAAATGCCGCAGATCTCACGAAGTTCCCTGACACGGGCCGCAATTTCCTTTATTTTTTCCTGCATATTCGATCACTTCAGAGGATTTGAAAATTGATAACGGGCACGCCCGCAAATGCCCGTCCCATTCAATGCCCGTCATACCTATCCCGGGGCTTAAAGGGAGTTTCTGCAGATGCGCTACCCTGTGATGACGGTTTCTTAAGTAGTCCTATTATTTTAATATATTCATTTATTATGAGTGGTCATCCAGGGATAATACAATGAAAGATGCGCGGTTTCTTTAGACATCAAAATATATATACATAAAAAAGAATGTCGCTATAGTGACATACATAAATAATCATCACTGCTTTATATCTTGGTTAACTATCCGTATCCAGTAATAAGAACGAACGATCCATATGCCTACTATTATTGAGCGCCTGGAAAAGATAGAATATGAATACCGACGTCAGATACTTCATGCTGCCTTTGGTCTGCTGATATTCACATTCCCCTTCCTTGATATCCTGACGCTCTTATTGCTTGATTTCCTGATAATCATCATTCTTGTATATTTTCCTGAATATCCGGTCATTGAGAAATTCCTCTATCGCAAGCCTGAACCTGGTTCCAGGGAAAGGCTTACTGATATGAACGATGGAGTAAAAAGCGCAAGGAATCTGGCCCTGTCAGTATTCATCATGCTGCTGATAAGCCAGGTACTTGAGTTTACACCACTTGATTTCCCTTTGTATGTCATAGGCGGCGCTATTGCAATAGCAACTTTTGGCAGCGGTGCAGCTTCATTCATCCGTCATCGCAAAAAGCGGCATTTTAATGGCAGCGGCATGTGGAGGAAAGCCCGTCATGAACAACATATTCTTCCATCCAGCATAGTCATGCTCGGAATTGGTATAATTGCCGCATATGTTGCAGGAGCCTGGATAGCCGGCTGGGAGAACCTGGGTATCAGCAGGAACCTGATATTCTTCCTGGCGGTCATTGGTTCGATCACCGGAGCTCTTTTTGAATCCATTCCTTCTAAGGTGGATGATAACATCTCGGTTCCCCTGGGTGCAGGAATGACGATGTGGCTTTTCCACTCTTTCGGGTATTCGGTACCACCCTCTGAGATGTTCATGGCGCTTATGTTCTCCCTTGTACTGGGATATCTGGCTTACAGGGCAAAAATAGCAGACCTTTCAGCCCTTTTCAGCGCATCCCTTCTTGGCGTGCTGATCATAGTGTTCAGTGACGTCTCCTGGTTCATTCTGCTCCTGACCTTCTTCATCCTTGGCGGCGGGTTCACCAGATACAAGTACAAGTACAAGGAATCCATAGGTATAGCACAGTCAAAGGACGGTGTGCGCAGCTATGAGAATGTGTTCAGCAATAGCATGGCAGCTCTTGTGCTTGCGGTCCTTTACGGGATATATCCGCAGTATTCGGAGTTCATCATCTTCGCATACCTGGGAACAGTTGCAACAGCAACCGGTGATACTCTTGCAAGCGAGATAGGCACGACCGCACGCTCCCAGCCAATAATGATAACCACTCTGAAACCGACATATGCAGGAGTTGACGGTGCTGTGACCGTGCTTGGTGAGGCAGCAGCTATCCTGGGATCGATGATCATCGGTATCCTGGCCGTTGTCTTTGGTGTGCTTCCTGCGGACAGCGCATTCATAGTTATATTCATTACAACGGCGGGCGGTTTCCTGGGAACCAATGCTGACAGCATTCTGGGAGCGACCCTTCAGCACAGGGGAATGCTTTCCAACAGCGGTGTCAATTTTGTGGCAACCTTTGCAGGCGCTCTTATTTCAGGCATTCTTTACCTGATAGTAGCGTAAACCGCAGTCTTCAGAAAAGTTATAACATATTGCAACAATGGTCCTGTATGAAAAAGAACGCTGAGATCAGAGGTATTGCCAGTGATACCCTTGATTTTATACTTGCGGCCAGTAAGTCAACATATCCGAATGAGTTTGCAGGGCTGCTTCAGGCCAGTGACGGCATCATTACAGATGTTCTCCTTCTTCCGGGAACGGAATCAAGTAAATCCAATGCTGTCCTGAAACTGTTCATGATGCCAAATATCTCTGCTGTGGGCTCGGTACACAGCCACCCGGGTTCTGTCGTGCGCCCTTCGCAGGCCGACCTGCATATGTTCAGCAAGACCGGCACTCACCATATCATAGTGGGGCATCCTTACGGCCGCAACAACTGGAAGTGCTATGACGGCAGCGGGCAGCCCGTTAAGCTGGAAGTGCTGGATGTTGAGCTGGAGGATGAGGAATTGCTGTAATATAAGGAGTCCTGCAACAGATCCTCAATTAACTGACCAAATGCTCCATTTTTCAAAAAAAGTATATCTGATCAGTGCAGATTTAGAAAGGGGGTTTTGGTTGTATGGGGAAAATAAAGGATATTGTTACAAGGACTCTGCACAAGTGGAGCAATGACGACGGCATTACCGACAGCGCTGCACTTTCATTTATAGTTCTCATGAGCCTGCCGGCACTCTTATTGTTCTTATTGTCCGTCAGCAGTTTTTTCTTAAGAGAGGAAGCCATCCAGGAATCAATTATAGAATACATCTCCGGTGTTGCAACTGAAGAAACCATGGGAATATTACAGGCGCTTTTCCAGCAGATCCCGGAAACCAGCACTATTACCCTGGGACTGCTGATAAGCTTTGCATTATTTCTATGGACTGCAGGAAATCTGTTCATGCAGCTCGAGAAGACCCTTAACAGAATGTGGGAAGTATCGTATGAGAAAAGAACATGGTATGAGGAGCTTATCAAGAAGAGGATATCCGCTTTTATCTCAGTCTTCATATTTGTCCTGCTTATTGTGCTGACCACCGTTTTTGATGTGATATTCTTTAGTGTTTCGCAACAGCTGGACGAGTTTCTCCCGCTGCCTGCATGGACCATACAGTATACCAGCTCCATAGCCAATTTCCTTATCCTTGTACTCCTCTTCATTTACCTTTACAGGGTCCTTCCTGATACCAAGATGGATTACAAGTACGTTATTACAGGCTCTTTCCTTACAGTGACACTCATCACAATAGGCAAATATGTGTTCAGTCTGTATCTCAGGTATACCGATCCTACGGGCATGTATGGCAGTGTCGGTTCCGTGCTTGCCATCTTTCTCTGGATATACATGTCGGCTATCATTGTTACTGTAATGGTGGAATTCACAAAGGTATATGCAGACTATGAAACTAACCAAAGGAAGGAGCAGATCCACAGGTCTGCGAACGATTAAACTTAAAGTGTGGTAATCAATAATATAATGTGAGGGCCAACAGGCCAGGGGATTTAAATGACAGAAGAGATCAAGCAGAAAGTCGTTAATTATCTTTCCAGCCACCAGTGGCTGAACCTGGGTACAGCCGACAGAAGTGGGAAGCCAATGGTACATACAATGGCTTTTGCCTCCGACGGGGCAACGGTCTACTTTGTAACCGATAAGAACACACACAAAGTCGCAGACATTATGAGTAATCCCAATGTAGCATTCACTGTGGACGATGATAATGTGCAGGTGATGCAGATAACAGGCGTCCAGATGCAGGGGAAGGCGTCCCTTGTCACGGACAGGGAGGAGACCAGCAAGGCATTCAGGCTCATGGCTGAAAAATATCCTTTCATGGCCGATATGCCATCAAATCCGGACAATGTTTTCTTTAAAGTGGAGCCTGCAGAAGCTTATTACCTGGATTATTCCAAGGGATTCAATCACAGGGATTTCGTAACATTTTAAATAGGTATCAGGTTTGCATCCACTCGTTCTGACGGGTGGACCCGGCTTTTTAAAGATCAGTCCTTATGCAGGACATCAGCAAGGACATCACTATTTTCCTTATTCCCTTTACCGATGACCGAAAGATTGCCATTGGTTTCCAGGACTACAGCTTCCACATCACTGCTGCTTGATCGTCCTGTACTGCGTATGGCCTGTTCTATTTCTTCTGTTACTATCCTGGTACTTCTCATGTTCTCTGGAAGGTATTCTCCTTTATAGTAAAGCAATCGGGGTTCATTCTTGACTGCCTTCTTTATACGACCGGACCTTACAGTCAGCCATGTGACCATAAACTGCAGGCCTACAAGCAATGTAAAAGCCATTATGCCGTCTATTAGCGCAATGTTGCCAAGAAGAAGTGTGGCAAAAGTAGATCCGATAGTTACTGTAATGATGAGATCAAAAGCATTCAGCTTTGATAAGGTGCGCTGGCCAGTGGTTCTCAGGAGAAACACAAGCGAAATATATCCGCAAAAGGCAAAAACAACTATCCTAAGTAAGTTTTCCCAGCTACTGAAGAAGATACCAATAACTACCACTCTCCATGTTAAAAAATCCTGCTTTGGCTATCCTGCCGCGAGAGAATAAAGTAACCCCTTACTATAATGCTCTCATTATCATGTACAGGATTGGAGCCGATAGTATATAGTCTCTGCTTACTTCGGAGGAAACAAAAGAACAAATGGGTGGTACAGCATTTGTTCTTTTGTCGGAAAACCTCCCACATATCTGAGATCCTTTTAGTTCAGTAAGCAGTGCGTCAGGAATGCGACCAGCAGAAACATTACCGTTACTGCGGATCATCTTGCCAGTGGCCGAACCGACGTCATATCATGCTTAATAATGATAGTGAATGCGTAAGATGTACATATAGTTTTTCATATTTGCCATTATTAATCATTGAGATTTCTTCTTCTATTTTTACTGATATCTTCCTGGCATTTTTAGCATCACTTGCAGAGAAACATATAAGTCAGCAGTCCGTAATAGGAAAGTCAGATAGATATGGACAGATTAGTATATTTTGTTTAATATTTGGGTGTTTTGTAGTATGGAAATTCTGGATTATGGAACTAATAATAGTGTCATTCTATAATATAAATAAAATACAAATGTTGTTAAATAAATACTAATATTCCATATTTATGAAGTGCAAATCTGATTGA
>Ga0209347_1003570_pt1 | contig 17773 bp, 15 predicted proteins | sample AutmiccommuBRH23_FD_187382 | JGI IMG/M metagenome (GOLD analysis project Ga0209347, IMG submission 187382) | Deep subsurface microbial communities from Mt. Terri, Switzerland - Autotrophic microbial communities BRH/23 (SPAdes) (version 2) | ecosystem: Environmental > Aquatic > Deep subsurface >...
TGCCGTTGCGATTCGGGCCGCTGCCGTTGAACGGGCTGAGCATTCGCAGAGTCATGCCTGTCGATTGGCCCTGCGTGTTGACCAGACCGCGAAGCTGCCCCGTCGGCGATCCGCCGATGGTCTCGGTGACATTGTTCCAGAAGTGGTTCGGATCGTCGGGGGCGGGCCCGTTCTTCGTGACCGCGTCGGCCGGCCCGAAATCGAACAGCAGGCTCTGGCCCCTGGAATCGGCCCATTCGTCCAGCACGGGCCCGACCACTGTCTTCCACAGGGCATATCCTGCGGCGTTCATGTGCAGCATGTCCGAGCCGAACAACTCGGGGCGGGGCTGGCCGGCGCCGTCGAGCATGGGCGTGAAGACGTCGATGAACAGCACGGCGGGGTCGGCCGCGGCCAGTTCCTGCAGGCGAGCATTCAACTGTCTCGCCGCCTCGAGATACGCGGCCCGGCTGGGACTCGGCTTGACGGCCAGGAACGCTACGTCGGTCCCGGGCAACTGCTCCTTCACCTTGCCCAGGAACGTGACGTAATCGGCATAGACTTGGTCCACGGACTTGCCGCCGGCCAAGTCGTTGTCGCCCTCGTAGACGACGATCAGGGCCGGTTCATACACCGCGACCACGCGGTCGAAGTAGTACAGCAGGTCGCTCATCAGCGAGCCGCCGAACCCGCGATTCAATACGGGGTAGTCGGGAAACACCGCCGCAAGGTTGGTCCACATGCGAATGGTCGAAGAGCCGGTGAACAGGACCGGCTCGGCCGGCGGCGGACTGACGCGGTCGGCATTCTCGAAGGCCAGGATCTCCGCTTCGAAGCGTGTCGCGTCCTGGGCCCGCGCATCGACCAGGGGCAGTAAGACAAACAGGACAGCGAGAACACCGACGAATAGCCTGTTGCGAGTAGAGGCGTTTAGATTCCTCATCAGACACACCCTTTCCTTTGCGTGGGCTTGTGCCGCACCCACCGGTTTCCCCCAGACCATCCGCAATCGACGATGCATGCCGAAAAAGTGCACGTGATACACGATGTCAATATACCACACGGCCCCCCGCGGCGTCAAACAGGACTGCCCGCCGGGCACAGGGACGCTGCCGAAGGGTTTTGGCCGGGTTGGGAATTGCGGCCGGGGACGTCAGCGGGTACACTGGGGATTTGGGAACGGATCGATTATCGATGAACGACTGTTGACCGCGAGAAGTCGGACCCTCTCGCCCAATCATCGATCATCCATAATCCATCATCAATTGGCTATGAGGTTCAGATGAAGATTGCTTTGGGCACCGATCACGCGGGTTACGAGTACAAGGAACGCATCAAGAGGCACCTGACCGAGAAGGGCCACGAAGTGAAGGACTTCGGGACTTTCTCGGCCGAGCCGTGCGATTATCCGGATTTCATCTACCCGGCGGCCCTGGCCGTGGGCAAGGGCGAATGCGACCGGGCCATCGTCATGGGCGGCAGCGGCAACGGCGAGACCATCGTCGCCAACAAGGTCCGCGGCGTCCGCTGCGCCGTCTGCTGGGACGAGGAACTGGCGAGATTGAGCCGGGCCCACAACGACGCCAACGTGATCTCGATCGGCGCCCGCACGGTCTCCGTCGAAATGGCGCTGAAGATCGTGGATGTCTGGCTCGAAACCCCCTTCGACGGCGGCCGGCACGCCCAGCGCGTCGACAAGATCGCCGAGCTCGACCGCTGCTCGCTGTAAGAAGTTTCACCACAGAGACACAGAGTGCACAGAGAAGACAAGGAGAATCGAGGATGTGGGATGCGCAGACTTCTGATCAACCATCAACCATTAACCATCAGCCATCTCTTCTCCGTGTCCTCTGTGTCTCTGTGGTGCAATCCGTTCTTCTTTTGGGTGGCGCCGCGTCAATCGCCGGGGGGCAAATCCTGATCGAAGCCGAGAGCTTCGATGATGTCGGCGGGTGGGTCGTGGATCAGCAGTTTATGGACCAGATGGGCTCGCCCATGCTCCTGGCGCATGGGATGGGCGTGCCGGTCAAGGATGCCGTGACCAGCGTTACGATACCGGCGGGCCCGTACCGCGTCTGGGTCCGCACGCGAGACTGGGTCGCGACGTGGAACATCCCCGGGGCTCCAGGCCGATTCCAAGTGCTCGTCGACGGCACGCCGTTGCAGGTCGCGTTCGGCACGGAAAACGCCGAGTGGCACTGGCAGGATGGCGGCACGGTCGAGATCGAGAAAGAGGAAGTCAAGCTCGCCTTGCACGACCTGACCGGCTTCGCGGGCCGCTGCGATGTGATCGCATTCGTGAGCGACCCGGCCGCCAAGCCGCCCGAGGGCGAGACGCTCGCCGCACTGCGGCGGGCGGGGAAACCGCAGGACGCCGGGCAGTTCGATCTCGTCGTGGTCGGAGGGGGCATGGCCGGGACCTGCACCGCAATCTCCGCTGCGAGGCTGGGGCTCAAGGTCGCGCTGGTCCATGACCGGCCCGTTCTGGGCGGCAACAACAGCTCGGAGGTCCGCGTACACCTCAACGGCCAGATCAACCTGCCGCCGTACCCGCGAATTGGCGACATCGTCCGCGAGCTCGACCCAGGCAACCAGGGCAATGCCCGGCCGGCGGCGTTCTATAACGATGAGAAGAAGCTGCGCCTCGTGCGGGACGAGCCCAACATCCGCCTGTTCCTCAATATGCACGGCCATGCCGTGGAGAAGGAAGGCAGCCGGATCGTTGCGGTGATCGCCCGAGACATCAGGACAGAAAAGGACCTTCGCTTCGCTGCTCCGTTGTTCGCCGACTGCACGGGCGACGGCACGGTGGGTTTCCTGGCCGGGGCGGAGTACCGCATGGGCCGTGAGAGCTGGGAGCAGACCGGCGAAACCATGGCCCCGCAGGAGCCGGATAAGATGACGATGGGCGCTTCGGTGCAGTGGTACACGGTCGAGACGCTCAAATCGGCCCCGTTTCTGGAGTGTCCCTGGGCCCTGGCCTTCACCGAGGCAAGCTGCGAGCACGCCACGCGGGGCGATTGGAACTGGGAGACGGGCCTGAACAAGGACCAGATCGCCGATTTCGAGTCGATCCGCGACCACGCCTTCCGGGCGGTCTACGGCAACTGGACCTTCCTCAAGAATCACAGCAAGGACAAGACCAAGTACGCCAACCGCCAGCTCTCCTGGGTCGCGTACATCGCGGGCAAGCGTGAGAGCCGCCGGCTGCTGGGCGATGTGATCCTCTCGCAGCAGGATGTCCAGGAGCAGAGGGCCTACCCGGACGCGTTCGTGACGACGACCTGGTCGATCGACCTGCACTACCCGGACCCGAAGAACACCGAGCACTTCCCGGGCGAGGAATTCAAGACGATCTGCAAGACGCCGGCGATCAAGCCCTACCCGATCCCGTACCGCTGCTTCTACTCGCGGAATGTCGAGAACCTCTTCATGGCGGGGCGCGACATCAGCGTCACGCACGTGGCGCTCGGCACGGTTCGCGTGATGCGGACCTGCGGCATGATGGGCGAGGTCGTCGGCATGGCCGCCTCGATCTGCAAGAACCGCAACACGACGCCCCGCGGCGTCTTCGTCGAGCACCTGCCGGAGCTGAAAGACCTCGCCACCCGCGGCGTGGGAAGAAGATAGAATTCACCACAGAGACACGGAGGGCACAGAGAAGAAATGGGAGAGGAGAAATGCAAGCGAATGAAATCACTGAACAGATTATCGGTGCGGCGATTGAGGTTCATCGTGTGTTGGGACCGGGTCTGCTCGAATCGGCCTACGAGGAGTGCCTCTGCCATGAACTAAGACTGCGCGGCATGTCTTTCGAGCGACAACGACACTTGCCCGTCGAGTACAAGGGAATGACACTCGATTGCAGCTACCGGATCGATTTGCTGGTCGGCAACACAATCGTCGTGGAGATCAAGGCAGTCTCGGACATCGAGCCCATACACGAAGCCCAGTTGCTGACCTACCTGCGGCTGGGCGGCTGGAAGACCGGCCTGCTGATCAATTTCAACGTGCCCGTCCTGAAAAACGGCATTCGTCGGAGAGTCTTATGATTCCCGTTCTTCTCCGTGTCCTCTGTGTCTCTGTGGTGATTACTCTTCCTGTCCGTGCGGTGGAGCATTCACGGATCGAGCCGGGTGCGGTCGAGTGGGCGACGGACTCCGCCGAGATCGCCGGGTACGCCCTGAGCAAGGTGCAACGCTGGTTGCACGAGAAAGCCTTGCCCGTGATCGATCCGAATACGGGACTTTATCCCGCCGATGGGTCCTGGAACTACCGCGACACGGCCGCCGATTGCTATCCGTTCCTCTGCTGGGCGGCGTTCGTCGTCGATAAGGATGCCTTGAACGGTCCCGTGCGGAACGTCCTGCACGCCGAACGGAAGCTCTGCAATCACCTCGACCGCATCCCGGTCCCCTATGACTGGCGAAAGGGCGTCAAGCTCGTGCCCGACCACGATGAGATGGTCTTCCAGGCTTCGGAGTACGTCAAGGACGGCCTGGTGGCCATCGTCGAAGTCACGGGCAAGGACGAGTGGTTCGACCGCATGATCGCCATCGAGGAGGACTTGTGGAAGCACGCCCGGATCGACACGCCGTTCGGCAAGATTCCCTCGACGAACGTCGAGGTCAACGGCGACGACCTGCAAAGTCTGCCCCGGCTGTACGCCATGACCGGCCGGGAGGAGTTCGTCACGTGGGCCGAGCGGCTGGCGGACTACTACTTTGTCAAGCCGGACTTCGTCCCCGAGCGGCTCCGCGATCACGGCTGCGAGATGATCGGCGGTCTCGGTCTGTTGCTGGCGGTCGAGAAACAGAACAACCGACCCAAGGCCGCGGAGTACGAGCCGAAGCTCAAACGCATGTTCGACACGATCCTCGCCAAGGGCTGCAACGAGGACGGCCTGATGTTCAATCACCTGGCCAAACGCGACGGCGGCAACGGCAAACTCAGCGATGGCTGGGGCTACAACTACGTCGGCTATCTCTGCTACGACATGGCTCTCGGCCGACCCGTCTATCGCGAGCAGGTGGCACGAACCCTGCGGAACCTCAGCAAGCCCCTGTACGACAACTACAACTGGGAGGGCAACTACTCGATCGACGGCTTTGCCGACTCCATCGAAGGGGCGATCTACCTGCTCAATCGCGTCGCGGTCGAGGAAGGCTTCCAATGGGTGGACCGCGAAATGGCCCGCAGCGTAACGCGGTCGAACGAGCCGCTGGAGACCGCGAAGCTCTGGGGCACGATGAAGCTGGAGGCCAATGGCGTCCGCACGGTCCTGATGCACGCTCTGATGCACACACAAGGCTTGATCGCCCGCCCCTGGCAAAAGGGCCTGCAACTCGGCGCAGTTCGCACAGACGACGGGCTCATAATCGTGATGAAGTCGGACAAGCCTTGGTCCGGCAAGCTCCATTTCGACATCCCGCGACACAAGGAGTACATGGGCTTCACCCAGGACTGGCCCCGCATGAACACGCTGCCCGAGTGGTTCACCGTCGAGCCCGCCCAGGAATACACGATTCTGGACCCCGAATCCGGCTCGAAGACAACCCGAACCGGCAAAGAACTCCACGAGGGCATGGACATCATCCTGACCGCCGGAGTTGAAAAGCAGCTTGTGATCCGTTGAGAGGATGAACATGAAGCTCAATAGACGACGTGTCATTGCGGGTGTTGTCGTCCTCATTCTCCTTGTTCTGGCTGTCCGTTTCGTTGTCCCTTCCATACTGTTCCTCATAGGAGTCATCGTTTTCACAAGGAAATGGGCGAAGCAAGCATCTCAGGCAAGAGATCATCTGTTCTTTGAGACGGACTACCAGGAATTGCTGGCGGCCTGCCGGAGTCTTTCCGCGCGAACGTCGGCGGGTGAGTTGCGGAGCGGGCAATATCGTGTCTACCTTGGCAAGCGCGATCCCGAGACGCTGTCATTCCCGCAGGTGATTCTGGACCTTCAGCCGGCCTGTATTCTTATGGACCATCCCAACCCCGGTGAGGTGGTGATCGAATTGTTCCCGGGGCCCGAGTGGTTCGGCGTCATGGCATTTCCCGAGGGCAGCGAAGGATATGGCGCCGTGGAGCTCATCGAGGGGCTCTGGTACCGCGATTCAGGATACTCGAAGAAAGACCCCGAGTACGTGAAGAAGATCGACGCGATGATCGAGGAAGCCCGTCGGCGGAAGGAAGACCGCCGATCCGCGTCGCAGCCATGATCGGCAGGGGAACGGAAGCCGTAGGGTGGGTACACGCGCCATTGAATCATCGGATGCGAAAATGGTGCGTGTACGCACCCTACGAAGATGGTGGTCCTCACGCCACGGCATCCACCGTCTTTTTGTCTCTATGTCCTCCGTGTCCTCTGTGCCTCTGTGGTGAAATCTATTTCGCCGCACGCAGGCGGCCTTTCAATTCCTCCGGTCGGAACTCCTGGACCGTCGCGATCAGATCGCGAGCGGCCTCGACCCGGTCCCAGACGTTCCATAACAGCACGCCTCGCAACCGCCGGCGCTCCATATAGTAGACGACCCCTTTGCGGAAAGGCTCTTCCCAGTCGGATACGACCTGGAGCCGCGAGTCCACGGCGCCGACCGCCTCGTAGCCCAGCTCGAACAGGTCGCTGTAGAAGTAGGGCAGGTAGTGGTACGGCTCGGCGGCGCCGGCCATGTTCCTGCCGGCCGTGCGACCCATCACGTTGGCGTTGTCCTCGTGCTCGACGCGGCGGTTCCTGCCCAGGTCCGGACTGTAGAACATCGCCACGTCGCCCGCGGCATAGATGCCAGGCTGGCTCGTCCGCAGGAGTTCATCCACGTAGATCCCATCTTCCAGCGTCAGCCCGGCCTGTTGGGCCAACTCGATGTTTGGCTCGATGCCGAGCCCCGCGACGACGCCATCCACGACGACCTGTCGCTCGCGCGAGGTGTGCAGGATGAACTCGTCGCCCCGCCTCTCGAAGCCCGTGACCCATTCCCCGGTGAGCACCTGGACGTCCTTTTGGCGGTAGTAGTCGTTCAGAAACTTGGACAATTCAGGAGGGAATAGATAGCCTCCGATGCCCAGCCCGGGAAAGATCATCGTCACCTCGTTGCCGTTCATGGCCAGGGCCGCCGCGATCTCCGAGCCGATGAAGCCGCCACCGATGACGGCGAACCGCCGGCGCTGTTGAGCCATGCCGTGGAGCCGCCGGTAGTCCGCCAGCGTACGATAGTAGATGATGGCCCCCTCGATGCGGCCTGTTGCGTCGGGTACCCCGGCCGGATCCCGGCCGAAGGGCAGGCGATGGGGCCGGCCCCCGGTGGCCAGGAGCAGCTTGTCGAAGGTGTACGCGTCGCCCCGGTCGTCCATGACGTGCCTGGACTGCACATCGATGCTCTCGGCCCGGCGCCCGAGGTGGAACTCGACATTGCGGCTCTCCGTGTGGCGCCAGATCGTCTCCAGGGGCTTGCCCTTCCAGAGGCCCTTCGACAGCGGCGGCCGGTTGTAGGGCGGGTCCTTCTCCTCGCCGATCAGCCCGATGCTCCCCTCGAAATCGATCTCGCGAATGCCCTGTGCGGCCGCATCGCCCGTCATGCCGCCGCCGATGATGAGGTACTTGTAGTGCGTCATGATTCCCCCTTTTCTGTACAGCGCCGCGCAGCACATGCTGTAATACGTTTTCGGAAAGGTCCGGTGCGGTGCGGGCCCGGCGGATCATGGATGCACCACAGAGACACAGAGGACACAGAGAAGAAAGCGGAGAAAGAGGGCGAAAGAGTCAGAGGTTCATAGGTTCTGTTCCCTCTCTTGTTGCTTGCTGATCTCTCTTACCGTTCTTCCTGCTCTTCTCCGTGTCCTCTGTGTCTCTGTGGTGAAATCCCCGCCTTCTACGGCGGGGGGAGCCGGTCCTCCTCGGGGGAGAGGTCCGCGATGTAGCCCAGGATCTTGCGGGCGAGCATGTACGCCTCGGCGGTTTCGAGTTCGCCGCCGGCCATGTCGTTGATGAGCCCTTGGGCCGCCTGGTGGGCCGCCTGTTCCGCCGGACCCTGGCCGAGCAGATAATAGAGTGCCCCGGCCCCCATATAGACCGCTTTGGCGATCTCGGTCATGGCGAAATCGGTTTCATCTGTTTCGATGTATTGCCGGGCGGATTCGAGCCTCGCCAGGGCGAAGTTCCACGCCTCGGCCGCTTTCGGATTCATGCCGTCACGATAGCCGGTCAGAATCGAAAGATCAACCCCACGTTGATTCCCAGGCCGTCCACGTCGGCGTCGTCGAGGTTCTCCAGTTCATCGATGGCGCTATCGACATCCGCCTCCAGGAACAGCCAGCGGGCCTCGCCGAAGATCGCGACACGCCGAAAGCCCACTTCCAGGCCCACCAGCGGAAAGTACCCGACGTCATCATCGAGATCGACGTCATCGGCCTCGAAGAAGTAGTAGCCGCCGCCGGCGCCGACGTACGGAACGATTCGCTCGCCGAGCAGGGGGAGGTTCAGCCGCACGGCCGCCTCCAGCGGAATCATGTGAATCTCGAAATCCTCGAAATAGATCCAGCTTGCCCGGCCGTCCACGCTCAGCACATCGGTGGGTTTCACTTCCAGCTTCACTCCGCCGCCGTAGCCGTCGCCGAGGTCGTCGGAATCGAGGTACGATCCGAACAGGCCAAAGGCGGCCGTGGAACCGGCGCTGCAGCCGGCCATGAGCACCGACGCGACAGCAAGCAACATCAAGCCCGCATAACTTCTCATTCCCGATCCTTTCCGTCTAAGAATCCATCGTCCCTGCCGGGACACAGTTGGCCCCAAGACTACCCCGCGCCCGAACGCCCGGCAATCAGCAAAATCCGGTATTGAAAGCGTCCATCCATCATTCTCAACCACTTCAAAAAGGAGGTATCCCCATGTCCGAATCGAAGAAACTGACCAGGAGACAAGCCGCCGTCATCGAGGACCTGTTCACCAGTGATCTGAAGGAACCGGAGATTCTCGAAAAGCACAGCGTCAAACGACACGAATACGCCCGGTGGCTTGCCGACGAGCATTTCACGGAACAGCTTGAGCAGCGAATGGCCCATGCCCACCGGCAGGCCCGGATCGTATTGGCCCGGCACACGTCCAAGGCGGCCGACAGGCTGATCGCCCTGACCACCTGTGAGAGAGAGGAGACCGCCCGGAAGGCCTGTCTCGACATCATCGCACTGAACGCCGGACAGAAGCCGTCCATCGAAGCCGACGTCGATCCGGAGCCCATACGGGCAGTGCCTCCGTCCGGCGGTCTGACCCCCGAGATCGCCGGCCGACTCCTGGCCGCCTTGGCCGGCGCCCGGCAAGATGACGAAGACGCGAGCCCATCTCCATGAGCCCGAAACCGCAAAGACCCGAGAAGTTCGGTTCTCTGAACTGATTTGTGGGTAGAGGACTTCAGCGAGTCTTATCTCGGCAAAACCGCTCGGGGCCCCAGAGGCCCCAATTCCCCCACGGGTTGCCCCAATTTGGGCGCATCCGGCTTTTGCGTACTTGGAGATGGGGCAACGACCAGCCGGCGGAGACGCCGTCCCCAAACCCCTGGGATTTTCCGCTTTGTGCCAGAAACATGATGAGCAGACCCGACGCGCAGCGGCGCTGCGACGCCGATCCGTGTTCCACGAAGACCGACAGCGCCGGCCCGTCAGTCCTCCCGTTTGGCGGGTGCGGCCGGAATCCAGTGGCGGCACCCCGTGGATAAGTGCGGGCCGCGGGGGCGTGAGATACCAAGAACAATCTTCCTTCGACTCCGGGTGGCAGCGGCAAACTCGTTTGCCGATGGTCTTGCCGATTCGAGGAAGCCATCGGCAAGCTTCGAAGACTGCGCTTGCCGCTGCCACCCGGACACGGACCGGCCCAATCCGCCACCGTATCCCATCTGTCCTCCCACCTGGCGTCGGCTAGGGCTGGTCTCTTTCCGCGAATCCCGGTCGCGGACATACTCCATGCGCCGTCGCGGAGGACAGGTCGGGACGCCAAACGCGATTCCCTCGGCGCGAAGCGCCGCTGTGCGTCGGGGCGTTTGGGAACCCGCTCTGCCGGCAAGCAACCCGAGCGCCGCCACGGTCCAGGGACATGGGCGACGTTGCCTTTGTGAGACGTCGCCTTCCCCTCTGCCATGTTTCTGGCACAAAGCGACAAATCCCAGGGGTTTGGGGACGGCGTCCCCAAGGGCCACGGAGGTTTGCGGAAGTCGGATGAGCCCCAATTTGAGCCACTGCCCAGTCGGTTCTGCCGAGAGGGTGGCGGCTGAAGTCATGGAGTTCAAAATGCAATCATGGTCCAGGCGTCGATAGTGCTTTCCAGGAACTGGTCTACGTCGCATGGGGGTCCGCGGCACCCATGAACCTTTTCAACGAGGCTTTCTTTCTTAGCTTTTTGCCGGGTCGTTGTTTTGTGTTGACGCTCGCTCGCGTGATGGGTAGAGTAACAACTGCGGTTCATACGTATACGTATGGTTTGTGTGAGGCATGCGATGGCCACCGGGCATGATGTTGCGATGGGACTGCGGGCGGCGTACTGGGCGATGCACCGAGGGACGGAGGCGGGGCTGGCCCGGTGCGACGTGACGGCCGATCAGTTCGTTCTCCTGGCCCTGCTGGCCGAGCAGGACGGGACCACCCAGCAGGACCTTGTGCGCCGGGCCTCTTCCGACGCCAACACGGTCCGTGCCATGCTCGTTCTGCTGGAGAGCCGCGGCCTGGTGGCGCGTGGCCGGCATCCTACCGACGGCCGGGCCCGCTGCGTCACCCTCACACGCAGGGGCCGGCAGACCTACGAGAAACTCTGGGGCAAGAGCGAGCCGTTGCGGGAGCGGCTGCTCGCTGCATTCCGGCCCGAGGAAGTGGATGTGCTGGTGGAGTTCCTTGCTCGCATTTGCGATGTGATGGCGAAAGAAGGCACTGGCCGCGACCGAACCGGGCTCACGGCGCCGGCTGTCGGCGCCGTGGTTTAAGCAGAAGGTCCATAGAAGAAGGAGAAAAGCGATGCACACATCAAGAGCGATCATTCCGATGGTGGCCGTCGTGGTACTGGCGGCGATGGTTCCGACCTCGCTTGCGGCCGAGCGGCCGGCGGCCGAGACGCCACGGGTTCGCGGCCAAATGGGGCCCCGGGTGGTCTCGCCCGAAGTGGCTGCGGACCGGAAGGTCACGTTCCGGATCCTGGCGCCGAAGGCCGAGGCCGTGACACTCAGCGGCGGCGACATTCCCGACCTTGGTCGGGGCGCCCAGATGGCCAAGAACGGCGAAGGCGTCTGGGAAGTGACGCTCGGCCCGATCGATGCCGGGGCCTACCGGTACAACTTCAACGTCGACGGCGTGTCGGTGATCGATCCCCGCAACCCCTGCACCAGCGAGTCCAACGCCAATACCTGGAGTCTGGTGTACGTGCCGGGCTCGGATTTCATGGACACCATGGACGTGCCGCACGGCGCGGTGGCCGAGGTCACGTACTACTCCAAGTCGCTCCAGCGGTTCCGCCGGATGCACGTGTACACGCCGCCGGGATATGAGCGGGGCGAAGGCAAGTACCCGGTGTTCTACCTGCTGCACGGGGCGATGGATTGCGACGATTCCTGGTCGTCGGTTGGACGGGCCGGGTTTATTCTGGACAACCTGATCGCCGCCAAGAAGGCCAAGCCCATGGTGGTCGTGATGCCCGCCGGGCACACGGGCCCGTTCACAATGGGGGCGTCAAGGCTGCCCATCGACGAGTTCACGCAGGATTTCAACGGCGACGTCCTGCCGTACGTGGAGAAGAATTACCGCGTGTACACGGACCGCAAGCACCGCGCGATTGCGGGCCTGTCCATGGGCGGGATGCAGACGCTGAATATTGCGATTCCGAGCCTCGACAAGTTCGCCTACTTCGGCGTTTTCAGCTCCGGCGTGTTCGGAATGGGAGGCAGTGGTCGAGGCGGAGCCCCGGCCGGACCGAGCTGGGAGGAACAGAACAAAGAGAAACTGGACAACGCGGATCTGAAGAAGGGCCTCAAGCTCGTGTGGTTCGCCACGGGGACCGAGGACTTCCTGATCGGGACCTCGCGGGCCACGGTGGACATGCTCAAGAAGCACGGCTTCGACGTGGTCTTCAAGGAGACCGAGGGAGCGCATACGTGGATCAACTGGCGCAACTACCTCAACGAGTTCACGCCGCAGTTGTTCAATTAGTAATTCAATTCCGGGTGGCAGCGGCAAACGCCGGTTTGCCGATGGTCTTTGCGATCGCTGGAGGACCATCGGCAAGCCCATTGGCCTTGCCGCTGCCACCCGAATTAGAGGAGCAACCATGACGATGAAAATGGACATGAAGACTCTGTGCCTGTCGATGACCGTTTTCGGGCTGGTCGCGCTGGGCACGGCCCACGCTGCCGATGTCACCGGCACGTGGAAGGCTGAAATCGATACGCAGATCGGCGTTCAGAAGTACACGTATACGCTCAGGCAGGATGGGGACAAGGTGACGGGACAAGCCGTCGCGGAGATCGCCGGCGAGAAGCACGAGGTCGAGCTCCAGGAGATCAAGCTCGAAGGCGACACGATTGCATTCGTCGAGATCTTCAACTTCCAGGACAACGAAATTCGTATTGAGTACAAGGGCAAGGTTGCCGACGACAAGATCCAGTTCACCCGCACCGTGGGCGAGTTCGCCACGGAGGAGTTCGTGGCCAAGCGCGGCGAGGCCCCGGCCGCACAGCCTGCCGATCGCGCCGCCTCTCGACCCAGTCGCGGGGGTGGACCGAATTTCGGCCCGCCGGTGCCGCTGGGGCCCAATGACAAACCCGCGTTCCCGCCCGCGCCCTCGGGTTTCGACGCCCGCCGGGATGGTGTCGAGCGAGGCAAGCTGGAGGTCGTCGAATACGATTCCAAGACCGTCGGCATCAAACGCAAAATGGTGGTCTACACGCCGCCGGGCTATTCCAAGGACAAGAAGTACCCCGTGCTTTACCTGCTTCACGGCCTCGGCGACACCGAGTTGGGCTGGACGCGGACGGGCAAAGCCGACGTCGTTCTCGACAATCTCTACGCCGACAAGAAAGCTATTCCGATGATCATCGTGATGCCCCACGGCCGCGCGTCGGCGGAACCGGCCCCCGCCAACCCGTTCGACGGCAATCCCTTCGAGACCTATGCGGCCTTCGAGAAGGACCTGCTCAACGACGTGATTCCTTACATCGAATCGCACTATCCGGTGCAGACCGGCCGCGAGCACCGGGCGATTGCGGGCCTGTCGATGGGCGGCGGTCAATCGCTGAACTTTGGTCTGCGGAACCTGGACACGTTCGCCTGGGTCGGCGGGTTCTCCTCGGCCCCGAATACCCAGCCGGTTCGCTCGCTGATCACAGATGCCGCCGGCGCGAACCGGATGCTCCGATTGCTGTGGGTCTCCTGCGGCGACGTGGACGGCCTGATGAGCGTCAGCAAGCCCTTCCACGATGGGCTGACGGAGCTGGGCGTGGCGCACATCTGGCATGTGGACAGCGGCGGGCACACCTGGCCGGTCTGGAAGAACGATCTGTACCTCGTCGCCCAACTGCTCTTCAAGGGCAAATAGGATTGACCCGCTCCACTGACGGCGGGACAGGCAGATCTTCAGGAACCCATCCAGCCCGGAGAGGCGGCGCGCAGGGTCCACGGTTGTGCCTGATGCGGAGCCGGAAGGCACTTTGTGTGGGGCGGCTGCGGCCGAAGCCATACCCTCAGTCGCGTCATCTGCTTGCGGCTTGCAGATGGATCCCCACGTGGAGGCTCATGCCTTGGTCTTTTTCAGAATGAACGCTACAACCAGGACGACGGCTGCCACGGCGATGAGGATGATGCTATACGTTCCCATGATACGCTCCCTTCTTCGACATATGCCCGGAAAGGCCGAGGTTCCGTCTTGCTCACGAGTCTGTCGGCCTTTTACTCACGTACCGCGCTCTGCGCATCAGAGAAGACGATCGACAGAGATTGTACAGCTTGGCCTGCGGGATGGCAATACGCACGGAGCTAATCGCATGCCTTAGAAGTCTGCCGTAAGGAGTCTTGATGAGCAGGTTGGGTGGCGTAGGTCCGCATGAGTCATTCAGGAAACGCCGCAGGGCCATCCCCTCTTGGAGGGGGGATGGCCCTGCGGCAATTTCTATCTTGGCGCGGGTAGATACCCGCATCGTGGTTCACACGGATCACAGGCCTTTGGCCATCATATAGTAGACTTCGTTGGCGCGGATTTCCTTCTTCAACTCGCGGATCGTGGCGCCGGCGTCGATCAGGAGGCACTCGATGCCCGCCATCTCGGCGAAGTCCTCCAGATGTTCGCTGGTCAGGGCCATGCTGAAGCCCGTGTGGTGGGCGCCGCCGGCGAGGATCCAGGCGGCGGCGCCGATCCTCAGATCCGGCTTGGGGACCCAGACGACGCGGGCCACCGGCAGCTTGGGCAGCGGGGCGTCCGGCGGCACGACGTCCACCTCGTTGACGATCATGCGGAAGCGGTTGCCCATGTCGATGACCGTGGCGTTCAGGCCGGGGCCGTTGGGCACGTTGAAGACCAGCCGGCAGGGGTCGTCCTTGCCGCCGATCCCGAGCGGGTGAACCTCCAACGACGGCGTAGCATCGGCAATCGAGGGGCAGACCTCGAGCATATGTGCCCCGAGGACCTTGGGACCGGCCGGATCGAGGTGGTAGGTGTAGTCCTCCATGAAGCTGGTCCCGCCGGGCAGACCCGCGGCCATGACCTTCATCGATCGGACCAGGGCCGCGGTTTTCCAGTCGCCCTCGGCGCCGAAACCGTATCCATCGGCCATCAGCCGCTGAACGGCCAGGCCCGGCAGTTGTTTGAGCCCGTGCAGGTCTTCGAAGGTCGTGGTGAAGGCCTTGAAATTGCCTTCCTCAAGGAAGGTTCGCATGCCGATTTCGATGCGGGCGGCCTCGCGAAGGGCCTCGCGGCGCTTGCCGTCCTGGCCGGCCTTGATGATCTGGTACGTCGATTCGTATTCGGCCACGAGGGCGGCCACCTGCTTGTCGGTGACCGCGTTGACGCGGGCCACCAGGTCGCCGACGCCGTAGCCGTCCACGGAGTAGCCCAGTTGCATCTGGGCGGCGACTTTGTCGCCCTCGGTCACCGCAACCTGTCGCATGTTGTCGCCAAATCGCGCCACCCTTGCCCCCTGGGCGTCGTACCATGCCGCCGCGGCCCGGGCCCAGATGCCCAGTTCCGCCTGCACCCGCTCCTCCTGCCAGTGCCCGACGATGACCTTGCGGCTGCGGCGCATCCGGGCGCAGATGAACCCGAACTCGCGGTCGCCGTGGGCGCTCTGGTTGAGGTTCATGAAGTCCATGTCGATGTCGGCCCAGGGGATGTCTCGGTTGAACTGCGTGTGCAGGTGAACGAACGGCTTGCTCAGCGCGCTCAGGCCGGCGATCCACATCTTGGCCGGGGAGAAGGTGTGCATCCAGGTAATCAGCCCGATGCAGTTGGGGGCGGTGTTGGCCTTCGTGCAGATGTCATAGATGGCCTGCGGGGTCGTCACGACCGGTTTGAACACGATCTTGACCGGGACCTGCTTCGAGCGGGACAGGCCCTGGGCGATCTGCCGGGAGTCCTCATCGACCTGCTTGAGGGTCTCGGGACCATAGAGGTGCTGGCTTCCCGTCACAAACCATATTTCGAGCTTCTTCAGATCAACCTTCACAGTACGCCCCTTCCAATTGTCTTCGGTTCAGCCTGTCACATCAGGGCCTTTTAGCTCAACACGGGATCACCCGGCGTCGAATGGAGCCGCTTCGTATGATCCTGCGGTCTTTACCTAAAAGACGTGCTTCCTACGGCTCCTCCGCGCCTGCGGTGCGGCCGCAACAGGGGGCATAATACCGTTGGAATGCCGCGTGAGTCAATCGTGCAGCGAGGAAATGTCATGCGAAACGACCATCCGAAACCGCTCTCCAGAATCTGCGAATGGACGGAAACGGGCGGTTTCTCTGCACGCTAACGCTTCTTCCCCTACCTGACGCCGGAAGTCAGATCATCCATCATCTGTCACCAATCCCGGATTAATTGCCGGCCTTGTACTTGGCCCAGTAATCCGGGAGGAATCCCTTGGCCTTGGCGGCGAGTTCCTGGTCGCCGACGGCCACGGAAATCGGTCGTTCCTGCTGGCCGACACGGCCGACCTACCGTACAATGCCTCCAATTGCTCGCGGTGTGTCCCGGGTGCGAAGCAGTGCCCTTACTGGCTTTGGAGTCGTCAATGCGGTCATTCAGGTCGGTCTGTCCCATGATTCTCCTGTCGCTGATTGCAGCATGCCCGGCAGCGGTCCGAACCGGGTTGGATGCTGTCGCCTCGCGTCGGGACCTGTTCGAGGGCAAGCGCGTCGGCATCATCGCCAATCACACGTCGTACAACCGCGACGGCAAGCACGTCGTTGATGTGTTCAGGGAAATGTCCGGCGTCCGCGTGGTCGCATTGTTCAGCCCGGAGCATGGATTCCGCGGGATCGAGGAGGCCGGCGCGGCTATCGGCAACCAGACCGATGCCGCCACCGGACTGCCGATCCACAGCCTCTACGGCAGCACGAGAAAGCCCACGCCGCAGATGCTGGCCGACGTGGACGTGCTCGTCTTCGATATTCAGGACGTGGGGGCGCGCTTCTACACGTATCTGTACACGATGTCCCTGGCGATGGAGGCGGCCGCCGAATCCGGCAAGCGGTTTGTCGTCCTGGACCGGCCCAATCCGATCAATGGCGTCCGGGTCGAGGGCCCGATCCTCGAACCGGCATTTGCCACTTTCGTGGGCCTGTACCCGATCCCCGTGCGGTACGGCTTGACGGTCGGCGAGCTGGCCCGCATGGTCAACGGCCAAGGGTGGCTCACCGGCGGAGTGAAGGCCGATCTGACGGTCGTGCCCCTGACCGGCTGGCAACGGGGCATGTGGTACGACCAGACGGGCCTTCGATTCATCAAGCCTTCGCCGAATATGCCGGACCTCGAAACCGCCACCCTCTATCCGGGCCTGTGCCTGATCGAGGGGACCAACCTCTCCGAGGGCCGGGGCACGTCCAAGCCCTTCCGCCAGTTCGGCGCCCCCTGGATCGATTCGAACGCCCTTGCAGCCCGTCTGAAAGCCCTGTCCCTGCCCGGCCTGCGATTCACGCCAACCTCGTTCACGCCCACCAGCTCGAAGCACCAGGGCAAGCTCTGCCACGGCGTCGAGATCACTGTCATGGATCGAAACGATCTGGAGCCCTTCTGGACCGGCGTCCTGATCGTCAACGAAGTGTACAAGATGCACCCCGCCCAACTCGAATGGAACGCTTCGCATTTCGACCGCCTCTGCGGCACCGACACGATCCGCAAAGCGATCACCGCCCGGGCGTCTCTGCAACCTCTCAAATCCACCTGGGAGGCCGCCTGCAAGACATTCGAGGAGAGCGGGCGAAAGCACCTCCTGTACTCCAACTGAACTTGATCGACGTGCAGTTCCTCACATGCAAAGCCGATAGGCGGGCTTCTCGCCCGCCCTCTGGCGGCGACTCGCATCGTCATGTATCTTCTTGGTCCGCACGACGATTGGCGTGGCGATCCGGCGGCGAATTTGGTATTCTGCTGGTTTCGACCGTCCGGTTTTGTGGCGGTCGGACCTGATTGGCATTGGAGACGGTCATGGCGCGAACGAATCTTAAGGACAAGCTGACAAAGCGGTCGGGCTTCGTCGTTCTGGCGGAACTGACGGGCGGGCCCGGATTCAGCTTCGATCCCATCGAAAAGTTTCTCAAGGCACACCGCGAGAACGCCGGCGCGATCCCGGCGGGG
>Ga0209347_1003573_pt1 | contig 17765 bp, 14 predicted proteins | sample AutmiccommuBRH23_FD_187382 | JGI IMG/M metagenome (GOLD analysis project Ga0209347, IMG submission 187382) | Deep subsurface microbial communities from Mt. Terri, Switzerland - Autotrophic microbial communities BRH/23 (SPAdes) (version 2) | ecosystem: Environmental > Aquatic > Deep subsurface >...
AGATTCATATAGCGATTTCCTTTCGGGATTGGCTATCTCATTTCGTGTAGTTTACCCCGAAAGTATAGGGGGGCTAAAATTAGGTGTAGATTTCAAGCAGAATATTTACTTAATATTCAAGGAAGGAATTAATAACGCTATCAAGCATAGCAATTGTTCTAAGATAATTCTTGAAGTCAAGCAGATTAATAATATTTTAGAGATTGAATTGACAGATAACGGAAGAGGAATGAATCTCGAAACAATTAAGAGCGGAAACGGTTTAGGCAATATGAAAAAACGCGCTAAAGATTTAGGCGGAAAAATTGTTTTGGAATCTTCACCCGGCAATGGAACTAAAATTATTCTTACGGCAAAGATAACTTCAACAAATAAATTGATAAAGAAAATAATTAAGAAGTGATTATGATAAAAACAGCGATAATAGAAGATAATAATACGATACGCGAGGGGATTGCTATGCTAATTAAATCCACTGAAGGTTATAGCTGCGTGGGTACTTATGGCGATTGTGAATCGTTTTTAGAAAAATTGAGTTCCTTGGATGTGGATGTAGTTTTAATGGATATCGGACTCCCGGGAATGAATGGTATCGAAGGAGCGGCTAAAGCTAAGAAAATCAAACCGAATCTAAATATACTTATGTTGACAATTTATGAAGACAATCAATCGGTATTTAATGCTTTATGTGCCGGAGCATGCGGATATTTAGTAAAAAAAACGCCGCCGACTCGTTTATTGGAAGCATTGAAAGATGCTTATGAAGGGGGTTCGCCGATGAGTTCATTAATTGCTCGTCAGGTGATTACAGTTTTTCAACAAAAGCAAAATGAATATGACTCCGATGCGGAGCTTTCTACACGCGAAAAGGAAGTTGTAACTAATTTATCCGAGGGTAATAACTATCAAGAGATAGCTGAACGACTATTGATTAGTGTCGATACGGTTCGACATCATATAAGAAATATCTATAAAAAACTACATGTCCATTCGCAGTCCGAAGCAGTTGCAAAAGCCATCCGAAAAGGAATAATTTAACAAAAACCCGCATAGATATGCAGGTCAAGTCAATAATTTCCCAAATATTTACATATATATGCGGTTGTTGCTCCCATTATTAATGGTTATTTAGGAAGTAGATTAAATAACAATTAATAGTACTGTCTCTGATATGGGGAGAAGTACATAAAATAATGGAGGGAAGTATGGCAACTACAGTTCACAATCCGATACCTGATCTTATCAATGATGAGATCTATGAAATTCTAGTTTCGAGAGAGTTAATTGATGTTAAGTCAGTCCGTGATTATATCATACGGAAAAAATTCAGATCTCTCAGAAATAGAAATTTCAATTCAACCGATGCGATCGATGCAGTAAGAAGCGAATATCCGTATCTTCAGTTTGATACTATTCGCAAGATCGTATATCAAACAAAATAGAATATCCTTAATATATGCTCTATTCTTATATGAACGTTTGGCTTGTCCGAGCCAAGCGTTCACTAAATTTTATAAAATCCTTTCAAAAGATAAAAGTATAACCTCTTTTGCCACTTCACCTAGACTTGATTATGTATCAATTTATAGTATTATTGTTTATAAACTCGTGAACAAGTTTGTTAGGTTCTTTTCAAGGATACATAAGTAATTCTAAACCCACCACATAAGTCTTAATTTGTTCAGATAAAAGATGTATTTCTCTTATATTATTATTAATTTTGATAGATTTTTAAGAAATTGCTTTTCTCCCAAATGTCATTATTAATTGTCATGTTAAATAAATGTATAATGGAGTAAAAATATGGTTAGTGGTTTATTCTGGATTGTGCCCGCTTCCTCTGTAATAGCTCTCTTATTCGCATTTCTATTCTATAAAGAGATGATGAAGCAGAGCGAAGGATCGGCAAAGATGGCAGAAATTGCATCACACGTAAGAGTTGGTGCAATGGCTTATCTGAAACAGCAGTACAAAGTTGTTGGTATGTTTTTCATTGGTATCACAATAGTATTTGCAGTAATGGCTTATGGATTTAAGGTTCAAAACGAATGGGTTCCATTTGCCTTTATAACAGGTGGATTCTTTTCGGGATTAGCAGGATTTTTCGGAATGAAAACCGCTACACAAGCATCAGCTCGTACAGCTTTTGCTGCTCAAGATTCTCTTAATAAAGGTCTTAAAGTAGCTTTCCGTAGCGGTGCTGTTATGGGTCTTGTGGTAGTAGGTCTTGGTCTTCTTGATATCTCAATTTGGTATCTTGTTCTAAATTATTTTATTCATGAATCAGGCGATGGACATAAATTAGTTGTTATAACTACTACGATGTTAACCTTTGGAATGGGTGCCTCCACACAAGCATTATTTGCAAGAGTAGGCGGCGGTATATTTACAAAAGCTGCTGATGTGGGCGGCGATCTTGTAGGTAAAGTTGAAAGTGGAATCCCTGAAGATGATCCTCGTAATCCTGCTACAATTGCAGATAACGTAGGTGATAACGTAGGTGACGTTGCAGGTATGGGTGCGGATTTATATGAATCATATTGCGGATCAATATTAGCAACTGCAGCACTTGGTGCAGCAGCATTTATGGAAACTCCCGATCTTCAATTCAGGGCAGTTATTGCACCAATGTTAATTGCAGCAGTCGGAATTATTCTTTCTATTATGGGAATATATGTTGTAAGAACAAAAGAAGATGCTACTCAAAAAGATTTATTAAGTGCACTTGGTAATGGAATTAATTTTAGCTCCGTTCTTATTGTAGTTTTTTCGGCTCTTATAGTTAATTTATTAGGATTCGAAAACGCATGGGGAATTTGGGGATCGATAGTATCAGGTCTTCTTACCGGTATTGTTATCGGTAAAGCAACCGAATACTATACATCACAATCATATAGTCCAACACGTAAAGTTGCCGAAAGTTCAGGTACCGGTCCGGCAACAGTAATTATATCGGGTTTAGGTTTAGGAATGCTTTCAACGGCAGTTCCTGTATTGGCAGTAGCAACCGGAACAATTTTCGCATTCTTATTTGCATCAGGATTTGATTTTGCAAATTCAGGTATGGGACTTTATGGTGTCGGAATTGCGGCAGTAGGAATGCTTTCTACTCTCGGTATCACACTTGCAACAGATGCTTATGGTCCGATTGCAGATAATGCAGGCGGAAACGCTGAAATGAGCGGTCTAGGAAAAGAAGTAAGAAGAAGAACAGATGCACTTGATTCACTTGGCAATACTACCGCTGCAACGGGTAAAGGATTTGCAATCGGCTCGGCAGCTCTTACGGCTCTCGCTCTTTTAGCTTCTTATGTAGAAGAGATCAAAATTGCTTTAATCAGAGCAGGTCAAGTAACGTTAACATTTACAGACGGAGTAATTAAAGAAACATCTAAAGCAAATCTTACTGACTTTATGAACTATTATGAAGTGCACTTAATGAATCCGAAAGTACTCATTGGTGTTTTCCTTGGTTCAATGATGGCATTTGTATTCTGCGGATTAACAATGAATGCAGTAGGAAGAGCAGCCGGAAAGATGGTTGATGAAGTAAGAAGACAATTCAGAGAATTCCCGGGCATATTAAAAGGAACTCAAGAACCTGATTATGCTACTTGCGTTGCTATCTCAACAAAAGGCGCACAGCACGAGATGATAGTTCCATCGCTATTAGCAATTCTTACTCCTATCCTCACCGGTGTTATTTTTGGAGTTACAGGTGTAATGGGATTATTAGTAGGCGGACTAGGAACCGGATTCGTATTAGCAATCTTTATGGCTAATGCAGGCGGTGCTTGGGATAATGCTAAAAAATATGTTGAAGAAGGTAATCTCGGCGGTAAAGGTTCTGATGCTCATAAAGCAACTGTAATCGGCGATACCGTAGGCGATCCTTTCAAAGATACTTCAGGACCAAGCTTAAATATTCTTATTAAATTAATGAGTATGGTAGCTATCGTATTTGCAGGTCTTACAGTTGCATTCAGTATATTATAAAAAGTAATTAGTAACAAAAAAGAAACCGTCCCGATAATAAATCAGGGCGGTTTTTTTATTTTAAATATATTGTTCAATAACCGGATGATGAGAGTTTTTCAACCAAATTGATTATGGCTTTGCATCTGATAAACAGAAGTAAAAAGTGGAATTAAAATCGCAAAGAATAGAATAATCATAAGAACTATAATAACAAGAGAAATTATAATTATAATTTTTGTCAAGCGGAAGTACTTTGCCTGTAATTCAAATCCCAATCTCATTGCATGAGCATTATTGGTAAGTTTAAAATTATCGAACTGATCGGCAGCTTCTCTCATTCGCAAACCAATTAAAATAAGGGGAATACCAACAATGGCCCCAATAATGGAAAGGCATTGAAGTGCGCCATAGATAATAGTAAATATACCCACGAAGCGCATATCTTTAGTCATTTCATTAAATGTAATTTGAAACATAGAAGGAGGACGGAATGAAGTATTGGAATTTGGTTGATTATCTGTATCTAAATTGATCTCTGTAAAGTCATCCATTTAACAGCTCCATTTTTGTTTTATATAAATATAATGGAAAAGAATAATTTTATCATCTATTTTATTATTTTTAATAGTTAATTAATCTGAGGAAGAAATGGAACATAAATTTTTAGGCAGAACAGGATTAAAAGTTTCTTCAATATGTTTGGGAACAATGAATTTCGGACCCTTCACGTCCGAAGAAGATAGCAAAGCAATAATGAATAAAGCATTAGAGCTAGATATTAATTTTTTTGATACTGCGAATGTTTATGGCGCAGAAAAAGGTGTCGGCGTTACCGAAGAAATTCTCGGCAGATGGTTTGATGAAGATAAATCGAGAAGAGATAAGGTGGTGCTTGCTACTAAAGTATTCGGTAAAATGGGCGAAGGAATAAATGATAAAAAACTTTCTGCTTATCATATTAAAAAAGCTTGCGAAGATAGTCTTAGGAGATTAAAGACGGATCACATTGATCTTTATCAGATGCATCATGTCGATAGAGATGCTCCGTGGGACGAGATTTATCAGGCAATGGATCAATTGATTCAAGAGGGGAAGGTAATCTATATCGGCAGCTCTAATTTTGCAGCGTGGAATATAACAGAAGCAGTATATAAAGCAAAAGAAAGACATTCGCTCGGAATTGTATCCGAACAAAGCATTTATAGCTTGCGTAATCGTCATATTGAGTTAGAAGTTTTACCTGCATGCAAAGCATTTGGTATCGGTGTAATTCCATGGAGTCCACTTGCAGGCGGATTACTTTGCGGAGTATTGGAAAAAGCATCTGAAGGAAGAAGAACCCGCGAAGCTTTACAGAAATCGGTAGAAAAATTAAAACCGCAAATTGAACAATATGAAGCATTATGCAAAGAGATTAATCTTAAGCCTGCCGATGTAGCACTTGCTTGGGTAATGAATAATCCTGTAATAACGTCTCCTATTGTAGGTCCGCGAACGGTTGAGCAGTTAGAAGAAAATGCAAGAGTAGTGGATATAAGACTTAGCGAAGATACATTAAAAAAATTAGACGAGATATGGCCCGGACCCGGTAATCAAGCACCTGAAGCGTATGCTTGGTAATGAATTATTTAGACAAAGATAAGAATTAATCTCGCTGCCAAAGTTTTGTTTTCTAAAGGTTTCTTAGAATTATTTTGAAATTTATTTTAAGAATAAATTGAGAAAATATTTTAATCAGTAGTTAAATGTAATAACAGAGTTATCTGCAATTAAGCCCATTTTTAATTTGGAGAAATAGATGAACAACAAGAAACTGCTTTTTATTGTAGCAATATTATTTTCCGCCTCATTGCTTCATTATGGTGATGTGAATGCGCAGAAGAAAAAATTGACCTATAAACAAGTATTTAATTTTGCAGAGCCGAGATTAACGGGTCAAGTGCCGCGTATCGATTCATGGTTAGATAAAGATAATTATCTTGAAGCAAAAGCCGATCCCACAGTTCCCGGTTCTAAAATTGTATTATGGAAGGTAAATGCAAAAACAGGCAAATCTGAGGTATATGTTGATTATCCATCATTAAATGCTCAATTGCCTGAAGGATATTCGGTAGAAAGAGCTGATCTTAAAATGCCCGATTATTCGGCATTTATTTTTAATAAAAAAAATAACCTTTATTACTATTCGGTTACCGCCAAAGAATTTAAGCAATTAACAAAAGATGATGCTTCGGAAGTTAATCCGAAATTTTCTCCAAATGGGAAATTCGTTGCTTATACAAAAAATCTAAATTTATATGTATATGATATTGAAAAAGAAGCTGAAACAAAATTAACCGAAGATGGCGGCGGGCTAATATATAATGGATATGCATCATGGATCTATTATGAAGAGATACTTGGACGCGCCTCTCGATATGCTGCATTCTGGTGGTCGCCAAAGAGCGATAAAATTTCTTTTATGCGCTTCGACGATACTCCCGTGCCTGAATTTATTTTGTATCGTGCCGATGGGCAGGATGGAGAATATGAAAAAACTCGTTATCCTAAAGCAGGCGAAAATAATCCTTTTGTAAGGATCGGAATAGCAGATATTGCGAGCAAAGAAATTGTATGGGCTGATTTTGATGAAAAGGCAGACCATTATGTTTCTTTTCCATTTTGGAAAAATGATAATACACTTACTGTTCAATGGATGAATCGCGGTCAGGATAATATTATTATTTATAATGTTGATTGTACGACAGGAAAGAAATCCGAACTTTATAATGAAAAGCAAAATTCATGGGTTGAATGGTTCGAGGATTTATATTTCTTTGAGAATAATTCCGGATTTATTCTTAAATCTAATGTTGACGGCTGGAGTCATTTATATTACTATGGTTATGACGGGAAATTAAAGTCTCAGCTAACAAAAGGTAATTGGAATGTTGCAGATGTTGCTTATGTGGATGAAGGGAATGGAAAAGTATATTTTCATGGTTCTATCGGTAAGCAATGGGATAAACATTTATATGTAGTAGATTTGAACGGAAAAAATCAGAAGCAATTAACCACGGGCGAAGGAATGCATACATTCACAATTGCTCCGGAAGGTAATTATTTTATTGATCGATATAGTAATATTGCAAATCCATACAAACTTGATTTATTGGATAAAAATGGAAAGCTAGTAAAAAATCTTGGTGATGCTAAAACCAAAGCAATGGATGAATACGATCTTGGAAAAGCCGAGCTATTTACTATTAAAACTGATGGCGGATTTGAGCTTCCTGTATCTTGGGTACTACCATCAAATTTTGATAATACAAAAAAATATCCTGTTCTATTCAGTATTTACGGCGGTCCACAAGCCCCTTCCGTTAGGAATGCATTCCCATTCTGGTTTGAGGGTGCTTATCTCGCCAGCAAAGATATTATTTATGTAAATGCAGATAATAGAGGATCGGGATTCAATGGAAAAGTCGGTGCCTCTCAAATGCACCGTAATCTTGGCAAGTATGAAATGCAAGATCTATTTACTGTAATTGATTGGATGAAGAAACAGGGATTCGTTGATACAACCAAGATCGGTATCACCGGCGGAAGTTATGGCGGTTATGTAGCTTGTATGGGTATTACTTTTGGAGCAGATTACTTCACACATTCTCTTGCTGATTTCTCGGTAGTTGATTGGCATTTATATGATTCTCATTATACAGAAAGATTTATGGATACACCCGAGGAGAATCCGGAAGGATATAAAGTCAGTTCGGTTATGAAATATGTAGATCGCATCAAAGGTAAGTTCTTAATTACGCACGGAACACTTGATGATAACGTTCACATGCAAAACACAATTCAATTAGTAACTGAATTACAGAAGCAGGATAAAGATTTTGAGATGATGCTTTATCCAAATCAGAGACATGGATATGGAATGCCGCAACGAGCACATCATGTAAGAGAGACCATTGAATTTTGGTTTGATAATTTCTTAGGCAAAAAATTCGATCCAGCAGTTGATTAAGATAATAAATAAAGGAAATTATGGATTACAAAGAGAACAATAAAAATTACGATCCGCGGATGCATACAACCGAGCATATCTTAAATAGTACGATGGATAAGATGTTCGGTTGCGGAAGAGCATTTAGTGCTCACATAGAAAAGAAAAAATCTAAATGCGATTATCGGTTCGATCGGAATTTAACCGAGGATGAGATTAGTGTAATCGAAGCGAAGGTTAATGAAGTAATTAAAAAGAATCTCGATGTAAAAGAAGAGTTTATGAATAAAGAAGAAGCGGGAAAGTATTTTAATCTTTCCCGTCTTCCCGATGATGCAGGAGATAATCTGCGAGTAATTAAAGTCGGCGATTACGATCAATGTTTATGCAGCGGCGTTCATATTAATAATACTTCAGAAGTGGGAGCAGATTTTAAGATTATCTCTACCAGTTGCGAGAATGGGGTAATGCGCTTACGCTTTAAGCTGGTTTAATCTCGGTCTTTCACCTTAGGTTTTGGATTTCTAATTATCAAAAATTTATAATACCGGCAGAATGTTTTCTGTCGGTATCTTATATAAATTATTGTAATCTTTGATTATTTTCATTTCTCGATATTTTCTCACTTTGACCTATTACAATTTATCTAATCATAAATGTTTTGCCCGGTAAATAAAACTTACTTGAGTATTTTATTTAAATATTTCTCCCCATTTTAAGATTTGTTTCTCTACTTCTTTTGGTGAGGTGCTGCCGGATGATTTTTTGCTGCGGATACTTGCCATCGGAGTAAGAAGCTCAAATACTTTTTTATCAAATTTCGGTGAAAAATTTTTATACTCTTCGAGCGTTATCTCGTTTAACTTTTTCTTTTTTGCTACACAATAAGCCACAAGAGCACCTACGATATGATGCGCCTGACGGAAAGGGATATTTTTATTTACTAAATAATCAACAATATCGGTTGATAAAAGTAAATCGCCGGTTAACTCATTTTCAAATCGCTCTTTATTATATTTAGTATGCGAAAGAAGCCGAGCAGATTGATCTAGGCAATCTTTTGTAGTATCGATTGCTTCAATGAGATGAAATTTATCTTCCTGCATATCACGGTTATATGCAAGGGGGAGAGATTTCATAATCGTTAATACACCCATCAATGCACCGTAAACTCTTCCTACTTTCCCACGTATAAGTTCTGCAATATCGGGATTTTTCTTCTGTGGCATAAGTGAACTGCCGGTAGAATAAGAATCGTCAATTAAAGCAAACGAAAATTCCTGCGAACTCCATAGAATTATTTCCTCGGAGAATCGACTTAAATGCATCATTATTATCGAACATGCACTTATGACTTCAATCACAACATCTCTATCAGAAACCGCATCGAGTGAATTTTCTATGATGCCGTTCATCTTTAATTCTTTTGCTGAATAATTGCGGTCGATATTTAGTGTTGTACCCGCAAGTGCGGCAGCACCGAGCGGAGAGATGTTTACTCTTTTCATAGAATCATTTAATCTCTCTTTATCGCGCTCTAACATCGATACATAAGCTAAGAGATGATGAGCCAATAAAATCGGCTGAGCTCGCTGGAGATGAGTATAACCGGGGATAATAGTCTCTTTGTTTGTTTCGGCTTTCTTTAATAATGTTTTTTGAAAATTCGTAATGAACTTTATGAGATTGATGATTTCTTTACGAATATAGAGTCTTTCATCTAAAGCGACTTGGTCATTGCGGCTTCTTGCTGTATGAAGGCGCTTTCCTTTTTCACCAATTTTTGCTACTAACCGTTCTTCAATTAAAGTGTGAATATCTTCCTTACGCCAATCGAATTTTAATTTCCCATTTTCAATCTCATTAAAGATTTCGTCTAAAGCTTTGATTATCGCCTTACCGTCACCTATCGAAATAATTTTTTGTTTCATTAACATATTAACGTGTGCCTTGCTTCCCTCGATATCTTCGGAGTATAATTTACCGTCAATATCAATCGATGAAGAAAACTTTAATGCGGTTTCGTCTAATTCTTTCTTAAATCTGCTATTCCAAATTGCCATATAAAACTTTATCCATGCTATTTAAAAATTATTTCAAACGATAATCTAAATAAAAAATCATAATGACAAATCTAAACTAAAACTCCCTTTTTTTCATCTTCTGCTTTTTGTGCTACACGATTAATGGTTTTATAAGGGAGTCCATAAATTTTAATAAATCCTTCTGAAGCAGAATGATCAAATTGATCAGCAATAGTATAAGTGGCGAGGAGCGGATCATATAATGAAAATGGGGATGTTCTGCCTGAAACAATAATATTCCCTTTATAAAGTTTTAGCTTTACTAAACCTGTTACGTTCTCTTGTGTTTTATCAATGAATGCTTGAAGCGCTTCGCGCAGCGGAGAAAACCAAAGTCCATTATAGATAAGATTAGAATATTCTTGAGTAACTAGTGCTTTATAATGAGCTACTGATTTTTCTAAAGTGATTCTCTCTAATTCTTTATGAGCTGTATTTAGAATCATACCGGCAGGTGCTTCATAAACTTCACGAGATTTGATTCCGACTAATCGATTTTCAATCATATCGATTCTGCCAACGCCGTTTCTGCCACCGATTTTATTTAGTTCTTTTATAAGAGAAACGCCATCCATAGTTTTTCCATTTAATGCAAACGGAACGCCTTTTTCAAATTCTACTATTACATATTCCGTTTCATCGGGTGCATCTTCGGGAGATACAGTATGTTGGAAAGCATCTGCCGGAGGCTCTACCATTGGGTCTTCGAGCACTCCACACTCAATAGCGGTGCCGTAAATATTTTCGTCTATTGAATAAGGATTCTCTTTAGTTGCAGCGACCGGTATATTATGAAGCTTTGCATAATCGATCTCTTCTTCGCGGCTTTTAAATTCCCAAGTTCTAAGGGGAGCGATACTTTGGATATCAGGAGCAAGCGCACCGACAGCCACTTCAAAACGAACTTGATCATTTCCTTTTCCGGTACAGCCATGAGCTACCATATTAGCACCTTCTTTTCGAGCGATATCGACTAATGTTTTTGCAAGAAGCGGTCTGCCGATTGAACATGCCATCGGATAACTATCTTCATACATTGCACCTGCACGCAGTGCGGGAAACACATAATCATTAATAAATTCACTCGTGAGGTCTTCTATATAGACCTTTGAAGCCCCCGAATTTATTGCCTTTTCTTCAAGTCCGATAAGTTCTTTAGACTGTCCGAGATTACCGGTAAAAGTGATAATCTCGGCATCGTAATTATCTTTGAGCCATTTGACCATAACAGATGTATCTAATCCACCTGAATATGCAACCACAATTTTGTTCTTTGCCATTAATTTATTCCTAATATTATTTTTATATATTCTAAACTTTTTTTAATGTTTTTATTTGAGCGGGGGATAACGATAATAGTATCATCGCCTGCCACCGTGCCGAGAAGTTCTGTTGAATTACTTTGATCTAATACTATTGCCACTCCCTGCGCTCTTCCGGGAAATGTTCTTATTACAATGAGAGTTTCGTTATGATCGATTGAGATTATCTCTTCGCTTAAGCGTGAACGCAAAACCGATTGATCGCCGGCAGTATTAAGCTTATAAAAGAATCCATTTGGTGCGGGCACTCTTATAATTCCAAGTTCATTTAAGTCTCGTGATAAAGTTGCCTGCGTTATTTTTATTCCATTCAGTTTTAGTAATTTTTGGAAATGAGCTTGATTAGAAATCTCCTGCTTTGAAACCAGCTCTTTAATTAATGCGTGGCGGCTTTGAATTTCTTGAATTTTATTGCTCATATACTCCTCATTAAATTATTATAATTAATCGGCAACTATCTCGGTGCCTATTCCTTCTTTTGTAAAAATTTCCAATAAGAGTGCATGGGGCACTCTACCATCAATAATATGAACTTTATTTACTCCCGATTCTAATGCCGAAAGTGCTGATTCTACTTTTGGAATCATCCCTCCGGAAATTATACCTTTATTTATATATTCCTCAGCTTGAGATTTTGTAAGGTGCGAAAGAAGTTTACCTTCTGCTTTTACTCCTTCAATATCAGTAACGAAAACTAATTTTTCAGCATTCAAGGATGCTGCTATTGGTCCGGCTGCTATATCTGCATTTACGTTATATATAATCCCTTCATCATCAAAACCGATTGGTGCTATAACAGGCAGATATCCATCCTTTAATATGCTTTTAAGAACGCTATTATTTACTTCGGTTACATCGCCTACGAAACCTAATTCTTCGCAAATTTTTTTTACTTTAATTAGATTAGCATCAATACCGCTTAATCCGACTCCTCTTCCACCATGAATATTTATTCTTCGGACGATATCTTTATTTATCGAACCTGCGAGAACCATTTGTACCACGTCTCGCATCTTTTCATCGGTGTATCTTTGTCCATTTACGAATTTTGTTTCGATGCCTAGTTTTTCGGCAATGTTCGTTATCTCTTTACCTCCACCATGAACTACAACCATATCGATACCGATTTTTCGGAGCAAAACGACATCTTGAGCGATCATCATTTTTAATTGCTCATCCTGCATTACTGCTCCGCCATATTTTACGACGAAAGTTTTTTGTTCAAACTGTTGAATATATGGAAGTGCCTCGATCAAGACATCTTCTTTTTTGAATATAGCATCGGTCACGAACGGTAGCTCCCATTAATTTTTACGTACTCTTCCGAAAAATCGCAAGTCCAGCATGTAGCCGAATAATTACCGTTTCCAATTTTTATTGTAAGATAGATATAGTGGGGTTCTAAAGTTTTATTGGATTCTTCTATTGATAATTCAACGCTGTAATTTGAACCAAGAATTTTTATTCCATTAATAAAAATTTCAAATTGTGCCGGATCAAATTTGATACCGGAATAACCGGCTGCTGCAATAATTCTTCCCCAATTAGCATCTTCCCCATGAATAGCAGTTTTAACCAATGGTGATAGTGCAATTGTTCTTCCGATCTTTTCGGCATCTTCGATGGAACCGGCACCATCGACTGTGATTTCTATTAGCTTTGTTGCTCCTTCACCGTCACGAACAATATCGAGTGATAGCTTTTTGAGTAGAGCAAAAAGTTCATTTTCAAAAATATAATGCTCATGAGTTTCGGCAATAATCTCCGCACTGCTAGCTCCATTAGCAAGAGCAAGAACCATATCGTTAGTGCTCGTATCTCCATCAACGATTATTCTATTAAATGTTTTGTTGGTTGCATTCTTTAACATTGATTGCAGAAGTTTTTTTTCAATTGTAGCATCGGTAAGAATAAATCCAAGCATGGTAGCCATGTTAGGATGAATCATTCCCGAGCCTTTTGCCATTCCGTAAATAGTAACTTCTTTTCCATTAATTAAAAAAGTAGAAGAGACTGTTTTAGAAAAAGTATCCGTTGTCATTATCGCTTCGGCAGCCTCTTGCATTTTTTCTTCTTCTTGTTTCTCGGTAGAAAAAATTTCGGAAGCAATTATTTTAATTCCTTCGGAGATTTTATCCATCGGAAGAGTCTCTCCGATAACACCGGTCGAAGAAACAAATATTTCATTATTTTCTAAACCTAATTCTGATGCAATAAGAGAACTCATTTCGAAAGCATCCTTGTATCCTTGCTCACCCGTGCAAGCATTTGCGTTACCGCTATTGATAATTAATGCTCGGAATGTATCGCGTTCGGATAAATGTTCTTTGCAAATTAATACCGGAGCGGCTTGAACTACATTTGTAGTAAACACACCTGCTGCGGTTGCCGGTCTTTCGGATAAGATTAAAGCCAAATCTTTTCTCCGTTTCTTAATTCCGCAGAAAATCCCGGCGCCTTTGAATCCAAGCGGAATTCTACCAGAAGTAGGTTTAGCCGTGATTTCTAAACTTTGCGAGCTTATAATTTCTTTAAACATTTCATTATTCCTTCTGATTGATCGAAGCCAAACATTATATTCATATTCTGAACCGCCTGCCCCGCTGCACCTTTTAATAAATTATCTATTGTTGAAAATATTGTTAATACTCGATCGCTCGAAAGATTAAAACCGATATCGCAAAAATTTGTATATGCTACATCTTTTATCTCAGGAATTTTGTTCCCAATAAAACGGATAAAGGGTTTATCGTTATAATTAATATTATAAACATCGGTTATATCATTTTCGCGAATTCCAATTTTTGTTTTTACTTGGATTGTCGAATAGATACCTCTTGAAACGGGAAGAAGATGCGGCACAAATGAAAAACTTGAATTAACTCCTGTAAATTTTTCGAGATACTTTTTTATTTCCGGAATGTGTTGATGTTCGCTAACTTTATAAGCGCGAACACTTTCGTTGATTTCGGAGAAGATCATATTTTGTGCAGTTGATTTACCGGCTCCAGTGGTACCGCTATATGAAATTATGCTTATAAAAGATTCATCGATAAAATTATTTTTGAGCACCGGAATTAATGGCAGTAGAATGCTTGTCGGGTAACAGCCGGGATTTGCAATGAATTTTGCCGAAGAAATCTCCGTTTCATTCCATTCACTTAATCCATAGACCGACTTATCTAATAGTTTCTCTGCTTTATGATCATGCTTGTAATATTTTTTATATTCATCCGAGTCAGAAAGTCTAAAATCTCCCCCTAGATCGATAACCTTAATCCCTTTTTCGAATGCGGCTTTAACCGGATCGAATGCTTGTCCCGAAGGGAGAGCAATAAATAATAGATCAAGTCCGGCGATAGCTTCCTTAGAAAAATTCTCAATCTCCATAGAGATAATATTTTTAAGAGCCGGATGAACATCTTCTATATTAGAACCAACCGTAGAATGCCCGAATAGTTTAGCTATTTGCACTTTTTCGTGATTTGATATAAGCTTAATTAGTTCGATACCGGAATATCCCGCAGCCCCTACAATTCCTATCTGATACATAGTCTCCCAAAAAATAAAGCATAATTATACATTATCTTGCATAATTATGCAAATTAAAATTCTAGATTTTACGAGGTATTAGCTAATAAATGTGTTTAATGGAGATAAACAGGTGCTTAAGAAGCCAAATCAAAATTAAAATAAAAAATATCCCTTTTAAAAGTTTATCTTTGTAGGTCAATAAAATAGGAAAAAGATGAAATCGTTTGAAGAGATAGGTCTTGATAGTGAATTACTTAGCGCTATCAAAGAACTTGGATTTGAAAATCCAATGCCTATACAAGAAGAAGTAATACCACATTTAATCGGTGAAGATAGACCCGATATTATCGGTCTGGCACAGACCGGAACGGGGAAGACGGCGGCTTTCGGTCTTCCAATTATTCAAAATACAGACTCGAGTAAAAATAAAATACAATTCTTGATATTAAGTCCGACACGAGAATTATGCTTACAGATATTCGATGATCTAACAAGTTATGCTAAGAATAAACCAAACGTCAAGATAGCAGCAGTATTCGGTGGATCAAGTATTGATCGCCAAATAGAAAAAATTCGTAAAGGTGTTCATATTATTTCAGCCACCGCAGGAAGATTAGTTGATTTAATTAACCGTGGGATAGTTGATCTTTCAAATCTGAAAACAATAGTTTTAGATGAAGCAGATGAAATGCTCAATATGGGCTTTAGAGATGAACTTGAAATGATATTAAATGAAGTGCCGGAAGATGTTCAGACACTTTTATTTTCGGCAACAATGCAAAAAGGCGTAGATGATATAGCACGAAAATTTTTAACTAAACCGATAGAAATTACAATTGGCAGAAAAAATTCAGGTGCGGATAACGTTGAACATCTTTGCTATATGGTTCAGGCGCGCGATAGATATTTTGCTCTAAAACGTATTGTCGATTATAATCCCGCAATTTACGGAATCATATTTTGTAGAACGAGAAAGGAAACTCAAGAGATCGCAGATTCATTAATAAGAGATGGCTATAATGCTGATTCGTTGCATGGCGATTTATCTCAAGGGCAGAGAGATATGGTAATGAATAAATTCCGTATCAAACATTTACAGCTTCTTGTCGCTACCGATATTGCAGCGCGCGGACTTGATGTCGATGATCTTACTCATATTATTAATTATAATCTTCCCGAGGAATTAGAAACCTACACACATCGCAGCGGAAGAACAGGAAGAACCGGCAAGAAAGGTGTTTCTATTATTATTACCAATCTTAAAGAGAAGAGCAAAATTCTGCATATCGAAAAATCACTAGGTAAGAAATTCAATATGGCTACGGTACCGCTTGGCGGAGAAATTTGCGAAAAACAATTATTCTATCAGATCGATAGAATGGAAAAAGTGGAAGTGGATTATTCATTGATCGATCCGCTCCTCCCTGATATTTTCAAAAAATTGGAATGGCTTGATAGAGAAGAATTAATCAAGAAATTTGTTTCAGTCGAATTCAATCGCTTCCTTGATTATTATAAAAAGATGCCGGACCTTAATGAACCTGCCGATAGTAAGGGTGGGAGAAAAGTTGAACCGCAGGAAGGATTCACCAGAATTTTTATTAATCTCGGAAAAATGGATAATCTATTACCACAAACATTGATGAAAATGATTTCGCAATCTACGGGAGTTAATAATATCGAAATTGGCAAGATCGATATCCTTAAAACATTCTCATTCTTTGAAGTTGATTCAAAATACTCAAAACAGGTTATGGATTCGATGGAAGGAATGGAAGTAAAAGGTCGTGTTGTTAATTTAGAATTAGCAGAATCACAGGGACGAGATAACACGAGGGATAGAAAAAGCGGCAGAGGCGGAAAAAGTGAACGCGGAGGCGGATTCAGAAGTCGTGATGATAGACCTTCGAGAGATCGTGGTTCTAGGGATCGCTCACCAAGAAGAGAAAGTTCAGGCGAAAGAAGAAGCTCTGAGAGAAAATCGTATGGATCAAGAGGCAGTTATGGTGATAGCGATAGAGCACCACGCGGAGAGCGTTCTTCAAGAGAAGGTAGATCGTCATCTTCAAGTAGCAGAACTGAATCGTCCGGCGAAAGAGGCGGATATAGAAGTCGCGATGATAGAGCACCGAAAGAAGGAAGAAGCAGCAGAGAAAGTTCAGGTGGAAGAAGTTCAGATAGAAAACCGTATGGTTCGAGAAGTAGTTTTGGTGAAAGTTCATCACGTTCAAGATCCGGAGATGGCGATAGTTCTTCAAGAAGCAGATCCGGCGGAGACCGTGATAAGAAATTCGGAAGATCAAGCGACAGAAAACCACGCGAAAGAAAATCTGATGGCGATAGCTATGGAGCAAAAAAAAGCGAAAAAAAAGTTTGGGTTAATGAAGAATATTCCGATAAATCCAAAAGAGGCTTCGGTCAGGTTAAAAAAAGAAAAGAATAAATATTAATCGTCATCGGAAAATCAATTTCCACGAATGATTAATATCTTAAATATGTATAAAAACAGAAACCGTCTCAATATCTGAGACGGTTTTTTTATACCCCAAAGGGACTAATATTCCATATACCTCGCAATTACCCCCCACTCGGGTGTATTTAGAATAAAACCGAGGGCTTGTACATAAAATTTACTGTTATAACAGTAAATAATATATCATAGAGCAATTTTTGTTATATCACCACGATACAATAACAATATTTATCGCTTAGACGGTAAATATTTGATTTTGAAATCCACAAGAAGAATTTGCACTTCTACTTAGAGATAAAAAAAGCAAGCTCAGGAGAAAGGACTTAATCGACTATTGGGGGAAAGAAAGATTACAATTATCAGATAAAAGTATTCAAGGAGTTATT
>Ga0209347_1003574_pt1 | contig 17758 bp, 14 predicted proteins | sample AutmiccommuBRH23_FD_187382 | JGI IMG/M metagenome (GOLD analysis project Ga0209347, IMG submission 187382) | Deep subsurface microbial communities from Mt. Terri, Switzerland - Autotrophic microbial communities BRH/23 (SPAdes) (version 2) | ecosystem: Environmental > Aquatic > Deep subsurface >...
CTCCTATGCCAGGTTCATGGCATTTGCCAAAAAACTGCGCCGGGTCACAGCCCCACGCCCACAACGGGAGCAACGAGGTCTCCGGGCCTGCCACCCGCCCTCCATGCCCTGCGTCTGACACCGCCCTCTCATCGGTTCAGCCACCAGATCGACGCGTTCAGCACCGTGGCAAAGGACACCCAGAGCAGATACGGCGCCAGCAGCGCCGCCGCGGCCCGAGACACCCTGGAGAACTCGTACATCGTGACGACGATGACCGCCCAGAGCAGCACGACCACGAGCAGCGCCAGCCCGATCCGATGCCACCCGAAGAACACCGGCGACCACACCGCATTGAGCACAAGCTGCCCCAGAAACCAGCCCAGCGCCACCCGCACCGCCCGCGATCCGAGCCCCCGCCGCCAAACGAGAAACGCCGCGACGCCCATGAGGACATACAGCGTCGTCCACACCGGACCAAACACCCATGCCGGCGGCGTGAACGAGGGCTTCTCAATCGCGGCGTACCACGATTGGAACCCCCCGCGCCCCACAGCCAACGACCCAATCGCCCCCGCCGAAAGGCTGATGGCACAGGCCGTAATCAGCCGGAGAATATCTTTGCCGCTCATGATCCACTCCTGGTACGAACCCCGATTCGGGCGAAAAATATTCGCCCCTGCACCGCCCCCCACATCCCGGATCCCCTACGCAGAAACAATCCCTCGCGTTCCCCGCCCGGTTTCACAGAACAATCGGCCCGGCCGGCTGTACAAACAGACTGGCGGCCCGTGACAGCTTCCCATTGGGCGGGAGCTGACCGGCACGAGCAGTGCGGAAACAGCAGAAAGGAACAACGATGGACATTTTCAAATTCGCGATGGATAAGGAGAAATACAGCGAGTTGTACTATCGCGACCTGGCTCAGAGGAGCAGCCATGCAGGATTAAGGAATATCCTTACGATGCTTGCGGACGAGGAAGCCAAGCATTATCAGACCGTCGAACAGATGAAGACCGGCACACCCAAGGAGGTCGCCGACACGTCCGTCCTGGCCAACGCCAGACAGGTCTTCGAGAAGATGCGGGCGGCCGGCGAGAAATTCGACTTCCACATGAGCGAGGCAGACCTCTATCGCAAGGCCGCCAAGATCGAGGAAGAGAGCAAGCGGTTCTACGAACAGAAGGCCCAGGAGGCGACGGACCCGGCCCAAAAGAAGATCTTCGAAAAGCTCGCCCATGAAGAGGACAAGCATCTGTTCCTCGTGGACAGACTCCGCAGCTTCGTCTCCCGGCCGGAAACCTTCCTGGAAAACGCCGAGATGTACCACTTCAACGACTACGTCGGCGGCGAGTTCTGACGGAAGACGGAAGAACCGATGGCAGGCAGGTAAGAACTCGGAACACCGGCGTGCCCAGTCTCTGCCTCCCTATCGCGAGCATCGCGGTCACGCTCCAGTCCGGCGCGTGACCGAGGATTGTGTCGATATGCGATGATTCTTTCGGATCACGGATTGCGGACACCACCGGTATCCGTCTTGCCGGCAAGGCCGGTCCGCAGGTCGGTCTCCAGACGGGCCAGGATGTCCGCCAGGCTCCGGTCCAGAGCGTCGACGAAGACCTCCGCAGTCCGATCCCGCACGGGAGTGGCCGCCCGGTAGGTCTGGGCAAAAGTCACCGTCTCGCCCGTGTCGGTGTTTTTCAGCAGGAAGAACCGGATCTCCATCACGGCCGCGGGGGCGGATTCGTCGGAGAAGTCGCCGTACAGGGCCGTGACGTTTCCTTCGAGCGTATAGTCCGGCACGATGCGGCTGCTCACCGGCAAGACACGGGCAAACAGGCCCGAGTCCGCCAGCCAATTCCGCGTCCGCTCCGTGATCATGGTGCCCGGAGCGATCAGGAATTGCCGATAGGCGTCCGCCTCGTACTTGAATTCGTCCAAGCGGTAGACCAGTCCCTTGGCCGCAAAGGCGGCGTTGACGCTGAACCGATGCACTTCCAGGGAGCCATCGAGGGGGGTCGGGCCCGCCTCGCCCGGTCGGGCGGCTTCGAGGATGTAGTACTGCTTGTCGTACGTAGTGCTGCCGGCGCATCCGCCCGCGATCAGCGCCAGCGAAGAAAGGCAGCAAGCCAGAAAAACAGGAATCCAGAAGCCGAGACGCCGGGCACTTTGCCGCACATTCATTCTTCCGTTCTTCCCTTCCGTACTTCCGCGGGTCATTTCAATACCTCCGATTTACGCGGTGGATTGCTGAACAGGAGATCCGACGGACGCTCCCTGAGATTCGAGATCAGGTCGTTGAGGCCGTCCATGGTCTCTCGCAACTCGGCCAGGATCGTCTGGATCTCCGGCCTTTCCGTGGCCAGCACTTTGTTCAACTGCGAGGCCGTCTGGCTGAGCCGGGCCACGACCTCCGGCAGATTCGCCCGGTCCGCCATACCCTCCGGCGGCGCCAGAAGATCCGTGAGGTGCTGGTTCGTCACGCGAAGTTCCGCGATCAGGTTCTGGGCCTCCTGGCTCAGGGCCGGCACGTTGGCGTCCGTCACGGTCTGATTCAGACTGCCCAGGAGCCGCTCGATGTCCTCGTTGATCCTCACCATGTCCAGGGCGGCCAGCTTCTGATCGATCGCAACCAGCACGCTGCGCATCTGGCGGCTCAACTGCTGGACGTTGGCGTCGGCCACCGCCCGGTTGAGCGAGGCCAGAAACTCCTGGCTGGATGCGTTGATCTTGTCCATCTCCAGGTCTTCCATCTTCTGGCGGCCCACCTGCAACAGGGCGCGGGCTTCCAGGCTCAACTCCGCCAGATCGGCATCAGTGATGGCCGTGTTCAGGGAGGTGAACAACTTCTCCAGTGCGCTGGCGAGGCCCTCGACGTCGATGGTTTCCAACTGCGTCAGGATCTTGTCGATGGAATCCTTGATCGTCGTCAGTTCACTCGGCGCCGACGGGATCACAGGATACTCCGGCGTCCACGGGACGGTCTCCACGGCAAACCGGTTCGGATCGAGGTAGTTCATTTCGAGATAGGCCTGGCCGGTCAGGATGTTCGAGGTGATTCGCACACGGAGACCGCGACCGATCATCTGCCGCATGGCCTCTTCGATCTGCCCAACCGCGAAATCCGGCATCTTCGACCGTGGCACCGCGCTGACCACGCGGACATGGGGGGCGTAGGGCGAGATGCGGCCGTCCTGCGTGGGCAGCTCGTAGGTGTTGCCCACAAACCCGATCCGCGTCACCTGCCCGATGCGGACGCCCCGGAACTCCAGGGGCGATCCCACGCTCAGGCCGGTGATCGACTCGGCGAAGTAGGACTCGAAGAACAACTCGTCCTGCGCCAGGAGTCCGGCCCCGAAGATCACGACGGCCAACACAATCAGGGCCACCGCGATCAGGACGAAGATCCCGATCTTGAAGTAGTGCGGCTTTGCATCCATTCAATGATCCATCCAAATTCTGATTTGTAGAAGCGTGGAAGCGTATAAGCGTGGAAGCGTTTACCATCTACGCTTCCACGCTTACACACTTCTACGCTTCCACCTTTTCCAACCGCCGATTGAAGAACTGCCGGACCATCGGATGTTCGCCCTTGTCGCGAAGCTCCTGAGGCGGGCCCTCGGCGATAATCGTCTTGGTCTCCTTGTCCACCATGATCACGCGGTCGGCCACCGCGAAGATGCTCGGCAGCTCGTGCGTCACGATCACAAACGTCACGCCCAGGCTCCGCGACAACTCCAGCACCAGTCCGTCGAGCTGGGCCGAAGTGATCGGGTCCAGCCCGGCCGAGGGCTCGTCTAGGAACAGGATCTTGGGGTCCAGGGCCAGGGCCCTCGCGATGGCAGCCCGCTTTCGCATCCCGCCGCTGAGCTCGGACGGCATCTTGTACGCCGCCGCCTGGAGCCCCACGGCCTTGAGCTTCATCTGGGCGATCACCTCGATCGCCTCGCGGGGCAGGTCCGTAAACTCCTCCAGGACCAGGGCGATGTTCGACAGGATCGTCATCGATCCGAACAGGGCGCCGCTCTGATAGGCCACGCCGATCTTGCGGAGCACGTCGAGCCGTTCCTGCCCCTCGGCGGCGACGATATCGGTCCCATCGACCAGAATGCTTCCCGTGAGCGGCTTGTTCAGGCCGATCATGCTCTTGAGCAGCGTGCTCTTGCCCGACCCGGAGCCGCCCAGGATCGTGAAGACCTCCCCCGCCCGGACGTCGAAGGTGATATCCTGGAGGATGACCGTGCTGCCGTAGCCGACCGTCAAATCCTTCACCTGGATGATCGATTCATCTGCCATTCAAATACCCAGAAAGCGATAGACGACCGCGAACACACCGTCGGCCACGACGATTGCGACGATACTGCTGACGACCGCACGGGTGGCCGCGTCGCCGACGGCGCTGGGACCGGTGCCCGCTTGCAGGCCGCGAAGGCAGCCGAGACCGGCGATCAGCGTCGCGAAGACAAAGGTCTTGACCAGACCGCCGAAGAAATCGCCCAGGGTCGCCGCCTCGCTGATCCGTTCGATGTACATGCCCGCGGACACATCCCAGGTGGTCATCACCAGCCCGCAGCCGATCAGGCCGAAGAGATGATTGAACATCATCAGCAGGGGCAAAATACACACCGCGGCGATCAATCGGGGTAGGACCAGGAACCGAACCGGGTCCAGGCCCATGGTGTTCAGGGCGTCGATCTCCTCGTTGATCTTCATCGTACCCAGTTCGGCGGCAAAAGCCGAGCCGCTGCGGCTGGCCAGAATGAACGCCGTCATGAGCGGGCCCATCTCGCGGAACAGAACGATGACCACCAGGTCCGCCACGTAAATCTCGGCGCCGAACGCCTCCATGGCCGTGGCCGAGAGAAACGCCAGGATCAATCCGATCAGGAAACCCAGCAGCATGGTGATCCCGACCGCGTTGGCGCCAGCCTTCTCGGCAATCAGGAAGGTGTCCTGCCAGCGGAGGGTGCCCGGGCGGAGCAGGGTCTTGAGCAGTTTGGTGAATACCTCGCCGGTGAAGCTGACCTGGGCGGCAAAATCATACGCCAACTCGGCGGCCCACCGACCGGTATTGTGGATGGCGTTCGCCAGGGGTCCCGGCAGCTTGGGCGGCGAGACGAGATGATCGGTCTCGAACAGGGCCATCAGTTGCTGAAACTGAGGCCGCAGGTCGCGGATTTCGATCCGGCCCTCATTCTGCTCCTGGATCTGCTTGTACTTCATGAGCAGTGCGATGCCGGCCGCGTCGCAGTACTCGATGTCGCCGACCTGCACGACCAGGCGCTTGGGCCGCACCTCGCGCACCTGCTGCGTACTCTCCCTCCAGAGGGAAGCGGTCGTATCGCGGTCCAGCCGGCCCCGCAGAGTCAGCGTCGCCTGCCCATCCCGTCCCGCCTCCAACTCGAATGTAGCTTGTTGCGTACCTTCCATGACACCCGTTCTATTCAGGAAATCCTATCCCACGCCATTCTAAACCGAGCAACCGGTGTTTGTATAGCCCCTGCCGCCGTTATTCGAATCGACGCTGCTTGGCGCAGGGCCCGGGCCGCCGGTACAATGCCGCTTGCAGACCCGGCGTGTCGAGCGTCGCGGTCCATGCGAAATCCGAAGTTCACTGCTGAAGGAGGCAGTCCCATGAGAAACGATCCCACTCATTCGATGGTTCGACGTGAATTCCTGAGCAGACTCGGAATCGCTTCGATGGGCGCGATCGCCGCCATTGGCTCGACGGCGAGGCAAACCCGCGGCAGGGAGCGGCCGGCGAGCCAAGTCTGGGAGCCGGTCTCGGACCGCAAGATCCGCGTGGGCATCGTCGGGCACGGCGTGTGCCAGTTCGGAGCCCAGTTCGGCTTCCAGGACCATCCGAATGTCGAGGTCGTCGCCGTCAGCGATTTGATTCCCGAGCGGCGAAAAGGCCTGATGGAGGCGTGCCGGTGCGGCAAATCGTACGACTCGCTCGAAGAGCTGGTCAAGGACCCGAAAATCGAGGCGGTGTTCGTCGCAACCGACGCTCCCAACCACGCGCGGCATTGTATCGAGGTACTCAATCACGGCAAGCACGTGATGACCGCGGTGCCGGCCGTATTCGGATCGATCGAGCAGGCCGGACAGCTCGTGGAAACGGTGCAAAAGACCGGGCTCAAGTACATGATGGCCGAGACGAGTTGCTTCCACGAGGACTGCTACGCCATGCGGCGGATCTACCACGCCGGCGGGTTCGGCCGGCTCCTCTACTCCGAGGGCGAATACTATCACTACAGCCCAACGCCGATCCCATCCTACAAGGAATGGCGGACGGGCATGCCGCCCTTGTGGTATCCCACGCACTCGACCGCCTACTACATCGGCGTAACCGGCAAGCGGTTCACGTCCGTCTCGTGCATCGGCTCCAACGCCGGCTATCCCGCCTTCAAGCCCGGAGCCAACCGATACGGGAACACGTTCTCGGATGAGGTGGCGATGTTTGAGACCAGCGAGGGCGGCTCATCTCGCATGCTCATGTGCAAAGGCGTGTTCGGAGCCGTCAGCGAAACCGGCCGGGTCTTCGGCGAGAAGGGCTACATGAACGAGATGAACTACCAGGGCTCGATGAAAGATCTGCCCGACCTGGCGCGTCCCGCCCTGCCGCCGTCGGTAGGAGCCGGTGGGCACGGCGGGTCTCACGGCCCGCTGATGAACGAGTTCATCACGGCGATCCTCCAGGACCGCGAGCCGCTGGTGAACGTCTACGAGGCCCTGGCGATGACCGTACCCGGCATCATCGCGCATCAATCCGCCCTCAAGGGCGGCGAACGGCTCCGGGTCCCCCAGTACGATCGACCTGGTGCGTAAGGTATTCCGATCCTGACGGGCCGCCACATCCGGCGGCGACATCTGGAATCGCGATGAAGAATGTGCTGCCTCTGCCGGGCGCACTCCGGATTTTCATGCGGCCGCCGAGCAGTTCGACTCGCTCGCGAATCATCGCCAGTCCCAGACCCGTAGTCCGGGCGAACGACATCGGATCGCATCCCCGGCCCTTATCGGAAAGAGTCAGCCGCAGCTCCTGATGCACGCGATGCAGCCGCAACTTGATCTCCTGCACCCCGGCGTGCTTGACGGCGTTGAACAGCATCTCCCGGGCCGCCCTGTACAAGAAGCTCCTCACCGGCTCGGAATCCGAGTTGGCGTGATTGCGGATTTCCAGGTGGACGGTCAGGCCGTGATTGCGCTCCATCTGTCCGGCGAGCCATTCGAACACGGCCTCCAGGTTGCCGCGGCACAACGCGGGCGGCCCCAGCTCATGGGACAGATTTCGAGACTTCTCGATCGCCTCCTTGAGCATTTGCACAGCCTGTTCGAGGGGCTGTATGGCCGTCCGATCGCCCCGGATTCGTCCGCCCACAATGCCCAGATGGAACTTCGCCGCCGCCAGCGTCTGCTGCAGGTCGTCATGCAGGAATTCCGCGAGCCGGTGCCGTTCGCAATCTTCGGCCCGCACCAGCTCCAGCGTGAGCCTTCGGAGCTGGTCGGTGCGATGTCCCAACTCCGTCATCGCGGTCTGCAGCCGCTCGATCGTCTGGTTCAGTTCCTGTGTTCTCGCCTGCACCTGCTCTTCCAGACGCTCATTGACCCCTTGCAGCATCTCCTCCATCTTCTTGCGCTGCGTGACGTCCACGCCGATTCCGCCGACGAATCTCCGGCCGGAGACGTCCTGGAAGGGGAACTTGAAGTTCTGCCAGTAACTCCGGCCACCATCTCGGGCGACGGTTTCCTCCACCACATCGATTGTTCGCCCGGTACGCAGCACTTCCTGGTCGTTCCTGTGGAACTGCTCGGCGATTTCCCTTGGCCAGAGATCGAAATCCGTCTTTCCCCGGCACTCTTCGGGCCGCAACCCAAACTGCCTCTCGATCGCTCGGTTCAGGTAAACGTGCCGGCCCTGCTCGTCCTTCATCCAGGCAATAGCCGGCGAGTTGTCCATGAACGCATTGAATCGCTCCTCGCTTTCCCGAAGGGCCTTCTCGCTGTGCAGCCGGAAGAACAGCGACTCGATCTCGGTCACCAGGATCTGCAGGGCCCGAATATCCGCTCTCTCAGGCGGTTCGATCCGCGTCGAGGCGACGTTGAGAAAGCCGAACAGAGTTCCGCGTGCCTTCAGCGGAAATGAGAATGCATGATGGATTCCGTGCCTTTGGAAGAGATCCCGCATGGCCGGAGAGATTTCGGCCAACTCAAGGGGCTCCCGCTGATGGAGCAGGGTCTGCACCGGCATCGGAGTCAGCGACATGCGCATCACGTCATGGATGAACGCCTCGGGCAGGCCCCGGTAGTGACGGAGCACGGCGACGTCGCCTTCCACCCAGTACACGCCGCCGCCATCCATCTGCGTAACGTCCAGGGCGGCATCGAGCAGTGGTTCGAGAGCCCCCTCCAGTGTCGCACACCCGCTAATCGACACGATGGCATTCAGCAGCCGTTCATTCAAGGGCGCGACTTGCCGCGGCTCAAGCGGCTGCCAACCGCGGTCGGCCTTGTCCCGTGATGGTTTCGCAGCCATGGCACACTCCCTGGGAGTAGATCCCATGCACGAATCCGTTTCTCACAGCCACGATTGCCATAGCGAGCTATGAGAGAGAGTATTATACCAGAACACTTCCTGAATGCACATACGTATAAACCCGTATTTTGTCGGTCCTTCCCCCACGAGAAGACACAAGAAACCAAGTCCGCAGGTCCCTTTTCCGGAGGCCGGCCTGTGGAGAAACAGAAACCGAAAGTGCTGTTCGTGCCGTGCGGGGTCCGCCACGTTCGCGGGGAGAATCAGGCGCCCGGACGGTACGCCCGCAGTTGCCGCTGGAGCCGCTTGCCGCTGCCGACGAGCCTGTCCAGGGCGCACCAGAACGCCTTGCTGTGGTTCTTGTGACGCGTGTGGACGAGTTCGTGGAGAATCACGTAGTCCCGTAGCTCCTCCGGCAATCGCAGCAGATTGATGTTCAAATTGATGTTGTTGCGGCTCGAGCAACTGCCCCAGAGAGTCCGCTGATTCTTTACGGACACCCGGTTGTACTGGAAGCCGTGCGTGGCGGCCAGTTCCCGCAGCCGATCGGCCAGAAGCCGGCGGGCCTGGGCTCCGCTGGCGACCGGCATCTCCCCGAGCCGACGGAAGTCACGCCGATGCCGCTTGATCCAGCCGAGCCGGGAATCAAGGAATCGCCGGGCATGCTCCAGGGAAACCTGCCTTGGCACGGTCAGCCTGACCTCGCCGTCGCGTTTGAGCGTGATTCGCGTGTACCGGGCCCGATCCGAGGACTCCACCGAGATCGAGCCGATGTCCGCGATTTGCCATGTGTCGATGCGTGTGACCATAGGACGTATGGGACCGATGGGACGAATGGGACCTTTAGCCTGAGACATCAACCACGGCGCGGGTCGCCTGGGATTCGAGGGCGGCGGTGAAGAGCCTGTGCCATGCGGCGCTCTCCTGCGGCGTGGCGCAGCCGGCGAAGCGGCTCGGCGTGCGGCCCGTGTCGAGTTCGTGCAGGAACGCCGCCCACATCTGGAGAATCGCGTCCGAGACGCCGAACTGGAAGATCGCCGGCGTGATCGAGGCATACGCCGTCTCGTGGCCCATGTCGATCCGCCGCCATGCCTGCTCGCCGCCGGAAGCGTATTCGAGCACTTCGAGCGCGTTGGCCTGACTCAGGCTGTATCGCGCCGAGGCCCGTGTGCCGTAGATCTCGATATACCAGTTGTTCCTCTCGCCCGGCGCGATGCGGTGTGTTTTCAGATGGAATGGAAAGACGCTGCCGGAATCCGGGTCGCGCGCCTCGCACAGCAGCGAGGCGTTGTCCCAGGTCTCGCAGGGGACCTTGTCGCCTTTGCCGTCCGGCCGCTCGGTCATGATGTTGGACAGGACCGCCCGAACAGTTCGCGGGGTCCAGCCCGCCCGCAGCGGAATGGCGCAGACGTGCGGGCCCAGGTCGCCCATGACGCCGTACCGACCGTTGAATTCGAGCATTCGTTTCCAGTTGATGGGCTTGTTGGGATCGAGGTCGCTGCTGTGCAGGTAGCCCGCGTTGACCTCGATGATCCGGCCGAATGCCCCGGCCTCGATCATCCGCCCGATCCGCTGGGCCGCCGGGAAGAAGACCCACTGCGATGCGCATCGGACGAAGCATTTCGGGTGTCTCTCAATGGCAGCCAGGATCGCGGTGTTGGCCTTGGAATCGATGCCGAAGGGCTTTTCGCCCATCAGGTGCTTGCCGGCCTCGAGGGCTGCGACGTAACACTCCTCGTGCAGGTTGTGCGGTACCGCGATGTAGACGGCCTCGACCTCGTCATTTTGCAGCAACTCGCGATAATCGCTCGTCACCTGCCGGATCGTGGGAATGTTGTCTCGGAACCAGTCCATCTTGGGTGTGCCCAGCGTGCGATTGCAGATGGCGACAATCTCCGGCCGGACCGTCATCTCCGGCAGGTGCAGCCAGCGAGCCGCGGCGCTGGCAAACTCCCGGCCCATCATTCCGCACCCGATGATCCCGAACCGAACCGTCCGCATCCAAGAACCTCCAAATCATCCACACGAACCGACACCCAATCTGTCGCCGCCAGATCTTACCGTGGCAAGCAGTCTTCGACAATCTTGAGGTCACAGCCGACTCCTCTGCCGGAGCCTCGGGATTCCAAAGGCAGGCCGGACTGCTTTGACCCGCGTAAACGCGGAACTCCAAACAGGCCGAACGCCCGATTGGAGTGGACCCACACCCCCTACGAATCAGAATATCTTCCGATAGATATGGCAGTACGGCGTGCCCTGAGTCTTCTCGTAGTAGTCCTGGTGGTAGTCCTCGGCGGGCCAGAACGTGCCGGCCTTGGTGATCTCGGTCTTGACGTTGAAGCCCTTCTGCTTCAACTGCTCAACGAGCTTTTCGGCAATCTGCTTCTGTTCGTCATTGAGGTAGAAGATGGCCGAGCGGTACTGCGGGCCGATGTCAGGGCCCTGGCGATTCACCTGCGTGAAGTCGTGCGTCTCGAAGAAGAGCTTGGCAAGCTGCTCGTAGCTGGTCTTCGAGGGATCGTAGATGACCTCGGTCGTCTCGGCGTGGCCGGTCCGGCCGGTGGTGACCTGTTTGTACGTCGGGTTCTCGACCCGCCCGCCGGTGAAGCCCACGGTCGTGGAGAGCACGCCGGGGGCCTGCTTGAAGTAATACTCCGTGCCCCAGAAACATCCGGAGGCAAAGAGCGCCCGCTCGGTCTTGGATTCGACTTTCGCCTCAGCCTGGGCCTGCCGCTGCTCGGCGGACATGAAGTCCATCGAGATCGAATTGACGCAGTAGCGGGTGTTCTTCTCGGTGAGTTGCTCGCCCACGAAGACGTGGCCGAGGTGTCCGCCACAGTTGTTGCAGAGGATCTCGATCCTCATGCCGTCCGGGTCGGGCTGCTTCCTGACCGCCCCGGGGATCTGGTCGTCGAAGCTCGGCCAGCCGCAATCCGACCGGAACTTGGAGTCCGACTCGAACAGCTCCGCCCCGCACCGCCGGCACGTATAGACGCCCTTCTCGAAGTGCTTCTCGTACTTGCCGGTGAACGGCCGCTCGGTGCCCTTGTGGATAATGACTCGCTCTTCCTCTGGTGTCAGTTGTCTGTACATGGTCTGCTCTCGGTAAAGCCCAATTTCGTCGATATGAAGATCCGCATTGAATTCCTTGCCGGCCGCGACGACCGTGATGCTCATGAGTTCCGCCGGGTTCAACTGCCGCGCCGCGGAAGCCGGCACAAAGCTCCTGAACGGCAGCTTGATCTCCTGCCACGTTCCGTCGGTCGCGAACTGGGCCTGATAATACTGCTTCGGATACCGCGTGTCTTTGGTTCGCAGTTGAAGGGCATAGGTTTCGCCGTTGCCCTTGGCCGCCAGGCGAACCCCGCCGTAGAGGTGAGCGTCGAGCGGCCGGCGTCGGATGATCAACGACCGCCGGGCCTGGATCGCCCCGCCCGGGTTCGGCGAGACCGCCCCGCTCACATGCAGGCTCGTCCGCCCGTCATGCTCGCCGGACTCGACCTTCCCGACCACAGCACGACTGCCCGGATCGCGGACAATCTCCCACCTGCCCTCGGTCAGCCCCTTGCCGCCGCTGGGGTCGAAATCATCGATCAGCAGCCCTGCTCCGGTCGCCCAACCGGCATTTCCCGTTTCCACAGCCTTTCCCAGTCCGGCCCAAGCCGCGTATAAACCCACTCCCACGATTACCACGGCACAAACCCATCTATTGGCATGCATGGTTATACCCTTCAAAGGTCCATACCGCCTATACCTTCCCAGCCGCCCGCTTGTTTGGCAATTCGCCAGGGCTGCCTCTTGAAAGCCCCCCCTTCTGAGGGGATAATACTGCGATTGTGGCGGATTCTTGCAGAGGCATCGTCTGTCAGCGAAGGAGGCGACGCCTGGGGATTCTTGAGCGGAAGGAGAATTGAAATGAATGCACTCGCGAGATCCGTGGCGTGTGTCGTGATTGGATTCTTCTCCAACGGGGCCTTTGCGACTGAGGAAGGAGGTCCGCCGCGGGTCCGGACGATCCGAGACATCAAGCCGCCGTTCACGTTCACCATCGCAACGACAACGCCCGATGGCCGGCCTCAACCGGGCGTCGCGATCCGATGCGTCCATCCCAGATCCACGCGTGGCCCGGCCCTGGCGGATCTGACTGCCAGAACAGACGAAAACGGGACGGCCCGGTTCACGGTCTCCGACGTGAATCTGGTCACGGATCGATACGTCTGGTTCGGCGTGGCCGACGAAGGCTTTGCCGGCCGGGGAGACGTGGGCATCTCGCCCATCGACCGCGAGTTCACCTTCACGTTCAAAACCCTGCCGCTCCGTCAGCGGACCGTGCAGATCGTCGATCCGCAGGGCAAAGGCGTGGCCGGCGCGAAGGTGTGGCTCAGTTGTCCCGACATCTTCCCCGACAACTCGGACAGACGCTCCGACAGCGAAGGACGCATCGTCCTGAAGTGCCCGCCCGGCAAATTGACCGTCGCGACGGCTGTCCCGGGCTACGCATCCGCGATCCTCCGCGAGGTGGAGTTCGACGAAGATCCGCCCTTTGTCATCCAGCTCAGCGAGGGACGCCAAATCGAAGGGCGGATATCGGACACGCAGGGCCGGCCGGTAGACAACCTGCTCGTCCAGGCCAGGAAGAATGAGTCCTTCCATTCTCTCGCCGAGTTCATACCCAAGACACGCAGCGGCAAGGACGGCCGGTTCACGATCAAGAACGTGTCGCCGGGCGACTGGGAGATTTTCGCCAGGTGCGAGGACCCCAATCGTCCGCTCTTCGCGGCCCCGGTCACCTGCGGCGTGACCACCCATCGCGACGCCCAGAACATCGCCCTGGAAGCACGCGAGGGCTTTCGCATCAAGGGCAGATACGTGAGCCGATACCGTACGGAAATGAAGCGGGAAGACGCCAGGCACGCCATCTCCCTCGGAGTGTTCTCGCCGATGCAGGCTCACTGGGAAGAACGGGTCCGCGACGACGGGACCTTCGACATCTGGAGCTTGCCCTGCAATGGAGGGGGCGACGTGGATTTCGCCGGCACGAGCGGGTTCCACACGGTTGTCAGAATGCCGCAGGAATGGCCGTTCTTTCGAGCGCGCGATACAGACATCCGGTTCGAGAACGTGCCGCCTGGGGTATACGACGGCATCGAGGTCCATTCTCTGCTGGCAGGCCGGGTCGAAGGCACGGTGACCGATGGAGCAGGCAATCCGATACGGGATGTCGAAGTGGTCGTGGACCCACCGGGGGTCGTGCACAAATGCGGCGAGAAGGGAGAATTCGCCGGCGATCTGGCGCCCGACCAGCCCACGACGCTGAAAGTCCGGACCCGGCGAGAGACACCTGGATACACCAGACCCGCAGTGGAGACACTTTTCGTCAGCGAGCCGTTTATGGTCAAGGAGGGCCAGATCGTTGAGAAGCATCTGGTTCTCGGCCCCGGCGCGAGAGGCGAGCCGTCATCGACGCCGCGGCAGCAGCCCTCGCTGGCGGCGCTGAATATCGATGTGAAACCCGAGGCTCTTGCCGGCAGACGCGTGCTCGTCTGCTTCTTCGACATGAGTCAAAGGCCCTCGCGGCGATTCGTACAGGACCTCGCGGCGCAGGCGAAGCCCCTGGCGGAGAGCGGGCCGGCGGTGCTGTTGATCCAGGTGGGCGAGCCGGACAAAGCCGCTTCGCAAGAGTGGCTTGACCAAATCAGCATGCCCTTTCCCGTGGCTACGACCACGGCGACGACGTCCACCCTCTCGCGCGATTGGACCGTGCAGGCTCTCCCTTGGCTCGTGCTGCTCGACGAGAGCCACGCCGTCCAGGCGACCGGGTTCGACTTGGCGCAGTTGGAGGAGGGTCTCAAGAGCGGCAGCTTTACGCCGCCGTCCAGGGCTCTCGACTGGCACGCACGATGAGCAAGTGGTTTGTCTCCGAGGAGGGCTCGTGAGCCAAGTCTCTACCGGCGGTTCTTCAGGGCCTTGGCCGAGTCGATCAGGCTTTGGATGCCGCCGGCGCGGAGGAACGAGTCCGGAGGGACTTCGAGGATCACCCGGCCGTCGAAGCCGTGTTCGCGCAGAAGCTTGATGAACTCCCGCCAGGGCACCGTGTTGTGCACAAGCGGCTGGTGGTCCTCCGTGGAGGCGTCGTGGCAGTGGACGTGGACGATTCGTCTGAGCAGGGCCTCCGGCGGCGCGATCGGCCAGCCGAAGCGGCGGGTGTTCCAGTAGGCGTGGCCGAAATCCCAGCACACGCCGACGGCGGTCTGCGTGGCGATGTCCAGAAGCTCCGCGTAGGTGTCGCCGATCCGCTGCCTGGGCTCGCCGGGATCGGGGCTGATCTGCAGTTCCACCGTAACGCCGACCTGCGGGGCGTTGTCGCGGCACCATTGGCCTGCCCAGGTGAAGAAGGCGATGGATTGGGCCAGAAGGTGCTCGCGGGCGTCGTCGGAGCCCCCGGCGGCCCCGTGGATGTTCACCACCGTGGGGAACTGCTGCATCCGGGCCGCCTCGCCCGCCACGGACAGGAACCGCTCGTGCAACTCGCGGCAGGGATTGTCCGCGTCGGTCGAGAAGTACGCCACGTTGAAGATGCTGGCCTCGGAATAGGGATGCAGCGAAACCTTCAGACCCGCCTTCGTGCAGCAGGCGATATGCTCCCGCAGCCGGTGCGGATCGGTCTCCGGCCCGACCGGCGTTTCGATCGCCCCGAAGCCCAGTTCCTTCAAGAACGGAAGGATGTCGCGCGAGCCGTAGAGCCGCCGGTACACCTCGGCGTGTGCAAAACCGATATCGAGCTTCAATCCGATCAGCATGGCTGTCGCGAATCCTTTCTTATGAGCCCCGGTGAAAAGCGAAAGCAAGAGGCTATCCGAGCAGGCCCTGGCAATCAAGCACAAAAGCAACCTCGTTCGTAGCGACACCGTAAGGCGTTTAGTAGCATGGGCGTCCCGCCCATGAGTAGCACGGCCGTCCCGGCCGTGAGTACCACGGGCATCTTGCCCGTGGACCTCCTCAATATCCATGGGCGGGACGCCCATGGTACTCACGGGCAAGATGCCCGTGCTACTATGCCCTGACCGGCCCACTACCCACTACGAACAGGAGCAGTTTTGTGTTGCGGGTCCGCGCGCGGCGCAGTAAGAGTATAGGCCATGTAGCCATGGCACAATGCTCACCCTGTCGTTTGGAGTCCTGAACGATGCCGGATACGCTGCGGACCGCCTCGAAGTACTTCGCCTGGACCTCCCTGCTGCTCGCCGGCGGCACGGTCGGCGCACTGCTCATCGGGCATCGCCCCGCCGTCGGGCCGCTCCTGATCGGGACGTTCGCGAGCCTGGCCCTGTTCTTCATGGGCCATTCATTCCTCAAGAGCTTTGCGTTCACAGTCTGGGTGTTCGCCTTCGTCGCGGCCTCGATGTTCTATCCGCAGGCGTTCATGACCTGGGCCGGGTACGACTTGGGCAAGCTGATCGTCCCGCTGATCCAGATCATCATGTTCGGCATGGGCACGACGCTGAGCCTGGCCGATTTCGCCCGCGTGTTCAAAATGCCCTGGCCCGTGTTCGTCGGCATGGTCCTGCAATTCTCGATCATGCCGCTGGTCGGCTTCGGGGTGGCCAGAACGTTCGACTTCCCGCCGGAGATCGCCGCGGGCATCGTGCTCATCGGGGCTTGTCCCGGCGGCGTCGCCTCCAACCTGATGGCCTACCTGGCCGGCGGCGACGTGGCCCTGTCGGTGACGATGACTTCGTGCTCGACGCTGATGTCGCCGGTGATGACGCCGCTGATGATGAAGCTGCTCGCCGGCCGGTTTGTGCCCGTCAAGTTCGTGCCCATGATGCTTCTGATCCTGAACATGATTGTTGTTCCGGTGCTGGCAGGTCTGGTCGCCAACCGTATTCTCTACAGTAACAGCCGATGGGCCAATCGCAAGGGGCCACTCTCGCTGCTGGCAGCGGGAGGATTTGGTGTGGCCGTGTTGACGGTCGCTCTGTATGGCCGTCTACCCAACGCCATCATGGCATTCCGAGACGGCGTCATCATCGGAGCGGCGCTGATCGGCGCCGTGTCGCTGGTGAAGCTTATCGTCAGCCTCATGCTCGGGCGATCGGGCAATTGGATGGATAAGGTGCTGCCGATCGTATCCATGGCGGGTATCTGTCTGATCATCGCGATTATCACAGCCCAGTCAAGGGATGATCTGCTCACCGTTGGCGGGCTACTGATGGCCGCTGTAGTTATTCACAACTCTATCGGTTATGCTTTGGGCTACTGGCTCTCGCGGCTCGTGCGGCTCGATGAGCGGACCTGCCGGACGGTGGCCATCGAGGTGGGCCTCCAAAACGGCGGCATGGCCTCGGCACTGGCTGTCAAAGCGCTCCAAAGCAACACAGCGGCGCTGGCCCCGGCCATCTTCGGGCCCTGGATGAACATCTCCGGCTCGGTCCTGGCCACATGGTGGCATGGGAGACCCGTCAAGACCGCCAAAGGCGACGCATATCCAAGCGGCAAGGCAAGACAGCAAGGAGCATTGGATGGATCGACGTGACATGATGAAAGGGTTCGGGCTCGGGGCCGCCGCGGGCATGCTGGGGTTCCTGAGGCCGGCTCAAGGCGAGGACGCGACGTACACGAAGGCGACCAAGGGCCTGCCTCCGCTGAAGATCACGAAGGTCAAGGCGATCCTCACCGCCCCGGCGGGGATCCGCCTGTGCGTGGTGAAGGTCGAGACGAGCGAGCCGGGGCTCTACGGCCTGGGCTGCGCCACGTTCAACCAGCGACCCCTGACCGTCGCGGCCGCCGTGAACGAGTACCTGGACCCGTTCGCCCGGGACCGGGACGTCGACGGCATCGAAGACATGTGGCAGAACGCCTACACGAGTTCTTACTGGCGGAACGGCCCCGTGCTGAACAATGCACTCAGCGGCCTGGACCAGGCGCTTTGGGATCTCAAGGGCAAGCGGGCGAGTATGCCCGTCTATCAATTGCTCGGGGGCAAGTGCCGTTTCGCGGTAGATTGCTACACGCACTGCGGCGGCAACGATCTCAAGCAGATCGAGGATAGCGTCAAGCGCGCGATGGAGCGGGGATTCCGGCACATCCGCATCCAGCGGGGCGGCTACGGCTCGCCGCACCTGTCGAAGACTGCCGACTTCAAAGAAGCCGGCTTCGGACTCCCATCGGATTCAAACATGGCGGTCCGGCCGTACGTCAACGGCACGATCGAGATGTTCGAGCATGTCCGCAACGACT
>Ga0209347_1003575_pt1 | contig 17733 bp, 15 predicted proteins | sample AutmiccommuBRH23_FD_187382 | JGI IMG/M metagenome (GOLD analysis project Ga0209347, IMG submission 187382) | Deep subsurface microbial communities from Mt. Terri, Switzerland - Autotrophic microbial communities BRH/23 (SPAdes) (version 2) | ecosystem: Environmental > Aquatic > Deep subsurface >...
AGCAGAAAAGAACAAGCCTGCCGAACCACGAGCCGAAGACCCCATTGACGAAATCGAAATAGCTCTCGGAAGTTGCCGCCGCGATAAGCCACCAGGCAACCAGCAGTGTTCCAAAATAAAGTGCGCCGCCGGTGATGCGCTGCAGGATTGAGACCGTCATGGTGACGGGCCATCTGTAGATGGTCAGATGCGGCGACAATGGTCTTGCGCGGGTGGCTGTGGCTTTGCTCATGGCTCCCAGTCCGATCAACGGGCCGCCCGCATCAATCGGCAAGACGAATGCGGCTGGCTGGATGGGCTTTTCCTAAAACTCTTTTTGCACCGCGTCAAAGTTCCAAAACCGTTTGGGAGCATATATTTAGTCGGTTCGCACGCAACTGCCCCGATCCGACTCTGCTTCAATCGATTGAAGCGTTAGGCCAACTGCCGCGATGCGGTTGGCGGAGAGAATCCCCGCGTAAAGGCATATGTCGGCATGCATTGCTGCCAAGCGCAAAGTCCGGTTGTCCGGTTCGAGCCTGTAGCGGCGAGAATTAGTATCGTCCCTTGTTAGCCAGGCGAGGCGGCGCACGCAGCCGGCGTCCAGCGGGAGCATCCCCAGCCTGAGACGCACGGCCGCCAACGCAAGGGTGATGGTCGCCGAAACACCGGTGCAATCGAGTTTGCAGCCTTGACCGGTCGAATCTGATCAGGCGCATGTTGATATTAACCATGTTGTCCGATTGCACGCCGCGAAAACAGCCTTTGCCACTTAACAAAGGTTAAGAAAGCGTTACGTTGCCGTATGAGGAGGCATTTGCCTCAAACTCCGGAGGACGCGCGATGCGTTTGAAACTGGGCAGGTTGAGCTTTGTGCCACTGGCTTTGACCATGGCAGTCGGGACAATGGCCTCGCCGGCCCTTGCCGGTAGTCCGTACCATGACCGGATATATGCCGACAGTTTCGGCAATCTGGTGGTGCACAGCCGCAATGGCTACAAGCGCATCGTTGTCGGCGCCGGCCATCTGGCCCGGGACCTGACAAGCTATGAGGATGGCAGCGATGACGGGGTGGTTTATCTCGACGAGGAAGGGTCCGGCTACGCGATGCCCACCTGCTGGAAACCCGCCGTGCTTCTGAAGGGCCGCAGCTATATGTACGGGCTCGATGATGGCGAACTGCCAGATCTGCCTGGCGGCTGCCATGCGCAATCCAGCGCCGCACCCGGCATTGTGATGCGGCGCGACAGATAGCTTGATTTGGTCTTTTTCTGCTGCCACTGCGGCGCGGGGGCGCGACGAATGCTAGGTGATCGATGAGTCACGCCGTGCAGGCCAGTAGGCTGAAGAGCCACATTGCCTCGCTTGAGACCATGACCCGCTTCGTGCTGGCGACGCTGGCGCTGGCGAGCGGCGTCTACACCTATCTTGGCGTTCGTAGCCTGCTGGACGGCTCGGCGACCGTGGTGTTCTTCGCAGCGATTATCTATTCCGTCGCCGTTTCGGTCGCCATTTACGGCTTCTGGACTTACTTGATCCGATTCCTGCCTGAGATGCGCGACGCCGGTTCACGGCTGGCCCTGCTTGGCATCATGGCTATCGGGTCATTGATGATCGTCGCCATGTCGTCATGGCTGAACGCGGCAGCGCTGGCCGGCTCCGCCGCGGTCGAACAGCACCTGGCGGTGACGCTTGAGGACTACACGGCCGACCTTGACCAGGCGCATGGCAACGCGCTCGGGGCCCTGTCGCTGCTCCCCGACATCCAGCGCGCATCGGAACGCTTTGCGCGGCTCGCAGCCGATGAGCAGGCTACCGGAGCGCTAACCGGAACATCCGGCTCCGGCAGCGTCGTGCAGTTGCTCAGCCAGATGTCGGCCCAGATGGACGAACTGGTGACGACCATCGAGTCGTCGCGCGACACGGTCAAAAATGGCTTTGCCGATGGCCAGGCCCGTCTGGCGACGATGCGCGCCCTTGTTTCGGCACCGGGCGCAATCGCCCAGCGCTCGGATCAATTTGCCGCCGAGGCCGTCGCGTTGGCGGGCGTGATCGCTGCACTGGAACAGACTTCGACGGCACCTTCCGTGATGCGGGCCGCAGCCGACCTGTCGGTCGGTTTCATCGCGCCTGTTGCGGACGGCGGAACAGTGGATCTTGCCGGGCGCCAGGACCAGATCATGGCGACAATCCGCACCTCCGTCGATGCCCAGTCGAAGGCTCTTGCCGAGGCCGCCGCCGAAATTCTGGCCCAGCCAAAAGTTCCAGACCGCCGTTACGTGCCCCTTACTTCGGCGGAAGCAGTGCTGCGCTATGCGTCCGACTTCATTCCGAGTTGGGCGGGCGCGATCTCCATCGATCTGCTTCCGGCAGTCCTGGTCGGCATCATGGCGGTTGTGCATGGCGCCATGCGGCGCGGCGAAGACCATCTCGATGGCGCCGACCGGATCACCGCGGGCGACATGTTGCGGTCTCTTGAACTGCATGAAGCGCTGCTGGCCAAGCGGCAGCAGCGTCAGAACCCGGCTCCAGTCGACGATTCGAGCAGGATATCCGAGGAAACCAGCGCTGAAAACGAAGAGCGAAATGCCAGCGGCCAGAACGTTACGCCGTTGACGCTTGGCGACAGGAAACGGCAGGAAACGTGAGCCAGATCCCGACCGACTTCCCGACTGAATCGCCGGTCGGCGGCGCCGGCCCGCGAAAGCACAATGCATTGAAACGCTATCTGTCGCGGTTCGACGATGGCGAGGTCGTGCGTTGGGCTTTTGGCGGCATGCTGATTGGTACGATCGGCGTTCTGGGTCTCGACTTGCGTGATCTGGCAAACAGCAATGGCTGGTGGCCGACCGAGATCACAGCGCCGGCGTCTTCCCCCGAACCTATCCTGCCGCCAGCCGTTGAAACCGGAACGCCGTGGCCGTCGAGTGACCCGCGCCGCAATGTCACCGCAGACGAGGCGAGGCTTGCACAGCCGATGAGTTTCGTGCTCGAGACGGGCGGCGTGCTTGTTGCCGAAGGCAGCATCGACCCGGGAACCGCCGCACGCTTTGCGGCCGAGATCAAAGCCCGTGGCGAGTATGTTCGAACGATTTCACTGAACTCACCGGGCGGCGCGCTCGACGACGCCATGGCGATGGCCAACCTGGTCCGCGCCATGGGCATGTCCACCGAAGTCGCAGACGGCGCACTTTGCGCCTCATCCTGTCCGCTGCTTCTTGCGGGAGGCCTGACCAGGACTGCCGGCGAAAAGGCGGCGATCGGCGTCCATCAATTCTATGCCGCCTCGCAAGTCGCGACAGCTCCGGCGCAAGCCATGTCCGACGCCCAGGCGACAACGGCGAGAATTTCGAGACATCTTGCGGTGATGGATGTCGATCCGGCGCTTTGGCTGCATGCACTCGATACACCACCGCAAGCGCTCTACTACTTCTCGACGGAAGAGCTTGCGAAATACAGGCTCGTGACGAGGCCGGTTGTTACGGCGCGAAAATAGGCGTTCAGCCGAGACTCACTGCGGCATCCAGGCCGTCACCACTTCTGCGCATGTCAGGTCTCGGTACAATCCTGACGCAATCGCGACCGCTGTCCTTGGCGAGATAGAGAGCTTTGTCGGCACGGTCAAAGAGCTCGGAAAAGCTATCCCCGGGCATCCATTCGGCCACGCCGTAACTTGCGGTTACACGCCTGGATTCGGGCAGGCCTTCGATGGCCATCGCTGGAAAGGAATTGCGTGCGTTCTCGGCAAAGAGCCTGGCCGCGACCACATTGGTTCCCGGCAGAAGCACCGCGAACTCCTCTCCGCCGATCCGGCCAGCGAGGTGGTGCTCTGCGATAGTCGCTCGGATAAATGCGGCAAAGCTTACGATGACCTTGTCACCGGAAGCATGACCGAATGTATCGTTAATGGACTTGAAGCGATCGAGGTCGGAAATGACCAATGAAATGGGGGTGCCCAGACGGATAGCCGCCTGAATCGCAAGTTCTGCCTGCTTCTCGAAACCACCACGGTTCAGCAGACCCGAAAGCATGTCGGTTTCCGAACGCAGGGCCTCATCCGAGAGGAGGTCCCGAACCAGCATGATAAGCAGCGTCAGCGCTACTGCCAGGGCAGTTACCGTGCCCATCGACTGAGAGACGAGCGCATAATTGGTTCCGAGATAATCCTGGGGGCTGCTGCCGCTTCCACCCAGCATCATAAACCAGAATGGCTTGCTCAGAAATTGCAGGGCACTAAGCGCGAGAAGCGCCATCAGGAAATTGTCAAGTCGGCTTCGTTGCGGCGTCTGCCCAACTATACCAACGGCAATTGCCTGCATGATGAAGTAGGGTGACTGGTAGAGCAGCATCCTCGTGAACGAATGCCTTGGCATGTCCTGGATAAAGTAGCAGGCGACGACCGAAATCACAAAAACGATGAGCATTGTAGTCCACGGCGCCGATGCTTCGTATCGTCGAGCGATACCGACATTCAGGACCGCCATGGCCGCGAGGAGCACCGCAAAGGCCGACACCACCGCCAACCGGGAGTCGCCCAACGTGGCAATGCCAAACTCGATCAGCGGATTGATCATTCCCAGGCCGTAGCCCAGCGCCATCCAGCGCGCGGCCTTCCGCCGTCGATCATGAGCCGCAATGGCCATGAATGCCGCTGCAATAAGTCCCGCTACGAACAGGTTTATTGCGAGGATGAAGCCCGTCCCACTCATTGGTGTCTCTGTATTGCCTGGCCCAAGCAAACCACACCGGGGCCAAAAAGACGTTAACGACAAACGTCGGAAAAGACCCCCGGCGTTCACAAAGCCGGATCAGGCGGTTTTCAGTCCCCGGCTCTCGGGCAAGGTTTCGGGCATTCTCTCGAACGATACGCGGACACTGTCACGCCCACCTTTCTTGGCGTGGTAGAGCGCCTCGTCGGCGCGACGCATCAGGTTTCCCAAATCCTCATCACCGCTGCGTGCAGCGACCCCAAAGCTTGCAGTCACCCTGACGTCGCGCGGCAGGCCGCCGATCGCTTCGGCCGAAAACACGGCGCGTACGGCCTCGGCCAGTAGGCGGCCTGCTGCCGGATCAGCAAGAGGAAGAAGGACCGCGAACTCTTCGCCGCCAAGTCTTCCGGCAACGCCCCGCGCCCCGGCAGCGGTTCTCAGGCGATCGGAAAACTCGACGATCACCTTGTCACCCGCGGCATGACCAAACCTGTCGTTCAGCGCCTTGAACCGGTCGAGGTCGGCAATCACCAGCGAGACAGCAAGATTTCCCTTGGCGCATTGCTTGAGCAGTGTTGCGGCCTTCTCTTCAAAACCTCGCCTGTTGAGAAGGCCGGATAGCGGGTCGGTGAGCGATTCGGAACGCAATTCCTTCATTCCGTCGAGGGCCTCTGCCGTAAACAGAGTAAGTGCAATCAAAAGTGACAAAACCGCATGAGAAAGGACGGTGGTGGTCCAATAAAAGGACGAATAAAACGCTTCATAGTTTTCGTACGGCCCGCTGATTGTCACCGCAACGATCGGCCTGACCAGAAAATTGATGCCAGACAAAAGCGCCAGTACAAGCAGAATTCGTTCAATCGGCCCTTTGTGTGGAACCGCACGAAGCTCCGCCGCCACGATCAGGCTGATGCCACCAAGCGCGAAGCTCAGGACGTAGATCCGCCAGGTCAAGTCTGGATCGGCGAACATGAACCATGAAAAGACCAAGATACCGCCACACCCCAGAACGGCAAATGGCACGATTGGGACTCGTCGACGATAACGGGCAACGATTGCGCTGGCCAAGCAGATGGCAGCAAGCATGAAAAGAACAACCGAGAAGACCCTTGTCGGACCGGCTCCAATCGGCAAGTTAAGCCGTTGCAGGAGGAAGCCCGTTGCCGAACCGGCGTACGCCAGCGCCAACACCGCGAGGTAGGGCCGAGACGGCTGATAGCGCCATAGAAGATAGAACGCGGTCGCGAGAACCAGCGCAATTGAAGGGTTCAACAGCGATATGAAGAGATCCGTGCTCAAAAGGGCCTACCGTCCTGTCACCGCGTTGATCGCAACGACCTTACCAGGCAGGAGGAAACATCCGGTTAAGCCAGACCGGGCTCGCGCCGAGGCGAACGGTCGGTCGGCGGCACCAAACCGCCGACCGATGCAGGAAGCTATTTCCAGTCGCGGATGTCGACGAAATGTCCGGCGATGGCAGCAGCAGCGGCCATGGCCGGCGAAACCAGATGGGTACGCCCCTTGAAGCCCTGGCGTCCTTCGAAATTTCGGTTGGAGGTGGAGGCGCAACGTTCCTGCGGCTTCAGGCGATCCTCGTTCATCGCCAGGCACATCGAGCAGCCAGGCTCCCGCCAGTCGAAGCCGGCGGCGATGAATATCTTGTCCAGCCCCTCGGCTTCGGCCTGCTCCTTTACCAGGCCCGAACCCGGCACGATCATCGCGTCGACGCGCGGACTGACGGTCTTGCCTTCGACCACCTTGGCAACGGCGCGCAAATCCTCAATGCGGCCGTTGGTGCACGAGCCGATGAAAACGCGATCGAGTTCGATATCGGTGATCTTCGTACCCGCGGACAGGCCCATATAGTCGAGAGCCCTCTGCTTCGACACGCGACGGTTCTCGTCGTCGATCTTTGCCGGATCTGGAACAACGCCCAGGACCGAGACGACGTCCTCCGGCGACGAGCCCCAGGATACGACCGGCGGCAACTTTGCCGCGTCGAGTACGACAACCTTGTCGAAATGCGCGCCCTCGTCGGTCTTCAGGGTCTTCCAGTAATCCAGCGCCATATCCCATGAAGCGCCCTTCGGGGCGCGCGGCTTGTCCTTGACATAGGCGAAGGTCGTCTCGTCGGGTGCAATCAGGCCGGCACGCGCACCGCCCTCGATCGACATGTTGCATACCGTCATGCGCCCTTCCATCGACAGCGCGCGGATCGCCTCTCCGGCATATTCGATGACATAGCCAGTGCCACCGGCCGTGCCTATCTCGCCGATGATGGCAAGAATGATATCCTTGGCCGTCACGCCTTCCGGAAGCTGGCCGTCGACCCGCACCAGCATGTTCTTTGCCTTGCGTTGGATCAACGTTTGCGTGGCCAGCACATGTTCGACCTCTGAAGTGCCGATGCCGTGCGCCAGCGCGCCGAAAGCACCGTGCGTCGACGTATGGCTGTCGCCGCACACAATGGTCATGCCGGGCAGCGTAAAACCTTGTTCCGGTCCGATGATATGAACGATGCCCTGGCGAATATCCTTTTCGGAATAGTATTCGACCCCGAAATCGGCCGCATTCGTTGCCAGGGCTTCGACCTGAATCCGGCTTTCCTCGTTCTTGATGCCGAATTTGCGGTCAGGCGACGTCGAGACATTATGGTCGACCACCGCCAGCGTCCGCTCGGGATGACGAACCTTGCGGCCGGTCAGGCGCAGGCCTTCAAATGCCTGTGGACTTGTCACCTCATGGACGAGGTGACGGTCAATGTAGAGCAGGCAGGTGCCGTCGTCCTGGCAGTCGACAACGTGTTCGTCAAAAATCTTGTCGTAAAGTGTGCGCGGTGCGCTCATGGTCTTGATCCGTCGAATGGAAGTGAAAAAACAAGGTCCGGCATTGCCGGGGCAGCCCGTCGGCTAGTGATCTGCGCGGCAGCTAAATGCGCCGGAAAGCAGCGCAAAGAACCGGCCGGGCAGACGCTTGCGGTCCTGCAGCACGAATGTCCTGTAGCCTAGGTTAGCAAACAGCTGTTCCATACGCGGCTAATATCAATGTTTTGCAGGATCGGCAATCAGGTGATGCGTGCGCGCGGCCTGGAGAGTTTCGCTCAGTGCCGCTGTTGTGGATTGGGGGAGCGGGCCTGCTGTTCGCCGCCATTGGTCTGTTTAATGGCTTCCCCTGCGCCGCCCGCTTTCGCGTCGCGGTCCGTGCCAAACTCGAGCTTCTGCAGCAGCCCGAGAACGACAAGGGCAATCAGCACGGAGAACCCGCCGACCTGCCACAGGCCCAATCCGCAGGCCAGGCCGATAGCTCCGGCCATCCACATGCCGGCGCCTGTTGTCAGGCCATGTACTTCGCCGCGCGTGAATATCACAACTCCGGCGGCCAGGAAGGCGACACCGGCTGTAACCGCTTCAACCACGCGGATGGGGTCGAGATTGACGGAATTGCCGCCGAACATCGGTGCATGGACAATTTCGATGGTAAGAATTGCAAAAGTCGCCGCAGCCACGCAAACGAGAATATGGGTGCGCAGACCAGCCGGTCGTTTGCGCCACTCTCGCTCGAATCCGATCACCGCACCAAAAATCGATGCAAGCAGCAGTCGCGCGGCTACCACGGTAAACGGCGTATAGGTGGGATGTCCGAATTCCCGGGCAAGTTGCTCCATCGTTCCCTCTTTGCCTGGTCAGATTTGGGTGAGCAACGTTTCGACCGACGCCCGGTTCCAGCCAGCGGCCGATCACGCAGGTTTGTAGCGGCTTGAATTGAAACCCTGCGGCCTTGCGATACGTGATTGCAAAAACCCAGGAGGCAATCGCCATGATTCGACCACTTCTCGCTGTCGCCCTCGTCGTCATTGCGGCGTCGGCCGCGTCGACAGCCATGGCGGCCCAGAAATCTGTGATCTTCGCCGGAGGATGCTTCTGGTGCGTCGAGAAGGATTTCGATCATGTAGCCGGGGTCACTTCGACCGTATCGGGCTACGCCGGCGGCACCAGCGAGAACCCTACCTACAAGAATCATGGCGCAGCCGGCCATCGCGAAGTGGTCAAGATTGATTATGACGACACGAAGGTGAGCTTCGACAAACTTCTCGACGTGTTCTGGCATTCCGTCGATCCGACCGACGGAGGCGGCCAGTTCTGCGATCGCGGGCATCCCTATACAACGGCGATCTATGCTTCCAACAAGGCCGAAATTGAAACTGCCGAAGCATCCAGGAAGGCCGTTGCGGCCGCTCTCGGCAAGCCGATGGCCACCGAAATCGCACCGGCGCCGGCATTCTGGCCGGCTGAGGAGTACCATCAGGACTACTACAAGAAGAACCCGATCCGCTATCGGTTCTATCGGTCGTCCTGCGGGCGCGACAAGCGCGTCGAGGAACTGTGGGGCAAGGCAGCATACCAGGGCATCGAGGGTTCCTGATGCGGTAGCCGCACGACGGCGCAGCACACCATACGAAAACGGGCGCCCCGCGGCGCCCGTTTCACGATGCCAATGAAGTGATCAGGCGAGCGAGGCGTGCAGGGAAACGTTGATCGCGCCGAGTGCCTGAGAAACCGGGCAACCCGCCTTGGCCTTGTCGGCCAGTTCCTTGAACTTGGCCGAATCGATGCCGGGCACGGTTCCAACCAGCGTGATGGCGCTTCCGGTAATACCGGTGCCCGGCACGAGCGTCACGACGGCCTTGGCGTCGAGTTTCTCGGCCGGCGTGCCGTTTTCGGCCAGGAAGTGCGAAAGCTGCATGGCAAAACAGCCGGCATGCGCGGCGGCCAGCAGTTCTTCAGGATTGGTGCCAGATTTTCCGCTCTCGTCTTCGAACCTTGCCTTGAAAGTATAGGGCAGCGCCGATAGCGCCCCGCTCTGGGAATCGAGCGTGCCCGTTCCTTCTTTCAACGTGCCCTTCCAGACTGCAGTTGCGTGGCGGTCCATGGTCTTCTCCTGGTTTTGAAACAACGGCCGACCGGATCATCCGGCTTCGGGCAGCACGACTATAGCGTCGGGACGGTCTCCCGCCACCGGTTCCTCGCGCCAAGCCGTAACTAGGGTTCTTCCGCCCGAGTTCAATTCCCCGATCATGCTGATGCGAAAAATGCCGGCTTGGCATCCTCGGCCAGGTCCTTTTGACGATCGCCGCGAGCGATTGCGCATTCGAGGCGCCCGACATGTATTCTTCGATGCCTACCTACGGCGGGTCATCATTGCGCGGGCTTGTCCGCATTGCGGTTGCCGCGGTGCTGATTGCCGCTCTGGCGGCAGCGCTCGAATACGCTTGGCCCGGCGAGCCAGGTCACTTGCAGTTTCCGCAAACCTGATCGTCGCCCGCGCCACGCGACTTCAATGTCCCTCGCCTCGAGTCAGATCGCCTCACCTTTGAGCAGCCTTGGCGTACCGCCGGTCAGCCCGGAAGCCTGCTGGATGAAGTACCGCTTCAAACGCGGCATGCGCTCGACCAGGCCAAGCCCGATATCGCGAACCGCCCGGAGTGGACCAAAATCATTGGAGAAGAGCCGGTTCAGCACATCGGTTGTCACGCCCATCTGCACCGTGTCGAAACGGCGCCACTGCTGGTAACGTTCAAGCACGTCCAGCGCGCCGATGTCCTGCCCGAGCCGGTCGGCTTCAACGATCGTTTCGGCCAGGGCGGCTGCGTCCTTGAACCCCAGATTGAGGCCCTGGCCGGCGATCGGATGGATGCCGTGCGCGGCATCGCCAACCAGCGCAATCCGCGGCGCCACGAAGGCGCGCGCCAGAGTCAGACCCAGCGGCCAGGCGCGCGGCGTTCCCTCGACGCTGATCTCGCCAAGCTTCAGGCCGAACCTCTGCTCCAGTTCGACCTCGAAGACGAAGGAATCGCCGGTGACCAGCTTTTCGGCATCGGCCGTGCGCTCGGTCCAAACGATCGACGAGCGATTGCCGGTCAGCGGCAGGATGGCAAACGGCCCGGCCGGCAGGAAATGCTCCTCGGCACGGCCATTATGCGGGCGCTCATGTGCGACGGTGCAGACAATGCCGGACTGGCCATATTGCCACTCCACAGTCTTGATGCCGGCCATTGCGCGAAGCTTCGACCTGACACCGTCCGCGGCGGCCAGTAACCGCGTTTCCATCGATGCGCCATCGGCGAGGTGAACCAATGTCGATGCGGGACCTGTCTCGAAGGAGGCCACCGCCACACCCTCCACGATGTCTATGTCCAGTTCCATGGCGCGGCGGCGCAGCGCGCCGTTGAGCACGGTGTTGGCAACCATGTGCGCGAACGGTTCGCCGGGCGCCACTTCACCGTCGAATGTCAGGTACACGGGACGCACCGGATCGGACGTGCGTGAATCGGTGACGATCATCTCGGTGATGGCTTGGGCCTGCGGCGCGATCTCTTGCCAGCAACCGAGCCGGTCGAGCATGCGGCAGGCGGCAGCGGCGATCGCCGAGGCGCGTCCGTCCCGTTCCCATACGCCGGGCGGGGCTGCGTCTACGATTGCCACGGCGAGGCTTGGCCGCGCCTGTTTCAGCGACACCGCAGTCGCCAGCCCGACATAGCCTGCGCCAGCAACGAGAACGTCCAACGGTCGTGCCGCATTCTGCGAGCTCTGCGTCTTTGGTGCCATTCCGGTTTGCTCCGCTTGACTTGATCTATCGATCCTGTTCGAAACCGACTGCCTCACGCTTTTCGAGAAAGGGCGCGAAACCATGTCGGCCGCGATGCAGGAACTCCTTGCCATTCTCGACCTCGAACGCCTCGAACACAACCTGTTCCGTGGTCGCAGCCCCAAGGAGAGCTGGCAGCGCGTCTTCGGTGGCCAGACAATAGCCCAAGCCCTCGTCGCGGCTCAGCGAACGGTCGAGCCGGACCGCCACATTCATTCGCTGCATGGATATTTCATGCGTCCCGGCGACACAAAGCTGCCGATTATCTTCGAGGTTGACCGCATTCGGGACGGCGCTTCGTTCACCACGCGCCGGGTCATCGCGATACAGCATGGGCAGGCCATCTTCTCGCTGGAAGCCTCGTTCCAGGTCCATGAGGAGGGGCTTGAGCATCAGGCAGCGATGCCGCTCGGCGTCGCGCCTCCCGACAGCCTGCTCAGCCAGCGCGAACTGATCAGAAGGTTCGGCGATGCCGTGCCCGAGGGCATCAGGCGCTACTGGGAGCGTGATCGGCCGATAGAAGTGAGGCCGGTGATGCTCGAACACTACACAAGTCGCGAGAAGCTTGAACCGCGGCAAAATATCTGGATCCGCACCACGGGAGCCGTCCCTGCGAACCGGGCGCTGCAGTCCGCCGTGCTGGCATACCTTTCGGACATGACGCTTCTCGACACCTCGACCTTTGCGCATGGCAGGGCGATCTTCGATCCCGACATCCAGGCGGCCAGTCTCGACCATGCGATGTGGTTTCATCGCCCGCACGCGATCGACGGATGGCTTCTCTACACTCAGGACAGCCCTTCCACTCAGGGCTCGCGTGGCTTCACCCGCGGCACGCTTTACGCCGAAGACGGCACGCTTATCGCTTCGGTTGCCCAGGAAGGCCTGATCCGGCTAAAACGCACGCTTGACAAATAGGCAATCTTTTCAAGATGCCTATTTTATAGGCAGCATGATTGCTGCATGTGCGAAGGCGTACCTGTGCCTTTTCACCAATTCCATTGATTTACAATAGGTTAATGCATCCTTCGCGCAACTGGCACGGGGCTTGAATTGCACTTGGCACTTGCCGGTCGCTGAGGTCGTCCGGCCAGGCACGTGAAACGCGGGGACCCGCAATCAGCAAAGGGTGCAACCTTATGAAAATCGTGATGGCAATCATCAAGCCGTTCAAGCTCGACGAGGTGCGAGAAGCGCTAACGACCGTCGGCATACAGGGCCTGACCGTCACCGAAGTCAAAGGCTACGGACGTCAGAAGGGGCATACGGAAATCTACCGTGGAGCGGAATACGCGGTCAGTTTCCTGCCGAAGATCAAGATCGAGGTCGCGGTATCGCCCGACATTGTCGACAAGGCGGTAGAGGCCATCGTCGGCGCCGCGAAAACAGGACAGATCGGCGATGGCAAGGTCTTTGTCTTCCCGCTCGATCATGCCGTGCGCATCCGCACCGGCGAAACAGACACAGACGCGCTTTAGGCGGGCCTTTTCCCATTCCATGGAGATTTCAATGACAATGCCAACCAGTTTCAAATCAGCGGCCCGCACCGCGCTCATGGGCACCCTCTCCTTCGCGGCGCTCGGTACAATTGCCGCTTTCGCACAGGAAGCCGCCCCGGCGGTTGAAGCCGTAGAGGCAGTCGCGGGGCCAGTCATCGACAAGGGTGATGTTGCCTGGATGATGACTTCCTGCGCGCTCGTGCTTTTCATGACCATTCCGGGTCTTGCACTTTTCTATGGCGGCCTGGTCCGTGCGAAGAACATGCTCTCGGTTCTCATGCAGTGCACCGTGATCGCATCGGTGATGATGATCGTCTGGGTCTTCTGGGGCTACTCGATGGCCTTTGGCGGCAGTACCAGCCCGTTCTGGGGTGGGCTCGGCAAGGTCTTCCTCGCTGGCGTCACCACTGAAACGACGTCCGCGACCTTTACGGACGGAGTGGTGCTGCCGGAATACCTTTTCATCACATTCCAGATGACCTTCGCAGCGATCACGCCCGCGCTAATTGTCGGCGCGTTTGCAGAGCGCATCAAATTCCGTGCCGTTGTTCTCTTTTCCGTGCTTTGGGGGACCTTCGTCTACTTCCCGATCGCGCACATGGTCTGGGATGGAGCGGGCTACATCTTCAATCTCGGCGCCATCGATTTTGCCGGCGGCACGGTCGTTCACATCAACGCAGGCGTCGCCGCCCTGGTAGGTTGCATGTTCGTCGGAAAGCGCCTTGGCTACGGCAAGGACAACATGGCGCCCCATTCAATGACGTTGACCATGGTTGGCGCCGCAATGCTCTGGGTGGGCTGGTTCGGCTTCAACGTGGGTTCGAACCTTGAAGCAACAGCCGGCGCGACACTTGCCATGATCAACACCTTTGTCTGCACGGCCGCAGCTGTTCTGTCCTGGTCGGCGGTCGAATCAATGACCCGCGGCAAGGCGTCAATGCTCGGCGCGGCCTCAGGCATGGTTGCCGGCCTCGTCGCCATCACGCCGGCGTGCGGCACGATCGGTCCGATCGGTGCTATCCTGCTCGGCATCGTTGTCAGCCCGATCTGTTACTTCTTCGTGGCTAGCGTGAAGACCAAATTCGGTTACGACGATTCGCTTGACGTCTTCGGAATCCATGGCATCGGCGGCATCCTCGGCGCGCTGGGAACCGGCGTCCTGACGGCTCCAATGCTCGGGGGCACCGGCGGCGAGGACTTCAGCATCGGCGGCCAGGTCTGGATCCAGCTTGTTGCTGTCATCATCACCGTCGTGTGGTGCGGCATTGTCTCTGCCATCCTGTACAAGGTTGTCGACATGATCGTGGGGCTTCGTCCGACCGAGGAAGCCGAGCGGGAGGGCCTCGACCTTACCTCGCATGGTGAAGTCGCCTACCACTCCTGATCGGTCGAGCCTGCTCGGGCCTCCTCAGCCTATTTCCTGGCTGAAGCATCAGGCTCCGCAACTGAACCCGGCCCCGGCCGGGTTCTTTCATTCAGATTGTCCGTACCGCCTTGGCTGAGCATAAGGCTTGTGGACGCAGCTCTGCCTATCTGGCAACGAATATCTGGCTCTCGACACACTTCTTAACGGGGCAGTATTTCTTGTCGGTCGTCGGCACGCCCGACCGGCGCAGCACCTCGCTGCTCGCGCAGTAGTTTCGGTTTTTGACATATCGATCGTAGACCGGCAGGCCCAGAAGACTTGTCGAGCGATAAGCAAGGATCACCGCCCCTTCCCGCTCGACCAGCGTATGGACTTCCGCGCAAGCCATATTTGTGATGTCATATCGCGTTGCCGCCAAGGCTCCGGAAGCGACCAGTGAGAAAGCGGCAACGGCTGACAGGTACACCCGTTTCATACTTTGTCTCCGTCGTGTTGGCATTGGGCGCATGCTTGCCTACAATTGCCGTCGCATCAAGACAATGTCAGTACCAAGATCCCGTGAGTCGAGTGCGCCGTGAGAGGATGCAACATGAAGAGAGCAGCCATTGCAGCATTGGTCTTTCTGGTTCCGTTCCCGGCAACCGCGATTGTCCGCTATATGGTGCAGGACATGAGGTGCGACGAGGTCCAGGAGGCGATTGACCGGGACGGAGCTGCGATCCTGTATCGTCAGGCCTCCGCGTCGGGCGTGCCTCTCTACGATCGATATGTCAAAAGCGCGGAGTTTTGCGAGGCCGGCCAGAAAGCCGCGCGGAGCAGCGTCGCCACGGCGGATTCGAAAAATTGCAAGGTTATCAAGTGTGAAGACGTGAACCGGCCCTGAGCCCGGACAGCCCAGGCCGGTAACAGGCGCTACTCCCTCCGGCAGCCCAAAGTCCGGTCGGGCCGGCGCGCTGTTATACTTAATGCGGCCTTAACCTTCCCCCCGATAGTCTAACCCTCGAACAATCCGCAGCGCCAAGGCGCTTCGGTTTCGGCACATACATACGGGGAACGACATGCGTTCTGGGGTTTCAGCACCATTCGCGCTGGTCGACAACGGGCTTGGCATCCGGGGCTTCCTGAAGCGCCAGGCGGGCCGCGTTGCAGGAATCGGGCTATTTGCCGGCGTTGCCTTCGCTTTGGCCAGCCTGGGCACATGGAGCGTTGTCGACCCGAGTTTCAGCCATGCCACCAACGACCCGGCGACCAATGCGATGGGCTATCCGGGCGCCGTTTTCTCCGACCTTGCCATGCAATTCCTTGGCCTGTCTTCAGTGGCCGTACTTGTCCCGGCCGTGATCTGGGGATTTTTCTTCACTACCGCGCGTGGCGTGGACAGCCTGCCGAAACGCGCCGCCGCATGGCTGGGCGCAGCACTGCTTTTTGCCGCGGTTGCCGGTTGTATGACGCCACCAGAAACATGGCCACTGCCGAGCGGCCTTGGTGGCGTTTTCGGCGACATGGTTCTTAAAATTCCGTCCGCATTTACCGGCGGATACCCGACCGGATTGTTCGCCGCCATCCTGGCGATCCTGTTTCTGGTGCCGGCGCTTCCGCTCTTTGCTTATGGCTCGGGACTAACCGCCAGGAAGCATGGTTTTGCGGTCTCGCCATCGACCGCAAAGCGCCAGTCCCCGGAGAATGAAACATTCGACGATGACGACGATGACAACGACAGTGAAGGCATGCTTGCCCTCGGGGCGATCACTCATTGGTGGCTTTCCGCCAGAGCGTTTTCACGCCGGACAATTGCTAAACTTCGTACCCGCGACGGCATTGAGTTCGAGGACCGGGACCGGGCAGGTGGCTGGCGACAGGCCGCAGAACGTGTGGAATCGGCCGAACGCGCCGAAGCCCGGATGCATGGCGAGCGCATCGAGCCGGAGTTCTTTGCGCCGACGGATCGGGGCCATCCCGTGCCGGCTGATCGTGACACATTCCACGACGATGAGAGCCGCCAGGACCAAGAGGGGCGGACCGAGGCAAGGGTTCAGACCTTCCGTTCGCCGACCGGCGCTGCGCGCGTGGACGCACCCGCACCGCGCCCGGCTCCTGGCGCACGCATCCAGCGCGAGGCACAGACCTCGCTGATCGGCTCGCTGAACTTCGAGATGCCGACGCTGCACTTCCTGAGCGAGCCCAAAAACATCGTCCGCGACTCCTCGCTTTCCAAGGATTCACTCGAGCAGAATGCGCGTCTTCTCGAGGGTGTGCTGGAGGATTTCGGGGTCAAGGGCGAGATCATTCATGTCCGCCCCGGACCTGTTGTGACGCTTTACGAACTGGAACCTGCCCCGGGCATCAAGTCGTCGCGGGTAATCGGTCTTGCAGACGATATCGCCAGGTCAATGAGCGCTATCGCGGCGCGCGTGGCGGTCGTTCCAGGACGCAACGCAATCGGCATCGAGTTGCCCAATGCCAAACGCGAAACAGTCTATCTGCGCGAAATTCTCGCCAGCCGCGATTTCGAAACGACCAAAGCCAAGTTGGCGCTCGCGCTCGGAAAATCGATCAATGGCGAGGCGGTGATCGTCGACATTGCCAAGATGCCGCACGTTCTGGTTGCCGGCACCACGGGATCTGGCAAATCCGTCGCCATCAACACCATGATCCTGTCTCTGCTTTACCGCATGACGCCGCAGGAATGCCGCTTGATCATGATCGACCCGAAAATGCTCGAACTGTCGGTCTATGATGGCATCCCGCATCTGCTGACGCCGGTCGTCACCGACCCCAAGAAGGCGGTCGTGGCGCTGAAGTGGACGGTCCGCGAGATGGAAGACCGCTATCGCAAGATGTCCAAGGTAGGCGTCCGCAACATCGAGGGCTTCAACGCTCGCGTCGCGGCGGCCGAGAAGAAGGGCGAACGCATTTCGCGCACCGTTCAGACCGGCTTCGACAAGCAGACGGGCGAGGCCATCTACGAAACCGAGAATCTCGACCTCGATCCTATGCCGTTCATTGTCGTCATAATCGACGAGATGGCCGACCTGATGATGGTTGCCGGCAAGGACATCGAAGGCGCGGTGCAACGGCTGGCCCAGATGGCCCGTGCCGCCGGCATTCACGTCATCATGGCCACGCAACGTCCATCGGTCGACGTCATCACCGGCACGATCAAGGCCAACTTCCCGACCCGCATCTCCTTCCAGGTCACCTCCAAGATCGACAGCCGCACCATTCTGGGAGAGCAGGGCGCCGAGCAGCTGCTTGGCATGGGCGACATGCTCTATATGGCCGGCGGCGGGCGCATCCAGCGTGTGCACGGCCCCTTCGTATCCGACGATGAAGTCGAGAAGGTCGTCGCCCATCTCAAGCTGCAGGGTGTGCCCGAATATCTCGATGCAATCACCGAAGACGATGCCGAGGACGAGGACGAGCCAAGCGGCAAGGGTGGCGGTTCGGGTGGCGGCGGTGGCAACTTCGACGACTCAGATGATCCGTATGATCAGGCGGTCGCGGTCGTACTGCGCGATAGCAAGGCATCGACCAG
>Ga0209347_1003577_pt1 | contig 17728 bp, 11 predicted proteins | sample AutmiccommuBRH23_FD_187382 | JGI IMG/M metagenome (GOLD analysis project Ga0209347, IMG submission 187382) | Deep subsurface microbial communities from Mt. Terri, Switzerland - Autotrophic microbial communities BRH/23 (SPAdes) (version 2) | ecosystem: Environmental > Aquatic > Deep subsurface >...
CCTTTGCCGTAACCCCTTTCCCTACACGGGCTTATGACTTATCTTCATGCCATTCCGATCAGGCCCTGTATTGCACCTTGTGGACCCGCTTCCGCCTGGGCCTGTTCGATCCGGCCGACAGAGTCCCTCATTCAGAGTACACGATCAAGGACAACGACACGCCCGAGCACCGGCAGGTGGCCCTGGAAGTTGCGCGGCAATCCCTGGTGCTGCTGGAGAACGACGGCATCCTTTCGCTCGGCCGCTCCAAGTACAAACGCATTGCGGTCATCGGCCCCAATGGCAAATCGACCTCCATGCTGGAGGACAATTACCACGGGTCCGCTTCGCAGCCGGTCTCCATCCTCAGCGGCATCAAGCGATTGGCCGCGACCGATATCGAAGTCACGTTTGCGCAAGGCAGCCCGGTCACCACCAGGCGAGGGTCTGCCGCATGGAGCCGTCAGGACAACGAAACGAATCGTCCCGTGCAGGAGCTCCAAGACGAAGCCCTCCGCCATGCGGCGAACGCGGCCTTGATCGTCTATGTCGGCGGCATCACGCCGGCGCAGGAGGGCGAAGGATTCGATCGCGATTCGATTGAACTGCCCGAAGTGCAGTCGCAACTCGTGCAGGCGCTCCACGCCACCGGCAAGCCCATGGTCATGGTCAATTGCAGCGGGTCGGCCATGGCGCTGCCGTGGGAAGACGAGCATCTGCCCACGATTCTGCAGGTGTGGTATCCCGGTGAAGAGGGCGGACGCGCCGTGGCCGAAGCCGTGTTCGGCAAAGTCAATCCATCGGGCCATTTGCCGGTCACGTTCTACCGCGCCACCGAGGACCTGCCGGCGTTCACGGACTATTCGATGGAGAACCGTACCTATCGGCACTTCCGTGGCAAGCCCCTCCACGCGTTCGGTCGCGGCTTGAGCCACACAAGATTCGTCTACAGGAATGGAAGGCTGGATTCCCGCCAGATTTCCCGCAACGGCACGGCGAAGGTATCGCTGGTGGTGGAAAACACCGGCACAATGGACGACGACGACGTGGTGCAGATCTACTATCGCCACGTCAATCCCGCCGTTGCTCAACCCAAACTCGCGTTGTGCGGTCTTGCCAGGGTGCATGTCAAGAGCGGCGAATCGAAGTCCGTCCCGGTGGAGATCCCCGCTGCGCGCCTGCGTTACTGGGACGCGGAGATAAAGGCGATACGTGGTGGAGCCGGGCAAGTACGAGTTCCTCATCGGCGCTTCGTCGGATGATATCCATCTGACCTTGCCCATAACCGTCATCTCGCCCTGAGACTCGGTAATGAAAACAACTTGGATGGTCTGGAACACAATGCGGACGATCTCCAACACGGGATCGTCCGCAGTCATCCAGTCGAGAGCGAAGAGGCCGTGGGTAAACAAGGAGTCTGAAGCATGAAACGAGCTTTGCAGTGGTTGATTATGATGCCGTTGTTCGCGGGGACGATGATCTGCGCAGCACAGACGCAGGAGCAACCGCCAACCGAAACAATCTGGCTGTCCACCTTGGACGTTTCGCGAATCGAACAGGGATGGGGAGAGGGGCGTTCTGACCGCTCCGTGGGGAACCGCAGACTGACGATCGCCGGCCGGGTCTTCCGGCGAGGCATCGGCACGCACGCCAATTCCAACATTCCGCTGTTGCTCGACGGCAACGCGGTGGAACTGTCCGGATGGGTCGGTGTGGACGACGAAACCCGAGGACGGGGCTCGCTGGTCTTCCAGATGCGGGCCGACATGAGCATTACCATGATCAACAACGGTAAACCCCGACTCGATGCCCCTCCCCTTGAGGACGCGGTGATTCTGACGCCGAAGCCTGCCCCGACGCCCCGCATCAATGGAGCGAAAGTGTTCGGCGTCCGCCCAGGCTCGCCGTTTCTCTTCAAGATCGCGGCGACAGGCGACCGTCCGATGACCTTCTCGGCGGATGGACTCCCGGCGGGTCTGCATCTCGACACGGAGGCCGGACTGATTGTGGGCAGGTTGGACAAGGCCGGTGAGCATGGGGTGACGCATCACGCCGGCCGCCTCCCGATAGGGCGGTTTCTCGGATTGAGGGGATGCCGCAAGGCCAAGCCTTATGATGATCTCAACATGGGGGGCCCCAACGGGCGCTCGATGCCGCCTGGAGCAGACGATAGAGCATGATGAAATTCTACAGTCCAATATTGCTCCTTCCCTCGGACGTCCTTCAAGCCGCCGGGAGCGGTCGCCTCACGGTCCGGTTCGTCGCGAAACGGGGGCTTGCCGGAGGGCTTTTCGATGTGCGTCTGCTCAAGCCGGGCGCTCCGGAGATACTGCAACCGTGAGGGCGAACTGGACACGGTCTGCAGCGTGGAGGGCCAGATCAAGGTTGTCGAGGATTCGAGCAACGAGGTCAAGGTCGCCGGAATGAACGTCGCGGCCTGCCATTCGCTCTATTCGATCCGCACGGCTGCTTCGGGGCGATAGCTTCTCTCCCGGTATTCGAAGAAGTCAAAGTCCGCGGGACGCAACGTCCCGGCCAAATCCTGACAGGCCATGCCGACGAATGCGCCGGTGAAGCTCGACTGGCCGGGAGCGGTGGCTTCGTCGGAGAGAATGCTCGCGTCGAACTGCTGCGGCAGCCATCGCCAATCCTCGTTCACGCCTTCGACGCGATAGGCGAAGTGGAGTCGCTCGTAATCGATCTCGACGCGCAGATGCACGGGCCGGCCGGCGGGAATCCCGATGGGCGGCGTGAAGGCGTCGGCCTGCGGGGAGTCGGGCAGGCAGGACATTACGCGGAGATACTTGCCGAGCGTTTCGTCGTGCGAGAGATAGAGGTAGTGAAATTTGGCGCTGTTGTAGTAGCAGACGAGGCCCGCGCTCTGCTGAAAGTGTTCGGGCTCGAACTCGACGACCGTGGCGGCGCTGAAACAATGAGCCTGCTGGCGCCGGGCAACGAGCGATTGCTTGAACGAACTGCCGATCGTTTCGCGGCCCGAGAGACGCAAAAAGCCCGGACGCGTCGTGAGACTGAAGATCTCCTGGGGCCAAGGCGTCCGCAGCCACTGGAAATCGATCGGTAGTTGCGGCGAGTTGAACTCCTCACGCACCGGCGTCGCGGGAAACGCGTGGGCGGGCAATGACGGCGCGGGTGTTTCGACGGTTGGAATTCCCTGCCCGTCCAGGGTGCGCAGCCAGCCATCCTTTCCCCAGATCATCTTCTGAATCGCCGTTTCGCGGCCCAGCGTGCAGCGGCCGCGATTGCGCAATGGCCTGCCACAGAGATAGACCATGTACGTCTCGCCGTCTTGCGTGTCGACGAGATCCGCGTGGCCGGCACGCTGCAATTCAGCGTCGGGTCGGTGTCGCGCGCTGAGGATGTACGTGTCGGGATGCAGCTCGTACGGCCCGGCGAGTTTCCGCGAGCGCGCCATCGTGACCGCGTGGCCCCAGTCCGTGCCGCCCTCCGCTGTGAGCAAGTAATACCAGCCGTTGCGTTTGTAGAGGTGCGGCGCTTCGGTGAAGCCGAGCGGCGTGCCTTTGAAGATGTTGATCCGTTTGCCGACCAACTTGCGATCCTGGGCCGAATACTCCTGCAAGACGATGCCTGCGAAACGATTGCTTCTGGGCCGATGGTCCCACAGCATGTTCAAGAGGTACTTGCGGCCATCCTCGTCGTGGAACAGCGAAGGATCGAAGCCGCTGCTGTTGAGATCGACGGGATCGGACCAATCGCCGTCAATGCGCGGGCTGGTGACGAGATAATTGTGAAAGTCACGCAGTGAAGCGCCGCTGGCGCCGCCGACGGTTGTGCGACCGAAACGCTTCACGTCGGTGTAAATCAGCCAGAACAGGCCGTCCGCATAACTCAGGCACGGTGCCCAGATGCCGCAGGAATCGGGGTCGCCCAGCATGTTGAGCTGGCTGGCGCGAGTGAGCGGTCGCGTGAGCAGACGCCAGTGGACGAGGTCCCGCGAATGATGGATCTGCACGCCGGGAAACCACTCGAAGGTCGAGGTGGCGATGTAGTAATCGTCCCCGACGCGGACGATGGACGGGTCGGGATTGAAACCGGGAAGGATGGGGTTGCGGATCGTCATGCGGGATTCACCTCAGGAGACGCGGCGGCGCGACGGGAGACCAGTTCCCGTTCGACTTCGTCCACGCGCTTCTGGTTGAGCGGATAGATCAGGAGGGCGCCCGCCTTGAGCAACGCAATGACTCCCGGTATGATGGAGAAGGCGAGCGTGATGCCGAGCAACGCCGTGGGGGATTGCTCGGCGTTTTTCACGTAGCCGAAGCCAGCCAGGAACAGCGGTAGCAGGAAACCGCCGACCATGATTCCGGTCTTGATCGAGAACAGCGAGGCCGAATAGATCAGCCCCGTGGAGCGGCGTCGGAATTTCCATTCCCCGTAGTCGGCGACGTCGCCGTAGAGCGCCCAGGTGAGCGCCGAGGTTGGCCCCATGCAGAGGTAACCGAGCGCATTGACCACAACGAGCAGGGCGAACCGGTCCGTCGGCAGGAAGTAGAACATCAGGAAGCACACGCCCGTGACGGCGCACAGGCCGGCCGCGGCGTATTTCTTGTCCACCCGCCTGGCGAAGAAACCCAGCCCCGCCGTGCCGACGACCTGCGCCAGCATACCCGTGGAAAGGAAGACCGTGGTGCGGTCGAAGTCAAGGGAGAGCAGATGGAACAGCGGCGCGTTGTCATCGCCTATGACATACTTGAAATAGAAGACCGTGCTGCCCGAACGCAGCGCGATGAACGTCGTGGACAGAATCGACGCGATCAGCAGCACGATCCAGGGCCAGTTGTACACCAGTTCGCGCAGTTCGCCGATGACATCGCTCTTTTGCCCCGCCGGCGGCTTCACGCGCTCTTTGGTCGTGGCAAACGTGATCCAGAACAGGACGACCGACGCGACGGCGAAGATCGCCATGGTCCACTGGAAGCCCTGCATTTCGTTGTCGGCGCCGAGATGCTTCACGAGAGGACGGACAAAGAGCGAGATCAGCAACGCGCCGCCAAACGCGCCGACGAAGCGAAAACTGGATGCCACGGTGCGCGTGCGCGACGAGGGGCTGATCACGCCCAGCAGCGACGAGTAGGGCACATTGATGACCGTGTAGCTCATGAGCATCAACGCGTAGGTGATGTAGGCGTAAACGAGCTTGCCGGTCGGGCCGAAATCCGGGCCGGCGAACATCAGGTAGCCGCAGATGCCGTAAGGGATCGCTCCCCAGAGCAGATACGGGCGGAACTTGCCCCAGCGGGTCCTCGTGCGGTCGGCAATCAGGCCCATGAGCGGATCGTTCACGGCGTCGAAGAGGCGGATGATGGGGAGCATCCACAACAGCGCCGTCGCGGGGATGCCCCAGACGTCCACGTAGTAGTAGGTCAGAAAGATGTTGAAGGTCTGGAAGAAGAAATTCGAGGCCGTGTCGCCCAGGGCGTAACCGATGTATTCGCGCGTCTTGAGGCGGTCGCCGGAAGGTTGTGGAGTGGATGAGCTCATGGATTCTGCACCTCTTCGGGCACTGGCATATACGGCCTGATACCGCCGACTTTACGGCTGCGGCGATACGTTCTTGCCCAAGCCTATGTCGAGAATCGCCTGAAACGCCGGCTTGGGCTGCAACTGGGCGTCAAACAGCAGCGGCCTCTGGCGCGAACGCCACGACCGCCGGTCGCTGAGGCCCCAGAACGTCACGCGTGAGATCGTGTCTGCATGCCGGTTGAAGATGCCGAACAACTTTGCGTAGACCTGGGCCTGCTGTTGGAATGCCTCGTCGGACACGGTCCCGTCGCCGCCGCCGCCGGAGGGAAACGCGCCGCTGTTGGTTCCGGTGGCCGTCACGTCCAGTTCGCTGATGCTGACTTTCAGCCCCAGCGACTCATAGTTGGAAATCGCCTTCTCGACGTCGGCGACGTTGGTGTCCAGGTGCCAATGCCCCTGGATGCCGACGCCGTGGATCGGCGCGCCCTCTGCGACGAGACGCTTGAGCAGCAGCATCGAACTGGCGTGTTTACCCGTGTTCTGCACGGCACCCCGATCGATGTTGTAGTCGTTGTAATACAGTTGGGCATTCGGATCGGCCTCATGCGCCCACTTGAACGCCAGTGTCAGGACGTCCGGCCCGACCACCTGATACCAACTGGCATTCCGCAGATTCTCCGTCTCGCCGGTGCCGCCGTCGGCGATGGCTTCATTGACCACGTCCCACCCGATGATGCGCCCCTTGTAGCGTCCGACCACCGTCATGATGTGTTTCTTCAACCGCTCCATCGCCAGTTCGCGTGTCACCGGCTGGCCGTCGGCTCCCGGTTCGAAGAACCACCTGCCCGTCTGCGCGTGCCAGAGCAGGGTATGACCCCAGACCTGAATGTTGTTATCCTGGCACCACTGAACCATCGCATCGGAGGTCGTCCAGTTGTACGTGTCCTCCGAGGGATGGGTCGGCTGGGGTTTCATGCAGTTTTCCGGGGTGAGGACGTTGTAGTGGGCCTTGATGTTGGCCAGTTCAGCGTCTGAGTAACCCCTGAGGTCGCCCGCCGCGCCAATGAGAAACTTCCCGGCATACGCGTCCTTAAGCCCCATCGAGGCTACGGATGCCGCCGATATCGCACACACGATCAGGCCCGACGCAACAAATCTGCTCATCATGCTTCTTCCTCCAAACCGCATTTTCCACGCGCCTTCTGGTCCACAACATCGCGGGCCACGGTTCTCACAATAACGAGCAAATGGTCGCCTTTCAAGCACGATATCCCACCAGCTCACGCGATTCGGGAAGGGGTGCATGACCGTAGTTGCGAGCTCTGTTGGCAAGACTCGGGCAACGCCGCCGTTTGGAGTTCCGCCCTTAGGCGGGTTCGAGAGTCTTCCGGCGTAGCCGGCTCCTTCTTCGCGGCCTGGGGATATCAGGGCTGGCCGGACTGTTTGACCCGCGTAAACGCGGAACTCCGAACGGGAAGGTCGGCCGACTCTGCCGCCGGCGATCGCATTTACGGACACGCACCCTTCACGAAGCCTGCGTTGTCCTCATCCTTGACACACTGGACCACGCTCTGGTAATATCGCGACATGCTTGGTGAGCTCGCAGAATACTCTCCGTCACCCTCGCGGCGCTCGGTACATGCGGGAGTAAGCAGACTATGTTCTTGTCAATTCAATATTGAGGATCGTTGCCATGAAGACGAAATCAGTGCTGTTCTTGCTGGTGGGGCTGCTCTTATCAAACGCGAACGCTTTTGCCCAGGATCCGAATCTCTACATCTTCCTCTGCTTTGGGCAGTCCAATATGGACGGAGCGGGAAGAATTGAGGAACAAGACAAGACCGTGGATGCGCGATTTCAGGTCCTGGCGGCGCTGGATATGCCGAAGCTGGACAGAAAGAAGGGCAATTGGTATCCCGCGGTCCCTCCACTGTGCCGGGCCACTGGGGGACTCGGTCCTGCCGACTACTTCGGCAGAACGATGGTTGCCAACCTGCCGCAGAGTGTCCGGGTAGGCGTCATCAATGTCTCGATCCCCGGCTGCAAGATTGAGCTGTTCGAAAAGGACACGTACCTGACGTACGCCGCAACGGCTCCGTCGTGGATGACCAATTTCATCAAGGAATACGACGGAAATCCCTATCGGCATCTTGTCGACATGGCCAAAGTGGCTCAGAAGGATGGCGTCATCAAGGGAATTCTGCTGCATCAGGGAGAGTCGAACCCGAACGACCGGGAATGGACGACGAAGGTGAAAGGGATTTACGATAGCCTGATCGAGGACTTGGATCTCGAGGCCGAAGACGTGCCGCTGCTGGCAGGGGAGACGGTGAATGCCGATCAGCAAGGTGTCTGTGCCGGCATGAACAAGTTCATTGCGGAACTGCCGAAGGCACTTCCCAACTCCTATGTCATTTCCTCGGCCGGTTGTTCCTGCGGGCGAGACCGTCTGCACTTCAATTCGGCAGGTTACAGAGTGTTCGGAAAGCGTTATGCAGAGACGATGCTTTCGTTGCTGGGGTACAAGATTCCCGATCCCATCGTCCTGACCGTTCACACCGACCAAACCACCAAGACCGTCAGCACCGGCATCTACGGCCAATTTCTCGAACACATCTTCAACTCCGTTCACGGTGGCCTCTGGGGCGACCAGATCCTCAACGGCACCCTGGAACTGCGGCCCGCACGCGGCCGGCGGGGTGAGGGCCCTGCACGTGCCGGGGCGCCGACCGCCGCGACGCCGCGGAACTGGGAGTTCGTCGGCGACGCCAACGAAGTCTCCGTGGACCGGGACAATCCCTTCAACGCGGAAGTCTCGATGCGCCTTGCGGCCAAGGCCGGCGGCGATTCGGCCACCGGGCCGGGCATCCGCCAGCGGAACATCGCCCTCAAGCAAGGCGAGAAGTACACGTTGTCGCTCCACGCGCGCGGCAGCGGCAGCGTAGTGGCGTCGTTCTATGACGGCAACACGCCGGCATTCAGCAAGACCTTCACGGATCTGGCGGCCCGGTGGCAGGAGTTCACCGTCGAGTTCACGGCATCGAGCACCGTTGACGCCGCCTCCCTGCTGATCAGCTCTCCGCCGTCGGGGGCGGTCAACGTCGACCAGATCTCCCTGTTCTCCGCGTCGGCCATGGCCACCGGCGGCTACCGCCCCGACCTGTTCAAAGCCGTCGCCGACCTCCAGCCCGCCTCCATCCGGTGGCCCGGCGGGAGCTTTGCCAACCGGTACATCTGGCAGAACGGCGTCGGTCCCCGCGAGAAGCGTCTTCCCCACCCGATCGACCAATGGGGCGACCGCGACACCTACCAGTTCGGCACCGACGAATTCATCCGGTTCTGCGAGATGGTCAAGGCCGAGCCCATCCTCGTGCTGAACACCTCCCGCGGCGTCGACGACGCCCTCAACTGGCTGGAATACTGCATGGGCGACGAGACCACCGAGTATGGCAAGCAGCGCGCCGCTAACGGTCACCCGGCTCCGTATCAGCTCAGGACCTTGGAGATCGACAATGAGCCCTGGCTCATGATGGATTACTCCAAGTACCTGGACATCGTCAAGAGGTTCTGCCCCGCCATCCGGGCCAAGTACCCCGATCTTAAACTCTCCGTCGCCGGCAGCTACGGCTACGACACCGGCCCCGGCGAGGGCAACCAGGAGGCCAACCGCAACTGGGACCCGCGTATTATCGAAGAGGCGGGCAAGCTCTTCGACATCCTCTCGCCGCACTATTACAACGGCATTTACTTCACTGCCGATTTCGTTGAGGACCCCTACAAGTACGAGGAGTTCCTGAAAGGTCGTGGCGAGATCATTCGGAAGTCCGAGAACCCCAGCATCAAAATCTACGTCTCCGAATGGAACCTCACGAACAACCGCTGGGGCAACGACTGGCGCGTCGGTCTCTATGCCGGCGGCATCCTCAACGCTTTCGAACGCCAGGCCGACATCGTCACCATGTCCTGTCCCGCCTTGTTCCTGCGCAAGCAGGGCGTGACGAGGGACTGGGACAACGCCCTGATCAACTTCGACCAGACGACATGGTTTGCCGCCGGCAACTACGTCGTGATGAAGCTCTGGCGCGATTCCTTCGCCCCCCATCTGCTCGCGGTGGATGGGCCGGATCATCCCCTCAATTTCGTCGCCGCGCGTTCGGCCGACAAGCAGACCGTGTTCCTGAAGGCGGTCAACCCCACCGGCGCCGCGGTGGAAGCCGTGATTCGCATCGAGGGCGACCTGATCCCCAAGGCCGCGACAATGCAGTTGGTTGCCCCCGGCGGTGAGACCGTGAAGAACTCGCTCGATGAGCCCGAGAACATCAAGGTCGTCTCCGCCGTCGCGACGATCGAAGATCGCACCGTCAAGTTCACGATGCCTCCGCTGTCCGTCGGCGTTGTGCGCGTGACGCCCTGACTTCTATCTGCCCTTGACAGTTCTCACGGTGCGGCGCTGACGTACGATGATGCGGACTCGACGGAGCCGCCCACGTACCTGGGGTAGTTCGGATACGAGCACAGGGGCAGGCTGCGGTTTCCCGAGGTCACCACGGGAGTCTTGGCCGGAGCCTGGTTCTTCTCCACCCACGCCATGAGCATGCCCATTTTGTCGAATTGGCTGGGTATTTGGGTAACGGGAAGCGCCTGCCCGTCGCCGTTGATGCTGTAGCTGACGCCGGTCAAGCCATGGCCGGTCTGGGGAATGACGAAGAAACGAGCAAAGGCGTCCACCTGATCCTGCCCCATCTTGTCGATCACCGACTGGAAGTAGTCCAGCTGGGCCCCCGGGGAGGCCAACGTGTCGTTGGTGCCGACGATCACGATCATCTTGCCGCCGCGTCGATAGAATGTCGAAAGGTCGGGATTGGTCGAGTCGAGCCATTCGGAGATCTGCCGGCGGCGGTCGTTCCACGGACCGCCTTCCACGTAGTCGAGCGGGTTGGCGGCGAGATTCTGCATCAGGAACCCGGTGACGCCCAGTGCTCCCAGGTGCGAGTGTACCCGTGCATTGCCGGCGGCGCCTTCCTGTCCGCGGAATCGAACCGATTCCATCAGTCCCGAACCTGCGACGTCCGTATTCGGCAGCCACATTCCGAATGTCTGAACCCCGTTGGCAAGGGGCGTGGCAAACTTGTACCGGCTGTAGACCAACTGGAGTGTTTCGATCTGGCCGTCGGTGAGCCTAGCCGACGCGGACTTGTCCTCGGGGTCGGGGTCGACGCCGTTCGGAGCACGCAGCGCGGCCCAAGGATCGGCGGGTCCGACGTCGTCGGTGACATCGAAGATCACGCGTGCCGCCATGTAGTTGTTGATGATCCCGTCCGCCAATCCGTCCAGCTTGTCGCACTGGCGGATGAATTCCGCGCGGATTGCACCGGCCTTCGCCGGCGGGACCCATTTCGCCAAGGGCCTTTCCTGGATCCGGATCAGCTCAGGCGCGAGCATCAGAGACGAGAAGCTCAGGATCGGGACGTCCGCCATGATGCCGTCGTAATCGGCGGGATAGCGTTGCGCCACCGTGAGCGCCTCGCGCCCGCCCTGAGAACCTCCGCGGTAGTAGTTGAACCGCGGACGCTCGCCATACACACGTTCCATGATGACCATGGCGGCATCGTGCGTTTTCTTCATCTGCATGTAACCGAGGTTCTTGATGGCTTCGTCGTTGAGCGCCCAGTCGTCGCCCGTGGGTCCGCCGCCGCGAGGACCGCCGAAACCGGCCTGATGACCCGAATCGCTGCCGTACAGGGCGACGCCCGGATCACCGAGTCCGCCTCTGCCTCTGCCAAAACCGCCGCCCCCGACAGGGATCATGCCGTTCATGCCGCCCCCGCCTTGCTGTATGGCCCGGCGGGACCAGCTTGCCGGCAGGATCACACGGAAGTTGATCGGCTTGCCGTTGGGATCGACCGGCAGGATCGAGCCGTCCACGGTGGCGTAGCTGGATGCGGCGTCGGTTCCGGCCACCCACCGCGGCACCGACAGCTTGACCGCGCTGACCGGTTCTCCGATCGCCTCAACCGGTATCGAGTTGCCCACCCGCTCGGCCGTTACGTCCGATTCCGTGATGATTCTGTTCTCGCTCGCCGGCGCCAGTTTCGAGCCCGCAGCGGCAATCGCCTGTGCTCCAGACGAAGCGGTCGAAGCCGCCGACAGGACGATGACAGCAAGTGCAACGGACGCGATTTCAAGGTGACTTTTCATTTCTTGTGGCCTCCAGTTCATGCCGTTATTTCGCGGTTGTCTCCGATGGCGCCGGCGACTCGGACTTGACGGACAGGCTCCTGAACAGAGCGGGGTCGTACTCTTCCAGTCCCGTGATGCCATAGAGATGGTTCGCGGAAATCCACGGCAGCCAGAAGCGATGGCCCCCGACGCCGCGCCCGGAACCGCCCGGCCCCATGCGCCAGCCCTCTTGCTGCCATCCAATGCCTTTCAGGTCGTACTGACGCCCCGGCAGGGCGACCATGGACTTCGTATTGTGCAGCAGAACGCGCGCCACATCGAGATAATGCGGATCCTTCGTGAGGTTGTACAGTTTCGCGTAGGAGGGCACGGACCAATCGAGGTACTCGTCGACGCTGCCGGCGTACATCGCGGTTATGCCCTGGAACCCGAGGGCCGGCACACCCTTTTTCCAGTGGAGCTGCGAGTCGTTCGCATCCACGGGCATCGGAACGTTCCAAATCCAGATCCAGCTTTCGGTGAAATCCGCAGCAGCCTTGGCGCGTTCCAGCCACTTGGGCTCCCTGGTCGAGTCATAGAGGCTCAGATAAGCCTCCATGCTGAGCATCCCGGCCTCTTTGTCGGTGATGTTTGGGTTGTCGATCGCGCCCCCGATGAAGACTCCCCGGGTCCCCCAGTTCGACCAGACGTACTCCGCCGCACGGATCGCCGCCTGCTTGTACTTGGGATCGCCCGTTTCTTCGGTCATCATGACGAGCAGGGGCACGGGATTATAGCTCGTCGTTCCCGTGGGCTCCTCGACCTCGCTGCTTGCGGGTTTCCACCGTCGCGGGAACGACCCGTCCGGCCTCTGCTGCAGGATCAGCCAGTCCACGTAGGTCTTCACCCAGTTGAACCATTCCGGATGCCGGCGTCCGAGCGATCGCTCGCGCCGGTAGGCCCGCATCAGCACGCGCATGTCTTCGGTGGCGTTCCGCAGCCAAGGGGCGACCCATTCCGGGTGCTCGCCAGTCCATGCTTTTCCGGTGGCAAGATCGTAGCCGGTCCCCTGAAGCGGCACCGTCGGAAGCGCCTGGATCAGCGATGAAATGATCGCCAGGCCCGTCTGCCGCATCTTCTGTCCGCGCTCGGTGTTGTCGCGATCGCCTTCGCGCAACAACTGGTCCGCGCACTCGATGTTCTTGCCCACAAAGCCCATTGCCACCATCGTCCAATTCCACTGGAGTTGGTCCGAAACGGTGTTGAGGACGAAGGGAATGGCGGTCCGCCCATCGATGGTGGCGGCCTGGGCGACCAGGTGGTCTGTCAGAACGCGACGCATCTGCTCGACGTCGATGTACGTGACGGGAGGGTTCAGAGTGTTCCATGCCCATCGCCACGTGTTTCGCGTCACGTCCCGGAACGACTCGTTCTGCCCGAAACGAAAGCTCACTTGATAGCTGTGCGCCACGTCCTGTGTGATCGGGTGATAGCGCCGAATCCACCTCGGTCCCGCCGGCCCTCCACGGCCACCCGAATAACTGTTCGTCGTACCGGGAAGCCAGAAGCCGAACTCGATGGGGCCGTCGTCTGCCTGCCAGGCCCCGAGCGCGCCGAACTGCAACCGCCCGTCGGTCAACACAGGCTTGGCAAGCCTTGTCTCCTCCACGGTCGTGTCGCCGCGCGGCGAAGGATCCAGTACAGCCACCGACGCGCCGTTGTTGAACGAAAGCGCGAACAAAGGCGCGGGGAGAATATCTTCCCGCATATGGAAGCGGCGGGCCGCGTAGTTCCGGGTCCCGCCGGGAGAACGCTCGCCATCATAGGTCGGGTCGCCGTACAACGCGCCCGGGGCCAGATAGCTGATATCGGACCAGCCAACGGCAGGGTCGACGGTGAGCACGACAGACGAGTAAAAACCGCCCGGCGCGCTGCCCGCCACGTCCACCTTCCTGCTCACCGAAACCGCCGCGCCGTTCAGGCTCCAGCGGTCTTGCACGCGAAAGACGACACTATCGCCGTGTGCGATTTCGGCTCGGGCATCGATGCCGGAGTTCGATTTCTCGACCGTCTTGTATCCGGCGGTAAGCTGGCGAATGTCCTCTTCTGTGCGGAAGACTTCCAATCTTGCGGGTTTCGGCTGCAGGATGCGCGGGGCCGCGGCCCCCGCGATTTCGATGCCCCATTCGCCTCCCGCGGCCCGAACGAACGAGACGGTGGCGCCGGTCTGCAAGCGCCCGAGGTCCACCCGGTCGCCTTGTTGTGCGAGTGCAGCCGATCCTGTCAGACACAACCCGAGTATTACGCACTTGCCAAACATCAGGATATGCCTCCTTTCATGCGACCCCGCCGCGTTCTCATATAGCTCCGACTCGCGCTTACCGATACTCATCATCACCGACGCTCACAGTGAAGCCCTTGAGCGGTTTGTCCTCCGCATCGAGGAACCGGGCGCAGAAATCGGTGGCTCCGCCGGCGTTGATGATGGCACAGCGCACGATGTTCGGTCCCTTCTTGAGCGTGAGGCGTTTTGACACGCCGTCGTCGATGACGGTCTGGCGGTCGCCGTAGATGCCGATGACTTCCTTGCCGTTGACCCACCAGACGGAGGCCGCATTGGAGCCGATGGCCAGACGTACCCCGGACATCTCCCTCGGGCAGTCGACGACTGTAACGGCCCAGAACAGGACGTTCGACGTCGGCTTGCCGAGATCGTAGGCGAAGTAATAGAGGTTGACGTTGTATTCATTCGTGTCGACGGCGTGCCACGTGAGTTCCGCGCCGCCGACCGTCACCTTGTCGCCGTCATGGGGAACGACGGTGAGCTGGTTGGAAAAGTAGTCCTTCTTGACAGCCGCCTGGACGGCGCTGTCGGTCAGGCCGTTGGCGCCAATCGGCTCGAGAATGAGCCATCGTTGTATGAAGCCGGCGGCATGGAGAGCTGTCTCGGCAGAGGCGGGGCGCGTTGGGGAGGGCACGGAGCTGCGAGAAGCACACCCGGCTGCGGCAGCCATGGCCACAATGGAACCGGCCAGGACGGCGACCGCCGGTATATGGATGTTGCGGAGCATAATCATGGGAGATCCTTTGCTGGATTCGCAAGTTCCGATTGTTGATTTCCGATTTATGACTTCGCGTCAGGGCGTTTTGAAAAGCCAGCGTTGTCTATCGCCGGCGGGATCGAACTTCGCGAGCGTCGCGAAACTGCTGCCGACGGCCGAAAGGACCAGCGATTCCCTGGCGGTCGAGGCGAACTTGGGCATGATGCGCCAGGCGCCGTCGGCGAGCTGGTCGAGACGCCAGAGCTGTTCGTGTCCGCCGGTAAAGGCGGGGAGGGCGACCAGTTCGCCGTCCTCGCCCACGGCCAGCGTACGGTCGGTGCCGGCGATGGTGATCTTGAAATAGGGCGAGCCGGGATAGCCGCCGGCGTTTGCCACGGGCGTCACGGTCCACTTCTGCTGGGCCTGGCACATGTAATTGGCCATGCGGCTGTCGATGTTGCCGGCAGGCCAGTTCGTCGAAACCTGCGCGACATCCTGCGGTGGAATCACGCCGCCTTGGCCAGCGAACATTCCTCCTCGACCCCCACCGGCGCCTGGTCCGCCGGGGGCGGAGCCGCGGGCTCCTCTGCTGCGTCTGCCGCCCACCGGCACGCCCTCCACGGCCAACTCGAGTGCCGTGCCGGTGCGGACGGATTCGATGGCATACGTGCCTTCCTTGAAGTTCTCGCCGGCGACGGGCCAGCCGTCGCGCCACAGCAGCGGGCGGATGTCCAGCACGCTGGCGCCGCCCCTGTCGAGGTCGGCCTCCCAGTGGAGCGAGAACTTCTGCACGCCGTCGCCCTCATCGATCAGGCCGAAGTGGCCGGCGCCGACGACCCGGCCGCCGGAGCCGAGGAAGAGCTTGCCGCCGCCTTCGAGCATATCGGTGCCCGTGTGGTCGAGGAAAGGACCGGTCACTTTCCTGGCGCGGCCCACGCGAATGTTGTAACCGGAGTCGGCGCCCCGGCAGCAACTGCCGTGTGTGGCCAGCAGGTAGTACCAGCCGTCGCGATAGATCAGGATCGCTGCTTCGCAGTTGATCGCGATGTCCACGGGCTTGTCGTTCGGGTCGATTCGCTTGCCGGTCTTGGGATCGAGTTGGACCAGGCGGATGTAGCCGAAATAGGAGCCGTAGACCAGCCACAGCTTGCCGTCCGTGGGATCCAGAAGAGCCCCCGGATCGATGGCGTTGCAGAACTCGACGCCGTCGGACGAAGCGACAACGCCGCCGTCCTCCCATTTGTAGTCGGGGGAATTCGGATCGAGGCTCTTGCTCCAGATCATGTTGATGGCGCCGTGGGGCTGCCCTCCGGGGTTGGAGCCCATGTACTGGAAATAGCGGTCGCCGATGTGAATGACGTCGGGGGCCATTCCGCCGCGCGAGGGCCTGGTCCCGCGGCGCCAGGTCCAGCCGTCGTCGGAGACCAAGGAAGAACCGCCGGTGCCATAGGTGTAGAATTTGCCGTTGCACTGCATGATGGTGGAGGGGTCATGGATCTGGACCTGACCATCAAGCGCGGATGCAGGCGAAGCCCAAATAGCGACAAACTCCACCATAAGGATGATAGGCCCGGCCAATTGGAGTGACTTGGCATGGAGGATCGGGTTCATAGTCTATCCTTCTAACTAAGCTCTGTCTGAAAACAACGATTTGAGGTATGAGCCACTGATTCTGTTTTCATAGTCCCGAGAGGCTAACGGATCAGCGGGCGGCAGGCAAGCCCCTGCATCCAAGGGCGGCGCCAGACCAGTATTCACCTGCAAGTACGATAAGGCAGTACTTGCACCCCTGTGCGGTCGATCTGCTGCCTGCCGCAGATTGGTTATGAGAATCCCGGCATGTAGGGGGTACGCAGATGCGATTCGCTCCTCTAAACACTGACCACCCGACCGCCGGTCCAGGCCAGGGGCAGCGGCGGCGTAGCAGGGCTACTACGCCGCCACTTCCTTACTCTTGCCTCTGGTTTAGAGCTTCGCGTGTCAATCCGAAACTACATGACGACTCATCACTCCGCCAGGATCTCAATACCGCAGATCTGCGGGTTCTCGACGTTGGGCGTAAAGCCGATTACCAACTGGCCGTTCTCCGCGGATACCCCTTTGTATTCCTTGATCAGAGGCTTGAGTGGCCCGACAGTTTTGTACAGGTCGAGGTCCTTCAGCGTCTCCTGGCCCGGCACGTTGACCGAGAAGACCCTCTCCCCCGGTCCCATGATGCCATCGAAGGTCTCCGCGAAGTGCAGGCGCACGGTATACTTACCGTTGGGCACCGTGAACTTGTACGATTCCATGCTGTATCGCTCGGTCTCGTAGATCCGCGGGATCTCCGTGCCGGTGATCCCCACTTCCGGGCGGTCCATGGTCATGCCGCCGTCGGCGCCCCAGGCTTGGCCTGCACCCAACTCCTGGTCCGCGGCCCAGACATTGCCGAGCTTGTCCTTGAATGGCTCAGAGGCCCCGCAATCGACCCGCAGCACGAACTTCTTGGCAGGCTGGGCCTGCGATGCAACAGGAGCGGGCGAGCTGCCAGGGCCCTCCTTGAACAGGAGGGGGGCAAACTCGTTCAGGCTGCGCCGCCAGGACTGCCACTCGTGAGCGGTGTTCGGGGAGACGTAGAAGACACTGTTGATGCCGGCCTGTCTCAACGCTTCGACGTTTGCCTTGGGGTCGCCGCCGAATCCGCCGCGGCCGCCGCCTCTGCGGTTCTCGAGTTCGCGGCTGCCGTAGCCAATAAACACCAGCTTGACCTTCTCCTTGAAGCCGGGCGCGTTGTCGACGTCGGCCGGGGAGATGCTGCCGCCGCTGAAGATGCCGATGTGGGAGAACGTGTCGAGGTTGGCCAGGGTGATCTGCCTGGTCTGCATGCCGCCCATGGAGAGGCCGGCCATGGCACGATGCGGCTGATCCGCCAGCGTGCGGAAGCTGGCATCGATATGGGGAATCAGTTCCTCGGTCATGATCCGCCCGAAGGCAGAGGCGAAGTCAAAGCCGCCGGGGCCGCCCATCCGTCCGCCCGGCCCGCCTGCGGCAGGTGCTGCAGCGCCGGG
>Ga0209347_1003580_pt1 | contig 17720 bp, 13 predicted proteins | sample AutmiccommuBRH23_FD_187382 | JGI IMG/M metagenome (GOLD analysis project Ga0209347, IMG submission 187382) | Deep subsurface microbial communities from Mt. Terri, Switzerland - Autotrophic microbial communities BRH/23 (SPAdes) (version 2) | ecosystem: Environmental > Aquatic > Deep subsurface >...
CTGATGATGAATAATATATTGGCATGCTGTACCTGATTTTCACCCCAATCCGGATTTCTGCCACTAGTTTGCTATTGGTTGGTGTCTAAGCATGGAGCAGCCTGCCTGCCGGAACAGGCAAGCGCACCCAAATATTTGTAGCCTTATTGGTATCAGATGGTTGCTAAAGGTGCAGCGCACCGTAATATTAAATGAAGGTCCGATGGATTCTGAAATAATTCTGTTTTACTCCTGCAAGATTTTTAATGCCGAAACTTTATCTTTTACAAGTTGTGCTGTCAGTTCCGATACGCTGTTAAACTTTTGTTCTGTCCTGATCCTGCCTGCAAATATGAGTGTAACTTCTTTATCATACAGGTTGCCGGTGAAATCAAAAATGTGCACTTCTATGCTCCTGTTATCAGCATTCCGGTTGAATGTAGGACGCGTACCAATATTCAGCATTCCGCCGTACTTTGACCCCGCTACAATAATTTCAACTGCATATACTCCATAGCCCGGAATGAGTTTATTGGGATCAGAAGCTTCAATATTTGCAGTTGGAAATCCGATTTGCCTTCCTACCCTGTTTCCCTCCACTACATGGCCGTGAAGGGTGTAGCGGTAGCCAAGTAACCGTTTTGCCAGATCCGTGTTGCCTTGATCAAGAGCTTCCCGTATCCGTGTTGAACTTACATTTGACTGATCGATAAGAAGGGGTTCCAGTTTTTCAATTTCAAAACCAAAGCGTTGGGCACATTGCTGAAGATAAGTGTAACCCCCTTCCCTGTTTTTCCCGAAACGATGATCATAACCCACCACAAGACAATGTGTCTGCATTTTTTTTACAAGGATTTCCTCTACAAACTCTGCATAAGAAAGCTGGGAGAATTCTTTCGTGAATGGATAAACGATCAGGTGATCGGTTCCTGACTCTGCAAACAGGGCTTGTTTTTCCTCCAGCGTAGTCAGAAGCCGGAGATTGCCTTCACCTGGAGAAGTAACCAGCCGCGGGTGCGGGGAAAAAGTAAATATTACCGATTCACCATCATGCTTGTGGGCAAAATCATTCAGCCGGGAAATCACCTGCTGGTGCCCCAGGTGGACTCCATCGAAGGTGCCGATGGTAACCACCGGGTTTTTTGCTTCAAACAACTCTATATCGGTATGTATTTTCAACCTGCAGTATTTGTCTGTCAGCGAACATAAAACTTTTTCCTGAATTGTAAGGTATGAATCCTAAAAAGTTAATATGCACCTCCGACCTTTAAATAATGTTATTTTCATGCATTGCTCTTTTGTGAACAGTGGAAAATGTTAATTTTACGCCCTTTAATCAAAAATAGGATATGAAGATTAGCAGGTTACTGATAACAGGATTCATAACTGGGTTAATTGCCGCAGGCTGCAGCGGTGACAAGGAAAGTTTCTCCATAAGCGGGAAGATTACCCATGCCGAAGGTCAGACAGTGTACCTGGAGGAATTGCATGTTTCAAATGCCAAAGTCATTGATTCAGTAAAAATCAGTAAAGACGGGGAATTTAAATTCAAAGGTAAAACGGGCATACCTGCTTTTTATATTCTCAAGCTTACACCCTCCAGCTTTATTACCCTTCTGGTTGATTCCGTGGAACAGGTGTTAATCAGTGCCGATGCAGCCGATTTCAGCAGGAACTACCATGTGGAAGGTTCCCCCGGTTCCGTGCAGGTGAAATTGTTACGTGACCATCTGGCGGCAACACGTAAAAAACTTGATTCCCTTACGAACCTGAACAACATGTACAGGGGACATGCCAACTATGAAAGCATGAACAGGGAATGGAGTCAGTTGTATGACTCACTGAAGTATAAGCAAAGTGAATTTACCAGGCAGTTCGTAATGAACAATCCTTTTTCTATGGCAAGCGTTTATGGCCTTTACCAGAAATATGATGACAATGAATATATAATCGACGATCTGCATACCATGCGAGTTGCAGCTTCAGCATTGAATACCATTTATCCCGGTTCAGGGCATGTACAGGCTCTGTATCAGAATACCCTTCAACTCATGAAGCTTGAAAAGGATGCAAAACTCCGGCAGTTCGTTCAGGAACAGGGTCAGAATAGTCCTGATATTGTACTCCCTAACCCCGATGGAAAAGAAATCGCTCTTTCTTCACTCCGTGGAAAAGTTGTCCTGCTCCAGTTCTGGTCGGCGCTCGACAAAAATTCCCGGATTCAGAATGAAGCCCTTGTTGAAGCTTATCGTAAGTACAGGAACAAAGGGTTCGAGATATTCCAGGTAAGTATTGATGAAGACCGGCCCGACTGGCTGGAGGCTATTGAAACCGACAGGCTTACATGGGTGAATGTAGGTGACATGGAGGGCAGCAACAGGGCTTTAATAGCGTATAATATCCAGAAAATACCATATAACTATCTTCTCAACGAAGATGGTGAAATCATTGCACAAAACCTGGTGGGAACCAATCTCGACAGGACACTGGCGCAGCTTTTTAAGTAACAACCAATATTACCTGCTTGACTGACGGTAAAAAAATATATTTTATCTCCGATGTTCATCTTGGTGCACCTGCGCTGAACAACAACCGCGAACGGGAACAGCTTTTCGCGGAGTGGCTCGATTATATTAAGGATGATGCTGCTGAACTTTACCTGTTGGGTGATATCTTCGATTTCTGGTTTGAATACCGTAAGGTGGTTCCCCGTGGCTTTACCCGTATCCTTGGACGGCTTGCCGACATGACCGACAGGGGAATACCTGTTCATTTCTTTGCTGGAAATCACGACCTGTGGGTTTTTGATTACCTGCCGGGTGAAGTTGGTCTCATAATCCATCCCAACGAGTTTGTTACTGACCTTATGGGTAAAAAATTCTACCTTGCTCATGGCGATGGGCTTGATCCTGAAGACAAAGGTTATCTTTTTCTTAAGAAAATATTCTCAAGTAAAACATTACAATGGATTTTTGCTAGGTTGCACCCTAACTTTGCATTTCATATCGCCCACCAATGGTCAAAATCGAGCCGCTTATCTAAAATGGAGAGAAGTAAGGAATTTGATATCAGGAATGAAAATATGTTTAAATTTGCGGCCGGTTATCTGGAAAAGGAGAGAATTGATTACTTTATTTTCGGCCACAGGCACCGGATGGCAGATTTGGAAATAAAAAACAATGCACGTCTTATTCTTTTGGGCGACTGGATCACAAATTTTTCATACGGGGTTTTTAACGGTGAAAGAGTGACACTTACAACATTTAATGGGTTAGGGAACAGTTGAGGAAAAATTATGGCAAAAAAGATTTATACACGTATCATAGGAACAGGCAGCTACCTGCCTCCAAAAAAAGTTAAGAACAATCATTTCAGGGATTACAAGTTTTATGACCCCTCGACGGGTGAACCCTTTGACAAAACAAATGATGAAATCATTGAAAAATTCAGGGAGATAACAAATATTGAGGAACGACGGTACGCTGACGACAGTCAGATGACCTCCGATCTGGCTGTCCTGGCGGTTAGGGATGCATGCCATTCAGCTGAGATTAATAAGGAAAGCCTTGATTTTCTAATTGTTGCACATAACTTTGGTGACATTCTTAATGGAAATGTGCGGAGCGATATGCTACCCGGTCTCGCCAATAAGGTGAAAATGAAACTTCACATAAAAAACCCGAATACAATTTGTTACGACCTGATTTCAGGATGCCCTGGATGGACTCAGGCTATGATCGTAGCCGATGCATTCATTAAAAGCGGGATTTCAAAAAGGGGTGTGGTGGTTGGTGCCGATGTCCTGTCGAGGATTTCCGACCCGCACGACCGCGATTCCATGATTTATGCCGACGGTGCAGGCGCTACCATTGTTGAAGCTGTGGAAAGTGATGAACCTACCGGCATCATTTCTCATGCCAGCCGTTCCGATTCCGTTACATATGCCAATCTTCTTACCCTTGGAGGTTCGAATAATCCGGATTTCAAGGGAGATGAGCTTTGGATTAAAATGTCGGGCCATAAACTTTATATCTATGCCATCAAAACCGTACCCGGGGTTGTAAAGGAAAGTATTGAACTTGCAGGAATCCACCTAAGTGATGTTAAGAAGGTGCTTATCCACCAGGCCAATGAAAAAATGGATGAAGCCATCCTGAGCGGCCTGTTTAAACTGTACGGGGAAAATAATATTCCTGACGGTATTATGCCTATGAGCATCCGTTACCTGGGAAATTCATCAACAGCCACCGTTCCCACACTGCTCGACCTGGTGCTGAAAGGTAAAATTGAAGGTCAGGAAATCAGTGAAGGTGATTACGTTGTGCTGTGTTCTGTAGGCGCAGGAATGAACATCAACTCCATCGTGTATAAATGGTGATAAATTTTTACCCTCACTGCGGGTGAAAAATAACATTTTGGCTAAATTGAGCTGTTTTTAAACCTTTCAAATTTTAACCGGAATGAATACCATGCTTTTCTTTTTACTCATCAGTCTCATACTGCTATGCAGTGTTGCCGTTATATATTATTTCAACCTGAAACACCACTCCAGGGTGACACGCCTGACAGGGGAATTCCTTCAGAAGGAAAAACAACTTGAAATCCTTCGCATTGAAGCGGAAAAGCATGCTTTGGTTACCGATGAACGATACATCCTGTTAAAATCAGAAGCTGAAACCCGGAATGCTGAAATAGTGAAGCTGAGAGAGGATAATCTGCTGCTTTCTGGACGTGTCGAAAGGGCAAAAAGCGAATACCTGGCACTGCAGGAAAAACTTCAGACCCAAAAAGCTGAGCTGGAAGAAATCCAGAAAAAATTCACTGTTGAGTTTGAGAACATTGCAGGCAAAATTCTTAAAAAGAACAGCGAAGAGTTTACCCTTGCCAATCAAAAGAACATCGGAGACGTTTTGACGCCCCTGAAAGAAAAAATCCTTCTTTTTGAAAAGAAGGTGGAGGACACTTACCAGAAAGGGCTGAAAGACCAGACCGACCTGAGGGCCGAGCTTAAAAAACTGTATGATTTGAACAACCGTATGAGTACTGAAGCTGAAAACCTGACACGTGCGCTGAAAGGGGACGTGAAAAAGCAGGGCAACTGGGGCGAGGTGGTGCTTGAACGTATCCTTGAACGTTCGGGATTGAACGAGGGTGAGCAGGGATACCGGAAACAGTTCAGCGATACAAATGATGATGGAAAACGCCTGCAGCCCGACATCGTTATAAACCTCCCCGACAACAAGCACATCATCATCGATTCAAAGGTTTCGCTTGTTGCCTACGAACGTGCAGTGAATGCATCTACTGAAGAGGAAAGGCTGCTTTATGTGAAGGAGCACCTGTCAAGCCTGAAATCCCACATCCGCGGATTGAGCGAAAAGCATTATCAAACGGCACTTAAACTGAATTGCCCTGACTTTGTTTTGCTGTTTATTCCCATTGAATCATCTTTCAGCCTGGCAGTACAGTCCGATCAGGATTTATTTTCCTTCGCCTGGGATCAGAAAGTGGTGATGGTATGTCCGTCAACCCTGCTTGCAACCCTGCGCACCATTGCTTCCATTTGGCAGCAGGAGAACCAGACCCGCAATGCACTTGAAATAGCAAGGCAAAGCGGTGCACTTTACGATAAGTTTGTTGGCTTTGTTTATGATATGGAGAAGATAGGCAACAACCTGAAGACTACCCAAAATACATACAATGAGGCCATGAAGAAACTGTCGGAAGGCCGCGGCAACCTGGTTGCTTCCAGCGAACGGCTCAGAAAAATGGGCGCAAAAGCTACAAAAGAACTTCCGAAAAAATTGCTGGAAAATGAACTTCAGCAAGATGAATTTGCGGAAGAAGCACTGGAGCAGGAAATCCCTTTAAGCTAACTGATAATATCTGTTAAAAGTCCCAACCCCGCGGCAGACGGTTACCGGCTCCGTTCACCAGAAATACAAATTTCAGGTTGCCGCTTCTTGTAAGCACCGCCATGGTATCGGTTATTACTTCATCATTGCCGTCACCATCAATGTCATAATACATATTTACTTCCAGTATCCTCCTCGGGCCTGAGAAGTTCATGATCTTATGATCAGGGTCAATATTAAAACTTACGGTCCGTAGGAAATTACCGGTTGGCGTGATCAGAAGCTTTTCCACACCTGAGGTAAGGGTATAGACCACTTTCTTTGTAGCAGGATTAATCAGGTCGATTGTAACATCACCCATCGACGACTGGTAAGCCTGGGAATATCCCCTGAAGGGAGAAACCAGCCAAATAAAAATAACAAAACCATAAACCAACAGAAGCTTTTTCATAGATTTAGATTTTCGTTGAAAGTATCAATTATTTGGTTATTTCATGATTTGTTTTTAAGGAAGCTTAGAACCTCCTTTGAATCTTTTGAAGCATCAACCTGCTCGTTTTTGTAAACCACCTTCCCGTCTTTGTCTATAATGTATGTCCAGCGGCTGGTAGTGACATCCCGCTCAAATTCATAATTCCGGCCACCAAATTCACCTTTGGCAACACCACCGTCACGGGTGGGAACTCCAAACTTACGCGCAATCTCTCCAGATTCATCAGAAAGAAGCGTAAAATTCAAATTATGAGCCTTTTTAAAGAACTCCAGGTTTTCGGGTTTGTCACCGCTCACACCCACCACTTTCGCATTTTGCGACTCAAGGTCACTGCTCAGGTCACGATAGGCACAGGCCTGTGCCGTACATCCTCCCGTCATTGCACCCGGGTAGAAGTAAACTACCAGGTATTTGTCACCCAAATTGTTATTCAGTTTCCATGTGCTGCCATCGTCGGCAACAGCTTCAAAAGCCGGAACTTTATCGCCTACTGCAAGTCCGTTTTGTGCAAAAATTCCCATAGGAAGTAAAATTATCAGTAAGAATAATGTTGTTTTCATTTTGTCGATTTTATTTTTTTCTGTTAATAATACAATTTTCAGGCAAATAAGTTGCAGGTTATTATAATTTTTAATGAACATCAGTATGAACAATGATAAGCAGGAAAAGGTCAGAAAGGCCTGCTTCCGCGAAAGGGTCAAATACAGGTCTGATAAGGGGTAAATTCGATAATAATTGAATTTACTCTGGACTTGGTCTGGGCCTGGTATAGTGTTGTCAGCACCTGAACATGGATTTCGAGCATCCGGTTATCAAATTTTTCAGCTGCAAAAGGTTTGAGAAACAGGATTTTTCTTAAATTTAAGCCTTATGATTAAAAAATGGGTCGAGCCTATACATACCGTTGCGACCGGTGCGGTTATGAAGCCCGGTTTAATGAAGGCCATGGCTACCTGGTCCGGCGACAGCCACTGGAGACTTACCTTGAAAACAGAAAGGTTATCTTTCATCATAAAACGCACAAAGTTTTAAATCAGCTGGCCGGGGAAGCAGGACAATTAACGGTGGACGCGGGTTTTAAGATTTACAGGTGCCCTCACTGTCGTTTATTGTATGAAAAGGTGGAAGTGAAAGTAGTAGGCGATAACCAGGTTCTTCATAAAAGTGAGTTCCGGTGCCACCGGTGCCGCGCAAGGTTAAAGCTTACCAACATTCACCGGTTGAAAAAAGCGGTTTGCCCCTCCTGCCACAGTGACTCCTTCTGTTTCAACAGACGGCAGCTGGTTTTGTGGGAATAAATTTAGAAGATGAGGCTGGCAATGAGCGCAAAGGCAAGACCGCACACTGCAATAATCGTTTCCATAACAGTCCAGCTTTGCAGGGTTTGCTTTTCATTCATGCCCAGGTATTTGCTCACCAGCCAGAACCCGCTGTCGTTTACATGCGAAAGAATGGTAGCGCCCGAGGCAATTGCAATTACAATCAGTGCCCGTTGAGGGTCGTTCAGGTTGAATTCGTTGATGACAGGGGCAATGATGCCTGCAGCAGTGATCATGGCAACCGTTGCCGATCCCTGTGTTATCCTGACGATGGCAGCCAGAATCCATGCCAGCAGAATAGGAGGCAATGCTGATCCGGCCATTGATTCAGCCATGATTTGTCCGATTCCGCTGTCGACCAGCACCTGTTTCAGTACACCACCAGCACCGGTAATCAGGATGATGATTCCTGCAGGCCCTAAGGCTTTGGTACTTAAGTCCAGGATTTTCTGTTTGCTCATGCCTCTTCTGATGCCCAGGTAGTAGGAGGCTACAAGTGTGGCAATGATCAATGCTGAAAACGGATGTCCTATAAAAATCAGCGTATCGCTCCAGACCGTCTTTGGAATGAACCCCTTTGATACGGCCAGCCCCGTAAATGTATTTACAAGAATCAGCAGCAGCGGGATTGAAATGATGAGGGCAATCATTCTGAAAGGAGGGTAGTTGACAGGATCAAATTCTTTTACCGGCTTTTGGTATTCAAAAGGTGGCTCAAGGTATATTTTCCGGGAAATGTATTTTCCCCAGATTGGGCCTGCAATGACGGCAGTAGGGAAGCCCAGGATAATACCCATCAAAATTACCCAACCCAGTTGGGCATTGATGATGTCGGCTACGGCAACAGGCCCGGGTGTGGGCGGGATAAAGCTGTGGGTGACTGCCAGTCCGGCCAGCAGCGGTATGGCATAATACAGCAGCGAACGCTTGGTGTCACGTGACAGGGCATAGATGATGGGTACAAGGATAATAAATCCCACATCCAGAAAAACAGGGATGGCAACGATAAAACCTGTAATGACCATAGCCCATGAAGCGTTATCTTTTCCGAACTTTTTTACAAGATAATGAGCCAGTGATTCGGCACCCCCTGAACTTTCAAGCATTTGCCCAAATATGGCACCCAATCCGACCACTGTTGCCACAAACCCCAGCGTGCCTGCCATTCCGTCCTGAATAGCCTTGACCACATCCTGCAGGGGCATTCCTGCAATAATACCTGTGTAGATGGCTGTTATAAGTAAAGAAACGAACGCACTGATTTTGAGTTTCAGTACCATGAACAGCAGCAGAGCCACTGCAGAAATCACGATAAATATCAGAAAAGGTGTTGACATACTCCCGGCCTTTTAGATTGGGCTATAAAGTTAGGATTTAAGTGAAATTATGCAAGAAGTTTTAATTAGAAGGAATATACTTACTGATGTATGGGATCGGGAGGGATTCATGAGGTTCCTCACTCTACTGCGTTGCGTCCTGTCGGAATATTCAAGAGGTTGCTCACTACATTACGTTACGGCCAGTTGGAATAAGTATGAGATTCCTCACTCCGCTGCGCTGCGTTCGGAATGACTGCGCTGGTCACGACATAAGGTTCCTGTAACCTTGCGGGGCGGGAAGTCATTCCGACCGTAGGGAGGAACCTCATACTGCAACCCTTGCCTGTTGTTTATATAGAATGGAGGAATCTCATATTGGAAAATGTTTCTAATTTGGGGTGGATATAGCTTTCATTTTTTTAAAGAATAAGAATCTGGATTATCAGATACCCTTCAGCGCTGCACCCTTGTGGAATACTTAGGAGATTTTTTACCCTTCTACGTTTTGGACTGTCAGAAAATTAAGGAGATTCCTCTCTCCACTGCGTTTCGTTCGGAATGACCGTGGTCGTCACGAGGTAAAAAGCAGCATTGGCGGCTTCGCCGCCAATGCTGCATCTTATATCCCTACCGGCTAGGTTGTCATTTCGACCGAGGGGAGGAACCTCATACTTCAAATCCTGCGCGGTTTCCTTTACAAGGGAGAAACCTCCTACCTTGGCCCACCCTCTCCAAAACGGACAGGGTACAGGTTGGTGGAAGAAAGAGATGTCAGGGGAGGAAAGTCAGGTTTTTGATTATAGCTGCACTAAGTTCAAAGTTGAAAATTCTTTATCTGCCCCCACAGGATGGTTCTTCCCTGCATATTATGTAATTTTACCTTCAATGTGATTAATGAGTAATTTTATGAGACGAAGAACTTTTCTTGAGAAGGCAGGTGTGGCTGTTGGGGCTGTAATAGCAGTGCCAACCATTATTCCTGCAGCATGTGTAGGCAAAAATGGGCAGACTCCTCCTTCTGATAAAATAAACCTTGCAATGATTGGTGCCGGAAACCAGGCCGGCAACGATGTGATGGATTTTCTGAATGACGATCGCGTGGTGGTTACCCTGATCTGTGATGTCAATAAAAAAAGCGACGGTTACTGGGATGGCCGGGTGGCAGGAAGGGAATATATCCGCGATGTGGTTAATGGCTTTTACAGCAAGAAGTATGAACGCCGCTACAGTGCATGTAAAGATGTGGAGGACTTTCGTGAGGTTATTTCCCGAAAGGATATCGATGCGGTTGAAATAGCTACTCCCGATCACTGGCATGCAATTCCTGTACTGATGGCGGCTGCTGCCGGGAAAGATATTTACTGCCAGAAGCCTTTGTCGCTCACAATTGCTGAAGGCCGGGCAATGAGCAATGCTGTCCGCCATCACGGTATTGTTTTTCAGACAGGAAGCCAGCAGCGGTCAAACCATAATTTCAGGCGCATTTGTGAACTGGTACGCAATGGCCGCATCGGGCAGCTTGAAACTGTAATCTGCGGACTTCCGGCTGGCACACCTGATTTTGGGCAGAAAGCTCATCTGACAGATCCGGCTCCTGTACCTGAGGGTTTTAATTACGACCTCTGGCTGGGTCCTGCTCCCTTTGCCCCTTATGCTCCCTGCCGTACGCATGTTAATTTCAGGTGGATTCTTGATTATTCGGGAGGGCAGGTAACCGACTGGGGAGGGCACCATCCTGATATAGCACAATGGGGAATGGACACTGAACTGACAGGACCGGTAAAGATTCAAAATCCTAAATCGAAATGGGCAGAACATCCTCATTACAATACGGCAACAGATTATTACTTTGAGTGCCTTTATGAAAATGGTGTGAAACTGATTGTTAAGAGCGGGTCAGATTTCGGGGTCACATTTATCGGCACAGAAGGGAAAGTATGGTCCGACAGGGGAAAACATACCGTTGAGCCCGAATCGCTGCAGGATGTGGTTATTGGCCCGGGTGATGTGCAGCTATACCAGAGCGATAATCATTTTCGTAATTTTATCGATTGTGTGATCTCACGTGAAGAGCCCATTGCTCCGGTAGAGGTGGCTCATCGTTCCATTACCATAGCACACCTGGGGAATATAGCCATGATGCTTAATAAAGACCTGGAGTGGGATCCTGAAACGGAACGGGTACTGAATGTTCCTGAAGCGAATGAAATGCTGTCACGTCCGTTGCGGGAACCCTGGGATGCAGTGTATAGGGAATATCTGGTGAAACCTGCATAAAAGCTATGGGAATGAATCGTGAAGGTAGATTAACGGGCAGGGCTTTCATCCTTTTGGTTTTCCTTCTTTCAGCACTTTCAGTAGTTGGGCAGAAACCCCGGCTGCTTGTCACAACAGACATAGGAGGGGATCCTGATGATCAGCAATCGATGATCCGGCTTATGGTTTTTAGCAGTGAGTTTGAAATGGAAGGACTGGTTGCTTCAGCTTCAGGCACGCCCGGCGAATTAAAGGAAGAAGTTATCAAGCCACACCTGATTGAAGAGATAGTTGATGCTTACAGCAAGGTTGTAAACAACCTGAAATTACACGCCCCTGATTTTCCTTCGGCTGCTCATCTAAGATCTGTCATTAAAAAAGGGAATCCTCACAGGGGGTGGGAACATGTTGGAGAAGGATATGATACTGAGGGTTCGGAATGGATTATTCATTGCGTTGATAAACCCGATACACGGCCTTTAAATATTGCTGTCTGGGGTGGACAAACAGATCTGGCCCAGGCTTTATGGAGGGTGAAAAACACCCGCTCTCCGGAGGCATATTTGTCCTTTCTTTCAAAACTCAGAATACATGATATAGCTGATCAGGATGGCATATTCAGCAGGATCCTTGAACACTTTCCAGGGTTATTCTACGTGCTGAACAAGGCTCCTGAAGGTCAGGACAGAAGGAATGCCGTCTTCAGGGGAATGTACCTGGGAGGTGATGAGGATCTGACTTCCCTGAACTGGATTACTGGGAATGTACTAAAAAATCATGGTCCTTTAGGTGAATGGTACCCTGTTAAGACATGGACTGCGCCAAACCCTCACGGTGTTATGAAAGAAGGGGATACACCCTCGTGGTTCTACTTTTTGGAAAACGGTTTGAATTTCCCCGGGCAACCAGATTACGGTGGATGGGGAGGCAGGTTTTTGAAAAATGAACATGGGTATTTTTCTGATGCAGAGGATTCAGTTAACGATGAAAAAAGTGCACGTGCTACGGTTTACCGTTGGCGCGATGACTTTCAACGCGAATTTGCAGCCCGGATGGATTGGTGCGTGAAAGATTTCATGGATGCAAATCATGCCCCTGAGGTAACAGTAAACCGGCACGTACTTAAGGAACCGATGGTAATACATGCTGAAACAGGCAAAAAAATAACTCTTGATGCCTCAGGTTCAACAGACCCTGATGGAGATGAACTTCAATTTGAGTGGCTGGTTTATCCTGAAGCAGGCGGCTTTGAAAAAGAATTGAACCTGGAGGTAAAAGGTCCAAAAGTCATTTTGAGGATGCCTGAACTTCAACCGGGAAACAAGGTGCATGTGATACTTAGGGTTACCGACAACGGCAATCCCCGTCTGACTGGCTATAAAAGGATTATACTTGGAAACCACTAACAGAATGAATGGACGTTTGTTGAAGAACAGAGTTTGTAGTCGGAACTTTATTTCTCAATTTTTTGTTTTATCCTGTAAAGTTGTTTTCTGTTTTCCCTTTACTGTAAATAAAACAAATAGGAAAAAACACATGAGCCGTTTACTGACCTGCTTGCTGCTGATTATACCGGTTTTTAACTATGCTGCTGAACCTGTTCAATGGACAGCCCATTGGATTATGCACCCCGGACTGGAGCCACAATCACATGCAGTAGTACATTTTCGGAAGAGTTTCAAACTTGAAGAAAAGCCAGAAAAGTTTATTGTTCATGTTTCTGCTGATAATCATTACAGGCTTTTTGTAAACGGGAGGTACATTTTACGGGGCCCTGCAAGGGGAGATCTTTCACACTGGTTTTATGAAACAGTAGATCTGGCAGCGTATTTACAAGCTGGTGATAATGTTATAGCCGCAGAGGTAGTCAATTGGGGGCCGAAGCGGTCTTTCTCTTTTTTTTCGCAGATGACTTCCTTTATTATGCAGGGTGAAACAAAATCTGAAGAAGTTGTAAATACCCATGGAGGCAGCTGGAAATGTTTGCACAATAAAGCACATTCTGCAAAAACAGTAGACTGGATGAATGACCGCACAACCATTGATTTTGGACTGTATGTTGGCAATCCTACCGACAGCATCCGTGGTGACCTGTATCCCTGGGGATGGGAAACTCCGGTCTATGACGATACTGACTGGTTGCCGGCCAAATGGGCTGATGTTGCAGGAGGCAGGTATTCCCAGCATGCAGGTGGAATTCTTTATTCAGGAGGAAAGCTGCTGGTTCCAAGGGCAGTTCCGGTTCTGAAGGAAACGGCTATGCCTTTTACAAACATACGAAGTACTTCCGGGCTCGCTGAAGGTAAAAGCTTTATCAATGAAATGGGTGCCCTGGTAATCCCACCCAACGAATATGTCATCATTCTTATTGACCAGGAACATATCACTGCAGGTTATCCCGAACTGATTGTCAGTGGTGGAAAGGAAGCTATTATTCAGGCGATGTATGCAGAAAACCTGATTGTTGACCATAAATCACCCAAGGGAAACCGCAATGAAATTGAAGGCAAGTACATGGTAGGGCTGAAAGATATTTTCGTAGCCGAAGGTGGTAAAAACCGGATGTATAAACCTACTTACCTGCGCACATTTAGATACATCCAGCTTGATGTCATTACTTTTGATGATCCTATTATCATTGAAAAATACTACCATGTGGAAAGCCGTGCACCCATTGAACTGAAGGCAGAATTCAATGCAGGCAATGAACTTGCCGACTGGATAATGGATGCAGGATGGCGGTCGGTTTCTGTTTGTGCTCAGGACTATCTGCTTTCAGATGCCTATTATGAACAGATGCAGTACACCGGTGATTCCAGGGTGCACAACCTCACATTGCTTACCCTTTCTGGTGACGACAGGCTGACAAGGAACTCATTGGTGCAGTTCGACCAGTCGCGGATTCCTGAAGGTCTTACGTATGCCTGTTACCCAAATGCCTTTCATCTTGTCATTCCATCCTATTCCCTGATCTGGATAGACCAGGTGTATGATTATATGCTGTGGAAGGATGACCGGGAGTTTATTAAGCAGTTCGAACTGGGTATTCAGAGCGTGCTGCACTGGTTTGAACAAAAATTGCAGCCAAACGGATTGCTGGGGCCAATGGACTGGTGGGGGGCACTGGCATGGCCACGCCAATACAAGAACGGGGAACCACCCTCCATATATGAAGGAAATAATGCACTTTACAGCCTCCATTATGCTTACACACTGCGGCATGCAGCCGATATCTTTACATTTCTTGGGCATCGTTCACAGGCAAGGCAGTATATTCAACGTGCCGATCATATCAACCGTGCAGTTAACCGGCTTTGTAAAGGCGATGACGGATTCTATACCGAGTCACCTGGTAACAAACAGGTAAGCCAGATTACCAATGTGATGGCCATCCTGTCGGGTGCTGTCACAGGTGATGATGCACAGCAACTGATGCGCCGCCTGCTTGAACCTAAAGACTGGCACGGGCAGGTGGACCTGTTTTTGCACCTCTACCTGTTTGAGGCGATGAATAAAACCGGGTTGCAGGATCACTTTTTTCAGGAACTGAGCGAATGGCAATTAATGAAAGAACGGGGGCTGACTACCTTTGTTGAAGTACCCCTGGAGTGGGGGGAAGAAAATCAGCGCTCGGAATGTCATCCGTGGAGCAGCTCTCCCAACTATTATTTTTTTCGGTCGGTTTGTGGTATACAACCTACAGCACCAGGGCACAGAAAAGTGGATATAACGCCTGTGTTAGGAAGTTTGGGTGAGGTCAGGGCAGTATATCCGCATCACATTGGGAATATAGAAATGAACCTTGTGAAGGATGGCTCAAAAATAAAAGGTAAAATGACAGTTCCACCAGGAATGGAAGTAACTTTGAGGCATGGTAAACGCAAGCTTCAGTTGAAACCTGGTAAACAGGAAATAGAATTGTAGTGTAATGCCCGGAGTTGCAGCAAGGTTTTTATTGTAAGAAAGTATAGCATGAAATTGCTTCTAAAGTAGAATCTGGAACCCTGATGAAATCAGGTGGTGTTAAAAGTTGAAATACATGCTTCATTTTCTTGTAATAAACAATTAACTTTATCAGCACAGTGCATCAATAATTTCTTTTAGAGGATTAAAAAAAGTGCTGTATTTTTATTATAAAACCTTTGTTATGAGCAGTAAACAACTAAATCTCAAAGCCGTACACATGTATCTTCTGTCAGGATTAAGGATCATAATTGGCTGGCATTTTTTGTATGAAGGCATTGTGAAACTCTTTTCTCCCGGATGGAGTGCATGGGGCTACCTGATGAATTCCACCGGATTTCTCACGGGATTGTTTCAGGGGATGGCACAAAATGATGCCCTGCTTGCAGTAGTTAATTTTTTAAATGTATGGGGACTAATTTTTATAGGTTTGGGTTTGATTTTAGGGTTATTCACAAGGATGGCACAGTTTGGAGGCATAGCCTTGCTTGCAATCTATTACATGGCCAATCCACCGTTTGCATCCAACACAGGCGCTGGCTTTGAGGGTAGCTATCTTGTTGTAAGCAAAGATGTCATAGAGCTTTCAGCACTTGTCTTACTTTCTTTTTTCCGGACAGGCAGGTTCCTGGGGCTCGATGGACTGTTTGAATCTTTTTTCAGCAAACGGCTTCAGCTTGTGAATCAGACTGACCGGAATGAAAAAACGGTTTCATCTGTGCCCGACATCAATGGTATTAAACGGAGGGAGGTTCTCAGGCATCTGGCTACCCTTCCTGTATTGGGGGCCTTTTCATTTGGCGTGGCTTCAAAGCTTAAGATGTACAGCAATGAAGAGCAGGGGCTGGCTGATGCCATTTCAGGAGCAAGCATTAAAAAATTTGAGGTGAAGCAGATCTCAGAATTGAAGGGAGAACTGCCAAAAGGTAAGATAAAGGATAAGGTATTCAGTAAAATGATTCTTGGGGGCAATCTCCTCAGCGGCTGGGCACACTCACGTGATTTGATATATGTATCGTCACTTGTAAGAGCATATCATACAAAACAAAAGATATTTGAAACTTTCCAGGTTTCGGAGCAGTGTGGTATTGATACACTGCTTTCCAACACTGTAATAGGTCCTGTAATTAATGAATACTGGAATAAAGGCTATGGGAAAATGCAGTTCATTGCCGATTGTGCAGGATTGAATTATGACGGCACCGGCACACCAACACCAAAGCCTTACAGCGAGTATACCGATATTGTTAAAAAAGCAATTGACGATGGTGCCACTGCATGTTATATCCAGGGTGAAACTGCTGACCATTATATTCAGCACAACCGCATAGATGAAATAGTGGGTGCCATGAACCTTGTGCGTGATGCGGGCCTGCCTGTTGGAATCGGGGCGCATCGCATCGAAACAATCATGCGCTGTGTGGAGCTGGGCCTGGAAACCGATTTCTGGATGAAAACTCTTCACCACCATAATTACTGGTCAGCGAAGCATCCCGAATGGCATGATAACATGTATTGTTTCAAACCAGCAGAGACAATCAGTTTCATGAATGCTCTTCCTCAGCCGTGGATAGCTTTAAAATTCTGGCAGCAGGGGCTCTCCGGCCGGAGGAAGCATTTCAATATGCATATCAAAACGGAGCTGATTTTATTTGCGTCGGCATGTACGACTTCCAGGTGGTGGATAATGTAAATACTGCTGTTGCTGCCTTATCGAATGTGAAAGAAAGACAGAGGCCCTGGATGGCATAATACGGAGCCGGCCACTGAAACCCGTTAAATCCTGTAGATGGACGTTATGTATGGCTGCCTATAGAGTTTGAAAGAAACAAGCCTTTGTTCCGGTGGAGAAATCAATGGGATCTTAGTGTGTTTGATTTACTTAAAATAACCATCTCTGCTTATTAAAGCTTTAATTAAATAAATATAAAATGAATAAAGTAAAAGAACTGGCTAAAATGATTGACCACTCAATCCTTCATCCTACCATGACCGATGAAGATTTACGCAGGGAATGTGAAGTGGCTAAAAAGTATGATGTGGCATCGGTTTGTGTGAAACCTTATGCTGTTAAACAGGCTGCAGAACTTTTAAAGGGTTCTGATGTGCTGGTGGGATGTGTCATTGGCTTTCCGGCAGGGAATTCAGCCATTGAGGTAAAGGTTTTCGAAACTGAAGTTGCATGTAATGACGGAGCGGTGGAAATCGATATGGTCATAAATATTGGGAAAGCCTTGCAAGGCGACTGGGACTATATCAAAAATGAAATTGAGTCAGTGACCAGAAAGTGTCATGAAAATGGTGCAATTGTCAAGGTAATATTTGAAACCGATTACGTATCCCGAAAAGAAGATATCATTAAATTGTGCCAGATATGCACTAAAGCAGGTGCCGATTATGTAAAAACATCATCGGGATTTGGATTCGTTAAAGGTACTGATGGCAAGTATGACTATGAAGGTGCAACCATTCCCAACCTTGAATTGATGAAAAACAGTGTGGGCCCGGGAGTAAAAGTGAAAGCAGCCGGTGGTGT
>Ga0209347_1003582_pt1 | contig 17717 bp, 15 predicted proteins | sample AutmiccommuBRH23_FD_187382 | JGI IMG/M metagenome (GOLD analysis project Ga0209347, IMG submission 187382) | Deep subsurface microbial communities from Mt. Terri, Switzerland - Autotrophic microbial communities BRH/23 (SPAdes) (version 2) | ecosystem: Environmental > Aquatic > Deep subsurface >...
TGTCTGACCCGCGCATTCTGGCGGGTGTGCTTCTGGCTGCTCCGGGCAATGGGGGCGGGGACCTTGCCGAGGCCATCGCCAGCCATCCGGGATTTTCGTTCCTCAGCCCCGATTTTGGTCACATGACAACGCCGACCCTCGTGGTCACAGGTGACAACGACGTGAACCTCCGTCTGACAACCCGCTGCCCCGACTGGCACGCAGATCCCTATCATCTGAGTCCCCGGAACAAGTGGCTGCTTACGCTTTCGGGCGGCGAACACGCCCTGGGGGGCATTTCGGGCTTCGATGCAAAGGAAACCACGGACGAAGATCCCGACCGGCTGGAGGCGGTCTGCCGCATGACCTGGGCTTGGCTGCGTACGGCGTTCGATCCGTCCGACAGGGCCTGGGCGGAAGCCTCCCGGGCACTCGCCGGACCCGCGAGTTCCTTGGGTAACGCTGTGTCGAAACAAGCGTAGACCTGAACGTCGGGGCTGCCCGGCAGCTGCTGCGCGGCCCCGGAGCGACCCTCGCAGCGGGTCGATCCCGGACCTCAGGTCGACTCGCCCGAGATCAGCCAAGAGGCCGACGCCGGGGCCTGAGAGGAAGATCGGTACCTTGGACGTGACCGGGTTGTCTTCACGCTGACCAGCGTGTCGAATGGGGCACCCATTGTCGCCTCCCTATCGGACAGAGTGCTGCGAACCATGACTGCTCCTGCCGCCAAGACCGTCCGTGCCGTGGAACGCTCGCTTCAGATCCTCGAGCTGATGAACCGTGCTCCTGTCGCCCGCGTCCAGTATCTGGCCGAGCAGACAGGGTTACCGGCACCGACCGTCGTGCGCTTGCTGGAGACCCTCGTGGCGGCGGGTTATGTGCAAAAGCTCGGGCGCCAGGCCGGATATTGCGTAACGCAGCGGGTCGCGGCCCTGGGAGCCGGCCATCACGGGCTGCCGCAGGTGTTCGACCTGGCACGCAAGGCGGCCGAAGACCTGACGCGGCGCACGCTCTGGCCCGCGGCGCTGGCCACGTTGGACGTTGACGCGCTGGTGATCCGCTTCAGCACCATCCCGATGAGCCCGTTGTCGTACTACCAATCCACGATCAACCGGCGCATGACCCTGCTCGACTATGCGCATGGGCGTGCCTATCTGGCCTTCTGTCCCATGGTAGAGCGACAGCATCTGGTCGCCCTTATGCAGCAATCGGCAGAGAGCGAGGTCGAAGCCACGGCCATCGCCAAGCGTGCAGAGTCGGTGGTCTCGCTGACGCGGGCCAGCGGATTTGGCGAACGCACCGGCAACATCCAGCCCGAGACGCATTCCTTGGCGCTTCCGCTGCGCATGGGCGCCAAGCTGGTGGGAACCTTGGGCCTCACCTATTTCTCCCGGGCGCATGTGGACGTGGCGGCGCTGAAGCACGAGTTGCGCACGGCCGTCGCGTCTTGCGAGGCGGGCGTTCAGCCGCCGGGATAGACCGTCCCTGTCCGGTCATCGCCCTTGCCAGACGCGATGATGCGCGGTCGCGCCCGGCACAGATGGTCCAGGTAGCATCCGGCAGAGGCCGCGGCCGAAGCATCGTCGATCTCGCGCACACCTGTCAGCGCGAAGAACGGCAGGTAATGCATCCCCGTATGCACGGCCAGCAGTTCGAAGGGCGTGGTGATCTCTTCCAGGCTGCGCCCATAGCGCCCTCCGGCGTGTAGTCCCGCCGTTGGAGCCGGTGGAAAAGGCGATGCCGAAGGTCTTCAGCCGCAGGGCGCACCTGCCGGGGGCCATAGGCCCAGCCGCGCTTCAGGATGGCGATCTGCCACTGCGACAGCAGCGAGGGCAGGAATGCCATGTCAGCGGAAACTGCAGCACGATGCGGTCATGGGCGGCCAGCAGGGCGCGTCCGGCCTCGCCGTCGATCCGGCCGCCCGGGAAAGCCGCGCAGAGATAGCGGACCGTGATGTCGCCGGCGGCGCGGAGGGCCTTCGCCCAAGCGGCGTTGATCCGGCTTCGACCCATATCCGCACGATGACCAGTGTACCTGTCATACTGCCCTCCGCTGTAGAGGTCGAGGGCAAGGGCAAGGGCAAGGGAACGGTGACATTTCTCTATACTACGCGGTCGGCCGACCTCGTTGCGCTCTGCGCCAGTCCAGAGCGCGCCCCCAATGCCAACATCCCGCCCTTTCAGCCTCGGCCGGACCCGGTCGGCGGTTTTCGCCTGCGCGCCTACAATCTGGATCTGCCGGATGAGGAAGGGCGCTTTGTTCGGATCTTCCGCTGCTCGACGATGATGGTGAACATACGGCCGCGTTGCATCGCACCGCACGACGGCGCAAAGGTGTCGCCGCATTTTCACGCCACGTTCGAGCAGGTGAGCCTGACGCTGAAAGGCGAATTCGAACATTTCCTGCGCTGGCCCTAGACCACGGACAAAGCGCATTGGCGCGAAGACATGCGGATTCGCTGCGCCAGCCCCTCGGTCACGGTGCTGCCGCCCCCGGCAATCCACACGACGCTTTGGCTGTCGGAGGTCTCGCAGATCGTCGATATCTTTGCGCCGCCCCGCATGGATTTTTTCGAACCGAGCGGGCTGGGTCCTGAACGCCGGCGATTATCCGGTCGCCCGGACCGAGATCGAATAGCGCGCCCCCGCGGCTCAGCCTGCGCCGGGCTCTTCGGCGTCGCCGATCTCGCCCAGAGCGGGCATGCTGGCGATGACGATGGTGTCATGCGCGATGGCCGGCAGTGCCGGCAGCGGGCGGTTCGACAGCTCGCGTGCCACCTCCGGGCGCATCCCGAAGGCCATGAGGATGTGCTCGGAAATCTCTTCGGGGTAGCGCGCGGGCGTGCCGCCCCGGGTGATCGACACCATGGCCGCCGCGACGGCCCCCATCAGGATATCACGCCCGATCTCTGCCGTGCTGATGCGGAACAGTCTCTCGTCCAGCCCCCGGCGGATCGTCACCAGAGAGTTGTGCCAGACGGTTTCGCCGAAGGTGTGGCCCGGCGCGCTGGAATGGATCATCGCCCAGCCCCAGGCGGGGTTCTTTTCGGCGGCGTGAAGATAGTAGCGGATTGCCACCGCAGTCTGCTCTGCCGGGCCATCGAGCGCGCTGAACATGTGATGCACGGCGCGGTCGAACTCACCCGTCATCTCTTCGAGGAGGTTGTAGCGCAGTTGCTCAAGGTCGTTGAAGTGGTTGTAGAAGGTGCCCCGCGCCACGTTCGCAACCTTGCAGACATCCTCGATCCGGACGATCCGGCCGGTTTCACGGCCGTAGCATTCGAAGGCCGCCGTCAGCAGGGTGTTGCGCGACTTCGCCCGCCGCGCGGCGCCTATCTGCGCCCGGCGTTCCGGATTCGCGGTGCGATAGCCCATCCGGGCGATGCTCTCGTCCGCGCTGTCTTTTTCCGCCCCGTCCGCCATGCCTAGCCGAGTGCCCCGCGCTTGCCAGAAACCTGTTTAGGGTATGACGTCAATGCCGCCGATGTTCCAGCCCGGCCTGTCCTCGCGCTGCCCGACGACCAATTCCACCACGCGGAATTATCAAAATGACTATTTGTCTATTTTACTCATTGGCGTAGTCTGGACACCGCAGCAGGAGGGCTGCACGAGTGATCGGCCTGGAGAGCCACAGGGAGGACCTATCCGTGACCAGAGCATCGCGACCGGGTTGACCGGCGTGCCGCTGCGTACCCGCGCGGCCGCCTGACCTGCACTTGCTTCGCAACCTCACGCAACCGGGCCGCGGCCCGGACAGCTGAGGCGTGCCCGACGACCGGCGGCACCCGGCACATCATCTCACGGCGATGCCTGGCGCATCAGCCGGACCAATAACCATTGCTTCAAGACAAAGGATCGACCCATGGGGATCAACCGCATCGACCACGCCGCCATCTATGTCGGCGACCTCGGCAAGGCGCTCAGCTGGTATCAGGACGTCCTGGGCCTGACCGTGCTTTCGCGCACCGATGACAAGGTCCACTTGGCCTGCCGGGGCAAGGCCGCCGACGTGACGCTGGTCAAGGGAACATGCTCCCTCGACAATTTCACCTTCGGCGTCGATGACGAACAGGACTTGGACCGCGTCGCCTCTATCCTGACGAAGGAGGGCGTCGCACACGAGCGTTTTGCAGGGGACAGCCGCCCGGGCGAAGGGGCCGCGCTGAAGTTCCGCCTGCCCTCGGGCCATGAGTTGCGCCTCGCCACGGGTGGGCGCGAGCGCCGCGCGGGCATCTCGGACTTCAGCTCCGAGGGATCTCATGTCCCGTGCGACATGGATCATATCAACCTGCTGGGCGAGGTCGAACCGGCGGTGATGCGCGATTTCCTGATGATGATCGGCTTCAAGTCGTCGCTGAACATCTCGGTCAACGGCACCTTGGCGGGGATCTGGCTGCGCGGCTCTGCCTACGATCACGACATCGCCTACATGAAGGCGGTGAACCCGGCGCATCGGCTGCACCACGTGGCCTTCGCGGTCGAGGATGGCAACCACTACTTCCGCCTGTCGGACCGGCTGATGGAGACCGGCCATCGGTGGGAGTTCGGGCCGGGCCGCCACAACGCCGGGCTGGGCAAGTCCACGGGCTTCGGCACCAACAACTACGCCTATGCCTTCGACCCATTCGGCAACCGCAACGAGTTCTCGTCGGGGATGGAGCAGTTCCCGGACGACGCCGCGCCGCTGAATTGCAATATCGACCCCTCGCAACTGATCGATGTGATGAACGGCTGGGGCTCTGAAATGGCCGAAACCTTCATGACGGTCGGCTCGTGATCGCCGCCGCGCCGCTCCCTGCGCAGCGTGGTCGACACGGAGGATGGAAATGACACTTGCGCCAGACCAATTCCTCGCCGTCCAGGACCTGATCCTGCGCTTCTGGGCCTGCGTGGATGAAACCGCAGCCATCGAGGGGCCAGAGCTTTTCACCGCGCAGGGGGCGCTGGTCATCGAAACCTTTCGGGCGGAGGGGACGGGCGAGCTTGCCCGCTATTTCACCGCCCGCCGCGCGCAGTCGGCCGAGCGGCAGCGCAGCACCCGGCACTTGTGCACCAACTTGCGGGCCCTGCCCGGCCACGAGCTCCGGCTGGCGGCGACGGTGACCGTGTTTTCCGGCACCGGCAATCGGCCGATGGCGCTGAAGGCACCCTCTTCGCTGGCGGATTTCACCTTTGACTGCGTGCAGACGCCCGACGGCTGGCGCCTTGCGCAGGTCACGGGGGAGCTGATCTTCGCCGGCGAGGATGCCCCCGACCTGAAGCGGGCCGCTGCCGCGGCAAAGGGGGCACTATGAAGAAGGTCGCGCTCGTACACGGCTGGGGCGGTTCCTATGCCGCCACATGGCAGGCGGATGGCTGGGATGCAGCCTTGCGCGGCGCGGGATTCGAGCCGGTGGGCGTCGACCTTGCGGGCCACGGGCCGCAGGGCGGCCCGCATGACCCCGCCGCCTATTCCGACCTTTCCGGCGACCTTGCCCGAAAGCTGCCCGGTGACCTGCACGGCGCCATCGGCTTTTCGCTGGGGACCAAGCTGCTGCTGGAGCTGGAGGCCCGCACCCCCGGCGCCAATGGCCTACTTGTTCTGGGCGGCATCGGCGACAACCTCTTCGCGCCGGAACAGGCGGGGCCTGCCATCGTGGCAGCCCTGCGCGGAGCGCCGGCGCAACAGCCGCCGCAGGTGGCCGCCCTTCTGGCCTATGCCGAAAAAAGCGCCTCGGATCCTGCCTGTCTGGCCGCGGTGCTGGAGCGCCCGGCAAACCCGGTGCTGACCGAAACACGGTTGGCGCAGGTCCGCGCGCCGATCCTGATCTTCAACAGCTCGGACGATGCGGTAGCGCAGCCCGACGCCCGCCTGCGCGCGGCCCTGCCCCAGGCAGAGCATCAGCTAATCGGGGGCACCGGTCATGTAGGCCTGACATCCGACCCGCGGTTCCGCGACGCGGCCTTGGCTTTTCTAACAACCCGACACCCATAGGGAGGACCCATCATGTTCGACACTGCCAACACGATGATCGAGCGCGTGCGCGCGCTGCTGCCGCAGATCGCGGCCAATGCCGACAAGGCCGAGGCGGACCGCATGGTCCCCAAGGAGAACATCGCCTTGCTGAAGGGCACCGGGTTGCACCGGGCCTTTCAGCCCAAGGCCTATGGCGGGCTGGAAATGCCCGTTCCCGATTTCGAGAACTGCATCGCGCTGATCGCGACCGCCTGTGGTTCGACCGCTTGGGCCTTTTCGCTGTTGACGGAACACAGCCACCAGATCGCGCTCTACTCCAAGCAGTTGCAGGACGAGATCTGGAGCGACGACCCCGACACCGTGGCCTCATCCTCGATTGCGCCCTACGGAAAGGCGGTCGAGGTCGAGGGCGGGGTGCGCTTCTCGGGCGAGTTCGGCTGGTCCTCGGGTTGCGATCACGCGCAATGGGCCATCCTTGGCTTTCTGCGCGACGATGCCACGATGGGCAAGGTCTACAGCTTCGCCATCCTTCCCCGCGCCGATTACGAGATCAAGGACACCTGGTTCACCAAGGGGATGCGCGGCACCGGCTCCAGGACGCTGATCGTCAGGGACGCCTTCGTCCCCGACCACCGCATCGAGACCGTGCCGGCGCTGATGACCCTGACCTCGGCGGGCGGCCACCTCTACCCGGAAAGCCGGATCTACCACGTCCCGTTCATCCACGTCTTTGCCAGCTGCTTCTCGGCCGTCTCGCTGGGCATCGCAGAACGGATGATCCAGCTTTACACCGAACGCACCCAGGGCCGCGTGCGCGCCTATACCGGCGCGAAGGTGGGGCAGAGCATCCCGGCCTGCATGCGCCTTGCCGAAAGCACGCATCAGGTCGCCGCGGGCCGCGCCTTTCTGGAAAAAACCTGGGAGGAGATGCGCGATCACGCCGAACGCCGCGTCTTTCCAGACCCACTGAAGATGGCCTTCTGGCGCACCAATCAGGCCTATGCGGTGAAGATGTTCGTGCAGGCCGTTGATCGCCTGTTCGAAGCCTCGGGCGGCTCTGCCTGGTTCGACGATGCCGAGGGGCAGCGCCTGTTCCGCGACAGCCACATGACCGCCGCGCACGCCTATACCGACTATGACATCTGCGCGCAGATCCTCGGGCGCGCGCTGATGGGGCTGGAGCCCGATCCCTCCCTGTTCTGAGCCAGAGGTCCCGCCTCGCCCGCCGGGGCGGGCCCGTATCGACACAGTCACCCCAAACGCAGAGGTCACGATGACCACCCAGATGTCCCCCGTCCCTGGCGGGGTCGATCCGCGCGCCTTCCGCGCGGCACTTGGCTGCTTTGCCACCGGCGTCACCGTCATCACGGCCCAGGCCGATGGCCGCCGGGTCGGCGTCACCGCCAACAGCTTCAACTCGCTGTCGCTGGATCCGCCGCTGATCCTGTGGAGCCTGGTGAAAACCTCGTCGAGCTGGCCGATCTTCGAGGCCGCGAGCCACTTCGCGGTGAACATCCTGGCCCATGACCAGATCGACCTGTCGAACCGCTTCGCGCGCCCCGCCGAGGACAGGTTCCTGGGGCTGGAGGTGACCGAGGGCCATGGCGGCTGCCTGCTGCTGCCGGGCACCTGCGCCTCGATCCAATGCAGCCGCGAGAGCGTCGTCGATGGGGGCGACCACTGGATCCTGATCGGACGCGTCACCGCCTTCACGCGGACCGACAACGCGCCGCTGCTCTACCACCGCGGAGCCTATTCGATGGCGCAGCCGCATCCGCAGGCGGCCGCGCGATAGCGGCCCCTGGGCCAACTTCAAGAATTCAAAGGGAGGAAACCTGAATGAAGAAGACCTGCACCCTCGGCGCGGCTGCCCTGGCACTGGCCATGGTGGCCGCCCCCGCGCAAGCGATCGACGTCGGCCCCGCCGATTACACGATCCTGCCCGGCGGCACCACGATCGGGATGCTCTACTGGCAGCATCTGAAATCCGACAAGCTGACTGTCAACGGCGCCGATGTGCCGGGATCGGAGTTCGAGGCCGACGTGGCGATCCTGCGCAGCTTGAGCTATTTCACTCTGGGGGAGACGCCGGCGGTGTTCCATCTGGTCGTCCCCTTCGCCAGCATCGGCACCGCGAGCATTGGCGCGGCGCCGCAGGAAGTCTCCGAGGGCATTGGCGACAGCACCCTCGGCCTGACGGTTTGGCCGGTCGAGCCCGGCAGCCCCGACACCGGCACGACGCTGGGCATCTCGCTCTTTGCCACCCTGCCCACCGGCGATTACGACCCGGCGCGCATCGGCATTGGCGAGGGCACCTTTGCCATCACGCCGCAGGTGGGCCTGATCCAGGGGCTTGGCGGCGGCTTCTACCTCGACGGCGTGGTCGATGTGGCCTTTCACGCGGACCACACGGAAAAGGGCGTCAGATACGAGCGTGATCCGTCCTGGCAGGTACAGACCATGCTGCGAAAACAGTGGGGGCCGGCCACCTCGCTGGCGATCGGCTATTCCGGACAGCGCGGCGGCGATCAGAGCGTCGGCGGCGCAAGCACCGGCTTGAAGACCCACCGCGACCAGATCCGCCTCTATGGCAGCCATTTCCTGAACCCCACCACGCAGATCCAGGGCATGGTCGGCAAGGACATCAACGTCGAGGGCGGCTTTGAATATGACAGCGTGATGCAGCTGCGCCTCGTGAAGGTTTTCTGACTTTCGCGGCCCGGGCAAGTCCCGGGCCGGACCACCCGGAAAGGACCAACCGTGCCCAAGACCATCATCTCCTGCGCCATCACCGGCTCTATCCACACGCCTTCCATGTCGCCCTACCTGCCGGTGACGGCAGACCAGATCGCGCAGTCCGCCATCGGCGCGGCAGAGGCGGGGGCGGCCATCCTTCATCTGCATGCGCGGGTGCCAGAAACCGGCGCGCCCAGCCAGGACCCTGCGCTCTACGCCGCCTTCCTGCCGCGCATCCGCGAGGGGACCGATGCCATCGTGAACATCACCACCGGCGGCGGCCTTGGCATGTCGCTCGAGGCCCGCATGGCCCCCGCCCTGCAGGCCGCGCCAGAGCTGGCCTCGCTCAACATGGGGTCGTTCAACTTCAACATCTCTGCGGCCGAGAAGGCGCTGAAGGATCCCCTGCCCTGGGAGACCGACTACCTGCGCGGCACCCGCAACCTGATCATGTCGAACACCTTCACCCAGATCGAGGAGGTGGTGACGCGGCTCTCGGCGCAGGGCACGCGGTTCGAGTTCGAATGCTATGACACCGGCCATCTCTACAATCTTGCGCATTTCGCCGATGCCGGGCTGATCAAGCCGCCGTTCTTCGTGCAGGCGATCTTCGGCGTCACCGGCGCGCAGGGGACCGACCCGGAAAACCTGATGCACATGAAGGCCACCGCCGACCGCCTGTTCGGGAAGGACTACCTGCTGTCGGTCCTCGGCGCGGGCCGGGCGCAGTTTCCGCTGGTCACCATGGGCGCGATCCTTGGCGGGCATGTGCGCGTGGGGCTGGAGGACAACCTCTATATCGCCAGGGGGGAGCTGGCGACGAGCAACGCACAGATGGTCGCCAAGGTGCGCCGCATCCTGGAAGAGCTTGGCCATGAGATCGCCACCCCCGACGAGGCCCGCGCCCTGCTGGCCACCAAGGGCGCGGACAAGGCCGCGTTCTGATGGCGGCCGCAAGGCCGGGTTTCGGGCGCGGTTGCGGGAGGCAGAGCCGATGCTTGGCACCTTCCTAAAGATCCCGTCCACCCAGTCGGCAGAGATCCTGGGGCAGCTGGGTTTTGACTTCGCGGTGATCGACGAGGAACACGCGCCCCTGAACCCCGAGACCACCGATGCCATCTTGCTGGCCTGGCGCGCGCGGGGGATGGGCGGACTGGTCCGCGTCCGCGCGCCGGGCGACATCCTGCGCGTGCTCGACAGCGGCGCAGACGGGGAGCTGGTGCCACATGTCTCTTCCGGGGCCTTGGCGCGCGAGGCGGTGGCACAGGTGCGCTATGCCGGGAAGCGGGGCTTCTCGCCCGCGACGCGGGCCGGGGAATTCGGCGCCGCAGCTCTGGAACAGCACATTGCGGCGCAAGACGCCCGCTGCGCTGTCATCGCCATGATCGAGGTTGTCCAAGCCTTGGACGCGATCGAGGAGATCGTCAGGGTGGAGGGGCTGGACGCGATCTTCGTAGGGCAGGCCGACCTTGCCGTCAGCATGGGTGGCGCGGGGAGCGACGACGCGCTGCATGCGGCAGTGGAGCGGATCCTGCGCGCGTCGAGAGCCGCAGGCTTACCCGCCCTGCTGCTTGCGGCGAGTGCCGCCGAACTGGCGCAGCTGCGCGAGCTTGGTGCGACCGGCTTTCTTGCCGGATCGGATCAGGGCTTCCTTCGCGCCAGCGCTGCGCGGGTGCGCCCCTCGTTCCTGCCAGCGTCGTAGCGCCAAGACGAACAGCCCTGGCGGCCGACCGGCTCTCTTCGCGGCAGAATGCGTGCCCGGTCGATCTGGTGCCGATGTTCTCGCCTTCTCTCTGACCTGACCCGCCGTGATGAAGAACCGGGCCGTACGGTCCTCCGCATCGGCGACGGCATGCAACTTGGTGTTCATGCCGCTTTTGGTCCGGCCGATCAGACGGCCAGCTTGGCCGCCTGATCCCCTCCCGGTTCGAGGCCATGGGATCGCGACGCGCGCCCCGGCATGCCCCCTGACCGACGACCGCGGGGAAGCCTTCGCTGCGGCGCCCGGCGCGCTGCCGGTTCAGCCCGCCTCGACCGGGGCCGGGTAGCCCTAGGCGGGCCGGTCGTGTCGATGGCAACCCAACGGTGAGAAGCGATTCTCACATGAAATTTCGAACGATGATAAACAGCAGAACAGCAGTCTTCACTATATTGCCGTGGTGACCAGAGCGCATCTGGCGCGGAGGCCACCTGAGTCATGGCCAGTTCCGCGTAGGCGAGAAATACTTGATCCACTCGCCCGATCATGCACTTCTGAAGTGAGGCGGAAGGCCATTCTTTGGGCAACACGTCTTGGAGAACAGGTGGCGTGCAGTCTTCAAGTCACCGCGCCCGTCATGGCCCGCAATGGAGCCCGGGGAGGTCCACATGTATCCTTCGACAGCCACGGCCCTTCTGGCTTTTCTTCTGGCGGCACCCGCGATGGCGCAGCAGGCGTCCGACGTCATCGCGCCGGAGCCTGAAACGCAGCTCACGCAGGGCTTTCCCGGGATCTCGGATGCCGCGGCTTCGGCGCTTGAGGCAAAGCGCGACGGTCGACCGACGGAAGCAGAAGACTGGATGGTCGCCGCCGCGCACCCGTTGGCTGTCGATGCCGGCGCCCGGGTGCTGCGCGAGGGCGGGAGCGCCGCGGATGCGATGGTCGCCGTCCAGGCGGTGCTGGGGCTGGTGGAGCCGCAATCCTCGGGCCTTGGCGGTGGTGCCTTCCTGGTCTGGTTTGACGCCGCGACGGGCGAGGTCACGACCCTCGACGCGCGCGAGACCGCGCCGCTGGCCGCCGATCCGCGCTATTTTCAGGACGCGGAGGGCGAACCTCTGGATTTCATGACGGCTGTCGTCAGCGGCCGCTCGGTCGGTACGCCGGGCACCCCGAGGCTGATGGAGGAGGCGCACCGCCGCTGGGGCAGGTCGAACTGGCGCGGCCTCTTCGATGAGGCTATCGCCCACGCCGAGGATGGATTCAGCGTCTCGACCCGTCTGTCGGAATCGGTCGCTGCGGCGGAAGAAAGCCTCGCCACCTTCCCCGCGACGGCGGAGTATTTCCTGCCGGACGGCGCGCCCATTGCCGCCGGTGCCACGTTGGTCAATCCCGACTACGCCGCGACACTGCGCCAGATCGCGGCACAAGGCGCGGCCGCCTTCTACACGGGCGAGATCGCGGCCGACATCGTGGCGGCGACCCGCACCGAGGCCCATCCCGGCCTAATGTCGATGACTGACCTTGCCCGCTACGCAGTGATCGAGCGGCCCGCGATCTGCTACGATTACCGCGGTGCAGAGGTCTGCGGCATGGGTCCGCCCTCGTCCGGGGCGGTGGCGATCGCGCAGATTCTTGGCATGCTCGAGAATTTCGACCTGGGCGCGATGGGGCCACAGGATGTGGAGGCGCGGCGCCTGATGGGGGATGCGACCCGGCTCGCCTTCGCCGACCGCGGGCGTTACCTTGCCGACAGCGATTTCGTCCCGGTGCCGGTGCAGGGGCTGATCGACCGCGATTACTTGTCCGAGCGTGCCGGGTTGCTGCGCGGCGACGACGCCCTGCCGGAGGTCTCCGCGGGCGAGCCGGAATGGGACCACGCCTTTCTCTGGGGAGACGACCTGCGCGACGAGCGCCCGGCTACCTCGCATATTTCCATCGTCGACGGGGACGGCAACGTGCTGTCGATGACCACGACGGTCGAAAGCGCTTTCGGATCGGGGATCTTTGTGCGGGGGTTCCTGCTCAACAACGAACTGACCGATTTCTCCTTCCGCACCCACGCGAATGGCTGGCCCATCGCCAACCGGGTGGAACCGGGCAAGCGCCCGCGCTCGTCGATGTCGCCCACCATCGTTCTGCGCGACGGGGCGCCGGTGCTGGCCATCGGCAGCCCGGGCGGCGCCACGATCATCGGCTTTACCGTGCAAGCGATCATCGCGCATCTCGACTGGGGCATGGACGTGCAGGAATCCGTCTCAATGCCCCATCTGGTCAACAGCTTCGGCACCTACCAGATCGAGGCCGGAACCTGGGCCGAGGACCTGGCGGAGCCACTGTCCGAACTGGGGTACGAGACTAACGTCACGGCGATGACGTCGGGCCTGCACGCCATCTCGCTTGGCGAGGGCCTGCGTGGCGGTGCCGACCCGCGGCGGGAGGGGATTGCTCTGGGAGAGTGACGCCGCCGCGCCTTGTCGTCTTTCCGCCTTGGAAGTCGGGCCTGAGCAGGAGCGGAGAGCCGCCCGACGGCAGTGCGCCAATGCAGATGCCGTAGGACGCTGAAGCAGTCACTCGTTGCCGACGCAGCATCTCAGGCGCTATGACCGGCGAAAGGGGCGGTTTGCCGACCTTCGCTGCTGAAGCGAGCCGATCATGCGGCGGAAGACAGAGCGGACATTCGGAAACGCCATTCTCATCCTCGGTGCAGCGCAGCCGCGAGGTCTGCTCCGGCGCAGGTTTCTCAGACGCCACGCCAAGTGTTCGAGTAGCGTGCGGTGGCGGTTGTCCGACGAGATCAAGGAATTGACGAAGAAGGCTGATAATGCCACGGGCACCGAGGAAACGAGGCTCAAGGCACTCGTCAAGACCCGGCAGAAGGTTATCAACAAGCTATACCGGAGCGTGCCTCTCGATCCGAAATTCGCCGAACAGGATCGTGAGCATCGCCGCGTTTATCTGGGCGAACTGATTGCCGACCCGGACCTGCTGGCCGCGTCGCAGAAAGGAACGTGGAGTTCCGGCAAACCGCCCGAGACGGACAAGGTCCGCTTGCTTCAAAGCACCATAAAAAAGCAATTCGATGTGCCGTTCAAGGATCTGAAAAAGAAGGTGGACGGAAAGGGGTCTTCCTGTCCGCATGTGCTCTCTCCGTCGTCGTGATGTTCTGGTTATGAATCCTGACCTTGGTCCATTCTGGCCGGAATGACCTGACAGTCCCGCGCAGGAAGGCGGCTAACTCTCCGACACCCTGGGCCGGAACCTCGAAGCCACCCTCACCGGCTTCCTGACCGCGACCGCCTAAGGGCAAGGGATCGGAGGCGTTGCCTGACGGTCGTCGATGGTGCAACCTGAGGTGAATTCAGTCCGCACATTTGACGGAGTCCATAGCCGTGACCGCCAATAAGCGTCTGTTCGTCGGAATTGCCGTTGCGAAGCCCAAGGGAATGACCGTCCTGCCAGAGGTCTATCCCGCACTGGAAAAGATGGCGGAGTTCGCCCGCATCAGCGACAGGTATGACGATCCCATCCTCATCAGCGACGAGAAGAAGGACGTCACCTCGGCCCGGATCGAAGCGGAACTGATCCAGGACGTGCTGCTCGACCGTCCACGAATTAGCGTCTATTTCTGCGGCCATGGCGCCTTCAACGATGGCGAGGAGATCTGGTATCTGACCGACGGCCAGAACTCGTGGAGAGAGCGGGTGAACGTGCTGCCGTTCCGCGACGTGCTCGCGACCTACGGTCCCGACCAGATCAGCATCTTCAGCGATGCCTGCCAGACCCCTGTGACGCATCCGACCGGCGGCTCCGCGATCCTCGCCGACTACCGGGGCAGCTTCGCGCCGCCCGACTACGACATCTTCCGCGCGACGATCCGCGGCGAGGCGGCTTTCGCCGACCCGAAGGATGGCCCGCTCTTCACCAAGGCGATGATCGGCGCGCTCAACAAGTCACCGCCGGCAGATGCCCTGGACGAACCGATGCTGAAAGGCTTCCAGCGCCGGATCGTGACAAACCAGAGCCTGAAGAAATATGTCAAGCGCCACCTCCCCGACTACGCGGCGCTCTCGGGCCAGAAGCAGCATCCCGAGTTAATGCCGTGCCTCACCTATTACGACAACGATTACCTGGAGCTTCCGCCGACACCCGGTTCCGGCGGCGATGACGACAAGACCACGGGCGCGCAGACCGATCGGCCCGTGTCGCACATGAGCCTCGACAAGGGGCGCAGCGACGAAGACCTCGGCGCCGCCCTGGACGACAGCCGCTCCGAATGGCGGGAACCGTTCTGGGCGGAGGCCGGGCAAGCCGCGGAGATGCTTCAGGACCAGAGCCGGTTTCTCGTCAGGACCTCCGACAAGTACGGAATGACGAGGGACGACGCCACCCTCCGGTTCCACCCGGCCGACTCGGACAAGGTGATCGCGCCGGTCGATCGGCTCAACGACTTCGCCTTCTTTCCGATGAACATGTTCGCCACCGAGATGGAGCGCGGCCCGTCCGGCGTTCTGCAGGTCGAGGATCTCTTCGTACCACTGCCGCTCGGCATCAGCTACAACCTGACCTTCATCGCCAAGATCGCCCTCTTCTCTCCGGAAAAGGGGGAGCCGGACGCAAGCGGCCCGGATGTGATCGGCTGGCGCGAGGTCGGCTTCGGGGAATTGCCGACGCCCGGAATATCCCCGATGCAGGCGCTGAAAGGGCTTCTCAACGGCTATCTCGGCGCGGACACCATCGCGCCCATCGCGGCCTCACTGCGCGGCGTGAAGCACGTGGATCCGCTCTACGGCATCGTCGCCGCCTATCTCTACGACCGCGCGGGCGACATCAACTCCATCCGACGCCTCTGCTATTTCTACAATTACTACGCGCAGGCCATTCCCTTCGACATTGCCCTGCTGTCGCGCCTGCCGCTCCGGCAGGACGAGGGTGGCGGGTTCACGATCGATGTGCCCGCAATCCCGAAGGACACGGAAGCGGAATGGGCCGGTCTCCCCGACTATGTCTGGATCGCGACCGAAGCGCGGGACCGGGCCTTCGTCTCCGGTGTAACGCCGATATTGCGAGCGGGTTGGACACGGCTGCGCATGCTCGCCCGCGGCGATCATCCCGCGCATGTCTTCTCCGACCTCGACTCCGCCCTGACCGCGGCGCCGTTTTCCTGCGTGCGCGGCATGACAAAGGGCGAAGACCTGATTGGGCGCGTCCGAGCCGTCTATCAGAGCGAAGTCGCGGCAGGTGTCGAATGAGACTGGCCTTCGTCCACGGCATCAACAACGAAGGCAACACGGCCGAAAGCATCGAACGGGACTGGTGGGACGCGCTTGTCGAGGGCTGGACCTCGCTCGGTCTCACGCCGAAGCCGAAGCCACAGATCGACGTTGGCTATTACGGCAAGATCCTCGCCGACGCCGTGGCGGGACGCAAGCCGGGTGCCGTGGCACAGGGCGGAACGCCCGCCACGCGCGCCCACGGCAAGGAATTCATCGAGGCCTATCTTGCCGAAGCCGGCATCGACGACGCCGAACTAAAGGCCGCGCTCAGGGAGGATAACGTTCCACAACCGCAAGCGATCGAGCAGGGACGCTTCCAGGAAATCCTCGTCGACGCCGCCGCCGCGGCCGAGCGTCTGCTGCGACGGCGCGGCCACTGGCTCGCGAGCAAGTTCCTCACCCAGGCCACAACCTATATCGAGGACGAGGGCCTTGCCGCCCAGATCGCCGTGACCGTGCGCCAGATGATCTTCGACGACCACGACGACACATGCATTCTGATCGCGCACTCGCTCGGCACGGTGGTCTCCTACCGGCTGCTCGCCGATCCGGCGCTCCGAACCCGGTCGGTACCCCTCTTCGTGACGCTGGGCTCGCCGCTGGGCATCGGGATGATGCGGAGCATCCTTCCGCCGCGCCAGACCATTCCCGACCCGCCGATCGGGAAATGGGTGAACGGCTATCGCAGGGACGATTTCGTCGCCCTCGACCGCCCGCTCGGCACGACGACGATCGGTCTCTCCGGCGTGGAGAACATAACCGACGGCCTGACCGAGGAGGCCGACAAGCACTCGGTCGTCGCCTACCTGAAGAGCCCGAAGATCTGCGCCCGCATCCACGACGCCTTGGGCTGACACCGCGCTGCGCCCGCGCGTCCATCGTCCATCGTCCATTGATTTTCCAACTATTGGATACAAACCACCGGCTTCCAGCCGGTTCGCTTCGCCGAAGCTCCTTTCGCCGCGAGACCGCACGGCGCTTGCTGTGCCACGTTGAGGCAGGATCACAAGCACCTGGCGACACTGGGCAGCTGATGATGCGGCCGGGGCCCCTCGCGGATTTTGAGGCAAAGGGCGGAGTAGAGCAGCATTTTGTTGTTTATCATCCCGAAGGCAGACGCGCGGGTGAACAATCCGTATGCCCGAGATGTCTGGATGGTCCAATGTACATACCACCCAGCCGGCAACATGCAGGTGCGGCGAATGACCGGATCGACGGGCCGCGCCGCAGCGGAGAACCCGTTGGACGAATGGCTGCTAAGGGCCGCAAGCCGTATGCGGACCGCGATCGCTGGCTTCAGGCGCTTCGGGGCGATACAAGAATCCATCGGAGGTCAGGGGGAGTCATGCCAACTATCGTATCCGTCCGGGATCTGACCAAGACCTACAAGTCAGGCTTCTCGGCGCTCAAGTCGGTCAATCTGGAGATCGAGGAGGGCGAGATCATCGCGCTGCTCGGCCCCAACGGAGCGGGCAAGACCACGCTCATCTCGACCATCTGTGGCATCGTGCGCCCCACTTCGGGCAGCGTGACCGTCGGCGGGCATGATGTCGTGCGCGATTTCCGGGCCGCACGCGAGCTGATCGGCCTCGTCCCGCAGGAGATCACGCTGGAGCCGTTCGAGAAGGTGATCAACTCGGTCTCCTTCTCGCGCGGGCTGTTCGGCAAGGCGGCGGACCCGGCGCAGGTCGAGAAGGTGCTGCGGCAACTGTCGCTGTGGGACAAGAAGGACAGCCCGATCCAGCCCCTGTCGGGCGGCATGAAGCGGCGCGTGCTGATCGCCAAGGCGCTGGCGCACCAGCCCCGGGTGCTGTTCCTCGATGAACCCTCTGCCGGCGTGGATGTCGAGCTGCGCAAGGACATGTGGTCGGTCGTGGCCGACCTGAAGGCGCAGGGCGTGACGATCATCCTGACCACCCATTACATCGAGGAGGCCGAGGCGATCGCAGACCGGGTGGGCGTGATCAACAAGGGCGAGATCCTGCTGGTCGAGGACAAGGTCGGGCTGATGACCCGGATGGGCCAGAAGCAGCTGCAGGTCGATCTGGCCGGGCCGCTGACGGCCGTGCCCGAGG
>Ga0209347_1003583_pt1 | contig 17715 bp, 16 predicted proteins | sample AutmiccommuBRH23_FD_187382 | JGI IMG/M metagenome (GOLD analysis project Ga0209347, IMG submission 187382) | Deep subsurface microbial communities from Mt. Terri, Switzerland - Autotrophic microbial communities BRH/23 (SPAdes) (version 2) | ecosystem: Environmental > Aquatic > Deep subsurface >...
AAGCCTGGATGATTATCAGGCAGCTATCGGACCTAACAGGGATATGATAAGATCGGATATTCCAAACTACACCAATATTAGTCCTGTTATCCTGGTTAGTGAGGTAATTCATTGAAGTTGGAAAGCTTGCCCATTTTTTCTGTCTATCCGGCATAATAAATCTTATCAATATCAACTTGAATATTTATTGAATTCAGAGTTGTCATAAAAGGGCTAAGGGTACAAATTGGCCTTCCTGGTCCGCAATGATGGTCGCCGGTTTACCATGGATCGTGGCAGACCGCAGGCATATCGGCATTGTGAGCGTTCGGTTCTGCCTTTATGAAAGTAACGACCTTAAATCCGATTAGCTCGGAATTAAATACCTTTCGGCGGATGGATTTTGAATCTTTCTGCTGACCGAGTAATTTCGGGAATGTATTTATTCGCTTTTACCCGTATGACCTTCAGAAAATTCACATTCGCAGTGGTTTTGCTCCTCAGCTTGCAGGGCCTGGCGTTTTACGGGTCGGGCGACAGCATTCTTTTAAAATCCTTCCACTATCATGCCCCGGAGTCATCTTCGGTGTTTTTGGTATGGCATTCCGCCAAATCCCGGCTTGATACCCTGGCAGCTCTGAATCCCGAATCCAGCCTTAATAAAGACATGATTTATACGCCAATGGCGTTACATGAAGGTGTGTTCACCACCGCGCTCGCGTTACCCAAGGACATTTCGCTTTACTATACTTTTTGGATCACCAGGAACCGGCAGGGGCAATACCAGGATTTCTGGGACAGAAGGTCGGCCGGCCGTATCCGCGTAACCGATACGCTGACAGTTGTAAAAACGGCCCAATATACCACTGAAAAATCTGCCACTTCGAAGAAAGTTACCACCGTTTTGGCATTGGCATTTTTCGCATTGCTGGCCGTTTACCCGATGATCAGGCGACTGGCCCGGAACAAGCGGAGGCTCACCCCTGATCACCACATCTTTTTTACCGGGTTAAGCATGCTTGTTTTTTATGGCATGGCCAGGGCAGCAATTATTGGCCTCCCTTTATCCGCTCCCTACAGTGATTTGCTGGCTATCCCTAAAATACTAAAAGCCGGGAGCAGCGACTTTCTGTTTATTGCCGTCTTTACACTGGTGTTTTTTTTGATCAACCGCCTTATGCCGAATCCCTATTATAAAAAAGTCGGTTTTTGGATCTTTATGGGCCTGGCAACCATTTTTACCATTATTGCATTTACGAATATCGTCGTTGTCACCTACCTGGGGAGGCCATTAAACTATCAATGGCTGTATTATTCCGATTTTTTAGGAAGTGAAGACGCCATATCCGCATTTACGGAACAGTTTACCGGGCTTATAGCAATCGCGCTACTGGCCGCCGTAATTGCCATGTTCCTTCTTTCAGGGGTTCTGGCAAGGCTATATTCACTGCTTCCAGACAACAGCAGGTCGAGAAAAGGCCTGCTCTTCCTGACGGGTTCACTGATGCTGGTGATCCTCTTTGCGACAGCCAGGGTCACGCAGGACTGGCCGTCTGGAAAAAAAGAAAATGCGGTAATCTCCCTTGCCGGGTCCTGGCTTAGGACAACCGAGAATCCATCATTTTTCAGCATGAAACCAGCAGAGGACAGTACCTTTCCGGAAATCACTCCAACCAAGATTCCTTTCCAAAAGCGAGATAGTGCAGCTTTGATTAAAAACGTACTGTTCATCGTCCTCGAGTCGGCGGGGGCCCAGTATTTAGACGGATACCTGGGCGGGTATCAGCTAAGTCCCAATCTTAATCATTATCAGGATCGCGCCCTTAAAGTCAACAATGCCTATGCGCATGCTCCGGGGACAAACCGTTCTATGGTATCCCTGCTCGGATCCATCTATCCGAAAATCTCCTTCCGCAGTATTACCCAGGAGCATCCGGATATTGACCACCCCACGATTTCTTCCATACTTCATGAAAAGGGGTACCGGACAGCTTTTTTTAGTTCCGCGGACCTCAGTTTCCAGAACAGTTCCGGTTTTCTCGCACACCGCGGATTCGACCTTATCCAGGATTTTCGTGATATCCCGTGTCAACGGCAGTTTGAATTGAGCAGCAAAGACTATCATGAAGGCAACGGGATAGATGATTTATGCCTGGCGGAGCACTTTGGCGAGTGGCTGGATATCAATCCTTCAAAAAACTTTTTTTCCGTGCTTTGGACCGTCCAGGGGCATTATCCATATTATTATGAGGGAGAAGAAAAGGACTTCGGGGTCTCCGATATAACCTTTAACCGGTACCTGAATATCCTTGCCCATTATGACAAACTCGTAGGACGGGTTATGGAAATTCTTTCTGAGCGAGGGCTTGAAAATTCCACCCTCGTAGTTGTAACCGGAGATCACGGGGAAGTGTTCGGTCAGCACCAGCAATACGGTCACGGTACCAATATATATGAGGAAAATCTTAGGGTTCCCCTTTACTTTATTAATGACGGATTTTTTAGAGGACAGGAATTGAACGGCCTGGCGAGCCTCATAGATGTGCCGAGTACTGCCCTGGCCCTTATGGGAATGGAAATTCCACCATCATGGCAAGGCCACGACCTTCTCAGGGAACAGCCGGGGGAAATGTTTTTCTTTGCCCCCTGGTCTGATTACCTCTTCGGGTACCGGAAGGACGGACATAAGTTTATCTTCAACGAATCGGACAATACTACACAGATGTTCAACCTCGAAAAGGATCCTGAAGAATTATCCAACCTTGCCGGGACCCAAACAGACGAACAAGTGGAACTGGCCCGGCAAAGGGTGGCGGCCTGGGTTCAGCAACACGAGGCCTTTATAAACAAAAAATTGGGGACTTCAACCCCTTCCGCTCCTGAAACAAAACTTTAAGATGAAAAAAAGGCGGATAGGTATTGCAGTTTTGCTCCTGATACTCCTGGCGGGAAGTATAATTCTCCTCAGGAACAAGTGGATAATTAACTACCTGGGCATTCGCAAGGAGAATGCCGTGCTCACTGTACCGGATGAGCCGGTACTGGCAGTTTTTTCCTTTACCCCCGGTTTTCAAAACAAACTGACATCAGACATTCCACATTACAAAATCAACCTGTCGGCTTCAAAGGACTTCAATTTAGAAGAACTTGGAAATACGGCGAAGGACAAGCCCGTATTAATTAGCGTAGAAACCTGGGGTGGCACTTTCGTTCATTCCTATTACCGTTCACCTCTGGTTGACCTGCTTGAAGGCCGTTACGACCAGGCCATTGAAATGTTATGCCGGCAACTCAGGGACAGGGAAAGAGAAGTGTACCTCCGCTTTAACCCTGAAATGGAAGTACCGGGTCGTTACTATCCCTGGCTCAACAATCGCAACAGGTATATCGAAGCATTCCGCTATTTCTCGGATTTATGCAGGCGGTACGCCCCCCAGGCCAGGCTTGTGTGGGCCCCTGCCGGTTATCCCGGGGCTATGGAATACTATCCCGGGGATGCTTATCTGGACGCAGCCACTGTAACACTTAAGAGTAAGTCGGAAATGACAAAGGATTATTACCCCAGGGATTACGAGGAGGCTTATGATGCTTTCAGAAGGCTGCACCGGCTTCGTTTTCTCTCCTGCCCGGTTTTCATACTGGGGTCGGTCCATAGCGCCAATGAAGCCATCGATTCCTCAGTTGTGTCGGAAATCAGCAGGATCATAGCTAGCAACAGGGACGTTATCTATTCTGAAGAAAATTTTGATCCTCCCCGGGAAACCTGGACGATGCCACGGCCGGGTCCACTGGAAATCGGGTTCTACGATCCGAAAGAGTTGCTTGTAAATAAACCAGAAGTAACCGTGGAACACCTTTTTGCGGATTTTGGCAACCTGGCAGATGGGAGTTTTGGGGAACGATTCAGGCGCGTACTGTCCAGGCAGCATGATGTTATCGTAACTTTTGAACCATTCCGGCACCCCCGGAAGGAATATGACCCGGATGTCCTGGAGGAAGTTACCAGAGGTACCTACGACCGGGAAATTGAAGCCTTTTACAATATCCTGTTAGGCACCAATCGCCAGATATACCTCCGGTACGCCCATGAAATGGAAATTCCCATTACAAGGTACCCCTGGCAAAGCAAGAACCCGCTTACCTATATAAAATCATTCCGCTATTTTATGAGTTTCCCGGATTCGTTGCCCCCGAATATCAAAAAGGTATGGGGGCCAGCCGGAGACAGGGGGTCAGCCGAATGGTACCCTGGCGACGACGTGGTTGATTATCTCAGCATGGCGATTTATGGCCTGCCCGATAAGAATATCACTGACCCCGAAAAACAGGAATCCTTCCAAACCATCTTTAAACGCAAACTCAGCCGTATGCAGTATTTTGACAAACCCATTTTTATTACGGAATTTGGGGTCAAAGGGCCGGAGGATTATCAGACAAACTGGCTTGTGAAAGCGGCGGAAGTTATTAACAAAACGCCAAGGGTTATTGGTATTAATTATTTCAATATGACAGATACCCCTAAGGCCTGGGGAGATATTAAACCCCCTGACTGGAGTATCACCGAAACTACTTACCACACTTTCCTGACGGAATTGAAACCGGCCTTAGATGAATAAATCCTTGTCGTATTCAATTAACATGCCCCTGGAAGTAAATCGCTGCCCGGCAAATGGTCGCGCTAAGATTCTTTTCAAACTGCCATAATTTTTCAATATGCCTTTGTCCGTCACTTGGATCTTCCACCTTTTGGCGTTGCATGGGACAGGTTTGAAGGCGCGGCGGCCTTCAGAAAAGACTTAACCCGCTTCCTGCAGCGTTAAATTAAATAATATGAAGGCGTTAACCTCCTCAAGCCCCGGGTGTTTTATCCGCTTTCTTTTATAACCCAATCAGTTCGAAAGCTGTGATCCTTCCTATTTTTTAACTAGCTTGGTGGGTAGCAGCCAGCCGGGTAAATATGCATTGCTATAATCCCTGCCGGGTGATATGAAAATATTAACAGAGGTATTTTCCCCGCAACAAATCCAATTCGGTTGAATCATGGAAAGCAAGGATCAGAAGGAAACGAACCAGCCGCAAAAAAGGAAAATGGGCACTACGGTAATTGCCTTGCTGATCCTTATGGCGGTGGTGATTCTTTTCGTCGTTTTGTACAGCACAAAAGTTTTTTGAAGGTAATTTTGAACGGTATTTGCGAAAGTCATCCGTTACCGGCACTTCGGCTTACAATAAGTGAAAATGCGCTCTTTTAACCAAAGTTTTAGTGCTTTTGCAATGCTTATTTTCCTCGTCCGGTTTTTTTAAATAGTTTAGTCACGTCATGATCGGGGTGCCCACTTCTATGGCTGAGATCATACCCGCGACTGGACAGGTAATCCTGGCCAAGGAATTCATGATGGCAAAGGGAATAGTAGTGTGTCATCACACTTCGTTCCCTTTGTATTTTTTATAAGCGGGATTGACATTTCGGAAGATTTCCGCGTACATACTATTTGGTATGCCCTTTGAAATCACCTGGCCCAATGAAAACTTAGCCGGGGTTTTCATGTTCATGATGAGCCATTGATTTTTTTCAGGTATTCATTATCGGTCAGATCCAGAACCATTGGGGTGATGCTTGTTTTCCCGGTCTTCACGGCCCAGCGATCCGAGCCTTCATCAACAGGTTCGATCGGGATAACAGTAAACCAAAAATGTGATCTGCCCATAGGATCAGACTGTGCAATAACCTTACCATCATATTGCCGTACGGATTGATTTGTCCATACAACCTGCCCTCTTGGCGACCGCGGAAAATTTATATTCAGAAGCTCCGGTTCCTTATTGCCAACCACCTCTTCAAGGGCATCCTGTACAAAAGGTTCCAGGGCTTCAAAGTCAGTCTCCGTTTCGCCAACCGAAACGCTTAATGCGATACCCCGCACCCCAAAGAGAACGGCCTGCCTGGCAGCAGAAAGTGTTCCGGAGTGCCAGGCTGAATTTCCCAGGTTCGATCCCAGGTTAATTCCGGATAGCACCAGGTCCACATCCTCAAAAAGGTGCAGCCCCAGCGCAACGCAGTCTGAAGGGGTACCATTAACCCTGTAGGCTTCAAGACCATCAAAATGAATGGGGGAAGGTTTATAGGAAATGGGCTTGGAGGAGGTGATGGCCTGCCCCATGGACGACTGTTCCACATCCGGTGCCATTACGATTACCTCGCCATAACGGCTGGCCTGCTTTGCCAGGCATAAGAGCCCCGGACTGTAAATCCCATCGTCATTTGTTACCAATATCTTCATACGGTTTGCTTTTTAGGAGCAATAAAATTTACTAAAAAAGCAGCTATTATTCCCTTAACGTCGGGTTAAATGTCCGTATTAATTATGTAATTTAAAGAGGCTTATTTCCCGGATATCATTGAAGGATAAACGGGGGAGGTTCATCAAAGATACATACCATGAAAAAGGTGAGCATTCTATATAATCAATCAGCAGGTGGCGGAGACCATAACCCGGAAGAATTAATCAACCGTTTTTCCGGACAGGGCACATCCGTTGAATTGGCATATACGGATGAAAGTGACTGGAAAAAATCCCTGAATAATTCCCCGGATTTGATTGTGGTAGCGGGGGGCGACGGAACCGTCCATCAGGTGGTTCTTGAAATTGTAAAGGGGGGCGTGGATATTCCCACCCTGGTACTACCCCTGGGCACCGCAAATAATATTTCCATAGCCCTGGGGGATTTAAAAAAGCAGGCAGGGAAAGGTCCGAAGGAGTTTATAATGTTTGATGCCGGCAGGATATCCGGCCTGGGAGAACCAAAATATTTTTTCGAAAGTATGGGATTCGGGGTATTTCCCAAATATATCCGTACAATAAAGGATGAAAAGAACAAGGAGGAAATCAAAAGGAATGTATCGGAAATTATCCGGCTGTTCCTGAAAGTAGTAGACGATTACAGCCCCGGGAAAACTGTCATAAAAGTTGATGGTGTTAAACTTAAGGGGAAATTTTTATTGGTTCAACTGTTCAATATCAAATTAATTGGTCCGAATTTAAATCTGGCGCCCCGCAGTGTTCCGGATGACGGTTATTTCGATCTGGGGTTGATACCTTCCAAAAGGAAAGCGGAATTCAAAGAATACCTTAGCAGGCTGTCGGCTCAAAAGGCGTTGCCCGAAGAATTGGAAAACTTTTTTATAAGGTTAAAATGCAAAAAGGTTGAACTGAAATCTAAGGATTCCAATTTACATATTGATGACTCCCTTGTAGACTATTCGGGAGAAAAAATCAACATTAAAATGATCCCTGCACGTATAAAATTCTTACAGGAATAGCCTTCAAAACGAAGAACCCAGGATTATGTATTGGATTATGAACAATAAAACCGGCTTCAAATGAAAATAAACGCAGGCACATCAGAAGTATTTGACCAGAACACCCGGGAATACGATCAGTGGTTTGAAAAACATGCCAATATCTATCAATCGGAAATTATGGCTATTGAACAAGCCTTGCCGAAAAATAAATCAGGGATAGAAATTGGCGTCGGCACGGCCCGTTTCGCCATACCGTTCGACATTAAGTACGGAATTGAACCTTCTGAAAATATGGCGAGGCTTGCCGAACAAAGGGGAATAAAAGTGTACAGGGCGTATGCCGAAGATCTTCCGATAGGCGATGCGGCTTTTGATTTCGCATTAATGGTAACAACCGTATGCTTTCTTACAGACATCCCCAAAGCATTTTCCGAAATCCACCGCATTTTGAAACCGGGGGGAGAAATCCTGTTGGCTATCATCGACAAGAACAGCGAACTCGGCCGCAAATACGAAAAGGAAAAATCCTCAAGCAAATTTTACCGGGATGCCCATTTTCACTCTACTGACGAACTAACGGAAATGTTAAAACAGTCAGGGTTTCAAAATTTTGACTATTGGCAGACCCTGGCAAAATTTAATGAAGATAAAATTGAAAAGCCGGTAAAAGGCTACGGACAGGGAAGTTTTGTTGTAATCAAAGCAGGTAAATGACAAGTTTTATAGACATCCAGTCACTCCCGGAGATCTCAAATAACGAAATGGCTGAACGAAAAGGTATCGGCCACCCCGACACCATTTGTGATCAGCTGGCGGAGCAGGTTTCTGTGGCACTCAGCAATTATTATCTGGAGAATTTTGGGAGTATTCTTCATTACAATGTAGACAAGGCGCTCCTGGTTGGGGGAGCTTCCAAACCTGCCTATAAGGGTGGGAAAGTGTTAAAACCCATTGAACTGTACCTTGCCGGAAGGGCGACAACAAATGTAAAAGGCAAAATAATCCCTGTGGAAGAAATCGCAATCAACACTTCAAAACATTGGCTCTCGAAGAACCTCCGCTTTTTGGATATTGAAAAACACATCACTATTTTCCCTAAAATAAGGGCCGGAAGCAATGATCTGGTTGAGCTTTTTAAGCGGTTTGGGAAAGGTGAAGTACCGCTTGCAAATGACACCTCCTTTGGGGTTGGTTATTATCCTTACTCCCCGATTGAGAAACAGGTACTGGAAATTGAATCCCTTTTGAATAACAGCATTACTAAGGAAAAATTTCCGTTCATAGGAGAAGATATAAAAGTAATGGGGGTGCAAAACAGGCAGCTTGCCCAATTTACCATCGCCATTGCCATGATTGATACATTTATTTCAGGGCTCGATGATTATGTAAATAAAATAAATTCAATTAAAGGATATATCACTGAAAACTTCGGCTCCCCTGGTACCGAAATTCAAATCAACACTGCAGACAATTACAGGACGGAAAGTATTTATCTCACGGTTACGGGCACAAGTGCCGAAAGCGGTGATGATGGCCAGGTAGGCAGAGGAAACCGGGTAAACGGTTTGATTACCCCATACCACCCTATGAGCCTGGAAGCTTCCTCAGGGAAAAATCCCGTGAGCCATATCGGAAAAATTTACAACCATTTTGCTTTTGACCTGAGCCGTTTAATCGTTGAAAATCATTTTGCGGAAGAAGCCCAGGTGTATGTCGTATCGCAAATCGGAAAACCAATTACCCAACCGCAACTGCTTCACATAAAATTAAAAAACAGATCCACCGGCAATAAAAGTATTGAAGATCTGGCGGTAGCTACACTTAATGAACTCCCGTATTACTGGAAAAAAATAATCAGTATGGGATAGCTCAGGGAATCTTCCTATCAGGCGAAATGGGATATTCATGAAACCTGTGCAGACGGTTACCGGCAACCTGTAAGGGCAGAGGCCATTTAAACAGGTCCATTCCTTTCCCTCCCGTCATTGTTAAATCTATAGATTAATAAAACTTTTCCTAAATTGATACTTGCAACGGAATAAAGCCGGTTAACAGGCATTAATCAACCACCATAGCCATCATGAAACAGTTTATCGCATCCTTTTTTTGCGCTGCCCTGGCGGTAGCGCTCTCCTCCTGCAATACAGGAACCCGCGTGCCGGACGAAGGTATTGCAGAGGTGGACGTATGTATTTATGGAGGCACCTCCGCAGGAGTGATCGCTGCCTATACAGCCCGGATGTTGGGAAAAACTGTGATCCTTATTGAGCCTGGCGGGCATTTGGGAGGGATGAGCTCCGGCGGCCTGGGATATACCGACATCGGGAACAAATACGCCATTACCGGCCTGGCCCGTAATTTTTACCGCAGGATTGGAGATCATTACGGAAAGTTTGAACAATGGGTATTTGAACCCGGGGTGGCCGATTCGATTTTTAAGGATTATGTCAAAAGAGGCGATATCAACGTGCTGTTCAACCACCGCTTAAAGGCCGTACAGAAAGAAGGCAATGTCCTTCAGGCTATTACCCTGGAAGACCGGCTTCAGAAAAAACCGGAAATCGTAAAGGCGAAAATTTTCCTGGACTGCACCTATGAAGGCGACCTTATGGCCCGTGCTGGAATCTCATACAGGGTAGGCCGGGAAGCCAACGCCGAATACAGCGAAACTTTTAATGGGGTACAACTGATGGACGGGCATCAGTTCCCCGACGGGGTGGATCCTTTTAAGGTGCCGGGAGACCCGGAAAGCGGATTGTTATGGGGAATAAACGGGGGTGAACTCCAACCGGCGGGCACCGGAGACAGCAAGGTGCAGGCTTATAACTTCCGGATCTGCCTGACCGATGATCCTGATAACCGGGTCCCTATAACGAAACCTGAACGGTACGATCCGGAAAAATATGAGCTGCTCATACGGTTGATGCAGAAAAAGCCCTGGAAGTCCCTGCAGGATGGGTTTATCTGGAGCATCATGCCCAACCGCAAAACAGATATCAACAACAGGAACGGCTTTTCTACAGACATGATTGGCATGAATTGGGAGTATCCGGAAGGGGACTATGCCACCCGGGAAAGGATATGGCAGGAACATACCGATTATACCAAGGGGTTGCTGTATTTTGTAGGGAATGATCCCCGGGTCCCTGAACATATCCGCAAGGAAATGAAAGAATGGGGTTACCCTGAAGACGAATATGCGGATAACGGCCACTGGACACATCAACTGTACGTCCGGGAAGCCCGCCGTATGGAAGGGGCGCTGGTAATGACACAGCACCATTGCCAGGGAAAGGAGGTTGTAAACGATGGGGTCGGGATGGCAGCATATACCATGGATTCCCATAATTGCGACCGCCTGGTGGTGCAAGGGATGGTAAAGAATGAAGGCAATGTTGAGGAAGGAGGTTTCGGGCCTTATCCCATTTCGTACCGGGCCCTTACGCCAAGGAAGGAGGAAGCGGCCAATGTATTGGTCCCTGTGTGTTTATCGGCCACCCATATTGCCTATGGCTCCATCCGCATGGAACCGGTTTTTATGGTCCTGGGGCAATCGGCAGCCCTTGCCGCCACCATGGCCATCGATAACGGACAGGCGGTGCAGGATATCGATGTGGGGGCCTTGCGGGCACTGTTGGCATCGGATCCCCTTGCCGACGGTTCCCGGCCGGAGATCCTGGTGGATGACAAGGAGAAGGATCATATCGAAATAACCGGCAACTGGACTAAGGAATTCCAGGGAGGATACGGCCCTTATTTTTACAGCTCGAAAGGTAATGATGGCAATAACAGGATGCGGTTTACCCCGGCCATCCCCGCAGAAGGCAATTATGATGTTTACATGTACTACCCGAAGGTTGAGCAGGGCACTTCCAGAACCATGGTGAGAATATCCGACGGGAGCGGGCTTAGGGAAGAGGCTATCTCCCATGATTCCGTGGATATTATCGGGCAGACCACCGGGGAATGGATAAGCCTGGGGCGTTTTCACCTTCCCGCCGGGGAAAAGTCCTATGTGGAAATCACTACCGAAGGAGCGGATGGCATTGTCACGGCCGATGCCATCCTCTTTGTTCCCGGGTAACTATCGCAAAAAGAAAACACGTCACCATACCGTATTCTCCTAATGAACAATATGCATTATCTCCCATATGAATGATCAGGTTGGTCCGGAAGCATCAATCAGGGGTGTCCATCAGGCGATTGATTCCTGGCTGGAAGTTGTGGAAGAAAATTCAATGGACAGGCTTCTTGCCCGGCCTCCGGGGAATAAATGGTCGCTCGGGCAATTGTGCAACCATCTCCTGGAGGCGACAGATTATTTTTTTGAGCAGGTTGAGATCTGCCTGTCTGCCAATGAGCATTGGGAGGAGGAGATGAGCCCTGCGGCCAGGATATTATTCGGGATCAATGGATTCCCGGATCAGCTGATCGAAGGCCCGCCCTCCAATGCGGCCACCCCCCAGCCAGACAACAAGGAAAGCCTGTTGGTTGCCTTTAACCAATTGAGGCAGCGGCTGGCCGGTATTGAGGAAAGGCTGCCGATAAGTAATACTAAAGGTAAAACCAGGCATCCGGGACTTAAATATTTCAATGCCGGCGAGTGGCTGCAATTTAGCGAGATGCATTTCCGGCATCATTTAAGGCAGAAACGAAGGATAGAGGAGTTTCTGGACACTATTTAAAAAACATTCCCGGCTCAGGCGTAAATCCGTGTAATTTTGCCATACCTGTTCAAATAATCCAGAGGGGTCATATCTGTAATCTTTTTGAAGACATCCCTGAATGCCTTGGGGTCTGAGTATCCCACTTCGTACATCACCTCGTTGATAGTCTTGTGTCCTTTTTCGAGTTCTTTTTTTGCGGCTTCCACCTTTATCCGTTGCAGGTATTCTATGACGGTATTGGAAGTCGCATTTTTAAACCGCCTTTCAAAAGTGCGTCGGCTCACGGCTATTTCGTCACAGAGGTCATCCACCGTAATCCGCTCCTGGTAATTTTTCTCCATGTACTCCTGTACTTTCAGGATTTCCTTGTCTTCATGCGCTTTTTGACCCTTAAAGATGATGAATGGCGATTGGCTGTTCCTACTGATATCTATTTCAAAGATCTTGGAGGAAAGCACGGCCATTTCCCTGCCCGCGAACTTTTCGATAAGGTAGAGGTTGAGGTTGAGGGAGGAATATGCGCCGCCACTCGTATACAGCCCGTTCTCATCGGTAATTATTTTATCGTCTATAAGCCTCACTTCAGGGAACATTTTCCTGAACTCCGCGGCAGCCAGCCAATGGGTAGCACAGGTTCTGCCATCGAGCAGCCCCGTACCGGCCAGCAAAAATGCGCCGATGCAGAGGCTCGCTACCTCCGCCCCATTTTCATACTGTTTTTTTATCCAGGGGATAAATTCGCTGTTGGCCTGAACCACTTCGCGGTAGTTACCGTGGATGGCAGGGATGATGATCAGATCGGTGTGGCAGACTTCTTCGATGGTATTATCGGGGGTGATGCTGAAGATCCCGTTGCTCCGCCGTTCCTTTTTGCGGGTTCCTACCAGATGGGTTTCAAACAGCGGATTCCGGCCCATCTTTAGCAGGGCTTCGTTGGCCATGTTGAACATTTTATAGCTGGCTTCCAGATTACTGAGGCTGGAATCGCCTTCCGGTACGAGGATGGAAATGTGTTTCAGCCGGTTACGATCTTTTATTACCTAAGGACCACTTGAGTGGCTGGTAGGCCAAAGTTAAAATAAACGGGAAATTAAATTCAAAGACAAAATCATAAACAAAAGCAAAAAAGATTCAAATACAAGTGCAAGCCTGCCGGCCGAAGGCGGGTGCAAGTACAAATTTTAGATTGATGCTTTCAAATCAACGTATCAACCCATCAACAAATCAACCCCCCTCGTCAAGGCTTCGGAGGGCAGGCAAATCAACTTTTGCCTCCGAACATGTCCAATTTCGGGACGCTGGTTTGTTAAAGGGGTAGAAATCATATATTTATTAACCTTTAAAACAGAAACAAGATGGATGAATTCGTTTTAATCATGAGACATGAGGATGGGGGAAAATTGGCCTCTCCCGAACAAATACAACTATGGATGAAACAGACTATGGCCTGGCTAGACGGAATAGCTGCACAGGGAAAACTGGTAAGCCATGGCAACGGGCTCTCTTTTGACGATGCCAGGGTAGTAAGGCCCAATAATGTGGTTACGAATGGGCCGTTCGGGGAAATCAAGGAAACCATAGGGGGCTATATAATTGTAAAGGCCAGCTCTGTTGAGGAAGCAGTGGAATTTGCAAAAGGGTCCCCTGTGCTGCAAGGGGAGGGCAACAGCCTGGAAGTACGTAAAATCGCCAAATACAACCCCTAGATTAAACGGAGGCAGGTCACTGGAGTTTTTCAGGGGCTTATCGTTATGGAACACCAGGAGCTTATACCGCACTTATTCCGCACGGAATTCAGCAAAATAACGGCCGTCCTGTGCCGGCATTTTGGCATAGGCCATATGGAAATGGCGGAGGATGTCGCGGGCGATACTTTCCTGGCTGCCCTGGAGTCATGGCCCCGGCAGGGGATCCCGGCCAATCCTTCCGCCTGGTTATATGCGGTCGCTAAGAACAAGGCCAGGAATGCAATTGGCCGTAAAAAAAACTTTGACCAAAAAGTCAGGACCGGGATCACCCCTCACCAAACAACCATTCCGCCTGTGGAGATCGACCTTTCGGAAAGCAACATCACCGACAGCCAGCTGCAAATGTTGTTTGCCATATGCCATCCATCTATTTCCCGGGAAGCCCAGATTGGGCTGGCACTGCGTATCCTTTGCGGATTTGGGATAGAGGAAATAGCGGATGCCTTTCTTACATCAGGGGGCACCATCAACAAGAGGCTCTACAGGGCAAAGGAGAAACTGCGTAAGGTGAACGCGCCGATAGAAGTTCCTGCTGAAGCGGAAATAGACGAGCGCCTGGAAACAGTACTCACAACCTTATACCTCCTTTTTAACGAAGGGTATTATTCGGAGAGCGGGAATTCAGTTTTGCGCCGCGACCTTTGCCTGGAGGCCATGCGGCTGGTACAACTGCTTGTGGATAACGAACACACCTCCCGGCCCGCGGTAAATGCCTTGCTTTCCCTGATGTGTTTCCACGCCTCGCGTTTTGAAGCCAGGCTCAACGAGCGGAATGAACCGGTACTTTATCAGGACCAGGACGAAAGCCTCTGGAACCGGGAATTGATCGCAAGGGGCGCCCTTTATCTGCACCGCTCTTCCGTGGGAGGCAGCATCTCGAAATACCATCTGGAGGCAGGGATTGCCTACTGGCACACCATCAAGGACGACACGGAGGATAAGTGGGAATCCATCCTCCGTTTGTTCAACCATTTGCTCGAATATGAATATTCGCCCATAGCGGCGCTTAACAGGGTTTTTGCTATTTCTAAAGTCCATGGCAGCCTTGCAGCCATTGCCGGGGCGGAAAAACTCCATTTGCCAGAAAACCATTACTACCACCATTTATTGGGGGTACTTTATACCGGTATCGATACGGACAAGGCCATGCGACATTTCAGGGAGGCCTTGCGGCTGGCAAGATCCGATACCGACAAGGCGACCATACGAGCCAGGCTCTCAGGTTTACAGGATGCAGCAAAATAACCGCTACTGCAAACTCCTGCCCGTCCGGGTTAATACCAAAATCCCGGTCCTGCTTCCAGTTATGGTTTCCAGCCCGGCACCATAATAATTAAAGGACTTTTGTGTAGTTTTATGTCTTTATTTTGTGATTTCCAGGCTGATCGTATCTGTATCAATGTTAAAAGCGGATCCATCCGTGAATGATATGAAAGTTATAAAAGCAATTGGCATCACGTTCCTGTTTGCCGGTACTTTGGATTTACTGGCTGCCATCATCCAAACCCTTGTCGCAGGGGGCAGCCCTGTAAAACTACTCCAGTATATAGCGAGCGGAATATTTGGACCCCAATCTTTTTCCGGTGGCGCTCCCTTTGCGCTAATGGGTCTGGCTTTTCATTATATGATTGCCATGATCTGGACAGCAATTTTCTTTATCCTTTATCGGGCTATACGGATGTTCTCAAACAACTGCGTTTTCGGGGGGTTACTCTGGGGGGTGTTCATATGGGCAATCATGAACTTAGTGGTCCTGCCACTTTCCAATGTTCCCACGTCTCCGTGGGATACACCACGGGCGCTCATCGCCTTGCTGGTATTAATATCCGCGATGGGAATGCCCATTTCATATCTGGCATACAGGTTTTACAGGAAAGAAGAGCGTTAAGATAGTTCATTCCTTCAATCAGGGCTGGTGGCGGGGTTTCTTCCCACCAATTGCCTGAGTTTAGTCCATGGGGCTGCAGGTAATATCACCTGTAAAACGTATGGATTTGTGCAACCTAGGCGACTTCCCTTTCGAGCGCGAGGTAGTGGCTAACCATCTGCCGGCCTGTAAAAAGGGGGATAATTTTTACAAGGCATTTATATGCCTCCCCGTTTTTGCGGTAATTCACTATAGTCTCGGTAACGATTTCATGCTGGCATAATTTTTCACGTATCCGCAGCCTGGCCTCTGGGCAGGTGCCCTTTCCCTGGAGGAAGCCAGGGGTTTTTCCCACGGCAAACCGGGTTGGGTACCCGGTCATATCATTAAACCCGGCGTTTACCCAGGCGATAATTTGATTATTGTCTGTTAGTACAAGGGTTTCGTACGGATCTTCGACAAGGGGGGAAAGATCCGTTGTCCAGCCATATTTTAGCGCAAATTGTTTTAGGATTAAAAGATCCTGCACCCGTTTCCCGCTTTCCACCTGCCGCAGGTAACCCATTTGGGCCAGGTCCCAGCAGAGAAGGGGAGGGGTACTGATTTTAGCGTAAGCCATATGCGGTGGCAGCCTGGTTCAAACCAGCTGCTGGAGTTTTGTTTAAAAATTTATACGTAAAGATACACAAAGATACACAAAGATAGATCAAAGGAAGGTACTCAGCCAAATTCAACTTTCCCGGTAGTGCTGACTCCCTCGAGGTCGGGAATAAGTGAGCATGTTAAATCGGCATGAGTTCGGAAAATAAGGCTGACTCTGAGCTCAATAAAGGTTTTAATTTCTCTGCAGAACAAATAGGCGGAATAAATCACAGGCGTACAGGGGAACGGGGTTGCTGACAAAAATATTTCCATCCCTGGTCTATTCCACGGGAATTGCGGATATTAGTGCAGATTGTGATGGCTGCTCCCCCTGAAGTCAGCTGTCTGTTATGAATTTGTGCAATTGGTTAATTGATGGGTATTGATCTTACCATTACGATTGTCATTATTGCCATTGGCATATTTCTTTTTATAAGGGACTATTTTTCTATTGATACCACCTCCATTATCATAATGGCGCTGTTTATTGTAGCCGGGGTCCTGAGTCCGGAAGAAGGTTTTGCGGGTTTTAACCATCCTGCGACCCTCACCCTGGGCTGTATGTTTGTAGTTAGTGCAGCGGTTTTTAATTCTGGACTCCTTGACGGTTTAAGCACCCGCATCATCAAGCTTGCCAAAATCCATTATTCAGTAGCCCTTATCTCGTTTTGTCTGATAGCCGGCTTATTCTCTGCCTTTGTAAACGATTCGGCCGTGGTGGCATTGTTGTTGCCCATTGCCCTGAAAGTATGCAGGGAAACCAAAATAAGTCCCGGGATGCTCTTGATGCCCATTTCCTTTGCGGCATTATTCGGGGGTACCTGTACGGTGATCGGTACCTCAACGAATATCCTCGTAAGCAGTTATGCTGCAAAATACGGATTGCCCGCGTTCGGGATGTTCGAGTTTAGCCTTGCAGCCCTTTGTTTAATGTCTATAGGGTTCCTGTATCTCTTCGTGATTGCACCGCTTTTGCTTCCCAGGGGGGAAGTGCGGCAGGATATTCTTACCAGGGAAGCTGAACGCTATATCGCGGAGGTGGTTGTACAGGAAGACTGCCCGGATATCGGGAAGGCCGTTAGCAATTCCAAATTGGTGAACGACTACAATATACAGATCCTTACGATCACAAGAAACGGGAATCGGATATATGCCATCGGCCCTGATACCATTATAGAACGCAATGATATCATCAGGGGTGTCTTACCCCCCGACATCCTGAATAACCTCAGGAATATCAAGGGTTATAGCATCAAGGGTGATAAGAAGGTGGGGAAAGCAGATATGGAGACCGCTGAAAAGCATATTTATGAAGTCATCATCCCTTTTGGTTCGGCCTTCCATCTGCAGAGCCTTAAAAGCCTTAATTTCAGAAGGATTTACAATTCAACTGTTATTGCGCTCAGGCATAAGGAAGACCTGCGGTTTACGAAGTTTTCGGAAGCCAGGCTCAAGGAAGGGGATATGTTGCTGATCCTGGGCACCGTTCCGGAGATACAACAACTGGCT
>Ga0209347_1003584_pt1 | contig 17710 bp, 14 predicted proteins | sample AutmiccommuBRH23_FD_187382 | JGI IMG/M metagenome (GOLD analysis project Ga0209347, IMG submission 187382) | Deep subsurface microbial communities from Mt. Terri, Switzerland - Autotrophic microbial communities BRH/23 (SPAdes) (version 2) | ecosystem: Environmental > Aquatic > Deep subsurface >...
GTCTCCGCCCATCGACTTCTTGATGGCCCGGTCGATCACGTCCTTGGGGCAGGAGACGGCCTTGGCCGCCTTCACCGCCAGCCGCAGGCGCGGGTTCTTGTCGGGATCGGGGTCGCCCATCTTGGCGGCCACGGTAATCTCTTTGGCCAGCTTCGAGAACAGCTTGGAGCGCAGCTTGTCCTGCCGCCCCTTGCGGTGCTGGATGTTCGCCCATTTTGAATGGCCTGCCATGACCTCTCCCGTCGCTATCCTGGAAACACGCGCCTCTATAGGCCAGCGGGCGGGGGGGCCGCAAGGGAGGGGTGAGAGGGTCGGGTCAGCAGACAGCGCCGCCACCGAATTGCCCTGTCAGAGGGCGGCGCCCGTCCGCCGGGTGGGCGAGCAACAGGCGTTCTAGGCGCTTTATGGTGCGGCCAACTTCCACCGTGGCTCTAGGCGTGACGGTGGCGCTAAAGCGCCTTGTTCCGGGCAAGAAGGGAGAAAGCTTCCCCGCTCAGTCCTTCCAGCCCGGCATCCGCGACTCGGGCGTCAGGAACTTCTGCGTGCGTCCATCGGTCGAGATCACCCGAACGGTCGCCAGCGGGGCGACCAGATCGCCCAGCACTGGGGCGAGGAAGCTCTGGCGATCAATGCGCACGTCGAAGCGGGCGGGGTGCGGGCAGTCGGTGAACATGCCCTGCCCACCCTCGGCCTGGATCGCCGCGCGGCAGACGGAGCCATCGGCGAACCAGACGGTCAGGCGCTGCGAGGTCAGCCCGATGCGGTCGGCGCGCACCGGCCAGGGCGCGGCGCCGAGGGCGGTGCCGAGGACCAGCGCCGGCAGCAGGGCGAGCGCGGCGGCGCGGAGGGGTCGGGGAATGCGGCGCATGGGTGTCATCCTTCTCACAGCGGCCACAGCATCGGGATCATGATGCAGGCGACGATCCCGGTCACGATGTTCAGCGGCAGGCCAAGGCGCATGTAATCGGTGAAGCGATAGCCGCCCGGGCCATAGACCATCGTGTTCGTCTGATACCCGATCGGCGTGGCAAAAGCCACCGATGCCGAGAACATCACCGCCACCACGAAGGGCCGCGGGTCCATCCCCAGCGTCGCCGCAAGCTCGATGGCAATCGGGGTCAGGATCACGGCGACGGCGTTGTTCGACAGCAGCTCTGTCAGCGCCTGGCCAAGGAAATAGACGCACAGGATGGTCCAGAACGGCGAGAGCCCCTGCATCAACGGACCGATGGCATCGACGATCAGCGTGACGGCGCCGGAATGGTCCAGCGCCGCGCCCACCGCCAGCATAGCGAAGATCAGCGCCAGCAGCCGGCCGTCGATGAAGGAAAACGCCTCATCCGCGTCGATGCATTGGGTGATCAGGATCACTGCGACGGCCACCGCCGCAAGTACCAGGATCGGCGCCACCTCCAGCCCCGCCAGCACCACCACGGCGACCAGCGCGCCCACGGCAATGGGCGCGTTGCGGCGGCGGAAGGGCTTGGCGGTGGGGCGGGTGACGTCCACCAGTTCCATATCGGCGGCAAGGCGCTGGATGTCTTCGGCCGCGCCCTCCAGCAGCAGCGTGTCGCCCACCCGCACCTCGAGATCGTCGAGCTGGCGGCCGATATTCTGGTTGCGGCGATGCGCGGCCAGCACATAGACGCCGTAGCGGCGGCGCAGGCGCAATTCGCCAAGCGTGCGGCCGATCATCCGGCAGCCGGGCGAGATCAGCACCTCGACGGTTTCGGTTTGCACCGAGCTGAGCTTGTCGACCAGCCGCAGCGTCTTGCTTTGCTGCAAGTCCAGAAGGTCGGCCATCTCGGTGCGCAGGACCACCCGGTCGCCCGCGGCCAGCACGGCGCTGCCCATGTCGCGCCGCAAGCTGGCATCGCCGCGCAGCACGTCGATGACCCGGATCCCCTCGCGCTTGAACAGCGGGACTTCGAGAACGGGCGTACCGATGACGTCGCTATCCTCGGGCACTGCCACCTCGGTGAAGTATTTCATCGCCCGGCGCCCGGCGAGCAGGTCGCTCATCGACACCCGGTCGGGCAGCAGCTTGCCCGCGAACAGCGCCATGAAGACCGCGCCCGACAGCGCCACCGCGATGCCCAGCGGCGCAATCTCGAAGATCGAGAAATGCGCCAGCCCCCGGTCGCGCGCCACCCCGTCGACCAGCAGGTTGGTCGAGGTGCCGATCAGGGTGAGCATCCCGCCCATGATAGTGAAATAGCTCAACGGCATCAGCAGCTTGGACGGCGAGATCGACAGCTTGCGCGCGATCTGGATCACGACGGGGATCATCACCGCGACGACGGGCGTGTTGTTCATGAAGCCCGAGGCGATGACGACGAAGCCGAACAGCATCACGATGGTCAGCTTGGGCCGGCTGCCGGCATGTTTCTCGACCTCGCGGGTCAGCCCGTCCAGCGCGCCGGTGCGCACGAGCCCGCCCATGATCAGGAACATGAAGGCGATGGTCCAGGGGGCGGTGTTGGACAGCACCGCGACCGCGTCGGCATAGGGCAGCAGCCCGGTGACCAGCATCAGCGCCGCGCCGGCAATGGCCACCACCTCTGTCGGGAAGATCTCGGTCACGAACAGCACGAACATCCCGGACACGATGACCAGCGCAAGGATGGCCGGTATCGGAGGGGACAGGGCAAGGTCGAACATTCGGGGCACCTGAGGGGAAATTTCCCCCACCTTATGCGGCCTATGCTGCATCCGCACAAGCGCCCGCGGGGCTGACAGGCCGGCAAGGGCTGGCGCCGTTGCAGCGCCGCCCCGCAAAGCGGCAGGGGCGGGGAAACTGGCGCGGAAATGCGGCTTGCGCCGCGCCCAGGGCTGCGCTCAGGGCCGCGCGTCCTGCAGCCGGCCGCCGATGCGGACCGGCGTGACGCGCTTGGCCAGGCCGGTGCGGTCGTCTGTCACCACATAGACCCCCGACAGCGTCGCCTCGCCCGACGCCGGGGTGAAGCGCTCGCGCGGCATCTGGGTGATGAAGCGGCGCATCGGCTCGGCCTTGTCCATGCCGATGACAGAGTTGTAATCGCCGCACATCCCGGCATCGGTCATGTAGGCGCTGCCGGCGGGCAGGATCTGCGCGTCGCCGGTGGGCACATGGGTATGGGTGCCGACGATCAGGCTGGCGCGGCCATCGCACCAATGGCCCATCGCCATCTTCTCGCTGGTCGCCTCGGCATGGACATCGACGATGCTGGCCTGCGCCAGCCCGCCGAGCGGGTGGGAGCGCAGCGCGGCGTCGATGGCCGAGAACGGGTCGTCGAAGGGCCGCTTCATGAACACCTGCCCCAGCACCTGCGCGACAAAGACCTTGCGCCCCTGGGTGGCGTTGAACAGCCGCGCGCCCTTGCCCGGCGCCTCGCGGGCGTAGTTCAGCGGGCGCAGGACGCGCGGCTCCTGCTCGATGAACTGCATCATGTCCTTCTGGTCGAAGGAGTGGTCGCCAAGCGTCACGCAATCGGCGCCCGCGGCGAGGATCGCCTTGGCATGATCCCCGGTGAGGCCGACGCCACTGCTGGCATTCTCGCCATTGACCACGACGAAATCGAGCCCCCATTCGGCACGCAGGCCCGGGAGCCGTTCGGTAATGGCCGCACGCCCCGCGCGGCCCATGACATCGCCTAGGAAGAGGAGTTTCATGGGTCCGGATTAGGCCGGGGAAGGGGAAAGGGCAAGAGGGGTGGGAACCGCCTCCTCGCTCTCACTGTCCGAGGGCAGCGCCCGTCCGCCGGGTGGGCGAGCAACAGAAGTTCTAGGCACTTTATGGTGCGGCATCTCCCACCCGCGTTCTAGGCACAACGGTTGGGTAGCGCCCGCCCGAGGGGGCGGACGGGCGCTGCCCGGCGGCGCCAAGGCGCCTTGTTCCGGGCAAGGAAGAAGGGCTCTCTGCCCCCGCCCCCACCTCATCACCCCGCCACCGGCGTCCAGATCACATCGTCGATCCGCGGCGCCCCCGTCGCCAGCATCACCAGCCGGTCGAACCCCAAGGCAATCCCGCTCGCCGGCGGCATCAGCGCCAGCGCCTCCAGGAACTCCTCGTCCAACGGATAGCGTTCGCCATAGACCCGGTGCTTTTCGTCCATCTCCAGCCCGAACCGCCGACGCTGCTCCGCAGGATTGGTCAGCTCGCCAAAGCCGTTCGCCAGCTCCACCCCGCAGGCGTAAAGCTCGAACCGCTCCGCCAGCCGGGCGTCGCCGGGCAAGGGCTGCGCCAAAGCCGCCTCCGCCGCCGGATAGCGGTCCAGCACAGTCATCCGCCCCTGCCCCAGATTGGGCTCCACCTTCTCCACCAGCACCCGCGACAGCATGTCGGACCAGGTGTCATCCGCCGCAGACCGCAAGCCCGCCGCTGCCATCTGCGCCGCCAGCGCCGCCGCATCCGTTTCGCCATCCGGGCCAATCGTTGCCATCAGGTCGATGCCCGCATAGCGCGCAAACGCCTCCACCACCCCCAGCCGCACCGGCTCGGCAAAGGGATCGCAGACCCGGTCCCTAAACCGCAGCTCACGCGAGCCCGCCGCCTCCGCCGCCAGCCGCAGCATCGCCGCGCAATCGTCCATCAGCACCGCGTACCCCTCCCCAACGCGGTACCATTCCAGCATGGTAAATTCCGGGCTGTGCAGCACGCCGCGCTCGCGGTTGCGCCAGACATGGGCGAAGGCGGCGATCCGCTCCTCCCCCGCCGCCAGCAGCTTCTTCATCGCAAACTCGGGCGAGGTGTGCAGGTACATGTCCCGCGCCAGCCCGTCATTGCCGATCATCTGCGTGGCAAAGCCGTGCAGATGCGCCTCGTTCCCCGGGCTGACCTGCAGCGCGGCGGGATCGACCTCGAGGAACCCCTCCCCCGCCAGCCAGCCGCGCAAGGCCGCCTGGATCCGCCCCCGCGCCAGCAGCAAGGGACGGCGATCCGCATGGACATGGGGCGCCCACCAGGGAGATACAGGTCTGGTCATGACATTCGGCTTTCGGCTGGAGATTTGGCGCGAAATGCGCTAGCTGCGGCGACAAACGCGCGCCTTCTACGACGCGGCCGCATCAGGAACAAGGAAGTCCCGACGTGAAAGTCATCGCCTCGACCCTGCGCAAGGGCAATGTCGTCGAGCTGGAAGACCGGCTCTATGTCGTTCTGACCGCGCAGAATTTCCACCCCGGCAAGGGCACGCCCGTGACCCAGGTGGACATGCGCCGCATTTCCGACGGGGTGAAGGTGTCGGAGCGCTGGCGCACCACCGAACAGGTCGAACGCGCCCATGTCGACGAGCGGGAGTATGATTTCCTCTACGAGGATGGCGAGGGTTTCCACTTCATGGAGCCGGTGTCCTACGATCAGGTCGCGGTCAGCCCCGAGGTGGTCGGCGACCAGAAGGTGTTCCTGACCGAAGGGCTGCGGGTGTTCCTGAAAACCTATCAGGGCATCGCCATCGCGCTGGAAGTGCCGCAGAAGCTGACGGTCGAGATTGCCGAGACGGAACCGGTGATGAAGGGCCAGACCGCGCAATCGTCGTACAAGCCAGCGATGACGACCAGCGGCCTGCGGGTGATGGTGCCGCCGCATATCAGCGCCGGCACCCGGGTGGTCATCAACACCGAGGACAATTCCTACGTGGAACGCGCCAAGGACTGAGGTTCAGCGCGCGGGGGCGAGAACCTTCGTCAACCGCGCCGCCTCCTCCGCCAGCCCCCAGGGCGGGTTGACCACGAACATGCCACTGCCGACCATGCCATGCCCCGGCCGCGCAGGCTTGAACCCGATCTCGTGCCGTAGCCCCTCCGGAAACGCCTGCTCCAGCGCCGCCAGCATCGGGCGGTGCAGGGCAGAGGTCAGCACCGGATACCACAGCATCAGCACGCCCACGTTCCACTTGCGATTCACCTGCGCCAGGAACCGCGGCATCGCCTCGTAATCGGTCTTCACCTCGAAGCTCGGGTCCACCAGCAGCAGCCCCCGCCGCGGCTCCGGCGGGGTGCGGGCCAGAACCATCGCCATCCCGTCCTCGCGGTGGCAATTGCCGGTCCAGGGCTCCATCGCCTCGACCAGCGCCGCGTGCTCCTGCGGATGCAGTTCTGCCAGATGCATCGCATCGCCGGGCCGCAGCGCCAGCGCCGCCAGCAGCGGCGAGCCGGGATAGGCCTCGGGCCCGAACTGGTCCCGCACCTCCCCCAGCAGCCGCAGATAGGGATGGCCCTTCGGGAACCAGCCCTCGCGCAGCGCCCGCCCGATCCCCTGCGCCGCCTCGCCGGTCTTCGCCGCCTCGGCGCCGTCCAGCGCATAGACCCCGCGCCCGGCATGGGATTCCAGATAGCTCAGCGGCTTGTCCTTGGCGGTCATGTAGTCCAGCACCCAAGCCAGCAGCGCGTGCTTGTGCAGATCGGCCAGATTCCCGGCATGATAGATGTGCTGATAGGAAAGCATCGCCGCCTCGCTTGAAACCCTCCTCCCCCTATCCGGCTTTTCACCCCCCAAGGCAACCGCCGCCCCTGCCTTTGCCTTTTCCAAATATCCTCCGGGGGTCCGGGGGTGGAAAACCCCCGGCGCCGGCCCGACGCACCCCCGCAAAAATCTCTTCCCCCAAACCCCAGCTTGCGCTATCCAACCGCCATGATCGCCCAGACCGCAGCCCGTATCGCTCAGTCCCGACGTCGCGCCCTCCGCGCCTGACGTTCCGATCTGCCGTGGCCCTGCGCCACACCCCACCCCTTCCCTCGTTGACTTGGCCCGGTGCCTGAGGCACCCATTGGCCTTCCCATCTGGAGCTGACCCATGATCGCGTCCGTCCTGCCGACCTACAACCGCGCCCCGCTGTCCTTCATCAGCGGCGAGGGTGCCTGGCTGACCGAGGCGGATGGCAGCCGATATCTCGACCTTGGCGCCGGGATCGCAGTCAATGTGCTCGGCCATGCCAATCCCGATCTGGTCGCGGCGCTGACCCAGCAGGCGGGCAAGCTCTGGCATGTCTCGAACCTCTACCAGATCGCCGAACAGCAGCGGCTGGCCGACATGCTGGTCGAGGCGACCTTCGCCGACACGGTGTTCTTCACCAATTCCGGCACCGAGGCGGCGGAACTGGCGATCAAGATGGCCCGCAAATACTGGTACGAGAAGGGCGAGGCGAACCGCATCGAAATCCTCACCTTCGAGGGCAGCTTCCACGGCCGCTCCACCGGCGCCATCGCCGCCTCGGGCGCGGAAAAGATGGTCAAGGGCTTCGGCCCGCTGATGCCGGGCTTCGTGCATCTGCCCTGGGGCGATATCGAGGCGGTGAAGGCCGCCATCGGCCCCGACACTGCCGCGATCCTGATCGAGCCGGTGCAGGGCGAAGGCGGCATCCGCCCGATGCCCGACGCCGACCTCAAGGCCCTGCGCGCGCTCTGCGATGAGACCGGCACCCTCCTCATCCTCGATGAGGTGCAATGCGGCATGGGCCGCACCGGGCGGCTGTTTGCGCATGAATGGGCCGGGATCACGCCCGACATCATGATGGTCGCCAAGGGCATCGGCGGCGGCTTCCCGCTTGGCGCCGTGCTGGCGACCGAGAATGCCGCCTCGGGCATGGTCGCGGGCACGCATGGCTCCACCTATGGCGGCAACCCGCTGGCCTGCGCCGTGGGTGCCCGCGTGATGGAGATCGTGGCGGAGCCAGCGTTCCTGGCGGAAGTGAACCGCAAGGCGGCGCTGCTGCGCCAGCGGCTCGAAGGGCTGGTCGCGGCGCATCCGGAGGTGCTGGAGGGCGTGCGCGGCCAGGGGCTGATGCTGGGCCTCAAATGCAAGGTCGCCCCGGCCGAGATGGTCAAGGCCGGCTATGCCGAGCATGTGCTGACCGTGCCCGCGGCGGACAATGTGCTGCGCCTGCTGCCGCCCTTGAACATCACCGAGGACGAGATCACCGAGGCGGTAGCGCGACTGGACCGTGCCGCCACCCGGCTTGCCTGACATCCACATTCGGGGGCGGCGCCGGCCGTGGCCGGCAGGGGGCGAAGGGCCCCCGCACCCCCGCAAGAAAGACTGATCCATGAAACATTTCCTCGATATCCACACCACCGCCGCCCCCGACCTGCGGCAGATGATCGATAGCGCCCATGCCATGAAGGCCGCCCGCAACGGCCGCCCGCGCGGCACCCCCGATGATGACCAGCCGCTGGCCGGGCGGATGGTGGCGCTGATCTTCGAGAAGCCCTCGACCCGCACCCGGGTGTCCTTCGACGTCGGCGTGCGCCAGCTGGGCGGGCAGACGATGGTGCTGTCGGGCAAGGAAATGCAGCTGGGGCATGGCGAGACCATTGCCGACACCGCCCGCGTGCTCAGCCGCTATGTGGATCTCATCATGATCCGCACTTTTGAGGAGGCGACGCTGCAGGAGATGGCCGAACACGCCACGGTGCCGGTGATCAACGGGCTGACCAACCGCACCCATCCCTGCCAGATCATGGCCGATGTGATGACCTATGAGGAGCATCGCGGCCCGATCGCCGGCAAGAAGGTGGTCTGGTCCGGCGATGGCAACAATGTCTGCGCCAGCTTCCTGCACGCCGCCGGGCAGTTCGGCTTCGACTTCACCTTCACCGGGCCCGAACCGCTGGACCCGGAGCGGGAATGGCTCGACTTCGCCCGCTCCAGGGGCTCGGACGTGCAGGTCATCCGCGATCCGGCGCAGGCCGTCGCCGGCGCCGATCTGGTGGTCGCCGATACCTGGGTCTCCATGCACGATCCGCAATCGGCGCGCGAGCGGCGGCACAACCAGCTGCGTGGCTATCAGGTGAACGAGGCGCTGATGGCGCTGGCCAAGCCCGATGCCCTCTTCATGCATTGCCTGCCCGCCCACCGCGATGACGAGGTGACAAGCGCGGTGATGGACGGTCCGCACTCTGTCGTGTTCGACGAGGCCGAAAACCGCCTGCACGCGCAAAAGGCGGTGCTGCGCTGGTGCCTCGGGGTCTGAGGCTGTTCCGGCAAGGACGTGCTTCCTTTTTGCCCGGAACAAGGCGCTTTAGCGCCGCCGGGCAGCGCCCGTCCGCCCCCTCGGGCGGGCGCTTCTCCACGGTTGCGCCTAGAACGCCGGTGGAGGTGGGCCGCACCATAAAGTGCCTAGAACTGATGTTGCTCGCCCACCCGGCGGACGGGCGCTGCCCTCTGACGGTGCAAAACCCCCTTTTCCTTTCCCGAAATCCCCCTATAGTCCCCCGCATGGCACGGGACATGCACATACCCTCGACCCCCAGCGCGATCCGCGCCCTGCTCCCCCGTGCCCTGCTTCTTCTTAGCCGCCTCTGAGCGTGCCTTTCGGCGCGACCGCTCGGAGGTGACAAGCGCCGGACCCAGAGACAGAAGCAGACTGATCCGAGAGAGATTTCCCATGACCGACAAGAGCAATTCCCCTGCGCCGGGCGCCGTAGCTGCCGCCGACCGCGTTCTGATCTTCGACACCACCCTGCGCGATGGCGAGCAATCCCCCGGCGCCACCATGAGCCATGCCGAGAAGCTGGAGATCGCCACCCTGCTGGACGAGATGGGCGTCGACATCATCGAGGCCGGCTTCCCCATCGCGTCCGAAGGCGATTTCGCCGCCGTCAGCGAGATTGCCAAGGCCGCGAAAAACTCGGTGATCTGCGGGCTGGCCCGCGCCAATGACAAGGATATCGACCGCTGCTGGGAGGCGATCCGCCATGCCCGCCAGCCGCGCATCCATACCTTCATCGGCACCTCGCCGCTGCACCGCGACATCACCAAGCTGAGCCAGGACGACATGGTGACGCGCATCCATGACACCGTGACCCATGCCCGGAACCTCTGCGACAACGTGCAATGGTCGCCGATGGACGCGACGCGGACCGAGCATGACTATCTGTGCCGGGTGGTGGAGGCCGCGATCAAGGCCGGGGCCAGCACCATCAACATCCCCGACACGGTGGGCTACACCGCACCCCGCGAAAGCGCCGCGCTGATCCGCATGTTGCTGGAACGGGTGCCGGGCGCGGATGCCGTGATCTTCGCCACCCATTGCCACAACGACCTGGGCATGGCGACGGCCAACAGCCTGGCGGCGGTGGAGGCGGGCGCGCGGCAGATCGAATGCACGATCAACGGGCTGGGCGAGCGCGCCGGCAATACCGCGCTGGAAGAGGTGGTGATGGCGCTGAAGGTGCGGCAGGACATCATGCCCTACCGCACCCGCATCGACACCACCAAGATCATGAATCTGTCGCGGCGCGTCAGCCAGGTGTCGGGCTTTGCGGTGCAGTTCAACAAGGCGGTGGTCGGCAAGAACGCCTTCCTGCACGAAAGCGGCATCCATCAGGATGGCGTTCTGAAGAATGTCGAGACCTTCGAGATCATGCGCCCGGCGGATATCGGCATCACCGAGACCAATATTGCCATGGGCAAGCATTCGGGCCGCGCGGCGCTGCGGGCCAAGCTGTCGGATCTGGGGCATGAGCTGGGGGAGAACCAGCTGAACGACGTCTTCGTGCGGTTCAAGGCGCTGGCCGACCGCAAGAAGGAAATCTACGACGAGGATCTGATCGCGCTGATGGCCGACTCTGCGGCCAATACGGGCAGCGATTACCTGCAGGTGAAATTCCTGCGCGTTGTCTGCGGCACCGAAGGCCCGCAGACGGCAGAGCTGCGGATGCTGGTGGGGGATGAGGAGCTGTCGGCCTCGACCACCGGCGACGGGCCGGTCGATGCGGCCTTCAACGCGGTGCGGACCCTGTTCCCGCATGAGGCGCGGTTGCAGCTGTACCAGGTCCATGCCGTGACCGAGGGCACCGACGCCCAGGCCACCGTCAGCGTGCGGATGGAGGAGAACGGCCGCATCGTGACCGGGTCCGCCGCCGATACCGACACGATCCTCGCCAGCGTGAAGGCCTATGTCGGCGCGCTGAACCGGCTGCGGGTCCGGCGCGAGAAGTCGGCGCCCGATGCCGATGTGAAGGCGGTCAGCTACCATTCGGCGGGCTAAACCCTCATCACAAGCGCGAATTGCCGCCGATGGGCGCGGCGGGGGGCCTTTCGCCCTGCGCCGTGCCTGCCTATAAGGGGCCTCGGTCTGCGCGCGGAACGCGAGTCGCGGGCCGGCGGGGCTGGCAGCAGGAAATACACATGGGATGGTTTGGGGGCTTGTTCTCGTCGGACATGGCAATTGACCTTGGGACCGCGAATACGCTGGTCTATGTCAAGGGACGGGGGATCATCCTGAATGAACCCTCGGTCGTGGCCTATCACGTCAAGGACGGCAAGAAGCAGGTGCTGGCGGTCGGCGAGGATGCCAAGCTGATGCTGGGCCGCACGCCGGGCAGCATCGAGGCGATCCGCCCGATGCGCGACGGGGTCATCGCCGACTTCGACGTGGCCGAGGAGATGATCAAGCATTTCATCCGCAAGGTCCACAAACGCACCACCTTTACCAAGCCCAAGGTCATCGTCTGCGTGCCGCATGGCGCGACGCCGGTGGAAAAGCGGGCGATCCGCCAGTCGGTGCTGTCGGCAGGCGCACGCCGCGCCGGGCTGATTGCCGAACCGATTGCGGCGGCCATCGGCGCCGGGATGCCGATCACCGACCCGACGGGCAGCATGGTCGTGGATATCGGCGGCGGCACCACCGAGGTTGCGGTGCTTTCGCTGGGCGACATCGTCTATGCACGCTCTGTCCGCGTCGGCGGCGACCGCATGGACGAGGCGATCATCAGCTATCTGCGGCGCAACCAGAACCTTCTGGTCGGCGAGGCGACGGCCGAGCGCATCAAGACCTCGATCGGCACGGCGCGGATGCCCGATGACGGGCGCGGCGCCAGCATGCTCATCCGCGGACGCGACCTGCTGAACGGCGTGCCGAAAGAGATCGAGATCAACCAGGCGCAGATCGCCGAGGCGCTGGCGGAACCCGTGCAGCAGATCTGCGAAGCGGTGATGATCGCGCTGGAGGCGACTCCGCCCGATCTGGCTGCCGATATCGTCGACCGCGGCGTGATGCTGACGGGCGGCGGCGCGCTGCTGGGGGATCTGGATCTTGCGCTGCGCGAGCAGACGGGGCTGTCGATCTCTATCGCCGAACAGTCACTCAATTGTGTGGCTCTTGGCACCGGCAAGGCGCTGGAATACGAGAAGCAGCTTCGGCATGTGATAGACTACGACAGCTGAGGCAGGCCCCCACCAGGGCCGCGCTGGCACCTGACACGACGACTCTGGGGACTTTTCGTGGCAAGAGACCGCAACGCCGACATCGATTTTGCCGGGCCGGTGCGCCGCATCCTGATCGTGGTGCTGGCACTGGCCCTGTCGGCGACCTTCCTGCTGTGGCGGATCGACAGCCCGCGGGTGGAGCGGTTCCGCGCCGCGCTGGTCGACAAGGTGGTGCCCAACATGGATTGGGCGCTGCTGCCGGTCACCAAGGCGGTGGGCATGGTCGAGGGCTTCCGCTCCTACGCCCGCATCTATGAGCAGAACACCGAGCTGAAGCGCGAGCTGCAGCAGATGAAGGCCTGGAAAGAGGCCGCGGTGCAGCTGGAACAGCAAAATGCCAAGCTGCTGGCGCAGAATCAGGTGCGGCTGGATCCGCAGCTGACCTCCGTCTCGGGCGTGGTGCTGGCGGATTCGGGCTCGCCCTTCCGCCAGTCGGTGCTGCTGAATGTCGGCAGCCGCGATGGCATCGTCGATGGCTGGGCCACGATGGACGGGCTGGGGCTGGTCGGGCGGATTTCCGGGGTCGGCGCCTCTACCAGCCGGGTGATCCTGCTGACCGACAGCACCAGCCGGATTCCGGTGACGGTGCAGCCCTCGGGGCAAAAGGCGCTGCTGGCAGGCGACAATTCCGCCGCGCCGCCGCTGGAATTTCTGGAGAACCCCGAACAGGTGCGCCCCGGCGACCGCGTCGTCAGTTCCGGCGATGGCGGGGTGTTCCCGGCCGGGCTGCTGGTGGGACAGGTGGCGCAGGGCGTAGACCGGCGGATGCGGGTGCGGATGGCGGCGGATTATGAGCGGCTGGATTTCCTGCGCGTGCTGCGCAGCCACCCGGCCGAGCGGATCACCGATGCCGGCGTGCTGATCCCGCCCGAGGTGCCCCCCGCCCTGCCGGTAGAGCCCGAGGTCGCGCCTGAGACGGAAACGGAGGCGGGCGGATGATCGACCCCGTCACCACCCGCCGCTGGAGCTATCGCGCGCTGTTCGTGGCGCTGGCGGCCGCGCTGCTGTTCGTGCGGCTGCTGCCGCTGTCCACCTTGCCCGCACAGATTCCTGGGCCCGACCTGATGCTGTGCATCACCTTTGCCTGGGTGCTGCGCCGGCCCGATTTCGTGCCCGCCCTTGCGATTGTCGCAGTGTTCCTGATCGAGGATATGCTGGCGATGCGCCCCCCGGGGCTGTGGGCGATGGTCGTGCTGCTGGGGTCGGAATTCCTGCGCGACCGGGCCAGCGCCATGCGCGGGCTGCCGTTTCTGGCGGAATGGGCGACCGTGACCGCAGTGATGGCGCTGATGCTGCTGGCCAACCGCACGATCCTGGCGCTGGTGGTGGTACCGCAGACCGGGCTGGGGCTGACGCTGCTGCAGTTTGTCACCACGGTGCTGGCCTATCCGCTGGTGGTGGCCGCCTCGCATCTGGCGCTGGGGCTGCGCGCGCCCAGCGAGATTGACGGAATGGGGAGCCGGGCATGAGACGCTCGCCGAAGGACACCGCGGAAAGCGCCCGCAAGATCACCCGCCGGGCGCTGTTCCTTGGCGCCTCGCAGACGGCGCTGGTGGCGGTGCTTGGCCTGCGGATGCATGAGATGCAGGTCGATCAGGCCGACAACTTCCGGCTGCTGGCCGAGGAAAACCGCATCAACATCCGGCTGATCCCGCCGGCGCGCGGGCTGATCCACGACCGCAACGGCGCGCTGATCGCCGGGAACGAGCAGAACTACCGCGTCGTCATCACCCGCGAGGATGCCGGCGATGTCGAGGAGGTGCTGCACCGGCTGGCGCGGCTGATCCCGCTGACGCCCGAGGATATCGACCGCACGCTGGCCGAGGCCAAAAAGCACTCGGCCTTCGTGCCGATCACCGTCGCCGACCGGCTCGGCTGGGAGGATTTCAGCCGCGTCGCCGTGAACGCCCCCGCCCTGCCCGGCGTGACGCCCGAGGTGGGCCTGTCGCGCTTCTACCCCCGACAGGGCGATTTCACCCATGTGGTCGGCTATGTCGGCCCGGCCAGCGATTATGACCTGTCGCGGATGGAAAACCCCGATCCGCTGCTGCTGATCCCGCGGTTCCAGATCGGCAAGCTGGGGCTGGAGGCGAAGATGGAGGACCAGCTGCGCGGCAGCGCCGGCACCAAGCGCATCGAGGTGAATGCCGTGGGCCGGGTCATGCGCGAGCTGGACCGGCAAGAGGGCCAGCAGGGCGCCCGCGTGCAGCTGACCTGCGACATGGGCCTGCAGAACTACATGCAGGCGCGCCTGGGAGAGGAAAGCGCGGCGGCGGTGGCGATGGATGTGGAGACGGGGGACATCCTCGGCATCGTCTCCTCGCCCAGCTATGACCCGAACATGTTCGTGCGCGGGATCAGCGGGCCGGAATATCGCGCGCTTATGGAACATGACCACCGCCCCATGGCGAACAAGGCGGTGCAGGGCACCTATCCGCCGGGATCGACCTTCAAGATGGTGGTGGCGCTGGCGGCGCTGGAGGCGGGCGTCATCGGCGCCGACGAGACCGTCTATTGCGGCGGCTATACCGAACTTGGCAACCGCCGCTTCCACTGCTGGAAGCGCGGCGGGCATGGCCGCATGGGGTTGGTCGAAAGCCTGCAGCATTCCTGCGACGTCTATTATTACGAGATCGCGCAGCGTGTCGGCATCGAGAAGATCAGCGAGATGGGCCGGCGGCTGGGGATGGGCATCGCCCATGACCTGCCGATGTCGGCGGTGGCTGAAGGGCTGATGCCGACCAAGGACTGGAAAGTCACGAACCGCGGCGTCGACTGGCAGGTGGGCGACACCTTCAACTCCGGCATCGGGCAGGGCTTCGTGCTGGCCTCGCCGCTGCAACTGGCGGTGATGACGGCGCGGGTGGCGACCGGGCGGGCGGTGACGCCGCGGCTGGTGCGGTCCATCGACGGAGTCGAGCAGCCTATCCTGGGCGGCGAGCCGCTGGGGCTGGACGAGAACCAGCTGCGGCTGGTGCGGCGCGGGATGCATGCGGTGGTCAATGCCCGCGGCGGCACCGCTTACGGTGTGCGGGTGGTGGATGACGCGATGGTCATGGCCGGCAAGTCGGGCACCAGTCAGGTGCGCAACATCACGGCTGCCGAGCGTGCGGCGGGGGTGGTGTCGAACGACCAGCTGCCCTGGAACCGGCGCGACCATGCGCTGTTCGTCAGCTTCGGCCCCTATGAGGCGCCGCGCGTTGCGGTGTCCGTGGTGGTGGAACATGGCTCGGGCGGCTCTGGCGTCGCCGGGCCGATTGCGCGCGACATGCTGCTGCAGGCGCTGGCGGGCGGTCTGCCGCCGCTGACCGCCTACCCGGAAAGCCAGCGCGACAAGATCGAGGAGCAGCGCAGCCTGATGCCGCTGATCGCGCCGGAGACCGGCCCCGTCACCCCGACGCGGGCCTGAGGAGACGGCGCGGCGATGAGCTACCTCGAATACAACGTCAAGACCGTGCCCACCGGCATCCGCAAGGTGCTGTATGTGAACTGGCCGCTGGTGCTGCTGCTGACCGCCGTCGCCTCGGCGGGATTCGTGATGCTGTATTCGGTGGCGGGCGGCAATCTCGACCGGTGGGCCGAACCGCAGATGAAGCGCTTTGGGGTCGGCCTTGCGCTGATGTTCATCGTCGGCTTCGTGCCGATCTGGTTCTGGCGCAACATGGCGGCGCTGGCCTATCTGGTCTCGCTGGTGCTGCTGCTGATCGTGGAGTTCTTCGGCCATGTGGGGATGGGCGCGCAGCGCTGGATCAACCTCGGCTTCATGATGCTGCAACCGTCGGAGCTGATGAAGATCGCCATCGTGATGCTGCTGGCCGCCTATTACGACTGGCTCGACGTCAAGAAGGTCTCGCGCCCCTTGTGGGTGCTGGTGCCGGCGGCGCTGATCTTGCTGCCGGTGGGTCTGGTGCTGACCCAGCCCGACCTTGGCACCGCGATCCAGGTCAGCTTTGGCGGCGCCATCGTGATGTTCGCGGCCGGGGTCAGCTGGATCTATTTCGCGGTGGTGATCGGCGCGGGGATCGGGCTGGTGACGGTGGTGCTGTCGTCGCGCGGGACGGCGTGGCAGCTGCTGCACGACTATCAGTTCCGGCGGATCGACACCTTCCTCGACCCGGCGGCCGATCCGCTGGGGGCGGGTTATCACATCAGCCAGGCCAAGATCGCACTTGGATCGGGCGGGTGGGCCGGCAAGGGCTTCATGCAGGGCACCCAGTCGCGGCTGAACTTCCTGCCCGAGAAGCATACCGACTTCATCTTCACGACGCTGGCCGAGGAATTCGGCTTTGTCGGGGCCTTCTCGTTGTTGCTGCTCTATGTGCTGATCATCGGCTTCTGCCTGGTCTCGGCGATCAACAACAAGGACCGTTTCTCCGCGCTGCTGACCATCGGCATTGCCGGCACCTTCTTCTTGTTCTTCGCGGTGAACATGTCGATGGTGATGGGGCTGGTGCCGGTGGTGGGGGTGCCGCTGCCGCTTGTCTCTTACGGCGGGTCGGCGATGATGGTGCTGATGGTGGCCTTCGGGCTGGTGCAGAGCGCCCATATCCACAAACCGAGGTAGCTGATGCTCAACGTCTATTTCGCCGCGGGGGCCAGGATGTGGCCCCGCTATCAGGCGCCCTTGACCCAGGCGCTGGCCGCTGCGGGGGTGGAGGCTGCGGTCAGCGAGGCAGCGCCTGCCGACCCTGCGGCGGTGGATTACCTGATCGTGGCGAATGGCGGCGATGTCAGCGATTTCGCGCCCTTCACGGGGGCGCGCGCGGTGCTGAACCTCTGGGCCGGGGTCGAGAAGCTGGTGGGCAATGACACCCTGACCCAGCCGCTGTGCCGGATGGTCGACCCGGCGATGACCGAGAGCATGGTGGAATACGTCACCGGCCATGTGCTGCGGCACCATCTGGGGATGGACCGGCATATCCTGAATGATGCGGCGGTGTGGATGCCGGAGACGGCTCCGGGCCCGGCCCGCGCGCGTTCTGTCACCGTGCTGGGGCTGGGGGAACTTGGCAGCGCCTGCGCGAGGATGCTGGCGGCGCTGAACTTCCGCGTGACGGGGTGGAGCCGCACGCCCAAATCGCTGCCCGGCATCCGCTGCCTGTCGGGCGAGGCGGGCCTGGCGCAGGCTTTGGCCGAGGCGCAGATCCTGGTGCTGCTGATGCCCTATACTGCCGAGACCGAGAACCTGCTGAACGCGCAACGGATCGCCTCGATGCCCGCGGGCGCGGTGGTCATCAACCCCGGCCGCGGCCCGCTGATCGACGACGGCACGCTGCTGGCGGCGCTGGACAGCGGCCATCTGTCCAACGCCACGCTGGACGTGTTCCGGGTGGAACCGCTGCCCGCGGATCATGCCTTCTGGGCGCATCCCAGGGTGACGGTCACCCCCCATATCGCCGCCGAGACCTTTCCCGAGACCGCCGCCGTGGTGGTGGCCGAAAACATCCGCCGCGCCGAGGCCGGGGAGCCGCTGATGTATCTGGTGGATCGCGGGCGGGGGTATTGAGAAGAAGCGGGGGGCCT
>Ga0209347_1003585_pt1 | contig 17706 bp, 16 predicted proteins | sample AutmiccommuBRH23_FD_187382 | JGI IMG/M metagenome (GOLD analysis project Ga0209347, IMG submission 187382) | Deep subsurface microbial communities from Mt. Terri, Switzerland - Autotrophic microbial communities BRH/23 (SPAdes) (version 2) | ecosystem: Environmental > Aquatic > Deep subsurface >...
CGCGTTGCATCGCTTCTAAGCGGGTGAGTTCTCGTTTGCTCATCGTCAGTAGTTTGTCCATTTCTTGTCCCTTCAAAGGGGACATTTTAACTTTGCAAAAAGGGGACTCTACTACTTTGCGCTAACAATTTCGGGGCATACTCTCGTCAGGTGGGCAACTATCGGTTAAAATCGAGGTGTAACCCGCCCACATTTTTTTCTCGAGGAGACAGATGACTTACCAGCCCGCCCCGGTTTCAAAGCCAGAGTTACTGGCCCACATGCTCAGGTCGATCGACACCTATGAGCAGGTGATCGCGCGTCTATCCGTGGAACAGATGCTGGATACCGGCATGGATAATGGCGTATCTTTTAAAGATCTGCTGGCGCATCTGAGCGCCTGGGTGCACCTGGAATTAAACTGGCTGGAGGCTTCCTTCCGCGGCGAGCATGCGGAGCGTTATGCCCCGGGCTTCGAAATCACCGATCGCGATCCTGAGGATGTCATCAATCATCTGAACAGCGCCATATACCAGGCTCATAAAGATGATCCCCTGATCGAAGTGCTGCGAGATTTCCGTTTATCGCACCAACGCCTGTACACCCTGGTGCAGGCTTTGCCGGAGAGCACGCTCAATAATCCGCAGGCATTCGACTGGTGGCGCGGCGAGCCGGTGTGGACTTCCATCGCCCACAATTCTTACCTGCATTTTCAAGATCACCTGGATGGCATCCGGGGCTGGCTGGAACAAACGCAGTCTGCGCCAGCGCGGGCCTGATCACCCCTGTTTATTCTTCCCCTGAAAGCAGCTTGAACTTCTCCCAGGGCTTGACCTTGGGATCATCCGCCAGGATATTGCGCAGCTCGTAGATCTGGTCGCGCAGCACAGCCGCTTTTTCAAATTCCAGGTTGCGGGCGGCTTCCTTCATTTGTTTTTCCATCTCGGCAATAATCTTATTGATCTCAGCCTTGGGGGTATCTTGTTTGACATGATACGCACCCTGGGGCTCTGCCACAGCGTGCATAGAGACCTGATCGGTGAGATCGCGCACCGCTTTAATAATGCTGACCGGCTGGATGCCATGCTCGCGGTTGTAGGCTTCCTGCTTGGCGCGCCGGCGATTGGTCTCATCGATCGCCCGTCGCATCGAATCGGTCATCTTATCGGCGTACATGATCACTCTGCCGTCCAGGTGGCGGGCAGCGCGCCCGATGGTCTGGATCAGGGCTGTCCCTGAGCGCAGGAAACCCTCTTTATCCGCGTCCAGGATGGCGATCAGCGAGACTTCGGGCAAGTCCAGGCCTTCGCGCAGCAGGTTAATCCCCACCACCACATCGAAGACGCCCAGGCGCAGGTCGCGCAGGATGCCAATCCGCTCCAGTGTGTCTATTTCGGAGTGCAGATAGTGAACCTTGATGCCCAGCTCCAGCAGGTAATCGGCCAGTTTTTCAGCCATGCGCTTGGTCAGGGTGGTCACCAGGGTGCGCTGGCCGACCTCCACCCGCCGGCGGATCTCGCCTACCAGGTCGTCGATCTGACCTTCGGTGGGGCGCACTTCTACCTGTGGGTCCACCAGGCCGGTGGGACGAATAATCTGTTCAACCACTTGCTCGGCGCGGCCCATTTCATAAGGCCCGGGCGTGGCGCTGGTGTAGATGGTATAACCCATGCGCTGCTCGAATTCGGGGAATTTGAGCGGGCGGTTATCCAGTGCAGAAGGCAGACGGAAACCATAATCCACCAGGGTGGTCTTGCGCGAGCGATCGCCGTTGTACATCCCCCGGATTTGCGGCACTGTCATGTGCGATTCGTCGATCACCAGCAGGTATTCGCTGGGCAGGTAATCCATCAGCGTCCAGGGCGCTGAGCCTACCGGGCGCTGGTCCAGGTGGCGTGAATAATTCTCGATGCCGGTGCAGTAACCCACTTCGCGCAGCATTTCCAGGTCGTACATTGTGCGCTGTTCCAGGCGCTGGGCTTCCAGGAAACGATCCTCTACTTTTAGCTGGCGCAAACGCCCTTCGAGCTCGGCCTCGATATCCTGGATGGCCTGTTTGAGTTTTTCCTCGTCGGTGATAAAGTGTTTGGCGGGATAGATTGCCGCCGTGGTCAGCTCGTGCTGCAGCTCGCCGGTGACCGCATCGAACTCCATCATTCTCTCGACTTCATCGCCAAAGAATGTAATCCGGTAGCCGAAGCGATCCTGGTAGGCAGGCAGGATATCCAGCGTATCCCCGCGCACGCGAAAGGTACCTGGGCGCAGCTCGATATCATTGCGCTGGTACTGGCTCTCGATAAGCTGGCGTAGCAAGGCATTGCGGCGGTAAATTTTCCCCGCTTCGAGGTTGATCACCACCCGCCCGTAGGCTTCCGGGTTGCCGATGCCATAAATACATGACACCGAGGCCACGATCACCACATCTTTGCGCGACATCAGCGCTGTGGTGGCTGCCAGGCGCAGGCGCTCGATTTCCTCGTTGATCTCCGATTCTTTCTCGATATACAGGTCGTGGCGCGGCACATAGGCTTCGGGCTGGTAGTAATCGTAGTACGAGACGAAATATGCCACCGCGTTATCAGGAAAAAACTCATTAAACTCGGCATATAGCTGGGCTGCCAGAGTTTTATTGTGCGCCATGACCAGAGCTGGCATCTGCAGCTCCTGGATGATAGAAGCAATGGTGAAGGTCTTGCCCGTGCCGGTAGCGCCCAGGAGTACCTGGTTGTGCTGGCCCTGGCGGATGCCCTGCACCAGCTGGCGGATGGCTTCAGGCTGATCGCCGGTGGGAATAAAGGGAGCTTTGAGTTGGAATTCCATAAGTTTATTTCACCACATAGATTGGATTGCTGATGATCCACGTCCGCCGCCGCCCGGCAAACTGAATGAACGCTTCAACCCGGTACACACCCGGCTCGGTCGAAATGTGCGTGCACACCTCGTGGTGCGGCCAGGTCTTAAGCGGCTTGCCATCTTTTAGCAGGCGGCACTCGGTGCGGCGCGGCAGGCGTATCTGAAACGTAACCCCATTTTTGGCTGAGAGTTGTTCGCCCATCTGCGCCGACTGCTCTTTGCCATGCGCTGCGAAGCGGAAACCACGCGTGCTGGCAGGCAGGTCGTAGCCAATGAAAGCACGCCCCTTGTGCAGGGTTTCATAAATCAGGGTCGCGTCTTCATTGGCTTCACCGCACAGGGCTTCATGGGCGATGAGATGGGTATTGATCCCCCGGAAATGAAATTCATAGGGGAAAAGCACTTTACGTAACGGTCCCAGCCGCACACGGAAGGCATGCGCATCCGAACCGCCCAGCGCCACCACTTTGCGACCCTCTGCCAGCAGGCTGTCCCAGCGCTGGATGGCTTCGGGATACGGCCCACGCGCAATATGCCTGGGGAAGAAGGCGTAATATAGCGCATGCAGGCGGGTCTTCAGCAGCCCCTTGAACTCGGACATGGAATTCCACAGTTCCAGGCCAGTATAGCCCTGCACATCCCAATCTATCCAGGAGATATCGTTTTCTTTGACGGCTGGAGCTGCCGGATCAACCGGATGGGCAAGGAAGGACAGGCCTCCTGCACGATTCGCAGCGTCAATCAGGCGCTGAGGCTGGTCGGCGTAGGCAGCCATCTCGCGGTACGTCCCGAAGACCAGCATATGATTCTTCTGCGGCTGGCGCGTGCGGTCGTGCAGCTCCTCGCCCACCAACAGCAAGGTGCGCCGGGCGCCATCCTGATAATACATCTGCGGACCTTCTACCCATACATTATGATCCGTGACGATCACCGCATCCAACCCGGCATTGAGCGCCGCTTTGGCAATCTCGGCATGGCTGCCGGACCCATCTGAGTAGGGCGTGTGCATATGCAGGTTGATGACCAGCTCGAATTTGGAAGACTCCATTTGACGTTTCGCCCGTGGAAAGGTATAATCCGCCTGCCTAAGCGCATGAATCGTACGTTTTGGAGGCTTGAGTTGGAGATTTATCTAAATATCGCACTGATTATAACGTCAATTGCCCTGATCGCCAGCGTCATCTTGCAGAGCAAGGGCGCCGGCCTGGGTGGCTTTACCGGTGGCGACACCGGCGCTATCTTTACCGCTCGACGGGGAATTGAAAAAGTTCTCTTCCGGGTCACGATTATTTTAAGTATCATCTTCTTTATTCTGGCAATCGCTACCGTCCTGGTAAAAGGCTGACCAGGCAGGTAAAACCTGTTTGGAAGGGAAAGGATAGACACCTAGCGAAGAGGCCAGGGGCAGCTCACGGCTGGTCGGCTTGCGGACAAGCTGGGGAGCGCCCTTTTTTGTTGTCTGGCATCCTTTGCTCTTGCACATGAAAAGATTGCGTTGGCAACTTGTGGTTGTCGTCATCACTTTGGCTGTGATCGTCTTGCTTCTGCTCAGCCAGCAGCAAGGGGTGCTGCCAGGGATTGTAGATCCGGTCGTGCAGCCCACCTCGGGCGGTGCGTACAGCGAAGCGCTGATCGGCTCGCTGCAGCGTCTCAATCCTGTGCTGGATTGGTATAACACGCCTGATCAGGATGTGAACCGCCTGCTGTACTGCAGCCTGATGAGCTTTGACGAACGCGCCTTGCCGGCCGGGGATGTGATCGAAACCTGGGGCATATCCGCGGACGGCACCGTCTATAATTTTTCCATTCGCGACAATGCCATCTGGCATGACGGTGAGCCCGTCACCAGCGAGGATGTCGTTTACACCACCGGCTTGCTCGCTGATCCCGAATTGCCTGCCCCGGATGATCTGAAAGGGCTGTGGGCTGCGATCGATATCGTTCCCCTGGACGATAAAACCTTCCAGATGATCCTGCCGGAGCCGTTTGCGCCTTTCCTGGATTATCTGACCTTTGGGCTGCTGCCTGCGCACTTGCTGGATGGCGTCACGGCTGCCGAACTGGTGGATGATGAATTTAACCTGGATCCAGTTGGCTGCGGCCCTTACCGCTATGAGCAGCTGCTGGTCACGGATGGCGCCATCAGTGGGGTGGTGCTCAGCACGTTCCCCGAATATTACGCCCAACCAGCATATATCGAAGAAGTTACTTTCAAAACTTACCCCGACGCGGCTGATGCCCTGCTGGCATACCAGACGGGTGAGGTGCTGGGGGTAGCAGAATTGACCCCGGAGACCCTGGTCGAGGGGCTGCAGAGTACCGAACTAAATCTGTACACCGGGCGCTTGCCGCGCCTGGAGCTGATCCTGTTTAATCTGAATGACCCCGGGCTGCCTTTCCTGCAAGATTCCGCCTTGCGCCAGGCGTTGCTGCTGGGTATGAACCGCCAGCGCATCATCGATCGTCTTCTGGGCGGGCAGGCCATCCCGGCGGTAGGTCCAATTTTCCCGGGAACCTGGGCCTATTATGAAAATATGCCGCAGTATGCCTACGACCCCGAACGCGCCCTCAACCTGTTGAAGCTCGAAGGTTATAACCTTGCTGCCGGGGACAGCTCGCTGCGCGCCAAGGAAGGCGAGCCGGCGTTGGAATTTGAATTAATCCACCCCGACCAGGCGCCATACCCTGCAATTGCCGCTGCCATCCAGGAGGATTGGGCGCACCTGGGGGTTAAGATCACTCTGACAGCCCTGCCCTACAGCGAGCTGGTGTCTGAGCATCTGGAAACCCGTGAATTTGCCGCAGCGCTGGTAGATCTGGATTTCACCGGACAGCATGACCCTGACCCGTACGCGTTCTGGCACGATACCCAGGCCACCAGCGGCCAGAATTACACCCAATGGGCTGATCGCCAGGCGTCGGAATATCTGGAGCAGGCGCGTATCCGGGATGATTATGGCGAGCGGGCGCGCCTGTATCGCAATTTCCAGGTGCGCTTTGCCAATGAGCTGCCTGCTTTACCGCTCTTTTACCCCGTATACAGCTATGGGATTGACCAGTCCATCCAGGGCGCCAGTATTGGCTCGCTCACCGAGCCGAATGACCGCCTGACAACCTTGCCCGCTTGGTTCCTTGAGTCACGCCTGACCGCGCCCACAGCTGCCCCGGAGATCACTGCCACACCTTAGGTTTAATAAACCCGCTTTCCCCTTCACTGCTTAATTCCTGATTGAGAATCGAAAAGGACCGGCGCACATGCCCGGTCCTTTTGTCATCCTGCTATTCTTATGAGCGCTGCAGCCGGCGCGCCACAAAAGGAATTTTTGCCAGCAGCACAAACAACCCGTAGCCAGGCACCACCCCCAGCGTATTCAGGATCAAATCATCGACATCAAACACCCTGACTGCCAGGAAGAATTGAAATATCTCGATGAATAAGGTGACCAGAAACCCGGTCCCCAATGTCGCCCACCAGCGCCGGAAGCCTGGGGATAGAAGCGGCAGGAACATACCCAGGGGCGCCAGCAGTAGCAGATTTCCCAGGATATTCCTTACCACGTACGGGCTCATGTAGCGCAGCATGTGCAGGGTCTTGACCAGCGGCTGGAAATTGGCCTGCCTGGACTCGAGATTGTCCACGTTGATATACATGGGCCAGAATGTCAGGCTCGCAACGATCACCAGATAACCAAAAAACAGGTTTACCAGCACTTCGCGCCCAATCGCCAGCCGCCCGGCGCGCCGCCAGCTGATCAGGCGGAACACGATCCAGATAAAAATTGCGATCGCCAGGAGCAGGGTCTCGTTGATGGCAACCAAAAATAATCCTCCTGCCAGTCAAATTTTCTGGATTTTTCGGATTTGGTCATCCAGATATTGCCAGAAAAGCGACAGACAGTAAGTATACCCATTCTGGCAGGTATGCGTTCACCTGGCTTGCCGCTCCGGGCTCCAGATCAGGGCAAAGCCTGGATAAAAAAAACGGGGAAAGCCAGGCCGGCTTTCCCCGGGTAAAAGTTGGGGCTCAGTAGATTTCTGGTACAAAGGTCTGGTCACTCATCGGTGGTCGTACATAGCCTGAATCTTTTTCCCGCTCTGGCAGCACGATGGCTTCGGGCGTAAGATCATCATAGGGGATCTGGCTGAGCAGGTGAGAGATCATATTCAGGCGGGCGCGGCGTTTGTCATCCGAATTGACCACGTACCAGGGCGCCTGCTTGGTGTCGGTAAACTTGAACATTTCGTCCTTTGCGACCGAAAACTGCACCCAGCGCTTGCGCGACTCGAGGTCCATAGGGCTGAGCTTCCAGCGTTTCGTGGGGTCATCCAGGCGCGCCTGGAAGCGCCGTTCTTGCTCTTCATCGCTCACGGAGAACCAGTACTTGATCAGAATGATCCCGGCGCGTACCAGCATGCGCTCGAATTCCGGGCAGGAGCGCATAAACTCGCGGTATTCATCCTCTGTGCAAAAGCCCATCACGCGCTCGACATTGGCGCGGTTGTACCACGAGCGGTCAAACAACACCATCTCGCCGCCCGCAGGCAGCTGGGCCACATAACGCTGGAAATACCAGGAGGTTTTATCGCGTTCAGTGGGTGTGCCCAGCGCCACAACCCGGCAGATGCGGGGGTTCAGGCTCTCGGTGATGGCTTTGATCGAACCGCCCTTTCCGGCAGCATCGCGCCCTTCAAAAATCACTACGACTTTGAGGCCCTTGGCCTTAATCCATTCCTGCAGCTTGACCAGCTCGATATGCAGCCTGGCGATCTCTGCCTCGTAATCCCTGCGTTTCATCTTAGGCTTCTTCTCGTGGGGCATGCTTTTCATCTGGATGCGCGCCACCGGTTCAGGGGGCGTGGTTGTCTTACCGTCGCCTCCAGCTTTGGCTGCCCTGGTTGGAGCGGCCTTCATCTCCGCCGCTTTTCCATCGGGTTTCGGCTCTTTCTTTGGTTTATCTTTTTTACTCATATGGCCTCCCGTGCCCACCGCTGCATGCATCTGATGCGATATATCCCATTATAGGGAAAAAACCATCCAGATGCAATGTTTATTTCCAAATAGAAAGATTTTCTTCGCCCTGATCAGTTTTTACAGACCAGACCGGTAATGGACCTTACAGGTTTCCGTTTAGCTTTGCCGAGCCTGTGTGCTTGGAAGGATAAACTCCCGACCGATTCTGAAAACCTTAAAACCTGTAAGGTCTGTTCCTCTATTAGAAAAACTCCCCGACTGCTGCCAGTCGGGGAGTTTTTCTAATTTCCGGAACGCATGCGTTCTTCTGCTGCGTTTTGGGCCTGGCGGGCGCTTTCCGCGCTGGGTATATCGCCCAGGGCTTCACAGGCTATGGCTCGGGCAGCATGGGCGCGCCCAACCCCCGGCCAATTTTCGAGTGGCTCCAGCAAAACCAGGGCTTGCCGGGCGGCTTCCAGCGCTTCGGCCGCGCCGCCGCTGGTGACGTGCGCATTGGCCAGGTCGGCGCGCAGGATCCAGTACCAGCCGAGCCCCTGGCGGTGGTCGTAACTATCACCGCGACTGAAAGCCTGGCGCGCTTCTTCCAGGTATTCCAGCCCTGGCTCCACATCTCCACTGAAAATGAGCGTGGCGCCATACGAGACCAGGCTGCGCGCCAGGGTCAGGTCATCGCCGGAGAGCCGCGCCGCCTCCAACTCGCAGATACTGACCTCGGCTGCCTTTTCGCGCCGCCCAAACTGGCGCAGGATATTGGCTTCGCGCATCAATACGGCTGCCAGGACGCGCTGCTGCGCCTGGAACTGCGCCTCGCCCGGGTTGAGTTTCAGCGCCAGCAGGCGTTCCTCCAGCGCCCAGTAGGATTTCAAAGCGTTTTCAAGATCTTCTGCCTGCTCATAGCGCTTTAAAGCCTGTTCGAGCTCTGCTTCGATCTCCTGGATCATCAGCTCGGTCCCGGCTTGCACAGGCGGGTCTGTTGGGCGATAAAGCACCTCAAAGCGCTCGCACACCACCGGCATATCCTGTGCAGGTTCGCGTCCGATTGCGGCGCATTCTCGGGAGAAGAAATGCCAGTGTACCCGCCGCCAGTTTTCCAGGCTGCGGTCGTCCTCCCCTTCGTCACAGGCAAACTGGGCATCCACCAGGTTGAAGGGTATACGGCGCACTTCTGTGGTGCGAATCAGGCACAACGGATCACCTGCCCAATTCAGGATGATCGAAAGATCACCAGGCTGCGGGAGCGGTTCTCCTTCGGCAGCATAGACCCATTCAAGCGAGGCCGTAGCCGTCTTAATCCCTGCAACTACCAGAGCGCCAAGCTCGTCAGCAGCAGACTGAATTTGTGCTTGCATCTGAGCTCCGAGCTCATCGCTGGCTTCTGGTTCATCCATAAAATGCCAGGCTTGTGGAGGTTCGAGCGGGGCACTGGCGGCTGCTGGCAGGCTGCTCAAATAGTCTTGCCAAAAAGCTTGTATGCGCGGGTCATCGGAATGAATTTCAGTCATCAGTCGCATTACTCCATATCATGCGGGTTGTGGTTTACGCTGATTTTATCTCACCTTTTTAAGATTGGCATTGCATAGTTCAGGTGAAAATGGGCCCAAAAACCTGGGCGAATATATTGTTGAAGGAGGCTATAATTAGCCAGCCTTCTCCCCAGAGAAAACCTTCCATGCCCTATCTTTTCCGCCCTCCACCGCCTGCTCGTTCGCCTGCCGCTGCTGCAGAATCTATCAGCGCGCGCCATGCGGATTGGCGCGCAGTGGGGCTGGTGGTGCTGGGGGCGGTTTCCTACAGCACGGTCATCATCTTTACCCGCCAGGCAGAGGGACTGAGCGCGCTTAGTGTATCTTTTTTTCGGGCTTTGTTTGCCTTTTTATTTACCGGTGGGCTGCTGCTCCTGTACCGCCAGCCCCTGAATTGGGCCAGCCTTAAGCCATACTGGAAGCTGCTGCTGGTGCAGGCCCTGTTCATGACCGGCACTGCGACCCTGTACGTGTTTGCGGTGCAAAATACTACCGCTGCCAATGCTGCCTTGCTGGTTAATTCGGGTCCCATCTACATTGCCTTGCTGGCGCCGTTGCTGCTGAAGGAAGCCAGCCCGCGCTATACCAGACTCAGCCTGGTGTTGATCGTGGTGGGGGTGATTTTGCTGACCGGCGTGCTCGATCAAAGCCTGGAAGGTATCTCCTGGCCTGGCCTGGTCGCCGGATTTTTCTCAGGTTTGTTTTATAGTTTTGTTTTGCTTGCCAGCCGCTACCAGCGCGGGCAGGTGCCCGGACTGGTGCAGGCCTGGGTGGGTTCCGGGGTCGCCACACTGCTGCTCTTACCCTGGGGGTTGACTGCTGAGCGCGCCCTGGTGTTGGACTACCTGCCAGTTTTGGTGTTGTTGGGCGTGATCTCTTACGGTCTGCCCAGTTTCTTGTATTTCCTGGCTTTAACACGCTTGAAAGCACAGGTCGTCAGCACGGTAGCCTTGCTCGAACCGGTCTCTGGCGCTTTGATTGGTATCCTGATTTATGGGGAAATGCTGTCGCTGGCAGCCTTGATCGGCAGCCTGATGGTGCTGGCAAGCATATATTTAATCGCTCAGGAATAATATCGGGGGACTAAGGCCGGTTTTTAAGCAGCTCTTCGATTTCAGGAGGGACGCCTTTAGCGCCTTCGATATTGGCGTAGATAGTATTGGCTTCGCGCAGATCGGCATGCCACAGGTTGGCGCGCGTCAGATCAGCCCCGCGCAGGTTCGCTCCGCGCAGATCAGCCTCGCGCAGGTCGGCATCACGGAAATCCACTGCCCGCAGATCAGCTCCCACCAGATTGGCATGCCGCAGGCTGGCGAACTGCATGTTGGCTTCCGAGAGGTCGGCGTATTCAAGGTTGGCGAAGTCCAGATTGGCTTTGCTCAGGTCAGTATTGGTCAGGCTGGCTTTGGATAGGTTCGTATAGGCCAGATTGGCGCCCGCCAGGTACAGGTGGTTCAACAATAGTCCTGTGAGATCGGCGCCGCGCAGGATAATCCCCTTGCCTGAATTGGCTGCAATCAATTTGATCAACTCCGGTCGGGTCAGGTCAGCCATGGGGATCTCCTTGTCGAGCGCGCAGGATAATGAGTCAATTGATTTCGATCCAAATTATACCTAAATTCAGGGAACGTGTCACCCGTTGATGACAACCTGCAGCTGGCCTTCGTCGTCGTAGAACGAGCGCGCAAAGAAGGCTGGGTCGCCTGGACGCTGGGCCAGGACGCGCGGCAGCAAGGTTTTAAGATCTTCCACCAGTGGCAGTCCGGCCAGCGCCTCTACGGGCAGCCATTCGGGAACACCCTCCGCCATAGCGGATGGTGCGCCTTCCGGCCAGTGGTGCGCTTCTCCTTCGGGTAGAGAACCGGTCAGGATGAAAACCGCCACACCCATTTCCGGCTCGGCATCCACGATCAAGATACCACTCAACAGCAAGTCGGGGGGCTCAAACCCGGCTTCTTCACGCAGCTCGCGCCGGGCCGCGCTGAGGATATCTTCCCCGCGCTCCACATGCCCGCCCAGGCCGTTGTAGCGGTTCGCCCACAGGCGCTTGTGGGGCGCGCCACGCAGCAGCAGCACTTTATCGCCGCGCCGCAAGAAGATCAGGGTGCGGGGTACAACCGAATAGCGTTTGACATGCAGGCCCTGGTCTGAGGCTGGCATGAATGGCTCCTTCGATCCGGCGGTGCGGGAAAATGAACCGGGCAGCACAGGCCGGGCAAATGCTTTACCCAGATTGGCCTGCCCGCCCGGCAGTTTACTCTCATGGCGCGGGAGGATGATCCCTCAACCGAAATCAGTCCGCCAGATCGGATACATCCTCTTCGGCTGCGGCCTCGCCCAGGTAATCCCTGGTCTTTGGCGTTACCAGCACCGGCTCGATGGTCTGTTCAACAAATTTGCGGGTGCCTTCCAGGCCCAGCAGGGTGAACAGTTTCAGGAATTGTTTCTCCCATACCTGGCCGATAGCGGCTCTCTGAGCCTCTGGCAGCTTCCAGCTCCTGGCTTTGAAAGGCCCGATCACGTTCTTGCGCGTCTTGTAATAGAACTGTTCGGCGGTCATATCGGGTTTGCGCTCGCTGGCGCTCTTCTCGTCCAGCCAGGCGTACATTTCGGTTTTCAGGTCTTCTGGGATGTGATCAAAGAACATGTTCTGGAAGTTGGTCGCCAGGTGAACCTCGCAAGCTTCAGATTCAACGAATTTACCAAAGGCGTCTTCGGGCAGGGTGGAGGCGCCGTGCTGGACTGCGCCGCCCATGCCGTAATCGTGGCGCGCCACACGGCTCAGCCTGAGCAAGGTATCAAAGTCTACGGAAACCCTGGCGATACTGCCATCCGGCAGCACCACGCCGCCGTGCGATGTACCGGTCTGGATGCTGATCTTGCTGATGCCTGGCTTGCCGGGGGCAGCCTTGGCCAGAGCGGCATTGTAGCCATCCATATAGGCGCGCAGCTCTTCTTCGGTGGAGTTCTGCCCGCCTACTTCGCCGATCTCACCGCCCACCGAGATGGTGATCCCGGCCGGTTCGATAGAGCGAATGAAAGCAGTGAACATGGCCGACAGGCCGGTATTCAATGCTTGCTGCTCATCGATGGTGCTCTTGGAGAGGTCTACCAGAGTGGAGGTATCGATATCGATATTGTAGAAACCAGCATTGATGGCCTCCACGGTCAGATCGCGCACGGCTTGCAGCTCGGTTTCGGGATCGGCAGCATAGCGCTTGGCCGAAACCTGGAAGTGGTCGCCCTGGATAAAGACCGGGCCGCGATAGCCCTCTGCAATGGCTGCGGCAAGCATATTGGTCACGTACTCTGCCGGGCGCTGGTCGGTGTAGCCCATCTCGGAGCGGGCGATTTCGAAGATGAACGCGGCTGCATCGAGCTGGTTGGCAACCCGGTACACGGCACGTGCAGCATCGAAAGAGATTGTACGCAGGTTGAATGCCGGCACGGTGAAGCTGTAAGGGAGTTCGCCACGCCCGCGCGCCATGTAAAGCTCGTGGATAGAGGCAGGATAGATCCCCAGTGCGTGGGCTGCCAACCGGGTGAGATAGCGCGCCATCCCCTGGCGCGGTCCACTTTCCAGGGCTGAAACTTCGGCCAGATGCTGGATTTTGGCTTTCAGGGTCGCTTCGGAGACCACGCGTACCCCACCATCTACCAGCTCCAGACTGTGGTCCAGCTCTGCCAAAAGTTCAGCTAATTCAATTTTTGACATATTCAACTCCTTTTCGGGAAAATAATGACAAGGTGTTGCAGAATTATAACACCGGCTGGGATGGGCTCGCGCGGCTACAACTTTTTCTGCGCGCCAACGTAGATGGTATGTGAAGGCTACTGCGCCTCACGGACCGTGGACGCGAGCGCCATTGGAAAGAGAAATATTTGCATACCCTTATTGCCGAGCCGGGCAAGTGAGGCTATAATAAATTAGAATACCGAAGTATCTATTATGAAGGAGAAAGCAATGACCGACCAATTTTTTGGCTCTGTGCAAGAAGACATGGATCCTTTCAAGAAGATCCTGGCTAAGATCCCTGGATTCAAGGGCTATATCGAGCGCCAGGCACGCCGTGACTCGGACAAGCTGCTGCGGGATACAATTGCCGACCGCTACGAAAAGGAATGGCAGCGAATTTCTACCTTGCAAGTAGAGTTTATTACACAGGGCGAGATCACCTATGTGGACGACCTGGAGCGCGCCGCCATCAAGCTGCGCACCTTTGTAGATCGCATCCGCCGGGCAGCACGTGGGCATTCCTCCCTGTTCGAAGCAGTGAAGATCAACGAACATGAATTGGAAAAACTATACCAGCATGACCTGGCTCTGCTGGACCTGGCTGATGAAGTAAGCCGGGCGATTGATAATGTGGAGACTTCGGTGGGTTCTGAGGGCCTTCCGGCCGCGCTGCGCCACCTGACGTCGATTTCGCAGTCCGCGATTGAAGCCTTTAACCTGCGTGAATCAGCTGTCTTGGACGAAACCCCTGCCGAGCAGGAGTAATCTGCTGAGCAGGAGTTATCTGCTAAGCGTACTTGTTTGAAAAAGAATTGAACCAGGAGATAAGCAATGGCCAGAGTATTTGATGTCATAGAATATCCAAATGAGATGCGTGATGAGATTGTCCACCGCTTCCCCGAAGAGGGACCGGGCAATTTCCGCATCGGCTCGCAGTTGATTGTGCGTGAATCGCAGACGGCTGTGTTCTTCCGGGATGGCAACGCCCTGGATGTGTTCGGCCCTGGACGCCATACGATCACTACCGCCAACGTACCGCTGTTGACCGATCTGCTGGGGAATCTGTTCAGTGGTCGTACACCCTTCCCGGCGGAAGTGTACTTTGTGGCGATGCGTGAATTCGCTGACCGCAAATGGGGCACTCCGCAGCCAATTATCGTGCGCAACCCCAACATGGGCCTGGGTGTAGCGCTGCTGCAAGGTTTTGGCGCCTACAGCTTCCAGGTGAAGGACCCGCAGCAGTTTGTGACCCAGGTAGTGGGCACGCAGGGGATTTACAACACCAGCGATATCGAATCTCGCTTGCGCTCCATGCTGCTCTCCCGCCTGCAGGATCTGCTGGGCGAGACGGCAGCCAAGAACAGCGTGCCGGAAATGATCGGCCTGACCGATGAGCTTGGGGCCGGCGTGCGCGCCAAGGCGCAGGACGATTTCCTGGCGCTGGGTCTGGTGCTCAAAAGCTTCTATATCGAAAACTTAAAGCCTTCCACCAAGTCGGCGGAAGAGCTGCGCCAGATGGGCATGCTCGATATGGCGACTTACACCCAGCTGCAGGCCGCGGACGCCATGCGCGATGCAGCCCAGAACCCCAGTGGTGGGGCTGGCCTGACAGCAGGCATTGGCGCGGGCCTGGGCGTGGGCAATGTGCTCGCCGAATCGCTCAAAGGCATGACCGGCTCGTCAGCTTCTACACCCGCGGGCGGCACACCGGCCGCCGGCGCGGCTGCAGCTGCGGGGGTCATGACTCCTGGTGAAGCCGCAGCCTACCTCAAGGTCTCTGAAGAAGACGTGCTGGCTGCGATCACTGCCGGTGACTTAAAAGCGCGCAAGATTGGCAGCGCCTTCCGCATCAGCAAGGAAGCCCTGGACGATTTCTTGAAGGGCTAAAAATTTCCATAATCAAAAGGGCTGCCCGTTTTTTGGGCAGCCCTTTTCTTTTATGAAGTTACGCAGTTGCGGGGAATTTTGACGGGGCAAAGGTTCACCGGGTCGGGTTCAGGCGTCGTTCGGAGTTTCCGCTTCGGTTTCTGCTTCGGCCAGCACTTCTGTTTCGGTGGGTTCTTCGCTCTTTTCGACCGGTCCCAGCGTTTCGGGGTTTTCAAAGGCTGCGCGCAGCTCATTGATCTGGGCATTGGACAGGGTTGGTCCCTTGCTTTTGGCCGCTTTGCGCACCACATCCTTGAGCTTGTCGGCTGTTACGAATGGGAAGGCTGGTAATTCTCCCTCTGGCTGCACCACCGTGACGCGCGGGTTGATGAATACCAGCGCCGCGTTCACCGTTGGGAGCTTATCTTCGGGCAGTACTTTGCGCAAATAAGAACGCACGCGGGCGATCTCAGCCTGGACTTCCAAATCAGGCCGGCCAATCCCTTCTTGCCCAAAAAGTTTCAGGTAAATATTGCCGCCCTTTTGGCGATAACGCCCATTTGCATAGCTGATGGTGCCGCCCTGATAGCGCGGCTGGATCACCCACAACCCCGAAGGGCCAACCAGCAAGTGGGAGGCGGGGGTGGTGTAATGGTACATTGTGTAGCGCCCATCCAGCCCTTTGAGGGATTTGTTGATCGCATCATAGGGGCGGGGTTGGCGCGCCCAGCGATTACTGGTGTGGATGCCCACCTGCGAGAGCAGAAAACCCAGCAGCAGCGCCCCCAGTGACAGGTTGACCATCTCAGGCATGCGGATATTGACCACCATGCCGCCCACCAGCACTGCCATGCCGCTGAACATCAGGATCTGGCCGATGCGTGTATTGCGTTTGACCAGCTGGCTATTGATCAGAATATTCATAAATCTCCTCGTTTATCCGCCAAAGCGGGTGAGCACTACACAGGCATTTTGCCCGCCCAACCCAAATGAATTGGACATGGCCACGTTTGTAACTGCCGGGCGCGCCTGGTTGGGTACGTAATCCAGGTCGCATTCGGGGTCAGGGGTTTCGTAATTGATGGTAGGGGGCAGGAAGCCTTCACCGATCGCCATGACACAGGCAATCGCCTCCAGCATGCCTGAAGCACCCATGGCATGCCCCAGCATCGACTTGGTCGAGCTAATCGCCAGTTTATAGGCATGCTCCCCAAAGACATCCTTGATTGCTTTGGTCTCGGTCGCATCATTGAGCGGAGTCGATGATCCGTGGGCATTGATATAATCCACAGCTTCCAGGGGCAGGTTGGCATCACGCAGCGCCCAGCGCATGGCACGTGCCGGCCCCAAACCCTGCGGCTCGGGGGCTGCCATGTGAAAAGCATCCGTTGAGGAAGCATGCCCGGCGATCTCGGCGTAAATCCGCGCCCCGCGCGCCTGGGCGTGCTCCAGGCTCTCCACCACCATGGCGCCTGAGCCTTCGGAGAAGATAAAGCCTTCACGGTCCAGGTCAAATGGCCGTGAGGCGGCTTCGGGGCGGTCATTGAAGCTGACCGGCATGGCGCGCATGGCTGAAAAACCGCCAATGGCGAAGTCCTTGATCAGCGCTTCCGTCCCGCCGGCAACCACCACATCGGCTGCGCCGCGCCGGATCAATTCGGCGGCTTCGCCCACCACCTGAGTGCCGGTTGCGCAGGCGGTTGTGATGGTGGCATTGGGCCCCAGGCATTGAAACTGGCGTGCCACGATAAAGGCAGCCAGGTTGGGTATGCCAGATGGAATCGTGAAGGGATTAACGCGCCCGTAGCCCTCGTTACGCAGGGTCTGCAGGCCCTCATCGATCCGGTCCAGCCCGCCGATGGCAGTGCCGAACAACACGCCCACGCGTTCGGGGTCGATAAATGGGTGGGTCAGGCATGAATCGTGGATGGCCTGGGTGGCTGCGCCCAGGGCGATCTGAGATGAGCGTGGGATACGCCGCGCTTCTTTGCGCTCGATATAATCTTCGGGGTTGAAGCCTTCAATCTCCCCGGCAATCTGGCAGGGGAAAGGGGAGGGGTCGAATTGAGTGATGCGGCGAATGCCGGAACGTCCGGCGATCAGCCCACCCCAGAGCTCCATAAGATTGTTGCCCAGGCAGGTGATTGCCCCCATTCCGGTGATGACGGCGCGTGGCTGGCTCATAGTGCGGGTTCCTCCGCTGTGGTCTGGGTAGCTGCTAGATCGATATGTGCCAGGCGCTCGGCGATGGCGCCCTGCAATGCGGAAAGCAGGTTGGCTTCCACGGCCTGGCGAGCGGTGTGCACTGCCGAGAGCATGGCGTGTGCGTCGGAGCGCCCGTGCCCGATAAAGACCAGACCATTGACGCCCAGAAGCGGGGCAGCGCCGATCTCGCCGGGATCCAGCATTTGCTTGATTTTGTTGAAGGCAGGTCTGGCCAGGGCGGCGCCCAGCATGCTTACCGGGCTGGCTTTCAGCTCCTGTTTCAGCACATCAGTGATCAGCCTGGCGACGGCCTCGCTGGATTTGAGCAGGATGTTACCGGTAAAACCGTCCGTCACGGCTACGTCAGCGTCCCCGCCGAACAGTTCCTTCCCTTCAATATTACCGATGAAGTTCAGCCCACTGGCTTCCAACAGAGGATAGACCCCGCGCACCAGCTCGTTGCCTTTGCCGGCTTCTTCACCGTTAGAGAGCAGTCCCACGCGCGGATTGGCGATGCCGCGCAGTTTGTTGGCGTAGACGCTGCCCATAATGGCAAACTGCAGCAAATGACG
>Ga0209347_1003588_pt1 | contig 17697 bp, 17 predicted proteins | sample AutmiccommuBRH23_FD_187382 | JGI IMG/M metagenome (GOLD analysis project Ga0209347, IMG submission 187382) | Deep subsurface microbial communities from Mt. Terri, Switzerland - Autotrophic microbial communities BRH/23 (SPAdes) (version 2) | ecosystem: Environmental > Aquatic > Deep subsurface >...
GCGGCTGGGTCGCCGCGCTGTTCGCGTGGCGGCGGCGACATCGCCAACCGCCGATGCCGCCGTCGGCGCCGGCGGTCGGCGCGACGGTGATGCCCGGTGACCATGTGGCGCTGCGCTGGCAGGGCGAGCACCTGGTGTCGGCGATCGAGCTGATTCCGCGGCCGTTCACCCCGACGGTGATCGTCAACGGCGAGGCGTTCACCGACGACGTCGTCGACACCCGTTTCGTCGAGACCCTGCTGAGCGCCTACTGTCCCGACCTGGAAGCAGACGTGGTGTCTGCGGGCTACCGCGTCGGCAAGACCGCACCTGCTGCACTCGTCGCACTCTACGAGCAGGTCGTCGGCCCCTACCCGGCGCCGGCCAGCCGACGCACGTGGATCCTGCTGCGCGCCGACCCGGAGAAGACGCGCAAGTCGGCGTTGCGCCGCGACACCGGCGTGCCGGGCCTCGCCCAGTATCTCGTGGCGTCCACGACCCGGCTCGCAGATCACCTGGCCAGCAACAACGTTGACGCGCGGCCGGCTCGCAGCTTCGACGACTACGACCGCGCCACCGAGATCAGCTTTGAACGGGAAACGTGGTCGATGATCAAGGGCCGCAGCACTTTCACCGCGGCTTACAGCGCACCCGGCGGCCCGGATGCGTGGTGGTCGGCGCGTGCCGATCACACGCTGACGCGCGTCCGCATCGCGCCCGGATCGGCACCCACCACCACGGTGCTGTTGACCACGCTGGCGAATCCCTCGACGCCGCGGGGCTTTTCCTGCCTGTACGGCGGCCAGCGGGCGGCGCTGCTGGGAGAAAGCCCGGTCACCGATCGCCATTACGAGCTGCCGATCGGGTCGGCGGGGGTGCTGGTGGGCGAGACCGCCGACCGGTACCCGGTGTACATGCCGTTCGACGATGTCGACGTCAGCGTCAACCTCGGTGATGCGCGGTTGTTCACCCAGTTCGTGGTGCGTTCGGCGGCCGCGGGCGCGGTCATCACCCTGGGACCGCAGTTCCAGGAGTTCGCCGGATACATCAACGCGCGTATCGGGCAGGTCGCCAAGGTCGCGTGGCCGAACTCGACGACCTATCTTTCGCCCCATCCGGGAATCGGCCGAGTGATGTTGCGTAACAACTTCATCGACACACCGCGACACAAGCAGCTGCCCATTCGGTTGATCAATCCACGTGAGGAGAGCCGCTACCAGATGGCTCTGGAGAATTGATCTTTGGATTCGGCGTCCACGAGGAGGCGTAATGGCGGGGGACGAAGTCAAGGTCGATCCGGACGACCTGCACCGGAAGGCCGCGTTGATCGACGGTATTCCGTGGGGTGCCAACCCGGCGGATGTACCGCTGAGCCGCCCGGACGCTCTGCAGGCGTCCGACACTGCGGTGACCAACCTCTCCAAGAACGCTGAGGCACTGGCGGATTACCAGAAGTACGGCATCGCCGAGAGCAGGCGACTGGCCGATACCCTGCGTCTCGTCGGGGAGGCCTACCGGCGCGTCGACGACGCAGCCAAAGCCGACATCGACGCCACCATCCCCGGCGGGCCGTCGCCCGCACCTCCGGCACCGGTGCCGATCGGCGTGAACTCGGTGCCCGAACCGCCCGCCCCGTCCGCGATGCCGTCCTTCCAGCCCGTGTCCGCCGACCAAGACGGGTTCGTCGAGGTCAAACGCGCAGACATGCTGCTGAACGGCGGTGACCACGCCGCGTCGTTGCGGGCGGCGGCGACGCAGTGGTCGGCGAATGCGGCGACACTTCTCGAAGCCGCCGAACCATTCCAGATCAAGATGGAGAACTGGGAGGGCGCGGCCGCCGACGCAGCGTACGCTAAGTTCCAGCGCTTCGGCGGATGGCTGGTCGAGCTGGCCGGCAAGTGGGAGCAACTGGCGGGGCAGGCCAACATTCTTGCCGGTGCGCACGAAGCGGCGCGCATGACGCATGAACCCGTCCGGGTGGCGTACGAAGCCTTGGAGGCTCAGATGCCGGCGGCGATCGCCGCGGGCGGCAGTGCAGCACACAATCTCGGGATCCAGATGGAGGCGCTGCAGCGGGAGTCGGAAGCCATCCGCGAAACCTACGCTACGACAGGGAATCCGAGCCCAGTCCCGCCGCCCGAGCCGCGGCCCAACTCCACCGCACCCACCTCACCGGTGACCCGGAACGGCGATCCCAACGCTGCGGGCGGTCGGCCGGGGGATTCCGCCGAGGAGGGCGGACGTCCGCAATCGCCCGGGCGATCACCGGGCGGAGGTGAGCCGCCAGGCGGGGCGCCGGGGACGGAGCAACCGGTGTCGCCGATGTCGGCGGCCGAGCAGGCATCGCAGGCCGCTTCTCAAGGCGGGCAGCAAGGCGGCGGGTCGCCGGGCGGCGGACAACCGGGGGGATCGCCGGGTGGAGGCGCCCCGGGTGGCGGACAGCCCGGCGCCGGTATGCCGGGTGTTGCCAAGGGCGATCCGAAGCTGCCGACCGACCCGAGCTTGCGCCCGGCCGCCGCGGGAGGGGGCGGCGGCGGCTCAGGGGGCGGGGGCGGCGGCAGAGTGCCGGCGTCACCGATGCAGCCGGCGGTTGGTGCGGAGACGGTCGCACCGACGCCGGTGGTGGCCCCCGTGGCCCCGGCCGCCGCTGCCAGCGCGGCGTCAGGCGGCGCGGGCATGGCCGGCGGCGGCATGGGCGGGATGGCACCGATGATGCATGGCGCGCAGGGCGGCGCCGGCGAGAAGAAGCGCAATCCCCAGCTGTCGCAGGACGAAGACCTCTACACCGAGGACCGGCCGTGGACCGAGGCCGTGATCGGCAATCGCGTGCGGCGCCGAGGCACGCCCGACGACACGAAGAAGGAGTCGCAATGACCGACGACATGCATCCCGAGGTCGCCGCGGTACTCAAGCAGGCGCGGCGACTGCAGTCGCTGATGGATGAGCAGCTGGACAAGATGGCCAGCGACTCCTTCACCGCCGCCGATGAGACCGAGACCGTCGAGGTGACGTTGAACGGCCACCACTGGCTGAAAGACGTCTACATCCAAGATGGCCTGCTGCGGCTGGGCGCGGAGACGGTAGAGCAGCGGGTGAACGAGGCGTTGCAGAAGGCGAGCGCGGAGGCGAGCGCGGCCATCGACGCGGACCGCCAGCGGATCGACGCGGTGGTCGCAGAGATCACCGCGGAAGTCTCTGACAGGCAACCCGAATAGCGGCCGATGGGAGCGACCATATCGCTGGTACAGGCGTCGCGGCCCGACGGCGTCACCGCCGCGGCCGCGGCGATACAGCACGCCGTCACCGAGGTGCAGAAGCACATCCGGACGCAGCAAGGGCTTCTGCGGAGCCTGGGGCAGAACTGGGCCGGCCCCGCAAGCACGGTGGCGATGGGCCGTGGCGATCGAATCATGCAGTCGCAGATCGCTTTCCGCGATCAACTGGAGGCCGTGCGCACGGCGTTGGGGTCCGGCGGGCAACAGCTGTCGGCGCTGCGCGCACAGATCCTGTCGCTGTCCACCCAGGCCTCCGCGTTGGGCGGCATCGTCGGGGATGACGGCACAGTCCGGCCGTCAGGTGGTGGCCAGTTGATGACCCCCACCGTCGCGAAGGCCTACTCGGCCGTATTGCAGAAGATGCTGCGCGCCTTCGATTCTGTCGACCAGGCCACGGCGTCCGCGGTGCAACAGGGTGGCCGCTCCGACTCGGCCATCCGGGCGGTGGACTTCGCCGTGGACGGCGACGCCCCACAGGCTCCGCCGGGTGAGGACACCGCGGCCGCCGATAGGCGCCGGAACGAGATCGACGCGTTCAAGGAGGTCTTCGGGCGCGAACCGGCATCGTCGACCGACTGGGAGACCGCCGCGGCGCTCGATCCGCACAGCTATGACGAGAAGTACAACGGAACGCCGCCGAGCATCGTGGTGGGCAGGATCAATCCCGAACCGGGGCAGGGGATTGTCAGGACCGGTCTGTTCATCCCGCGGGACAAGGTGTTCAACATCCCGAACGACGACCTGGGTGACAACCGTGGTTTCGATCCGAACTTCGCGCCCGAGGACTCGCGGGTGAGCCTGTACGTCGACTACGAGAACGGGTTGGTCATCGCGCGACAGAACCCGTCGGTCGACGTCGAAGGAAACGTGAAGGTGGCGACCCCGGACGTCAAGGTGCAGCAGGCGCCGGATGGCGCGGTCAGAATCCAGTACGACGCCAAGAACGCTTTCGCGCCACCGGGGGCTGACCTGTCTGGCCATGTGGTCCGTGGCGACATCGTGGTCACACCAGGTGCTGGCGGGCAGCCCGCGTCGATCGACGGCGTTGTCGGAGACTATCCGTCGTTGGAGGTCTACCAGGAGATGCCCAACGGTACGAGTCATACGTTGGCCCAGGATCCTGCCGACAGCGGCAACCCCTACGGCCCGTTGACCGAGCTTCCGTTCTCCCACGAAATCGGTAGCGGTTCATCAGCCTTCGAGCCGTTCGAGTCCTATGCGCCCCAATTGCCGGGCGGACCCCGCTATCCCGGCGACACGGTGCCCTACGTGCCGGGGCAAATCGACCCCAATACCCCGACCGATCTCGGACCGACCGACAAGATTCCCGACGTCGTCGTGGTCCGTTAGGAGGGCCTTCAGTGAATCCTCGAAGTGATCACGTGCAGTGGTGGCAACGACACGACACCCCCTTTTGGGCCGCAGCCACATTGGGGGTGCCGATCCTGCTTTCGGCGGCTCTGCTGTTGCTGTTGCTGATGCAGATGCTCGTCGAAGGCAGCGGTGCATCCCTGCTGAGTTCCACGGTCATCCCCGTTGCCATCGTGGAACTGGTGCTGTTGCTGGGGTCGGTCTGGCTGGCGCGACGGCCTTCTTCTTGGACGACCGGGGCGGCGGTCGCTGGCGCCGTCGCCGGGGTGTTCACCCTCGTTGCGGCGGCTGTGACGATATGAACCGCGACATCAGATTCGGCGAGTTCTTCGGGCCGGCCAGCCTATTGGGTGTCCTGCTGGGGACCACCTACCTGATGCTGATCGTGCTGCGGGTGATCGAGGTCGGCGTTGGTTTCGGAGCGCTCGTCATCGTCGGGTTTCCGCTGATGCTCGCATCGGGCGCGGTAAGGCGGTTCGGTACGGGTCTGGTGGTGTCGCTGGCGGTGATACCGCTGACGATCGTGACGTTCCTGATCGGCGCAGGCATCGGCTCGGGAGTGGGGGGCTAGATGCTGCACCTGAAATCAGCGACACTGGCTGGCTCACGTCTCTCGTAAGCTAGTTAGGTCGGCGTCGCAATCGATCCAACGGGGGTTGTGTTGACCTGGGAGGAACGGGGATGAAGAGGCACGATCAGGAGTGGTGCGCGTGACTATGCCGCCCTCCGGCCAGTGGCCCCCTCCGCAGCAGCCTCCTCAATCCGGCCAGCCGCAAGGATTCCCAGCTGGTCCGCCCGGATGGGGTCCTCCTCAGCAATGGGCTCCACAGCCGCCTCCGAATATCGGCCGGTCTAAGTGGATTCTCGGTGGGCTCGCAGTGCTGGTTGTGGTCGTGCTAACCGTGGTGACGACACTCTTATTAACGAGAGACGGCTCGAGCCCGCGTCCACCCACGGCTTCCTCACCACCTACGCCGAGTACGTCCGTTGACGTGTCCGACATCGCGAGCGCCAACGACGACGGGCCAGTCGATGTAATCACCGAGGATCCGACGTGCGCGCCGTGGGCGTCCATCAACGACACGCTCGTGGCTTCACTAAGTGGGTGGTCGAAACGCGATCCGTCTATCCCGGTTTCGGCCTGGACGGACAATCTTAGGGCCGATTACAGGAAGGCCGCAGAAGCCATGCGCTCAGCGGCTGACCAGACAGTCGCACTTGTCAAACTCACGCCGCATCGTGTCATGCGAGAGTTATATGAGCAGTCGATAGCGTACTGGCGGGCCTACGCCGACAGGACTGCTGACTATGTTCCGGCGGACGATCATCTAGCTCTCGTGGCTACCAGTACCGCCAATTCGATCGTCTATATCTGTTCTGCGATCACCTATGGCGCTGCTTCGGCACGGGGCCCCCTGGTAGTGGGTGGTGACATACAGCCAAGTCAGGTTTCTCTTGTCGGGGATCCCCACAATCCACGAAGATACGTAGAGTCGCCGCTCCCCGTGTGCAGCGAATGGACCGCGACCGTGACGGAGTTCCAGGCTAGCACCGAGGACTGGCGATCAATTGATGCGAACTTGTCTGCAAGTCAGTGGACGCCAGAACAGCAAGCCACTAATTCAGCGGCAACGGCTGTCATGGCCACCAACGCTGGAAAACTCCTAGATATGGGTGCACGGAGCGGCAATCCCACATTCAGTGATTTTGCAGCGCTCGCTGCCCAGTATCGTCGCGCCTACGTACAAGCGATTCCGACCTACGTTGCGGCCGATAACGACTTGGCGTTCGTCGCCTCTCAGCTGGTGAGCGCCAACGACCAGGCCTGTCAGGCAGCTGGAGAATAGCCAATGGGCCTGGGTAAAGCGGTCGGCAGCTACGTTGAGGAGATGACGGAGCCGAGTGGCTGGCCCGAAATCGACGAAACGGCGTTGTTGGAGCGCGCCGCGAAATTCCTCAGCCTTAGAGATCAGGTTCATGCCGTAGTAATTGATTGGCGTCGGCAACAGGGTCAGGTGTTTGAAGGTGGCGTTTGGGTTGGTGGTGCCGCTAACGCGGGAAACACCGCCGTACAGCAGCGAATCAACGAAATGGATGCACTTGAGAGCCACCTCTCGAAGGCATTCGCCTACTACCAAATGGCAGCCGGACTGGTAGTCGACGCCAAGGTGGCGATCAACGGAAACTTGACGGAAGCGCAAGCGAAGATCCAGGAGATCCAAAACGGCAAAGAGAGCCCCGCGACACGACAAGCCCGCTTGCAGGAGTTCCTCGCTAGTGAAAATGCGCAGAACACCGGCGATGTATCCGACATGGCCGGCAAGGTGCCGAAATTCGAGCTCTGGCAGCCCCCATCGAACTCAATTCCTCCCCCGCTGCCACCGTCTCCTGGGACTCTTCCGGATAGGCCAACTGTGGAGCGGCCCAACGAAGCACCTCAGGTTCCCAGCCCATCTAGAGGACCATCGTTCTTTCGCAATCCTAGTGGCACCAGGCCTGCAGAAGCGCCGGCTCCGCCTGGTCGGTCGCCTGCCGGCTCGGTTACAGCCACAGCCGAGACTCCCTCTGGTTCGGGCAGTCCCGGCGCGCCTGGCGCGCTGGGCACCTCCACACCGTCTACGGGCTCGTCTACCTCCCCCTCCCCGACCAGCTCGGTCGGCTCAGCGGGTCCGTCGAGCGGTTCCCGTGCGCCGTCGACACCGTCAACATCCGGCTCATCGAGCCCAAGCACGCCCTCCTCGGGAACCTCGTCCCCGACCGGCGGGGCCTCCGTCAACCCGAACGCCACCGCCACTCCCGCCACTCCCGCCGATACGGCCAAGGCCGCCAAGACAACTGCGCCGTTCCAGCAGATGACAAGCCAGCCTCCGCTGGCGTCGTCCGCCCCGGCGACCTCACCGGCGCCGGCTCCCGCGCCAACCAACCAAGCCACGGCGGCAGTACCGCCCGCGGGCGGCGCATCCTCGGGTGGTGCGGCCAGCGGAAGCGGCGTCTCCGGCGGCGGTTCGGGCGGTGCGGCGCCTGTCAGTTCCGCTCCCAGCGGCGGCACCCCCCCAGCACCGCCGATGCCGCTCGGCCCTCCGACAACACCCGCCCCGCCAGGTCCGCCCGCTCCCGGCTCTCCGGGCGTCGCCCCGGCGGCGGCCACCGGCCCCGGCGTCACGCCCATGTCGACCGCCAACAGCACCGCCGCGGGGCCCGCCCCCGTCCCGGTGTCCGCGGCCCGCGCCGAGCGTGATGCGATCGCCACCGCGTCCACCGCGGGCGCGCTCCGCCGCAAAGCCAGCGGCAGCGACCCCCTGCAACGGGCACGCCACATCGCCGCCGCCCTCAATGTCGGGGTCATGGACTTCGGCTTCTTCTGGGTCACCGGCGTCACCACCGACGGCACCATCGTCGTCGCCAACAGCTACGGCTTGGCCTACATCCCCGACGGGGTGCACCTGCCCGAGCAGGTTCGGATGGCGACCGCCGACGAGTCCATCCCGCTGACCGAACGCGCCAAGTGGGCCACCTATCCGATCCTTGCGGTGCAGGGCTGGGCCCAACACCACGACATGAAGCTGCGCGCCGTCGTAGCGACCGAGGAACAGTTCGCCAACTTCGACCCCGGTGTCGCCAAGATCATCCTCACCCAGCAAGACATCCCCGATGACGGAAAGATGCAGGGCCGCAGTCGTTTAGAGGTGATTGCCCCTGGTGCAGCCCAACAGCTCGCCGCCGTCTCCGACACCGGCCTCCACGAGTTGCTGCCCCCCGCACCCGCCGACATCAACCCGCCGTCCGACGCGACGGCCATGCTGTGGTTCGAAGTCGCCAAGCCACTGATGAGCACCAGCCCCCACCGCGGCAACGCACACCTGCAGGCGTTCATCACCTATGCCGATCACGCCCAGGAACTCGCGCTCTACCAGGCTCACACCGCCACCGATGCCGAAACCCAGAGGCGGGCCATCGCCGACTGGGTGTACTGGCAGCACCTCGCGGTGCTCATCGGCGACGCCGTCAGCGCCGACGCCTCGGTCTGAGTCGACAAGCCCCCGAATCTGCAACTCCCATCGGGAGATGCCTGCCGCAGGCTAGTGTCATGTGCCGATGACCACGCGGCTACCGAAGACCAGCGGCACGGACCCCGAGCCCGCCTATCCGGTGGAGCTGCCGCGGCGGTTGGGCAAAGTACTGTCGCGGATCAGCATCCAGTCCAAGTTCCTGCTGATGCTGCTGGTCACCAGCATTCTGTCGGTGGCTGTCGTGGGTTACATCGGCTTCGAATCGGGCCGCACTTCTCTGCGTACCGCAGCCTTCGACCGCCTCACCGAGCTTCGTGAATCCCAGAGTCGCCAGATCACCGGCGAACTCAACGACATGAAGAACTCGATCATCCTGTTCGCGCGCACCAACAATGCCGGCACGGCGATGACCGCATACACCAACGCCTTCAATGAACTCGACCGTCCCGACGCGCCCCCTATCGATCCCGCCCAGGAGCGCGCGCTGGTCGACTACTACACCAACGTTTTCGCCCCCGAAGAGGAGGCCAAAACCGGCGTCCAACTGGATGTTCCGGCACTTCTACCGACCTCGAATGCGCAGAAGTACCTACAGATCCACTACACGGTCCCCTTCGAGAAGTCCTCAGAGCGGATCGAGGTCGACGACGCCGGCGACAACAGCGCATGGTCGGCCGCCAACATGCGCTTCAACAACTTCTTCCGCACCGTCGTCAACCGCTTCGAGTTCGAGGACGCGCTGCTCATCGATACCCAAGGCAACGTCGTGTACACCGCCAACAAGGGCGTCGACCTGGGCACCAACGTCCTTGACGGGCCCTTCCGCGGCGGCGACCTCACCGAGGCCTTCAACAAGGCAATGCAGAGCAATGCGCTCGACTACGTCGAGATGACCGACTTCGCCGCCTACCAACCCGCACTCGAGCCGACAGCGTGGATGGTCAGTCCCGTAGGCCCGCTCGACCAGGTCACCGGGGTGCTGGCGCTGCAGTTGCCGATGTCGAAGATCAACCGTGTGATGACCGTCGACAAGCAGTGGCAACAAGCCGGAATGGGGTCCACAGGCGAGACGTTTCTGGTGGGCGCCGACGAGCTGATGCGGTCGGACTCGCGGCTGTTCCTGGAGGATCGCGACGCCTACCGGTCCGACGTGATCGCGGCCGGTACCCCACCCGACGTCGCCGATGCGGCGATTCATCAGGGAACCACCGTGCTCATCCAGCCGGCCGGCACCGAAGCCACTCGGCTCGCCGACCAGGGCCGCACCGGCACCTTGATTGCCGATGACTACCTCGGGCGCAGGACGCTGCAGGCCTACGCGCCGATACCCGACGACCAGCTGCGGTGGAACATCGTGGCCAAGATCGACGCCGGCGAGGCGTTCGCTCCCGTCGCCAAGTTCACCCGAACGCTGGTGTTGTCGACCACCGCTATCATCTTCATCGTCTGTGTGATCGCGATGGGGCTGGCGCGGCGATTTGTGCGTCCGATCAAACGGCTGGAGGAAGGCTCCCGGCGAATCACCGCAGGCGAGTACGGCGCCGTGCTGCCACTTCGCTCGCTCGACGAGTTCGGCGATCTCACAGTGGCTTTCAACGAGATGAGCCGCAACCTGTCGCTCCACGAGCAGCTGCTGGTGGAGCAACGCGAGGAGAACACCAGACTGTTGTTGTCGCTGATGCCCGAATCGGTGGTGCAGCGCTACCGCGAGGGTGAGGAGAACATCGCCCTCGACCACCCGGATGTCAGCGTCATCTTCGCCGACATCGTCGGGCTCGACGAGCTCTCTGCGCGCCTGACACCCGAGGAATCGCTGAAGGTCGTCAACACGCTGGTCCGCCAGTTCGACGCGGCCGCCGAGAGCCTCGGCGTCGAACAGGTCCGCACCATGCACAACGGCTACCTGGCCAGCTGCGGACTCAACCACCCCCGCCTCGACAACTCGCGCCGCACTGTGGACTTCGCGATCGAGGTGCAGCACATCATCGCCAGGTTCAACGCCGAGAGCGGCTACAACCTGCAGCTGCGGGCGGGCATCGACACCGGAACGGTGGGCAGCGGTCTGATCGGCAAGACCAGCATCGCCTACGACATGTGGGGTGCGGCGGTCAATCTCGCGTACCAGGTTCGCAGCGGAACCCCGCAACCCGGCATCTACGTGACCTCCCGGGTCTACGACGTGGTGCGCGACTTTCACGACTTCACCCCCGCCGGCGTGATCAGCCACGACGGGACCGACGAACAGACCTATCGCCTCGCGGAGAGCAGCTAGCGATGGAGTTCCTCGACCAGCCGTGGTTCTACTGGGCACTGTCGGTCGCCATTGGGTTGCCGATCGGGCTGATCGCGCTGACCGAACTGCGCAGCGCCCTGGCCCGCCGCGGTAGTGCGCTGGCCCGGCCGGTGGAGCTGCTGCGCAATTACATTCTGCCGCTGGCGGCGCTGCTTGCCCTGCTGACCGGCGCCAACCAGGTGTCGGTGCACGCGACGCCGGTCCGGATCGTGTCCACGACGCTGGGTTTCGTCGTGCTGGTCCTGCTGCTGTCCGGTCTCAACGCGACGCTGTTCGACAGTGCTCCGGAAACCAGCTGGCGCAAGCGGCTACCGACGATCTTCCTCGATGTCGCCCGCTTCGGGTTGATAGCCGTGGGTTTGGCCCTCATCCTGTCGGTGGTCTGGGGCGCGAATGTCGGGGGGCTGTTCACCGCGCTGGGAGTCAGCTCGATCGTCCTGGGACTCGCGTTGCAGAACTCCGTCGGTCAGATCGTCTCCGGGCTGTTGCTGTTGTTCGAGCAGCCGTTCCAGATCGGCGACTGGCTCGATACTCCGTCGGCACGCGGCCGTGTCGTCGAGGTGAACTGGCGCGCAACCCATATCGAAACCGGCAGCGGATTGCAGGTGATGCCGAACTCGGTGTTGGCCGGAGCGTCCTTCACGAATCTGAGCCGTCCGGGCGGGACGCACACCATCTCGGTGTCGACGGTCTTCGCGGCCGCCGATTCGCCCGACATCGTGTGCGCGACACTGTCGGGGGTGGCCACCCGGCTGCCCCAACTGCGCACCGATGCGCGGCCGTCGACGACGCCGGCGGGCGCCACCGAGTACCGCACCAGCATTCCGTTGCGCTCCCCCGCCGACGACGGGCCGGCGCGCGCCACGTTCCTGCGGTGGACCTGGTATGCCGCGCGGCGGGCCGGTTTGCATCTGGACCTGGCCGACGACGACTTCGCCACGGAAGGCAGGGCGCAGGAGCAGCTGCAGGCGATCGCTCCCGCTCTGCGCCTCACCGGCACCGAGCAGCAGCTCCTGCTGCCGAAGGTGCATCTGACCCGCTACGGGGCCGGCGAGATACTGCAGATGCGGGGCGAAGTGCCGACCCAGATGATGTTCGTGATGGCCGGGCGCGTGCAACTCACCACCAGCGACGGCGCCGACGGAGCGCTCCCGGTAAGGACCCTGCACCGCGGCGACTTCCTGGGTCAGAGCGCACTGACCCGGGAAGCGGTCACCGCAGACGCCATTGCGCTCGAAGAAGTGACGGTGCTACAGATCGACCGCGACGACATCGAAGACCTCGCGATGCGCAAACCCTTGCTGCTGAAGGACATCGGAAAGGCCATCGAGGAGCGCCGCAGGCGGGTTCAGAACGTCGTGGCGGCAGCGTCGGGGCAGGCCTCCGCGGTGAAGGCTACGACGTCGACGGAATGACGACCTGGTGGATCGTCTGCCCTGAGCCGTCGTCGGTCGACTCATACCGTGCGGCGGCCGAGGTCAGGTTCGAGCCGTAGGTCCGCACGTCGGCCGCGATGGCCGACAACTGCTTTGCAACAACGTTTTTCGCGACATCGCACGCGTCAGCCGTCCGCAATCCCGGGACGGCGGCCGCGGCATCACCGAGCGGTGCGTCGGCTCGCACGGCCCCCAGCCCATCGCCGGCGGCGGTGAAAGCGGAACCGGCGTCGCGGAGCTCATCGGTGTCGACCCGCAGCGATCGGCTCACAGATCGATCCTGTCGTCAGGTTCGGTGGCGCGATGGCGTCCAGGACCCGGTGACGCCGTCGCGCCTTCCCGGTTCGTGTCCGCCGTGTCTGGTGCGCGTTCGGCACCCGGGTGTGCCGCCGCCGCGCCGTCGCGCTCCTTGTCACGCGGGTCATCCTCGCGGGCGGGCCCGCCGTCCGGCGTCGGCTCCTCAGCACGCTCCCCCTCCGGAAACCCACCGCCGGGGCTGCTGGCCTTGGCCGCCGAATCTCCTTGCCCGCCAGGTGCAGTCTGGCCTCCGGTACCGCCCTGGCCGAATTGGCCGGCCACCTGCTGAACCTGCTGGCCCACCTGCTGGGCACCCTGCATGACGCCTTGCGGAACCGCCGCAACCGCACCCATCACCTGCATGGGCATCTGGGCGACCTGTCCCACCATGCCCGTCATCTGGCCCATCGCACCGGCGCCGGACGAGGCGGCGGTACCGCCGGACCCGCCGCCGGGTGCGGTGGGTAGGTTCTGCAACTCCTTGTCGATCTGGCCGCCCAGCTGCTGATCGGTGGTCGCGTATGCCTCCGCCGCGCCGACGACGTTGCGTGCGGTCTTCGTCGACTGCGCCTGCACCTGGGGTAACTGCGTGGCGACGGGCGTTTCCACGGCCGGGATCTGGCCGATGATCGCCACCGACAGCGGATCACTCCCCACCGGCATGAACGGCGGCGGCGCCGGCGGCAGCTGCTTCGCCGAGGACAGCAGCTGACCTCCGGCCAGACCGAGTTGCTCCGGATCGACCGACAGTGGTGGCGGATTGCTCATCGTCGACTCCTAGAACCTGAGGTTCCGCAACAGGTCGTAGACGCCCGCGATCCACAGCAGCATCGGGATCACCGCCGCAATCGCGGCGCCGTCCAACAACTCGAGAATTCTCTTGGTGACCGGTGACACCCGTCGCACGCCGTCGGTCGCACCGATCAGGATCACCGCGACCAGCACGAGGGCTGCGTACCCCGCCAGCACCAGCCAGGCGCGCTCCGGATACCAAAGGCTCAGCCTGACCATCACGCCCGTCGGAATCGCCACTGCCGCAGCCATCAACGCCCAGGCGCACCACCGCTCGGCGTAGAGCCGCGACCGGAACCCGCACACCACCGCCACCAAGCCGGCGACGATCATGCTGTGCACGAAGAAATGCCCCTGCACCACAACCGCTGTCGACCCGACCGCCAGAATCAGCGCCCCTGCCGTGAGGAACCCGATCAACAGGCGCTTGGCCAGCCGGCTGCGTTCGGTCAGCCGCGCTGCGGAATCCGGCACGGAGGCGATGATCGCCTGCCAGGTCTCCGACTCTTCGGACGCATCCGGTGTCGTCACCGGGTCCAGCAGTTCGTCGTTGGTCACCGTCTCGCCCGGAGCCGGGATCGGCGGCAACGCGATACGCGCCACCGCAACCGTGAGCTTCGCCGCGTTGGTCACCACGATCAACCCGAAGGCGATCGCTCCTGCCGGCACCCAGGCGCTCCAGCCGTATCCGTACGCGACCGCGGCGATCGTCACGGCCGTCGCGACCACCGCGAGAAAGGCCGCCAACTCCGCTCGGCGTCGCGGGCCCCCGCGGGTCGCGAGAACCATCAGCAACAGCAGTGAGCCGGTGCCCGCGATCTGTGGCGCACCAAGCGTTTCCACCCCGCGGGGCAGCGGCACCGCCAGGGCCACGCCGCCACCGAGCGTCAACAGCGAGGACACCAGCAGGCTCTCGGCCATATCGAGATTGTCGAACCGGTTCTGCGCCAACACGCTGCCGCCCATCAGGCCCAATCCGAGCACGCCCAGCGCGACGGCCCACCACCAGTCCCGACCCGTCGACGCCCACGACAGCATCGCGACGACGGTGATGATCAGCGCCACCAGCGGCAGGGCCAGCCCGACGAAGCGGTACAGGGCGCGGCGGTCGAACTCCGGCGTCTCGTCGAGCACCGCGATCGCGTCGATCACGTCCTCGACCAGTGGCCGATACCGTTCCGTGCGGCTGACCGGCACGACCGTCAGCAGTGAACCGTCGACGACGCCCGCGTCGTCCAGCGATTCGGAGAGCTTGATCGGCGGCGCACCGGGGCGGGCGAACGACCACACGCCCTGGGCCTTGAAGTCGAAGCCCGCCAGCACATCTGGCGGCGTGTCCTCGAGGATCTCGGCCAGCACCGCCACCGTCTCGTCGACGTAGGTCTCGATCGGCGCTGCCGACGGCAGCACCAGATCGGTCATGCGCCGGCCGGTCAGAATCGTGACCCTCGTGGTCGACGGACGGCCGGGCGTGACGCTCGACGATGAGGGCGGTGCGGCTGTCGCGGTCAACGCCGTTCGAGCCTGTCGAAGTCATCGGAGAGCGCCGCCGCCAACTCGACGACCTTGCGCTCGAACTTCTTACCCAGCAGATCCAACTGGATCTCCGTGCCCGCGGCGATGTGCTTGTCCCACGGCAACACGATCACCCGGCCGGGCGGTACATGCCGCTCGAACTGCTGCACCAGGTCCTCGACGTCGATGTTCGGTTTGCCCGGCGTGACGTGGTTGATGACGACGCAGGATCGGCCCAACAGGTCTTGATAACCGTTCTGCCGCAACCAGTCCATTGTGATCGCCGCCTGGCGGGCTCCGTCGATCGAGGCGCTCGCCACGATCACCAGCCCCGACACCGTCGACAACACACCGCGGGCACCGGGCTGGAACAGTCCCGCACCGCAGTCGGCGAGCACCAAGTTGTAATAGCGCGAGACGATCTCCGTCGCGGCCCGCCAGTCTTCGTCGTTGAATTCGCGCCGCGCCGCGCTGTACTCCTCCGAGGAGAGCACCTCGAGGTTCGAGCCGTTCATGCTCGTGTACGCGCGAATGTCGTTGTAGCGGTGCAATTCCTTGTCGGTCAACAGATCCGCGATGGTCGCCGCCGACTGCCGTCCGGCCCGGTCGGCGAGGTTGCCGCCGTCGGGATCGGCGTCGATCGCGAGGATGCGGTCGCCGCGGATCCTGCTCAGCGCCGAGCCGAGGGCCACGGTCACCGCCGTCTTCCCCACGCCACCCTTGAGGCCGAACACCCCGATCTGATAGGAATCCCGCGCGTTGCGGCGGATCCGGGTGTGCAGATCCATCTCGTACATCTCGTCGGGTGAGAGCCCGAGGTTGATGCGGGTCATCATGTAGATCCAGTGCCGCCAGCCGCGCTGCGACGGCATCTTCACCGCACTACGCACCCCGACATGGGACAACGCGTCGATCGCGCGGTGGTTGCCCATCGACGCCGCCGAGGTCGGTGCGGGCTGCGCACCCGGCCGCCACGCTCCCTCGCCTTCGGCGAAATGCTGCGACGGCGCGGGCGCAGGGGCGGGCCGCGGTGCCGGAGCAGGCGCGGGGCGCTGCTGCTCGTGGCGCGCGCCCGTGGGAGCCGGACTCTGGGGGGTTCGCATCATCCCGTTGTTGGGGACACGCTGCGGTCCGGACACCTGCGTCGGAGGGATCTGGCTCGTGATCTCCGTCTGCCGCGGCGGAGGCGCTGCAGCAGCCTGTGTCCGCGGCGGCGCGACAGGCATCGGAGGCGGGGTCACGTCGTTGCGCGACGAAGCCCCCTGGGGCGCAACACTTTCCCTGCCGGCGGGCGGGGTTTCGCGGTCAGGGTCCTCGTCGGCCGTGCGCACGGCATCCGGGGAGTGGAAGAGCCGGTCATAGTCGGCCGACATGTGCACCTCTCAAAGGGTTGGGGAGTGTGCGGCGCACGCGGTGGGCGATCCCTGCATCCTGAACCGGCCGCCCACCGACGTGCTCCACCGCGCTTATGTAAAGGTTCCGATCACTGCGTTTTCGGTGCCACCCATGGTGGTACCGGCATTGCTGACGGCCTGCGCGAGCTGCTGCAGCGCGAGGTTGAGCTCCGCGGAGTTGGCGTCCCAGCGCTGCTGAACGGCCTGGTACGACATCGAGCCGTCGCCGACCCACGCACCCTGCAGCCGCGCCAGCGAACCCTGGCCCTCGTCGAGCAGCCCATTGGTGCGGCCCACGGCGGCGTGAATCTCGCCCGCCCCGGCCTCGATGGCGCCGAACTCGTAATTGATCTGTCCCACGTCTGTTCTCCGTTTCCTTGAGCTCGATCTAGAACTTCATCTGCGACGCGAGATCGTCTGCGTTCTGCGCGTCGGTGTTGAGGTACGAGGTACCGCTGGTGTGGATGTTCTGCGAGATGTCGGTGAGCAGACGGATCTGCTGGCTCGACGCCTCGTGGAAGCGCAGCAGCGCTGCCTGCGCGGCCTGTCCTGCACCTTCGCTGTGCAGGCTCTGGGCCAGCCCCGCGGCGGTCGACTCGACCTGGGCGAGGACGGACTGAAGCTCGCCGGAGATCCGGTCGAAGTTCGCCGCCTCCGCCATCAACTGCGGAGTATCCGCATTCACCAATGCCATTGCTGACCTTCTCTCTCTTTACCTGTGCTCCCGCCGCATTGGCGGGCCCTCCCGACCCAGGCGGTCGGCAAGCTGTCGGGGACGATCACCAGTCGTCCTCTTCGTCCTCACTGAGGTCGTGTTCCAGTGGTGCGGGCGCGTTGAGTCCGGCCCTGTTGCCGCCGCTCTTGCCGCGCTGGCCCAGCATCCCCATCGGGCCGCCACCCATCCCGCCGCCACCGCCGACGGGTGCCAGTCCACCCGCGGCCATGCCCGGCCCGGCGCCCGCGCCGACCGCCACCGGGCTCAGCGCCAGCTCCTTACCCACGAGATTGGACATCAGCGGGGTGCGCGCGGCGGTGCCACCGGCTCCGGGAAGCGACGCTGCCCGCACCATGCCCGATCCCGCCGCGGCCCCGGAGCCGCCGATGGCCGGATGGTTGGAAAACGGTGTGGCACCCAGCATCCCGACCTGGGCGCCTTTGTCGCCCCCCATGCCGCCCATCTGGCCGAAGATCGACGACATCTGCTGCAACGGCTGGGTGAGCTGCTGGAACGGCTGCGTCACCCCCTGCATCATCTGCTGGGGCACCTGGGTCAGCGTGGACCCGAGCTGGGACGCCATCTGCATACCCATCTGCATGCCCTGCGACGGGTCCTTC
>Ga0209347_1003590_pt1 | contig 17685 bp, 15 predicted proteins | sample AutmiccommuBRH23_FD_187382 | JGI IMG/M metagenome (GOLD analysis project Ga0209347, IMG submission 187382) | Deep subsurface microbial communities from Mt. Terri, Switzerland - Autotrophic microbial communities BRH/23 (SPAdes) (version 2) | ecosystem: Environmental > Aquatic > Deep subsurface >...
GGCGATCGTCCTGCACGCCGCTCCAGACGACCTCGTGACCGATCCGACCGGCAATGCCGGAGCCCGGATCGCCTGCGGCGTCATCACCATGGGCAATCCGTAAGATGAACCGGGCCGGACTCCTTCCGCTTCTTCTGATCGTCGCCGCGGGATGCGTGCGGCCGGCTCCTCCCCCATCGCCCGTTCCCGCGGCGGAACCGAGCCGCGGCGTGCTGCAGATCGTGGTGGAGCCGAACCCGATCGTCGCGATTCCCGTGGAGGGGGAGACGTGGCAGTTCCCGATCCTGCTGCGTATCCGGGAGACCGGAGGGTCGCGCGTCGAGATCGACCGCGTGGGCGTCGATGTCTACGCGATCGGGGGGCTGAAGGTCTACTCCACCACGCTCGACCAGGCTGAGATCGACGCGCGAGGATTCACTCGCCACCTCCCGGCGAACGGCGAGATCCGCTACCGCATCACGCCACGCCAGAAAGTCCCCGACGCCCGTCTCTTCTCCTCGGTCGTCGCCGAGCTGTGGGTCGAGGGGACCGACGCGGGAGGAGCGACCCCATCGACGCGCACGCGCGTCTCCGTGGTCGCTCAGTAAACGCAAGAATTCAGAGGGCACGGCGGTTGTTTCCGCCATCAAATCAAGGAGGCACACCTATGTATCCGGATGAAATCGTTCAGCCGATGCGGGAAGAGCTCACCCGCCTCGGGATTCAGGAAGCCCGTACGGCCCAGGAAGTCGACGCCGTGCTCGGCGAGAAAAAAGGGACTGCTCTCGTGATCGTGAACTCGGTCTGCGGGTGCGCGGCCGGCAACGCCCGCCCGGCGGTGGCCATGGCGGTCAACAACAGCAATCTCCCCGACAAGATGATCACCGTCTTCGCCGGCAACGACCAGGAAGCGACCGCGAAAGCGCGCTCCTACTTCGCCGGTTTCCGCCCCTCTTCCCCCTCCATCGCCCTCATGCGCGACGGCGAGGTGGTGAAGATGTGGGAGCGCCACAACATCCAGGGCCGCGAGGCGACCGAGATCGCCGACGAAATGATGGCGGCGTTCGATCAGCACTGTGTGAAAGCAGGGGCCAGGGACTAGGGAGCCGAGGGGCCAGGGGCCAGGGGCCAGGGGCCAGGGGCCAGGGGCCAGGGGCCAGAATATCGTCATCCTGGGGGAGCGCGACGGAATCGTGCAAGTTGAGACGAGGGCGAGCGCGACCGAAGGATCTCAAAATTGCAGGATGCCGCCACCTGCGCGGTTTGCTTCTGCTCGCCCCTCACCCCTCGCCCCTCACCCCTCCCCCACCCTACCGCGCCACGGGCCGAGTCCGCACTCTCCACGCCGACACCCACGACACGAGGTCGCGGCTGTCGAGGATGCCGTCGCCATTCGAGTCGGCTGCCCACGAGGAAGCGATGGTCCCTTCGTGGGCCGCGAAGACCGAGTCTGCGTCGTTGTCGACCAGCTCGTGCGCGAGCGCTTCCAGATCCTCCTCCGTCACGGCGCCGTCGCCGTTCACGTCCCCCTTCACCGGCGGAATGAGGCGCCAGATCCCGCCGGCGGTCGCGAACAGAACCTCGCCGGTGCGGGACTGGACGACCTCGAGGAGAGAATTGAAACCTCCGAGCTCAGCCAGGTTCTCGAGGATGATGACCGGCTCGCCGATCTCGTCGACGTCGGGGAAAAAGTAGAGAGCCTTCGTCACGAATCCCGCGACAAGAAGTCCTGTTCCACGCTGATTCGCAAACTCTCGAGCCAGCGTCACCCCGGTCGGTGCGACGGTGCTGGAGAAAACGTAAGCTGGCGGAGTCATCCCGGCCAGAGGCGGACGAGTCCCCCACGTACGCGGCCAGCCATGATGCTCTCCGGCGCGGACGACCGTGACCTCGTCTCCTGCTTCCGGACCGTTGTCTCCGACGAGCAGCCTCTCCCCGTCCGGATGCACCGCCAGATCGTAGGGATTGCGCAATCCCTTGGCGAAAATCGTCGCGGTCCCGTCGGGAAGGATGCGATGGATTTTCCCCCCGGGGCTCTCATCTTTCTCGGCGACGACGCCCATGCCGTAGTCCCCGATCCCGACCCAGATCGAGCCGTCGGGACCGACCACGGGATTGCCTCCATGGTGCTCGGTCGAACAGTTCGTCCCGAGGTCGCAGGGAAGGGTGGCGATCACGGTCACCTCGCCGTCGGCGGGGTCGACGGACGCGATCACGTCGGCGCTGAAGTCGGGAAGGACGTAGTGCGAGATGATTTGATCGCCGCGGAAAGCGATTCCGAGCTGGACTGCATTTCCGGTCGCGGCGGTGGTCACCTTGGCGACCTTCACCGACTGCTCCCCTTCGAGCCTGTAGATCTCGCCGGTGGTGACCGAGTAATGGAGCGCGCCGTCGGGGGCGAACGCGATCGCGGTGAGAAAGCCCTCCGTCGCGGCGACCTTCTCGATGCGGAAGCCGGGAAGCATCGAAGCGGCCGCGGGCGCAGCGATCAGGAATGAAGTCAACAGGATGAGAGCCAGTCGGGTCATACGCAATCCCCCGCCATTGCAAGGGGGATGCTATCTCAGGGGGAGGGGAGCGCGCGTAGGGTGGCCGAGATGGGTTTCGGAGGGCGGATACGGAAAACGCCACCTCGCGGTGGCGTTTTCGATCATCTGAAGGTTGGTTGCGGGGACAGGATTTGAACCTGCGACCTTTGGGTTATGAGCCCAACGAGCTACCAGACTGCTCCACCCCGCGTCACTTCTTCGGCTAACGGGAGGGAGGGGGCCGGTTATTCCGGGATTCTCCACACGCCGCGAGCTCGTCCGCCTCTTACACCTGCCGCACGCCGTTTCCAACCACGCCGCGCCTGCTTGCGACCCCGTGGGATTTCATTTAGGCTGACGGGTACTGCTTCTGGAGGCAACTTGCGAGTCTTTTTGTTTCTGCTGCTGTACATTCTTTCGAGCGCAACTTCTGGTGCGCAGCCGACCGCTCCGTGGGATGACTACGAGCGCATCCTGGTGCCGATCGCTCCCACCGGTCCCACCTACCTTCGTCCCGGAGCCCACGGTTCCCGATGGCAGTCGATCCTCACGGTTCGAAACGCAGGAGATCAGCCGGTGGAGGTCTTTCACCCGTTTGAGATCTTCCATTGCTTGATCATAATCCTCTGCGAACCGGGGAAGGCGATGCCTCCACACAGCACCGCGAACACGACTGACGAGCAGGACTGGGGCAGCAGCTTGTTTGCGACGATGGGCGCAAACGACCGCGGTCCAGGCGCGCTCATGCACGTCCGGCGCGGCCAGACGGACCAGGTCTTTTTCGACCTTCTGGTGCGGGAGGTCACTTCTGCGGCAGAGAATCAGGGGACGCGGATTCCGCTGGTTCGCGAGAGCGAGATGTTCGCCCGGCCGGTGGAGCTGCTCAATGTGACGCTGACCGAGACGGTCCGTGGGCGACTGCGTCTCTACGCAATGCCGGCGGCGGCACCACCGCTCGTGCGCGTGGAGATGTACCCCCTCGAGGGGGAGGACCTGCTTGGCGAGGTGACGCTCGCACTGGAGCCGGGTCTTCGGTCGAACTTCCCCCGCTACGCCGAAGCCGTGCTGGAGCCTCCTCGATTCGCATTCGAGTCGGGTCAGCCCGTTCGCTTGAGGATCACACCTTTAGGCGAGGAATTCGCGTACTGGGCCTTCGTGTCGCTCACGAACAATGAGACGCAGCTGATCTCGATCGTGACACCTGAGTAGAAGACCGCAGGACGGTCGAACCCTGGGACACTTGGCGGGGCTGGGGAGCTCCTCAGGTCCGGGTGCTACCCTTTCACCTCGTGATCACGCTGCTTCTGTTCGTGCTCGGGACGGCCGGCGTGGCCTTCGTCTGGAACCGTCTCTTCTCTCCCGTTCCATGGCGCGTCACAGGAATCTTCGGCCTCGCCGTGGTGCTGTTCCTCGCTCCCACACTCTTCACATCGCGCGTGGACATCCCGGCGAACCTCGCATTCGTTGCCGATCCGTGGAAGGCGACGGATGGAGAAGCAGTTCGCGCGAATACCGGCATCGTCTTCACCCAGATCGCTCCATGGACGAAGGTCGCGCGCGAGTCGATCGCTCGCGGAGATCTCCCGCTCTGGAATCGGACGTCGGCGAGCGGCGCTCCCCTGCTGGCAAACCAGCAGACGGCCATCTTCCACCCGTTCACGCTGCTCGGCCTTCTCCTTCCTCTCGGCGACGCATTCACCCTCTCCGCCGCGCTGCGCCTCCTCTTCCTCGCGTTCTTCACCTTCGTCCTCCTCCGCAACTGGAACATCGGAAGGGATGCGGCGATCTTCGGATCGCTGGCATACACCTTCTGTTCATTTCACATCGTCTGGCTTCTCTTCCCCCTCGGTCTCAGCTCGATGATGCTTCCGCTCTGCCTGGTGGCAGTCCAGGAAATGCTGAGACGGGCCCGAATCGCATCCTACGGACTCCTGCTCATCGCTCTGACACTGGCTCTATTCGGCGGACATCCCGAGTCCGCGCTCTGGGTGTGGATCGCGACCACGCTCTTCGCAATCTACGAGGTCGCGATTGGCGGCGGGTCCCCTCTCTTCCGCTTTCGGCGGCTGATGCTCATCGGCTCCGCCTTCATCTTTGCGATGCTGCTCACGGCGTTCTCGTGGCTCCCAACGCTCGCAGCTCTCGAGGCGACCCCGAGGTTTCAAGCGATGCAGGGGAAGGAGGCGAACCCGGCGGATCATGGGCTCTCGGCCGAGTGGCTCCTCCCGCTTATCGCGCCAAACGTCCTTGGCAATCCGGTCAACGGGACCTACACTCCGCCCGCGGGTTTCCACCCCGCGGTGCTGAACGACTATGGCGAGGTTGCTTCGAGCTACGCGGGAGTGGTGACGCTCGCATTCGCTCTCGCCGCTCCCTTCGTCACGCGCCGGCGCAGCGTCCTCCTGGTCGCCGCTGGCTTGTCGATCCTCAGTCTGCTGACATTCGCCGAAGCCCCGCTGTGGCGGGACCTCATCCGAGAGATTCCGCTTGCCGGGGTGAGCATTCATCAGCGCTTGCGCCTCTTCTGGGACCTCGGAATCTGTATCGCGGCCGCGCTGGCGATTGATTCGCTCGAGACGAGGCGCCAGCGTCTGATCGCGGGCGCTTCCGCTCTTCTGGTGCTCACCGGTTTCGTGGCGATTTACGCGATCCGCGAAACTCCCTTTCTCCGCGAGCCCCTCGGGATGGCGCAGTTCATCGTTCCGGCCGTCTCGCTCATCGCCATCGGAGCGGCTCTCTACCGCGCGAGCCCGCGGGCGCTTGTGGTGACGGCGGTGATCGCCGTGCTCGTCGATCTGTACGTGGCGACCCTCTGGTACAACCCTCCGGCCGAGCCGAAGGATCTGTTTCCCGTTACAGGGGCGATCGCGGCCATGCAGAAGGGCGACACGCCTTACCGGATCGCGGCCCTGGGCTGGTCATTTCTTCCGGATACCCCCGGCTATTACGGCCTCGAGGACATCAAGACCACCGACCCGATTCAGAACGCGCGATACATGCGCCTGCTCCGGGGATACCTGCGGATCGACCCGGCCTCGTACGATCTCGTCATCGGCGACACCACGCTCCCCTTCTTCGACTACCTGAACGTTCGCTACGTCTATGCGCCACCGGATCACCCGGTGACCGACGGCGACCTCGTGAGGATCTACCAAGGCCCGGACGGGTCCGTATACGAGAATCGCGCGGCGCTTCCGCGCTACTTCTTCGTCGATTCGTTCCGTGTCGAAGGGAGCTTCGACGACACCGTCTGGCTCTCGCGCGAGATCGCGGATTTCCGTCGGGAGGCGCTGGTCGATCATCTCCCGGAGAAGGTGTCGCGGGCGACCAATGCGTTGGAGGCCGGAAAGGGAGCGGATGGGTCGGTCGTCGTACGCGAGTACCGTGCGAACGGCGCGACTCTCGACGTCGTCAGCAATGGATGGAATCTGCTCGTCAGCAGCGACGTGCACTGGCCGGGATGGCGAGCCTACTGGAACGGCGACCGGCAGCCTCCGGTGATCGTAAACGGCGCGTTCGTCGGAGTGTTCGTCCCACCGGGAGAAGGGACACTGGAGCTTCGCTACGCGCCCGACGAGTTCGACGACGGATTGCGGGCCGCGGGAGTTGGCATCCTCGCCCTCGCCTCATTCGCTGCGATCGCGTATTGGAGACGGCGGGCAGGTAGGGCTGACTTGACGCCGCCAGCTGGGTGAAAGAACGGTTGGTTGCGGGGGCAGAATTTGAAGAGGGGATGATGCGCAACGCAGCTGCGACGCTGGTGGAGTCCGCTTGCCGCTGTTGCGATCGCCACTTGGGCTCGCCGACTACCCCTCACACCGTCCGCGCATTTTACGGAAATCGGTGGCCGCGCAGACGAAGAGGACACACCTTCTTTCTGGAGATACGTTCATGGCCAGAAAGACGATCACCACCAGATCATCCGCTCCGGACAAGTCACGGCCGCGGCAGCTCGTCGGTGAAGAGCAGATCCGGCTTCGCGCCTATGAGCTTTACCAGAAGCGCGAGGGGAACCACGGTGACCCGGAGAGCGATTGGTTTCGCGCCGAAGCCGAGCTTCGAGAGGATTCGCAGCGGCAGGCAAAGTGACGCGGCGGGGCCGATCGAATCGACGGACGCTCGGGGATCCGTGCGTGTCGGTGCGGGCAGCATGGGAATCCGGGTAGAGTAACGAGGTGCGCCGGAGCCACCACGACTGGGACGACCTCGCAGCACGGGAACCGTATTTCGCGGTACTCACCGAGGAGCGATTCTTAGGGAAGCTCGACGAGGAGCGGCGGCAGGACTTCTTTGCGACGGGTGAGGCGGATGTCCGGCAGCTGCTGGAGCTTCTCGCCGAACGAGGAGTCGAGGTCGCATCGGGGCGCGCGCTCGATTTCGGCTGCGGGGTGGGGCGCCTCACCCTTCCCCTCGCTCGACGGTTCAGGAGCGTCACGGGGTTCGACGTCTCACCGCGGATGGTTGCCGAGGCGGCGAGGAATCTCGAGAGCGAAGGGTTCGCGAATGCCGCGTTCGTGACGCGCCTCGAGGATCTCGACGGATCGTTCGACTTCATCGGTTCGCTGATCGTCTTCCAGCACATTCCGGTCGCCGAGGGGATGAGACAGCTGCGTCACCTGCTGCGGCGGCTCGCGCCTGGAGGTGTCGCCGCGCTCCATTTCACCCTCGGCCGTCCGGGATCGAGGCTGCGCCGGGCGGCGCGACGCCTTCGCGCGTGGAGCCCAACTCTCCACCGGTTGCTGCTCAGGCTCGGGCGCAGCCCGCGCGATCTTCCCTACATGCAGATGAACATCTACGACCGGAGCGAGGTCGCGAATGTGATCGCGAGGGAAGCGGGATCCGATCCGCTGGTCCTCGACTGCAGCGAAGGAGAGATCGAGGGCGCCCTGTTCGTGGTCCGGCGAAGGCGGTGACTCGTCTTGGGGGTGGCTGGTCTTTCCATCTGCGCTCTGGCGCGTCACCCATGAGTTCGCCACGAATGGTCTGATGGACGGAGCAGTTGCACTGCTCCTCGCATCGAGGATGAGCCGCTCCAGCGCTGGTGCGTCCCGTCACGCAGACCTACATGAATGTCACCGCGCACAGCCGGAATCGGCGGCCCTTGCGGACAGGTCCCGCCGATCGTAATGGAAACAGGAAGGCAGCGTTGTTGCAGAGCTGCCATGTTCAGAAACAGACCGGCTGACTTGGGATCCTTGGGAGAACATCTTCGAGACCGCGAGAAGGCACCTGAAGAACGTCCTCACGGTGGTGGAAGAAGGCGAAGAGCCTCCCGGTTCCCTGCTCGATGATCTCGAGAAGGAAGGTGGAGACACCTTTCTTCGTTCTCTGCTCAATGACCGAGGAAGGTGGAGAGACCTTTCCTCGTTTCTGCTCGATGATCTCGAGAAAAAGGTGGAGAGGTGGCCTCTCCCGTCGTCGTAAGCGGCCACTCCGCTCACAGACCACAAAGTAACGAATCGGGAACGGTTCCGTTCCTAATCAAGGATTGAGAATGCGAATTGGTGGATCGACCATGGTACTGGGAGTGACCCTGCTGGCCTGGCCAGGAGCTCTGCATGCACAGATTCCGGGCGGGACGATCGTCCGGCAGAATCCTGGCGCGGAGGAGGCTGTTCGGCAGGACACGATCGTGGCACTGAGCCTGGACGAGGCGGTGAGGCGGGCGCTGAACCAGAGCGAGGAGATCCGGCTGGCGCGCTCCCAGCTCCAGCTGGCCGAGGCACAGGTCGCAATAACGCGCTCGCAGGCACTCCCGCAGATCAACGCCAACCTCGGGTACACGCGGACCTTCGCCTCGCAGTTCGACTTCGGCGGCAGGGAGGAGGTGCCCGACGCCTTCGAAAATCTTCCGTTCGGCCGCGAGAACGCGTATGCGGCCACCCTCAGCGGCTCGCAGCTCCTGTATTCGGGCGGACGCGTCGGCTCGGCGCTGCAGATCGCGAAAAGCTTCCGCGAGGCCACGCGATTGAACCTCGTGGAAGAGACGGCCGAGATCGAACTGCAGGTCCGTTCGGCGTACTATCAGGCATTGCTGGCGCGGGCGTTCGAAGAGGCCACCGGCGCGGCGCTCACGCAGGCCGAGGCGTTCCTCGAGCGGGAGCGTTTGCGCCTTCGTGCCGGAGCTGCTTCGGAGCTCGAGGTGCTGAGGGCCGAGGTCGACCGCGACAACCTGCGCCCTCAGCTCGTGCAGGCGCGCAACGCTGCCGAGCTGGCGCTTCTCAATGTGAAACGGCTCACGGACGTGCCGATGAGCCAGCCGCTCGTGCTGACCTCCGAGCTCGAGGCGCCCAGCGCGGAAGAGATGGCCGAGGTGCGCCTGGAGCCCGAGGTGCTCACCGCGCAGCGGGCCGCCATTCTCGCCTTTCAGAAACAGGTGGAGATTCGCGAGGAGCAGGTGGACATCGCGCGTGGCGCCTTTCTGCCGAACGTCGTACTCCAAACGAACTACGCGCGTCAGCTCTATCCAAGCTCGGCATTCGATTTCGATTCCGACTGGCGGACGGACTGGACCGCGACGCTGGGTATGCAGATCCCGATCTTCACCGGCGGTCGCCGTGGGGCCGAGGTAGCGCAGGCCCGGGTGGAGCTCGATCAGGCGCGGCTCCAGCTCGCACAGCTCAGCGAGGCCGTCCAGCTCCAGTACCAGCAGGCCCTTGGCGAAAAGCAGCGGGCGAGCGAGGCGATCGCCGCGCGCCAAACGACCGTCGAGGTAGCGCAGCGCGTGTACGATCTCACGGTGCTACGGTACAACCAGGGTGTCGCGACGCAGCTCGAGGTCACCGACGCCCGCCTCGCACTCCTCCAGGCCCGGACCAACCTGGCGCAGGCGATCACCGATTACTACGTTGCGGACGCCGGGATTACGCGCGCGGTCGCCGATGTCGGCGCGGGCGTTGCGGCCAGCCCTGCAATTCCAAGCGGCCGGTCGGCACCGCCGCCGGGCGGCACCGAGGCTGGCGGCCCGCCTGTCCTGCCCGCTCCGCCTGACGATCTTCACTGACTTTAAATGATGAGGCGATTCATGAACCCATTCGTACGGACTTCGCGCGCCCTGGCGGCACTGATTCTTCTGGGGCTCGCGGGCTGCGGCGGCGCAGCCGGTGACAAGACGGACACGGCCGCCGAGGTCGTGGTGCTCAGTTCCCAGGATGTCTCGAAGGCTACGGTGTCGGAAGTCGCCGGGGGCGTCGTGCTCTCCGGCTCCCTCAACCCCTACCGGAACGCCGAAGTGCGGGCGCAGGCTCCCGGCACGATCACCGGGCTCCGCGTCGACGCGGGCGACCGGGTGAGCGACGGGCAGGTGCTGGCGACGATCGAGGCGGCAGGGATCCGCAGCCAGGCTTCGGGCGCCCAGGCGGGCGTCGCGGCGGCTTCGGCCAACCTGGCGCAGGCGCGCCGGCAACTCGAGTCCGCGCGCATGCTTCATAACGCGGGCGCGATGTCCGAGATCGATTTTCGCGCGGCGCAGACGCAGTACGAGGCGGCCGAGGCGCAGCTCGCCGCGGCCCGCGCGCAGTCCGCCACCGCCAGCGAGGCGGCCGGACGGACCGTGGTGCGGGCACCCTTCGGGGGCGAGGTGAGCGCCCGGATGGTGGAGGAGGGCGAGGCCGTGAATCCGGGCCAGCCTCTGTTCCGCGTGGTCAATACCGGCATCCTCGAGCTCGCCGGCCAGGTCCCGGTGGACGAGGCTGCGAGCGTGCGTGAGGGACAAGCGGTAGAGTTCGCGCTCAGCGCGTATCAGGGGCAGGTGTTCCGCGGCCGGGTCGCGCGCGTCGAGCCCACTGCGGACCCGCAGACGCGACAGATCGGGGTGTATGTACAGCTCCCGAACCACGATCGAAGCCTCGTCGGTGGCCTCTTCGCCACCGGCCGGATCGCCACCGGCGGGACAGGCACCTCCGTCACCATCCCGGTGCAGGCCGTTCGCACCCGGGGCGCCGAAGAGTTCGTATTTGTGGTGGAGAACGGGGCAGTGGCGCGGCGGCCGGTGACGACGGGCAACCGTGACGAGTCCCGGGGAGTGGTGGCGATCACCTCCGGCCTGCAGGGGGGAGAGACGATCGTGGTCGCCCCGGGCGAAATCCGGGAAGGCGTTCAGGTGCGGTTCGCCGCCGCCGGAGATACAGCGGCCGTGCCGGCTGCCTCAGAGGAGTGACGGAAATGGAAAACGAAACTAAGCTCGAACCGCGCTCGCCGGGTGAGGGGGGCACCGGTGACAACGCGGATTCGACCGGCGCGCCGCAGCAGGCGCCGCACGCGCCGCATGGCGGCGGCGGTCTGAGCGGCCTCGCCATCCGTCGTCCCGTCTTCACCACCATGGTGATGCTGGGACTCGTCGTGCTGGGCATCTTCGGCTTCCGGCGGCTGCCGATCGACCAGTTCCCCGAGATCGACATCCCCATCGTCACCGTGCAGACCATCTACCCCGGCGCCTCCCCGGAGTCGATCGAGCGCGAGGTCACCGAGCGCCTCGAGCTGGCGTTCAACCCCGTCGAAGGGGTGGACCGCATCACGTCGCAGACTCTGGAGGGTGTCTCGGTGGTGATCGTCGAGTTCGAGCTCGAGCGTGACGTCGACGAGGCAGCGCAGGATATCCGCGCCAAGATCGACACGATCCGGCGGGACCTGCCCACCGACATCGACCCGCCGGTGGTGCAGAAGTTCGACCCCGCCGCCCAGCCCATCATGTCGCTCGCCCTCGCGTCGACCGAGGTGCCCATCGTGGAGCTGACACGACTGGCCGACGAGGTGGTTCGCCGCCGGGTCGAGGCTGTCTCCGGCGTCGGCGAGGCGAGGCTGGCCGGAGGGCTCGAGCGCGAGATCCGGGTCTTCCTCCTGCCCAAACAGATGCAGGCGCTCGGGGTTTCCGTGGGGGAGATCATGGGCGCCCTCCAGCAGCAGAACCTCGAGGTGCCGGCCGGGCGGGTGGAGCGGGAGGCCACCGAGCAGCTGGTCCGCGTCACCGGGCGCATCCAGCGGCCCGAGCAGTTCGGCGAGGTCATCGTCGCCAACCGGTCCGGCAACCCGGTCCGTCTGAGCCAGGTGGCCCGCGTGGAAGACGCCACCGAGGAGGAGCGCTCGCTGGCGCTGGTCAACGGCGAGCGGGCCGTGGCGATCGACGTGCTCAAAGTGCAGGGCGCCAACACCGTGGCCGTGGCGGATGCCGTGCAGGAGGCCATCACGGAGCTGCAGGAGACGCTCCCCGCGGCGGTGGAACTGCAGGTGATCCGCGACAACTCGGTGATGATCCGCCAGTCGGTCACCGACTCGATCCACGAGCTGATCCTGGGCGCCATCCTCACTGTCGTCATCGTGATGCTCTTCCTGAACGACTGGAAGGCGACGGTGATCACATCGCTGGCGCTCCCGGTATCCGTGATCAGCTCGTTCATGCTGATGGACGCCATGGGCTTTTCGCTGAACATGATCTCGCTCATGGCGCTGGCGCTCTCGATCGGGATTCTGATCGACGACGCGATCGTCGTCATCGAGAACATCGTGCGTCACCGGGAGATGGGCGAGGACCACTTCCAAGCCGCCCGCTTCGGAACGCAGGAGATCTTCCTGGCGGTCATGGCGACGACGCTATCCATCGTCGCGGTGTTCGTGCCGGTGGCATTTATGGGAGGAATCATCGGCCGGTTCTTCTACCAGTTCGGCCTCACGGTATCCTTCGCGGTGCTGGTCTCACTGTTCGTCTCGTTCACGCTGACGCCCATGCTCTCCGCCTGGTGGGGGGTGGAACCGCATGTGGCAGGGTCGGGACACGGGAACGTGCTGACCCGCGTGATCGCCCGTTTCAACGCCTGGTTCGACCGGCAGAGCCGGTATTACCAGCGGATCATCGAGTGGGCCCTGAACCACCGGAAATTGACACTCGGGATCGCGGCAGCGTCGCTGGTGGGGGCATTTCTCCTCTTCCCGCTGATCGGCGGCGGCTTCCTGCCGACCAGCGACCAGTCGCAGTTCTCGGTCTTGTTCGAGACGCCCGAGGGCTCGTCCCTCGGCTACACCCGCGGCAAGGCGGAACAGATCGGCAACGCAGTCCGCGGGCTCGACGGCGTCGAGTACACCTACACCACCGTCGGCGCGGGGCTTACGGGAACGGTGAACACGGGCGAGGTCTTCGTCCAACTCGTCGAGCCGGGTGAGCGCGAGCTTTCGCAGCTCGAGCTGATGCTGGCCGCGCGCGAACGGCTCGCCCCGATCTTTGGAGTGAACGTCCAGGTCCTGGAGGCCGCAGGCCTCGGAGGAGCCCAGGCGCCGCTGCAGGTCCAGGTCCGCGGCCCGGAAGTCGCGGAGCTGCAGCGCATCTCGGACGAGCTCATGCCGCGACTGGCGGAAATTCCGGGCGTCGTGGACCTCCGTTCCTCGCTCGGACAGCCGCTTCCGGAGTACCGGATCGACGTCAACCGGGAAGTGGCGAACGAGCTGGGGCTGGACGTGGGGCAGATCGCGAACGTGGTGCGCCCGGTGCTCGCCGGCGTCGATGTCACGCGCTGGGAGGACCCCACGGGCGAGGAGCGCGATGTGGTGGTGCAGGTGGCGCCCGAGCAGAGGACGTCGCTCGAGGACATCACCACCATCCCGATCGCGATTCCGCAGCGGGGAGAGCGGCAGGCCAACGCGCCACCCCCGCCCACCGTGCCGCTGGGACAGGTCGCGACCATTCAGGAAGGCTTCGCGCCCTCGCAGATCGACCGCATCGACCTGCGGCGCACGGCGACCATCGGCGCCAGCACGACGCCCGACGTCTCAATCGCAGAAGCGTCCGCGGCAATCACGGCGCTGGCGGCGGAGATGGACCTCCCCGCCGGCTACGAGATCACCCTCGGCGGCGAGACCGAGCAACTGCAGGAGACCACCGGCTACGTGGTGGAGGCCATCGTGCTCGCGGTGATCCTGATCTTCCTGATCCTAGCGAGTCAGTTCGAGAGCTTCACGCAGCCGTTTGCCATCATGCTCTCGCTGCCCCTCTCCCTCATCGGCGTGCTGCTGGCGCTGCTGCTGACCAACGACACGCTGAACATGATGTCGATGATCGGGGTCATCATGCTGATGGGTCTGGTGACCAAGAACGCCATCCTGCTGGTGGACAACGCCAACGAGCGGCGATTCCTGGGCAAGGACCGCTGGACGGCACTCGTCGAGGCCGGCCAGGTACGACTCCGGCCCATCGTGATGACGACGCTGGCGATGATCGGCGGCATGCTTCCGGTCGCGCTCGCAATGGGAGAGGGCGGCGGGTTCCGCGCCCCGATGGCGCGGGCGGTGATCGGCGGGCTGATCACCTCGACGCTGCTCACGCTGATCGTGGTACCCGTGGCCTACACCTACTTCGACGACTTCGGCGGCTGGCTCAAGCGCCGGTTCATGTCGGAGGAGCGCGAGCGGGAGATCCAGGAGGAGCAGGACCACGCGGGACTCGCTCCCGAACCGGTCTGGGGCGAGTGATCTGGCGGGGAAACCCGTCAGATCCCGTCCGGGAACGTGCAGCGCTGCGGCAGAGCCGCGGCGCCCTCCTCGATCCTCGGTCGCTCGCGCCCGATGAGCCACGCCACGCGCAGCGGGTTCACTGCTGACGCGGAACGCTGCGGCATTGCTGCAGGACTTCCTCGTTCGAAGGAATCTCCCACTGCTCGCTGAGCCCTAACGCGCCTTCATGATGAGTAGCGCGCCCACCGTACCGTCGCTCCGCCGTTCGGCGAGCACCTCCACGCGATCACCGATGACGATGCCCGGCTCGATCCGCGTTCGGTCGCTGATGACGACCGTCTGGGTCTGACTCTCGCTGACCCTGATCACCCATTCGGTAGCGGCACGCGACTGGACGACTCCCTGGACACGAACGAACTGCGACGGACCGGTAACCAGAGGCTGGAGGCTGATGATGGCTACCGCCACGTAGGCGTTCGCAGTGTCTGCCGTGTACAACACCTGAACCCTGTCCCCGGCTTTCGGAGATCCGGCAATCCTTGTCTGCGCGTTGATGACGACGTTCACATCGCTCTCGTTCTCGCGCGCGATGACCCAGGCATCCGGGCCGATACTCTTGACGGTTCCCTGCAGCATCCCGGTCTGCGGAGCGACGGGTGCGAGGACCATCACCGACCTGGCCACGAGAGCTCCACCCGCGATTTCGGCTTCCACCTTCACCAGCTGATTCGTCAGCAGATCCTGGAGCGATCCGCTCGCGCCGCCAGAGAAAGCGCCGAAGCTCGTCTCACTCGTTACGAGAATCGTGCGGCCGAGGACCGTCAACGTCGATGCGGCAGGGTCCACGCGCTCGACAGGAGCGACGAATGTCGCACCGCCCGCATTCCTCGCTACGACGAGCGTCGCGCGCAGCGGGGCGTTGGCTTCCGCTGATGGCGCAACCGCGGCAAAGAGGGTCATCCCCGGTTCGATACCGGCGATGGTGGCCTCACGATTCTCTTCGATGATGATCGTCGCGCTGGAAGCGTCGATCGTGACCAGCCCCTCAGCGATGCTGATGATGCTGCCGCTCACGGCCGAGACGACGCCGGCGACTGTGGAGGCTTGCGGAGCCTGATCGCGCATGGACGCGAGGCGGGTACGGGAAGCAGAAAGAACCGAGGCATGGAGGACGAGGACGAGGGCGAGGATCGTGAGTTTGCGCATCATGTGAATAACTATTCTAGATTAATGGGCGCCGGTGTCAAGCGGACTCCGGATTCCGGGGCCATGCAGCGGGCGGCAGGGAAGGTAGCGCTCCCTCGAGAGGCCGCGGACGCACCGGCACGGATCGTCTTCAGTGTCTCGTCCAGTTGATCCCGAAGTGGATGCCAAAATCAGGACCGTTATCGTAGTTGATGATGTTCTCGACCAGGCCGACGTCGAGAGCGGCCTGGTCGCTGAGCCGAAACCGCCCGCCCACCGTCACTTCGTGCGCGCTCTCCGAAAGTGGCCCTGATACGGCGACCCCTTCGTTGAAGAGATACTGCACGATCACCGCAGCGCGTGGAGTCAGCGGCCGCACGAGGGCGGCGAACCCGGTCATCTGCAGTCGCTCGGCCGGGAACTCGAGCCGTGTCCGTCCCAGTCGGGCGACGGCAGCGCCCACATGGATGCTGCGGCCCGCAAGGTCGTGCGCCCAGGCCACGGAAAGGCCGGCGTCGGAGGACGTCGAGACCTCCTCGCCACCGTAGCGCACCGGGACGCGGAGGGTTGCCGAAAAGGCGAGCCGGCCGCGCGGCAGCTCACGCGAGCGGGCGGCAGTGAGCGAGAGCCCTCGGGCAAACGTGCGCGAATCGTGCCGCGAGATCAGCAGCTCGCCGCTGCTCGGATCACGAACCTCGATGTGGATGGAGTCTCGCGGTACCGTGTCGCGGCCGTTCAGTCCGTTCCCGATCTCGTGATGGAATTCCTGGATGAAGGAATCGAGGCTACCGCCGAATCGGCGCCGTTCGTCGTACTCGAGCTGCACCGAGAACGTATCCGACAGGCCCCAGGTCGCGGCGAGCCGCGTATCCGTTGCTTCGTAATCCACAAGGAGGTTGGGCCGCTCGTTGATCCAGACGTTCGTCCAGGTGCTGGTCAGTTGGACGCGGACCTCCCCCTGGCGCGGCGGCGTGCCCGCGGCGGGCACCGTCGCCAGCCGGATCGACTGCAGCGGAGCCTGGGAAGCCACGTGCATCGGCGGCTCGATTGCGTGGGCGGGGACGGCGTGGACGGTGAGAAGAATCAGGGCGAGAGCCGCGATGGAAACGCTCATTTGTCGTTTCCGATGATGCTTTGATTCAGATTCGAGCTTCATTTCGGCCTTCCGTGCAAACCTCGTCTCGCCGCCGCCAGGCCACGATCTACTCGCGACGATCGACACCGTTGCCCTCTGTATCTCGCCCCTCGCTTCCTTCTTTTTTGTTGTCAGCCTCTGCGCCCGTCTCGAGCCCGTCGAAGACCTCTGCGAATGAGTACGGCGGCCAGGGACCGAGAAACCGGATTCGGGCCGCAGGCAGCTCCGTCTGGATCTCTGCCAGCTCGGTGCCGAGCGCCTCGATCCCCTGGCGCCCGACGAGCACGGCCATCGAGAGCACCGGCACCAGGCCGGGCGCCGGACGGGTCCGCCGGTTCTCGACCAGATCCTCGGCGTGAGTCGCGATTCTCCGGCGCAGGTCCGCGTAGAGCCGGTCGGCCAGCCGCTCCACCGCCCCCTTCTCGGACTGCTCGAGTTTCCGCTCGAGAAGGCGCCGCAGACCCGCCGGTTTTTCGGCCAGCTCGGCTCGGAGAGCCGCAGACTCCGGGTCGCTGCGTGCCGCCTCGACCCGGTCGAGTGTAATCTCGACTCGAAGCTCGACCCGGTCGCGGAGCGCGTCCAATCGCTGCCGCAGCGAGGCCTCGGATTGCTCGAGCCACGCCCGCAGCCGCTCCTCGGCGCTCGCCGTGGCGCCTCCCTTCACGATCACGTTGACCGTCACGGGGAGCACCGTCCCCAACGCCTCCCAGGCGCGCTCGACGACGCTGCTGTGCTCGACGATCCACCCTTTCACCTGCTCATCAGGGCCCTGGAACGGGATGGGCTCAGCGTCGTGGACGAGTGCGGCGAGACCGGAGGCCGCCTCGATGAGACGCACGGGCCGGCCTTCGATTCCCGTCAGGCTCCCCGGCAGGCCCACCTTTGCGGGGATGATCGCGTAGACGTAGAGGGCCGCGCCGCTCACCGGACCTCCTCCCCCGCTTCATCGGCCCAGCGGGCCGGATTGATGAGCTTGTCGACCACGTCATCGACCACGTCGTCGAGGCCGCGGCGCAAATCCTCGACCGAGCGCGTGATCCCATGGTCCGCCTTGATCTGCTCGAGCGCCTCATCCAGCTCCAGCAGCGACTCGCCGAGTCGATTCAGCTCGTCCTCGCTGAGCTCGCCCCCTTCCATCCGCCGCACCGCCTGCGCCTCGAGCGACTCCTGGATCACCTCCACGAGAGTCACGACGAGCGAGAGGACGCCGTGCTTGAGGCTCTTTTCATCAACTGTGAGTGCCATCTCTATCTCTCCTCCGAACCGGCGGGAAAGGGGTGATCCGTCCCCAGTCGCCGTTCGAGCAGGGCGACCAACGCATCGGCCCAGCTCGGGATGTCCGAGGCGGCGAAACGCGCGACGCGTCCTCCCGCGGTTTCGAGGGCCAGAATGGCCGACCCGGCGGGCGATCTCCCGCTC
>Ga0209347_1003591_pt1 | contig 17683 bp, 18 predicted proteins | sample AutmiccommuBRH23_FD_187382 | JGI IMG/M metagenome (GOLD analysis project Ga0209347, IMG submission 187382) | Deep subsurface microbial communities from Mt. Terri, Switzerland - Autotrophic microbial communities BRH/23 (SPAdes) (version 2) | ecosystem: Environmental > Aquatic > Deep subsurface >...
CCCATCTTCACCGACTGTGCCTGACGGTTCAGCGCGATGTTGCAGGGCGCCGCCTCGTTCCAGCAGGTGGCAACGCCGACCCAGGGCTGGTGAATCTCTTCTTCCGTGATGCCCATCGCATAGAAGTAGCTGCGGTGCGGCGCGCGCTCCGGCCCTTCGGTGACGTGGCGGCTGGGAAGCCGGGACTTGTCGAAACGGGTGTTCTTCATGGGGCTGTCCTCCCGGAATTGGCTGGGCCAAGGGAATAGTGTCCCGGACCGGCCGGGGCAAGGCAGGATTCTACCGTTCGGGACGGCCAAGCTTTGCGGAAATGTCGCGCAGCCCTGCTTGGGTGGGGGCAGGCTGCAGGCAGCGGCGCCATTTGGCCGGCCGCTGGCCCGGCCACGATTGCATTTCCTGCCCTTGCCGCTTATTTCGGGGCGCAGCAAGGCAGACAGGCGGCCGACCGGGAGCGATACTGTGAACTGGATCTCGAACTACGTCCGACCCAAGATCAACTCGCTGTTCTCGCGCCGCGAGGTGCCCGAGAACCTGTGGACCAAGTGCCCCGAATGCGGGACCATGCTGTTCCACCGCGAGCTGTCGGACAACCTCAACGTCTGCACCAGCTGCGACCATCACATGGGCATCACCCCGCGCGAGCGCTTTCATGCGCTGTTCGACGGCGGGATCTTCACCGAGGTGAAGGTGCCCGAGCCGGTGATCGACCCGCTGCAATTCCGCGACCAGAAGAAATACCCCGACCGGATGCGCGGCGCGCAGAAGGCCACGGGCGAGAAGGAAGCGATGCTGGTGGCCGAGGGCGAGATTTCCCGCACCCCGGTGGTGGTCGCCGCGCAGGACTTCAGCTTCATGGCCGGGTCGATGGGCATGTATGTCGGCAACGCCATCATCGCCGCCGCGCAGCGCGCCGTGGCGCTGAAACGGCCGCTGGTGCTGTTTTCCGCCGCGGGCGGCGCGCGGATGCAGGAGGGGATCCTGAGCCTGATGCAGATGCCGCGCACGACCGTGGCCGTGCAGATGCTGAAGGAGGCGGGCCTGCCTTACATCGTGGTGCTGACCCATCCGACCACCGGCGGCGTGACCGCCAGCTATGCGATGCTGGGCGACGTGCATATTGCCGAGCCGAACGCGCTGATCTGCTTTGCCGGGCCGCGGGTGATCGAACAGACGATCCGCGAGAAGCTGCCCGAAGGCTTCCAGCGCGCCGAATACCTGCTGGATCACGGGATGCTGGACCGGGTGACCCACCGCAAGAAGCTGCGCGAAGAGCTGGTGACGGTGCTGCGGATGCTGACCGGGCAACCGCCCGCGGTGAAGGGCGACCTGCCTGCGCCCAAGCCCGAGCCGAAGGCCGAGGCCGAGGCCGTGACTGAGCCGGTTCTGGCCCCCGTGGAACCGGCCCCTGCCGCAAAGCCGGCCGAACTCAAGCCCGCCGCCAAACCGTGACGCCCCACGCCGGATCCGATGCCATCCTCGCGCGGATGATGGCGCTGCATCCCAAGATCATCGACCTGACGCTGGACAGGGTCTGGCGCCTGCTTGGCGCGCTCGGCAACCCCGAGCAGCGCCTGCCGCCGGTGATCCATGTCGCCGGGACCAATGGCAAGGGTTCGACGCAGGCGATGATCCGCGCCGGCCTCGAATCGCGGGGGGAAAAGGTCCATGCCTATACCTCGCCGCATCTGGCCTGGTTCCACGAGCGCATCCGCATCGCGGGCCGGACCATCCCCGAGGCCGACCTGACCGCGCTGCTGGACGAGTGCTGGCGCGCCAATGACGGCCAGAACATCACCTTCTTCGAGATCACCACCTGCGCCGCCTTGCTGGGATTCGCCCGCACCCCTGCCGACTGGACGCTGCTGGAGGTGGGGCTTGGCGGGCGGCTGGATGCGACCAACGTGATCGAGGCGCCGCGGTTGACCATCATCACGCCCGTCTCGATCGACCATCAGCAATATCTGGGCGAGACGCTGGCCGAGATCGCCGGCGAGAAGGCCGGTATCCTGAAGCGCGGCGTGCCCTGCATCGTCGGCCCGCAGCAGGATGAGGCGCTGGAGGTGATCGAGCGGCGGGCGGCAAGGCTGGGCGCGCCGCTGCTGGTGCACGGGCAGCATTGGCATGTGCAGGCAGAGGGCGGCCGGCTGGTCTATCAGGATGAGACCGGCCTGCTGGACCTGCCGCTGCCGAACCTGCCCGGCCCGCATCAGATCCACAATGCAGGGGCCGCGCTGGCCGCCTTGCGCCATCTGGGGGCCGATGAGGCCGCCTGCGAGGCGGCGGTGACCCGCGCCGACTGGCCCGCGCGGATGCAGCGCCTGCGCCGGGGGCCGCTGCCGATGGCGGCACCCGAGGCCGAACTGTGGCTCGACGGTGGGCACAACCCCGCGGCGGGCGAGGCGCTGGCGGAGACGCTGGCGGCGATGCCGCGGCGGGCGACGCATCTGGTGGTGGGGATGCTCAACACCAAGGATATCGGCGGCTATCTGCGGCCGCTGGCCGCCCATGCCGCCAGCCTGACCGCCGTGTCGATCCCCGGTGAGGCGAACACGCTGAGCGCGGAAGAGACCGAGGCCGCCGCCCATGCCGCCGGGCTGACGGCCACCACAGCGCCTTCGGTGCTCGAGGCTGTGCAGCGGATCGTGGCGGAAGATGCCGGCGCGCGGGTGCTGATCTGCGGCTCGCTGTATCTTGCAGGCAGCATCCTGCGCGAGAACGGCTGACGCAGCGCCGCACCGGGCCAGCGCGCCGGCGCACAGGCCGCGCCGTTGTGGCGGCGGCCCCGTACCCTTACCTATCCGGCAACGCTGAACAGGAGGCATTCCCATGACCACCCAGATCGAACTCGGCCTCGACACCTTTGGCGATGTCACCGGCAACGCCGATGGCTCGCTGCAATCCCACGCCGAAACGCTGCGCAACGTCGTGGCGGAGGCCGTCGTGGCCGACCAGACCGGCGTCGATTTCATCGGCATCGGCGAGCATCACCGCGCCGATTTCGCCGTGTCGGCCCCGGAGATCGTGATGGCGGCCATTGCGGCCAAGACCCAGCGGCTGCGCATCGGCACTGCCGTGACCGTGCTATCCTCGGATGATCCGGTGCGGCTGTTCCAGCGCTTTGCCACGCTTGATGCGCTGTCAGACGGGCGGGCAGAGCTGATCCTGGGGCGCGGCTCTTTCACCGAGAGCTTCCCGCTGTTCGGCTTCGCCATGCGCGACTACGAGGTGTTGTTCGAGGAGAAGCTGGACCTGCTGACCCGCCTCTTGCGCGATGAGAAGGTCAGCTGGCATGGCCGCACCCGGGCGGAACTGAAGGCGCAGGTCGTCTATCCGCGGCCCGAGCGCCCGCTGAAGGCCTGGATCGGCGTCGGCGGCAGCCCGGAATCGGTGCTGCGCGCGGTCAGCCACGGGCTGCCGATGATGCTGGCGATCATCGGCGGCGATCCGGGCCGTTTCCGGCCTTACGTCGATCTCTACCATCAGGCCTGGGAGCAGGTCGGCACCCCGGCTCTGCCGATCGGCGTACACTCCCCCGGCCATGTCGGCCCCAGCGATGCCGAGGCGCGTGCGCGGTTCTGGCCGGGCTACAAGGCGATGCATGACCTGATCGGCGGCTCGCGCGGTTGGGCGCCGCTGCAGATCCGGGATTTCGAGCGCGAGATCGAGCATGGCTCGCTCTATGTCGGCAGCCCCGAGACCGTGGCGAAGAAGATCGCGGCCACGGTGCGCAAGCTGGGGGTGCAGCGGTTCGACCTGAAATACTCGGCCGGCCCGCAACAGCCGGACGTTCTGCTGGACGGGATCGAGCTTTACGGCTCCAAGGTCATCCCGATGGTCCGCGACATGCTGGCCTGACCTGAGAAAGCCCCTGCCGTCACGCGGCGGCGGGGGCACCCACAACCCGCATGTGGCGCGGGTTGACGCCAAAGGCGGCGCGATAGCGTTTGGCGAAATGCGAGGACGACTGGAACCCGCAGGCCACCGCCACCTCGGTGATCGACAGTTCCGTCTGCATCAGCAGGCTATGCGCCTTGTCCAGCCGCAGCCGCGCGTAGAAGGCCATCGGCGTCATCTTCACATAGCGGGTGAACAGCCGTTCCGTCTGGCGGATCGACATGCCGGCGGCCTCGGCGATCTCGGCGGCGGTCAGCGGCTGTTCCAGCGTCTGCTCCATGAAGCGCAGCACCTTGACCAGCCGCGGGTTGCGCATCCCATAGCGCGATTGCAGGGAAACCGTCTGATCCGATTGCGGGCTGCGCACGCCGTTGCAGACCATCAGGTCCGCCAGCCGCGCCGGCAACTCGGCGCCATGATCGGCGGCGATCAGGTGCAACATCAGGTCGGCCGCCACCGCCCCACCCGGCGCCGTGGGCCTGCGGCCAAGGGTAAAGGCGGCGCGGGTGACGGTGATGCGCGGAAACTCCTCGGCGAAGGCATCGGCAAGCTCCCAATGCACCGCGCACTCCTCGCCTTCCAAAAGACCGGCGCGGGCGAGGATATAACTGCCCATGCACAGCGCGCCGATGCGGGTGCCGCGCACCGCCTCGCGCCGCAATTGCCCCAGCAGCCGGTCGCTGGCCTGCCGCCGCGCGCCGCGCCCGCCGACCACGATCAGCGTTTCCCCGCGGCCCATCGGCTGCATCGGGCCATCGGCCAGAATGGTCATGCCGTTGGAGCAGGTGACCGGCCCGCCCGTTTCGCTCAGCAGCCGCCAGCCATAGGCCGGGCGGCCAAGCGCCTCGTTCGCCACCCGCAGCGGCTCCAGCGCCGATGCGAAGGCCAGATGGGTGAAGCCGTCGAGCAGCAGGAAGGCAAAGCGCGCCTCGCCGGTCGGTTGGGGGGTGACCTTGCTGGCGGCGCGGATCGGGCTGTGGCTGGTCATGGCGGCACTCCGGGCAAGAGATGTAGCAAGAATGATTGTCGAAATCCGCCGCGCCGCACTGTATGGATGCGTCACACGACCATCATGATTGCGTCACGCCCGTGAAACATCCCGCCGAACCTGCCTCAGAACCCCGGCTGCGCGTCGGCATCGTGCTCGCGCGCCGCTTTACCCTGTGCGCGTTGGCCAATTTCGTCGATGTGCTGCGCCTTGCCGCGGATGAGGGCGACCGCTCGCGCCCGATTCTGTGCCGCTGGCGGCTGCTGTCGCAGGCGGGGGAGCCCATCGAGTCCAGCTGCGGGCTGAGCGTGCAGCCCGAAGAGCGCCTCGGCGACCCGCGCCGCTTCGATTATATCGCGGTGATCGGCGGGCTGATCGACGAGAAAAAGCCCCTGCATCCCGACCTGACCCGCTTTCTGCAGCAGGCAGCGGCGGCCAAGGTGCCGCTGATCGGCATCTGCACCGGCGCCTTCATCCTGCACCGCGCCGGGCTGATGCAGGGCTATCGCTGCTGCGTGAACTGGTTCCACCACGACGATTTCCGTGATGAATTCGAAGGGCTGACCCCGGTATCGGACCGCATCTTCGTGGTGGACCGCGACCGCATCACCTGTTCAGGCGGGGCGAGCTCGGCGCATCTGGCGGCGTTTCTGGTGGACCGGCATATCGGCGCGGCGGCGGCGCGCAAAAGCCTTGCGATCATGATCTTCGACGAGGCGATGGCCGCCGACCGCCCCCAGCCCGGCCTGCCGCTGGAGCTGACCACCGCCGATCCGCTGGTGAAGCGCGCCCTGCTGCGCATCCAGCAGGCGCTGGACACGCCCCTGCCGGTGGCGCGGCTGGCCGAGCAACTGGGCGTCAGCCGCCGCAAACTGGAGCGCCATTTCGCGGCGGCGCTGGACCTGACGCCGACCGAGGCGGCGCGGCGGATGCGGCTGTCGCAGGCGCGGCATCTGCTGGAGCGGGGGGATGTGCCGATCACCCAGATCGCGCTGCAAACCGGGTTCTGCGACGCCTCGCACCTGATCCGGGTGTTCCGCGAGGCCGAGGGGCTGACCCCCGATGCCTGGCGCAAGGCGCGGCGGAGTTGATCAATCCGCGCCCCAGCCCTCGCTCTGCATCTCGCGCAGGCGGCTGGCAGAGCGCACGAATTCAAAGCTGCCCTCGCCCTCGATATACAGGTTCTCGGGGCTGGCCGCGGCGGAGCAGATCAGCCGCACCTTCGCCTCGTAAAGTGCGTCGATCAGCGTCACGAAACGCTTGGCCTCGTTGAAGTTGGATGACGACAGCAGCGGCACTTCCTCGACAATCAACACCCGGACCGCTTCGGCAATCGCCAGATAATCGGCGGGGCCAAGCGGTTTGGCGCAAAGGTCCCAGAAGCTGGCCCGCGCCACGCCGGACCGCGCATCGGGCAGCACCACGTCGCGGCCCTTGACCTTCAGCACCAGCGGCCCCTCGCCGCCCCCGCCCGTCAGCTCCTGCCAGATCGCCTCGATGGCGCGGGCGGCCTTGGCATCGGCGGGACAGAAATAGACCGGTGTCCCGGCCAGCCGGTGCTGGCGATAGTCGGTCTCGCTCTCCAGCTCATGCACCGCCATGTTGTCTTCGATCAGCGCGATAAAGGGCAGGAACAGCGGCCGGTTCAGCCCGTCCTTGTACAGGTCTTCGGGCACCCGGTTCGAGGTGGTGACGACCACCACCCCCATCTCGAACAGGTACTGGAACAGCCGGCCGACGATCATCGCATCGGCGATGTCGGTGATCTGCATCTCGTCAAAGCACAGCAGCTTCGCCTGTTCGGCGACGGCCACGGCGACCGGGCGGATCGCGTCCTGCACGCCGGTCTTGCGCACCTCATGCAGGCGGGTCTGGATTTCCTGCATGAAGGCGTGGAAATGCACCCGGCGCTTGGCGCCGATCGCCACATGCTCCATGAACAGGTCCATCAGCATCGACTTGCCGCGCCCGACCCCGCCCCAGAGGTAGAGCCCCTTGGGCGGTGCCGGCGGCTTGGCCAGAAAGCCGAACAGCCCGCGCTTGGGCGGCTCCGCCTCCAGCGCCTCGCGCACCGTTTGCAACAGCGGCAAGGCCGCGCGCTGCGCCGGGTCGGGGCGCAGGGTGCCGTCCTTGCACAGCCGGTCATAAATCTGGGTCAGCGTCTGGGTCATGCCGCCCGAAATAGCGCGCGGGCCGGGGCAAGGGAAGCCGCCGCGGCCCCCAGCACGGGTCGCAATTGTGTCCGTCACAAAACGGAATTTGACGGCGCCGTGATTTCCGGCACCTTGTGCATCCGCGACAAGGAGTCACCCCCATGCAGGCGCGCGCCCCGCTGTTCACATCCGTGCTGATTTCCGCCTGCGTGGTCATCATGCTCAGCTTCGCCGTCCGCGCCAGTTTCGGCGTGTTCCAGCTGCCGATTGCCAATGAGTTCGGCTGGCCCCGGGCGGATTTCTCGCTCGCCATCGCCATCCAGAACCTGGCCTGGGGCATCGGGCAGCCGATCTTCGGCGCGCTGGCGGAAAAGTTCGGCGACCGCCGCGCGATCATCGCGGGCGCGATCCTCTATGCCGCCGGGCTGGTGCTGTCCTCGCTGGCGGTGACGCCGCTGCAACACCAGTTGCTGGAGATTCTGGTGGGCTTCGGCATCGCCGGCACCGGGTTCGGCGTCATCCTCGCCGTGGTCGGCCGCGCGTCCAGCGCCGAGAACCGCTCGCTGGCGCTTGGCATCGCCACAGCCGCGGGCTCGGCGGGGCAGGTCTTTGGCGCGCCGGTGGCCGAGGCGCTGCTGTCGGTTTACCCGTGGCAGACGGTGTTCGTGATCTTCGCCGCAGTGATCCTGTGCGTGATCTTCGCGCTGCCCTTCATGCGCTCCCCCGCCCCCGCCAGCCGCGCAGAGCTGGAGGAGAGCCTCGGATCGGTGCTGAACCGCGCCTTCCGCGACCCGTCCTTCATCCTGATCTTCGTGGGGTTCTTTTCCTGTGGCTATCAGCTCGGCTTCATCACCGCCCATTTCCCCGCCTTCGTGACAGAGATGTGCGGCGCCATCGACCCCTCGGGCACGCTGGCCTCGCTTGGCGTCTCCACCACATCGGCACTCGGGGCCATCGCCATCTCGGTCATCGGGCTGGCCAATATCGTCGGCACCATCACCGCGGGCTGGCTCGGGCGGCGGCACACCAAGAAATACCTGCTGGCCTGGATCTACCTGGGCCGCACCATCGCCTCGGCGGTCTTCATCCTGATGCCGATCACGCCAACCTCGGTGCTGCTGTTCTCGGTGGTGATGGGCTCGCTCTGGCTGGCGACGGTGCCGCTGACCTCGGGCCTCGTCGCGCATATCTACGGGCTGCGCTACATGGGCACGCTTTATGGCTTCGTGTTCCTCAGCCACCAGATCGGCAGCTTCATGGGCGTCTGGCTGGGCGGGCGGCTGTACGATGCTTACGGCAACTACAACGCCGTGTGGTGGATCGGGGTTGGGGTTGGCGCCTTCTCGGCCATCGTGCATCTGCCGGTGCGGGAACGGCCGCTGGCGGCGCTGCCGGCGTGAGGGGCGGACAAAAAGAGAACGGGCGCGGTGTGGTGGGGCTAGACTCGGCAATAGCAATGCCGGTAGCCTTATCTTGCGCTGGAATCACCTGGAGCCCCTAGCCCTAGACTGAAGCCAGTAGGCAGTAGGCAGTAGGCAATGCCCGGGAAGGAGGTGATTTCAGTGGCAAAAGCGACGCAGAAGATCGGAAGAAATGCCGGCACCGGTAAGTTCACAACGGTCAAGAAGGCACAACAGGCGCCCAAAACGCACGTTGTGGAAACGATCAAAAAGCCGAGCAAGTAACTAGGCTTCAGGGTGGCTATCTGTGAGAGGACCAGCCACCCTGTTTATTTCATACGACCACATACGATTCAAGTAAATTTTTCAATTGCTTAGGTGCCGAAAATTGAGACTCACTTCAATAACTTAGTTCCAGTTGAGAGCTATAGCCGCAGTACATTTTGTGCGTGGGTCACCGCCCCCGCCACGCCGCCAGGATATACTTCGCCGTCATCAGGTCCAGATGCGCGCCGCCACCATTCTTGCACAGGGTGATCTCGTCCTCGGACCCGCGGGCATAGGTTCCTGCGGGCAGGTCGTAGAAGTCGGCGATCACGTCCTCGGGGGCGATGACGCCCTCCGCCAGCGGCTGCTTCAGCTCTCCGATATGGCCCATCGTGGTGGCGCGGGCATCGACGAAGATGCGGGCGCGGCGCAGCACGGTGTCATCGGCCTCGCGCATGTCGGGGCGGTAGGCGCCGATCAGGTCGAGATGGGTGCCGGGCGAGAGCCAGTCGCCCTGGATCACCGGCACCATCGACATGGTGGTGGTGGCGATGATCTCGGCCCGCGCCACAGCTGCGGGCAGGTCGGTCACGGCGGTGACGGGGGCGCGGCCGGCAAAGGCCTCGGCCAGCGCCGCGGCGGCGGTGGCGGTGCGGTTCCAGATTTCGAAATGCGCATCGGGGAAGGCTGCGCCGTAAGCCTCGATCATCGAGCGGGCGACGTTGCCAGCGCCGACGATCAGGATGCGGCGGGCCTCGGGTCTCGCCAGACGGCGCGCGGCCAGCAGCGAGTCGCCCGCGGTCTTCCACTTGGTCACCAGATGGAAATCGACGATCGCCTCCAGCCGTCCATGCGCGTCATCGAAGAGGTTCACCGCGCCGTTGACCATCGGGATACCGGCGGCCGGATTGCCCGGCATCACCGTCGCGCCCTTGATCGCCAGCCCCAGCCCGTCGATCCAGGCGGACCGGGTCAGCAGCGTATCCTTGCCGCGGTAGAGGAAGGTGTCGGCCACCTCGGCGCGGGGCAGGGCATGGCCTGCGGCAAGCGCGTCGGTCAGGGCGATCCAGTCCAGATGCGCCTCTGCCTCGGGTCCGATGATCTGCGGGGTCATGCTGCCTCCTCGACGGTCAGGAAGCCCTCGGCGACCAGACGCGCGGCCCAGCCTTCGGGGCCGGTGAAATGATGGGTCTGCCAGCCGCGAGCATCGGCGGCGGCGATATTGTCGGCGCGGTCATCGGTGAAGATCAGCGCGCCGGGGGGCAGGCCGCAATCGGCTTCCACCGCGGCATAGATCGCGGGGTCGGGCTTGATCAGGCCCATGTGGCCCGAAACATAGGCGCGGTCGAATTCGGCCAGGAAGTCATACTGCGTCTGCGCATAGGCAAAGCTGTCGATGCCGAAATTGGTCAGCGCAAACACCGGCACGCCCTTGCCCCGCAGCTTGCGCAGCAGGCGGACGGAGTGGGGGATCGCCGGGCTGGCCATATGGATCCATTCGTCATGCCAGCGGCGGATGGCGTCGCGCCATTCCGGGTACAACTCGGCATGGGCGTAGATCGTGGCCTGGAAGGGCGCGCCGCGGTCCACCTCGTCGTTCATCGCGTGCAGATCGACGGCGGCGAACATCCGGGCGCGCTCGGCCGGGTCCATCACCGTGTCGTAATGCCGTTCGGGGTTCCATTCGATCAGCACATTGCCAATGTCGAAGACCACTGCCTCAGGTTTCATCCGCGCCCTCTTTGATGGCCGCCCGCAGCATCCGGTCCAGCGCATCGAGAAAACGGGAGCGGTCGGCCTTTGTAAAGCCCTTGCCCCCGCCCTGCCGGAACGGATCGGCCGCGCGCAGATCGGCCATCAGGTCGCGCGTCGCCAGCACGTCGCCGATATTGGCGGGGGTCAGCGCCTCGCCATTGTGTTTCAGCACCCGGGCGCCCACGGCCACGCATTTCGCGGCCAGCGGGATGTCCCCGGTCACCACCACATCGCCGCGCCTCGCCCGCTCTGCGATCCAGATGTCCGCGAGGTCCGGCCCGTCGGGCACGAACACCATCTCCACCAGCGGATGCGGCGAGATGCGCAGGCCACCGTTGGAGACGAGCAGCATCCGCACGCCGAGGCGCTCGGCCACCCGCAGCGCCTCGTCCTTCACCGGGCAGGCATCGGCGTCGATGTAGAGCGCGGTCATCAGCGCGCGTAGAGGTTTTCGGCGTGGAAGGCGACGTGATCGGCCATGAAGGTCGAGACGAAGTAATAGCTGTGGTCATAGCCCGGCTGCATCCGCATCTGCCCGGGCTGGCGGCGGGCCATCATCGCCTCGGCCAGCACCTCGGGCTTCAGCAGGTGCAGGAACTGGTCCTTGGCGCCCTGGTCGATCAGCACCGGCCCGTCGAAGCCCACGGCGCGCATCCGCAGGCTGGCGTCATGGTCGGCCCAGGTGGATTCGTCGGGCCCGAGATAGGCCGCGAACTGCTTGCGGCCCCAGTCGCCTGTCGTAGGGCTGGCAATCGGCGCGAAGGCGGAAACCGAACGGAAGCGGCCCTGCAGCCGCATCGCCAGTGTCAGCGCGCCATGGCCGCCCATGGAATGGCCGGTGATCGACTGGCGTTCGTCATCCACCTCGAAATTCGCGGTCACGATCCGCGGCAGCTCTTCGGCGATGTAATCCCACATCTTGTAATGCCTGGCCCAGGGGTCTTGCGTCGCGTTAACGTAGAACCCCGCGCCCTGGCCAAGATCGAAGGCCTCGTCATCGGCCACGCCCTTGCCGCGGGGCGAGGTGTCGGGGAACACCACCGCCACCCCGTATTCCGCCGCCCATTGCTGCGCGCCGGCCTTCACCATCGCATTTTCATGGGTGCAGGTCAGGCCCGAGAGGTACCACAGCATCGGCACCGGATGCTCCTCTGCCTCTTCGGGCAGGAACAGGCCGAAGGTCATCTCGCAGCCGCAGGCCTCCGAGTCATGCGCATAGACGCCCTGCACACCGCCAAAGCTCTTGTTTTCCGATATCGTCCGCATTGCAGTCTCCTATGGTTTCAGACGCCCGTGACCCAGGCGATGACCGCGGGCACCGTGAGGATGCTGGCCGCGGTCGAGATCAGGATCGCCGCAGACACCCGTGCCTGCGCGACCCCGTAATGATGGGCGAGGATATAGACATTGCCGGCGACCGGAAGCGCCGCCGCGGCGATCATCACCCCCGCAGCGTAGGGTTCCACCTGGAACACCCACAGCGCGGCGACGGCCACCGCCGCCGGATGCAGCACCAGCTTGGCGAAGGACAGCCAGACGGCCGGCGCCACCCTCTCTGCCGCGCGCCGGGCGGCCAGCGAGGCGCCGATGGCAAAGAGCGCGCCGGGCGTGGCGGCGGCGCCGAGGATCTGCGTGAACTCGTCCAGCGGCGCGGGCATCGGCAGGTGCAGGCCCGACCAGGCAAGGCCGGCCAGCATCGACATGATCATCGGGTTGCGCAGCAGGCCCATGGCCAGTGCGCCGAGCAGCGCGACCGAGACCCGCCCCTGCCGCGCCCCGGTGACGAGCATGGTGACAAGGGTCGAGAACACGATCATGTCGATGGTCAGCACCATCAGCACCGGCCCCGCCGCCTGCACGCCCAGCAGCACCACCAGCATCGGCACGCCCAGAAAGCCGGTATTGCCGGTCATGGCGGTGTGTGCCTCCATCGCCGCGGGGGCCAGATCCTGGCCGCGGAACCGCGCCACGGCCATTGCCAGCACCCAGACCACGGCAGAGCCGGTGAGGTAGGCCAGCACGAATCCGGTGTCGAAAATCTCGGCCAGCGACAGGGTGGCGGCAAAGCGGAACAGCATGGCGGAGAGGGCGAAGTAGAACACGAACTTCGTCAGCCAGGCGGTTGCGTCCTCGGGGAAAAAGCGGGTGCGGCCGGCGATCCAGCCAAGGCCGATCAACGCGAAGAAGGGCAGGGTTTTCAGGAATATCGCCAGCATCGCGCAAGGCGTAGCACGCCGCGCGGTGGGGGGCCATATGCGGCTGTGCGGCGGCCGGTTCTTCCGGCGCGATCAGGGGACTTGCCAGTGGCAAGTCCCCCGCGACGGTTGCCCGAAGGCGTGAGCCGAAGGGCAAGGGGGGCACCGCTTACCCGGACGGTGCCAAATTCTGATGGACCTGCCCCGGTGGGCACGTCATGTGCCCGCCAAGGGGGGCGGGCACATCAGAATTTCGTCGACGGCCGAAATTCTGAAAAAGGCGCGAAGGTGTTACCCCGCCCCGATCAGCGCCCCCGCGGCAAAGACCAGCGCGCCGCCCAGAACCACCTGGAAGGTTGCGCGCAGGAAGGGCGTATCCATGAAGCGGTTCTGGATCCAGACGATGGCCCAGAGCTCCACGAAGACCACCACAAAGGCGATGACCGTCGCCGTCCAGAAATCGGCGATCAGGTAGGGCAGCGCGTGCCCCAGCCCCCCCAGCGTCGTCATCACGCCCGAGGCGAGGCCCCGCTTCCACGGCGCACCGCGGCCCGACAGCACCCCGTCATCATGCGCGGCCTCGGTGAAGCCCATGCTGATCCCGGCGCCGATGGAGGCGGCAAGCCCGACCAGCAGCGTGGTATGCGGATCGCGGGTGGCAAAGGCCGTGGCGAAGATCGGCGCGAGGGTGGAAACCGACCCGTCCATCAGCCCCGCCAGCCCCGGCTGCACCCATGTCAGCACGAACTGCCGCCGCGACACCCGATCCTCGACCTCGCGCGCCTCGGGCTCCAGATGTTCGGCCGTCAGCGCATCGGCCCGGGCCTTGTGGCCTGCCTCCGCCGCGGCCAGATCCCCCAGCAGCTTGCGGGTGGCGGCATCGGTGCTGGCCTGCGCCGCGGCCGTGTAGAAGCGCGCCGCGTCCTGCTCCATCGCCGCAGCCTCGGCGCGGATGCGGTCCAGCCCCAGCCCCTCGATCAGCCAGACCGGGCGACGCGCGTAATAGCCCGCCACATGCTCGCGCCGGATCAGCGGGATCACCTCGCCAAAGCGGGTGCGAAAGGCCTCGATCAGCCGCTGGCGATGCTCATTCTCCTCTTCGGCCATGCCGTCGAAGACCTTCGCCGAAGACGGATAGTCGGCGCGCAGCCCTTCGGCGTAGCTGCGATAGATGCGCGCGTCATCCTCTTCGGAGAAGATCGCCAGCGCCAGAATCTCACGCTCGCTGAGGTCACTGAACTTTCGCCGCGAGGCAAGGCCGGGGATCATCGGGGGGCTCCTTGTTTAGAATGGTTCCAATCTATCGCTCCTCTGCGGCTCCGGCAAGGTCGCAAGGTGCCGCAGTCGGAAAATGAACTGATCGGTTCACTTTCCGGCTTGCGAATCTGAACTGATGGGTTTAGATAATCCCCATCTGAACCGCTCGGTTCAATTTTAACCTCGGAGCTTTCCCCATGAAACGCCTTGCCCTTGCCGCCACCCTTGCCCTGACCACCCTCGCGGCCCTCCCCGCCGCTGCCGGGTCCGTCGGCATCGACCTGCCGCGGCTCGACTTCCCCGCCCCGACCACGGACGGCCACACCACCCGTGGCACCCAGGCCCCCGCCACCGAGGCAACACGCTGACCCTGCATCCCGAGGTCGGGCCGCCTTGCCGTTCGCCGCGCGCTGCGTCTATGATCGCGGGCGCAGGGAAGGATGGCTTCATGGCCGACGGGCAGGAAATCAAGAAGGGCCGCAAGTTCGATCAGGTGCTGGACGGCGCCCGAACGGTCTTTCTGCGCGATGGGTTCGAAGGCGCCAGCGTCGATGACATCGCGCGCGAGGCGGGCGTTTCCAAGGCCACGCTCTACAGCTACTTCCCGGACAAGCGCCTGCTGTTCATGGAAGTCGCCAAATGCGAATGCGCCCGCCAGGCCGATGAGGCGCTGGAGGTGCTGGACCTGGCCGCGGCGCCCGAAACCGTGCTGCGCGGCGCGGCGGAACGCATCGTCGCCTTCATGTCCTCGGAATTCGGCCAGGGCGTGTTCCGCATCTGCGTGGCCGAAAGCGACCGTTTCCCGCAGCTTGGCCAGCAATTCTACTGCTCCGGCCCGCTTCTGGTCCGCGACCGGCTGGCGGACTACCTGCGGCTGGCGACCGAACGGGGGCAGCTTGCCATCGACGACATCGAGCTTGCCGCCGAACAGTTCGCCGAGCTGTGCAAGGCCGGCATCCACACGCGCCAGATCTTCGGGATCGAGGATGCGCAGACGCCCTTCGACGCCCGCCGCACCATCGACGGCGCGGTCGAGATGTTCATGGCGCGGTATGGGGGGCGCTACGGCGCGAAGCCCTAGGCCAGATCGCGGGCCAGCAGCGTGTTGCCGGGGCCCTGTTTCACCTCGAACCGGCCGGTCTTCTTCACCAGATCGCTGAACTTCGACGCGCCATAGCTGCGCACGTCGAAATCCGGGTTCGCTTGGGTGATGAACTGCCCGATCGGCCCCAGCGAGTACCACTCACCATCGGGATCGATCGCCCGCATCGCCGCGATGATCAGCGGAATCGCCATGGCTGGGGCTTCCTTGCCGCGCCGCGCCGGCTCGCCCTGCCGCACCACAGGCGCAGCGTCGCCCTGCGCCTCGGCCGGCTCGGGCGCGGCGTCATCGGCGCCGAGATTCTCCACATAGATGAAGCGCTTGCAGGCCATGCGGAAGGCCTCGGGCGTCTTCTTCTCGCCGATGCCATAGACATCGAGCCCCTGCTCGCGGATCCGCGCCGCCAACCGGGTGAAATCGCTGTCGGAACTGACCAGAACGAACCCGTCGAACAGCCGCGAATGCAGGAAATCCATCGCAGCGATCACCAGCCCGATATCCGAGGCGTTCTTGCCCTTGGTGTTGGAAAATTGCTGGTCGGCCACAAGCCCAAGCGCCGCGACCTTCTCGGCCCAGCGATTGAGCCGCACCGCCGACCAGTCGCCATAGATCCGCCGGACCGAGGCCTCGCCAAGGCTCGCCACCTCATCGAAGATCGCGCCGGCATAATGGGCGGGCACGTTGTCCGCGTCGATCAGGACGCAAAGGCGGGGGGCGCGGTGGTCAGCCATCTGCTTTCCTTCCTGTTAGTTGCCCTCCTTTTGCCTCAGGCGACCGCCCGATGGAAGTGCGCTCTCCGGTTAAAGATCGAGAACGGTGCGCTCTTCGTGGATAAGCCAGCCATTGCCTTGGCCGAACGCGGTATTCCTGAACGGATCATAGAGAAAAAATGCGCCAACATGAACGACACGGTTCGAATTGTCCTTGCCGATTTCCTCCACCGCCCAAAGTTCATCGCCCCGGCGTGCCAACACGCGCTGCGCTGTTTGGCTCAGCGACAACGCAGTTGTCGCAACTGAAAATAACAAGCCCGCCCCGCCAGACACCGCGCCTGCCGCGGCACCCAGGACGAAGCTCAGAATCGGATAGCTGGATCCGCCGAGCAACTGGGTGTTCAGCGATGCTGTGTAGTTGTCACTTGATCCTGCGGCCAGCGTCATGAGCTTGCGCCGGGCCGAAACGGCGCCAGGTAGAGCGTTGGCACCGCCTGTTGGCTCGGTCAGATATCCGGCACCGCGCGGGTTGGTTCGTTTGCGGATCAGATCATATCTGGCATTGGAAAAGCTCTGCGTCATGCCCGTGATGACGCTGTCCGAAATGCGTTTGCCTGAATGTGGCTGCAACAGCTGCAAAGCCGCGAGGAGTTGGGCGGATGGCATGGCGAGACCTATCAGATAGCAGAACATCACCTGCAAAAATAAATTCAGGTGATGTTCTGCTATCGTGGCGGCATCGGTCAAGCCTGCTTGGAAGACAGCTTGCGCTATTGGTGACTATCTCAAACCGCTGATGAGTGGCGCTTCGAACTGCCCGTGCCCTAGAATATCACCACGCTTCTGATGCTTTCCCCCGAATGCATCAGGTCGAAGCCCTTGTTGATGTCCTCGAGGCTCAGCGTATGCGTGATCATCGGGTCGATCTCGATCTTGCCGTCCATGTACCAGTCCACGATCTGCGGCACGTCGGTGCGGCCCCGCGCGCCGCCGAAGGCCGTGCCCTTCCACACCCGCCCGGTGACCAGCTGGAACGGCCGCGTCTGGATCTCGGCCCCCGCCGGGGCCACGCCGATCACCACCGACACGCCCCAGCCGCGATGGGTGCATTCCAGCGCGTCGCGCATCACCTTGACGTTGCCGGTGCAGTCGAAGCTGTAATCCGCCCCGCCGATCTGGTCGAAGGGGGTCTTGGTCAGCTCGACGATATGCGGGACGATGCTCCCCTCGATCTCCTTGGGGTTCACGAAATGGGTCATGCCGAAGCGGCGGCCCCACTCTTCCTTGTCGTTGTTGAGGTCCACCCCGATGATCATGTCGGCCCCCGCCAGCCGCAGGCCCTGGATGACGTTCAGCCCGATGCCGCCGAGCCCGAAGACCACGGCCTTGGCGCCGATCTCGACCTTGGCGGTGTTGATCACCGCGCCGATGCCGGTGGTGACCCCGCAGCCGATGTAGCAGATCTTGTCGAAGGGCGCGTCATCGCGGACCTTGGCCAGCGCAATCTCGGGCACCACGGTGTGGTTGGCGAAGGTCGAGCAGCCCATGTAATGGTGGATCGGCGTGCCATCGAGCATCGAGAACCGCGTGGTCCCGTCCGGCAGCAGGCCCTGGCCTTGGGTGCTGCGGATCGCGGTGCAGAGGTTGGTCTTCTGGCTGAGGCAGCTCGGGCATTGCCGGCATTCGGGCGTGTAGAGCGGGATGACATGGTCGCCCGGCTTCAGCGTGGTGACGCCGGGGCCGCATTCGATGACGATGCCCGCGCCCTCATGGCCGAGGATCGCGGGGAACAGCCCTTCCGGGTCGGCGCCCGACAGCGTGAATTCATCGGTGTGGCAGATGCCGGTCGCCTTGATCTCCACCAGAACCTCGCCGGCCTTCGGCCCTTCAAGGTTCACCTCCATGATCTCCAGCGGTTTTCCGGCGGCAACGGCCACCGCGGCGCGCGTTCTCATGTCT
>Ga0209347_1003592_pt1 | contig 17680 bp, 16 predicted proteins | sample AutmiccommuBRH23_FD_187382 | JGI IMG/M metagenome (GOLD analysis project Ga0209347, IMG submission 187382) | Deep subsurface microbial communities from Mt. Terri, Switzerland - Autotrophic microbial communities BRH/23 (SPAdes) (version 2) | ecosystem: Environmental > Aquatic > Deep subsurface >...
ATTTGTATCAGGCGGGGGTATCTCCCCGGATTAAGATATCCATAACCGGCATAATACGTTACAATGCAGCAGAGTTTATATGATTTTGGCCTGGTAGGCCTGGGCGTCATGGGGCGCAATTTTATTCTGAATGTCGCCGATAATGGTTTTAAAGCATTCGGACACGATCTGGACCCGGAAAAGGTAAACGCGCTGAGGGAGGAAGGCGGGGATACGGCAAGAGTTGATGCGTCTGTGGATCAGGAAACCTTCGTCCGTGCCTTGTCCCGCCCCAGAAAGATCATGCTGCTCGTGCCGGCGGGAAAGGTGGTAGACAAGGTCATCGAAGGCCTGCTTCCATTGCTGGATAAAGGCGATATTATTATCGACGGGGGGAATTCCTTTTTCACGGATACCGACCGAAGGGAAGCGTACCTCCGGGAAAAAGGGATCAACTTCTTTGGGGCGGGCGTCTCCGGTGGTGCCAAAGGGGCCCGTAAAGGCCCTAGTATCATGCCCGGGGGTTCCAGGGATGCCTACAGGGAAGTACAGCCTGTTTTTGAAGCAGTGGCTGCAAAATTTAAAGGGGAGCCATGCGTTGCCTATCTGGGGCCCAAGTCTGCAGGGAATTATGTGAAAATGGTTCATAATGGCATAGAATACGGCCTGATGCAATTAACTTCTGAAAGTTATGCCCTTTTAAAGCAGGCCGGCGGCTTCAGCAATAAGGATTTGCACGAAGTTTTTGCGAAGTGGAACAACGGGAGGCTGCAGTCTTTCCTGGTAGAAATTAGCGCTGCCATATTTATACAGCCAGACCCTTTGGGGGAAGGCGAACTGGTAGATAAAATCCTCGATCAGGCCAAACAGAAGGGCACCGGGAAATGGACATCCCAGAATGCCATGGACCTGGGGATCCCAATCCCATCTATAGATATTGCCGTGAGCATGCGTGAAATTTCAGCACTTAAGGCCCAGCGGCTGGCTGCTTCCAAAGCATACCGGCGACCCGAAGTTGTAAAGATGGCCGCATCCGAACTGGAGCCCCTGGCCGAGGCGGCCCTTTATTTTTCCTTTATGATGACCTATGCCCAGGGCATGCACCAGCTGGCCGATGCTTCCCGGGAATACGGATATGACCTCGAGCTGGCGACCATTGCCAGGATCTGGCGTGCCGGATGCATTATCCGTGCCACCCTGCTTGAAGATATCACCAGGGCATATACAGAAGACCCGGCGCTGGATAATTTCCTTTTATCACCGCTGTTTATCCCCAAGATACAGGAATCCGCGGAAGCCGCAAGGACGCTGGTGGCTTATGGCGCCACCAACGGCATCCCTTTACCGGCGCTTGCCAATTCCCTGACCTATTTTGACGCCTATAGTTCCGCCCGCCTCCCTCTTAACCTTATCCAGGCGCAAAGGGACCATTTTGGCTCCCATACCTACGAACGCACAGACAGGGAAGGGACTTTCCACACCGTATGGGAATAACGGCAAAGGGCTTAAAAATTAAAGACCCTGCTTAGGTTAAACCCGAAGTAGATGTCCCCATTCCCCCAGTCGCCCACGGCATTGCCCAGGAACCCGCTTTCGAAAGTAGGCTGGGCATTGGTGAAGTGGAGCTGGAACACATGCCCCCCGGTTTCAATATCCACCCCAACCGACAGGGGGTTTACAAAGGGGGAGCCATCGGCCCTGTTAAGGTGCCAGCCATAATCCACATTAATACTCCATCGCTTGCCCAACTTATACCGACCGCCGAGCCCCAGGGCGAACTGCGAATTATCCTGAGGTTCATAATCCACATAACCTTCATAGAAATATGTGGGCATCAGCTGGAGCGACAGGTTTTCCGTTACCTTTCGGGACACAAGAAGTTGCTGGGTGAACGACACCCTGTCTCCAAAATCCACCGGCCGCTGAATCAGGGGCTCCTCCAAAAGGGTATTGATGGCAATCTGGCTATAGCCCACCAGGCTAACGGGCATTCCCTGCCGTTGCTGTAAGAAGCGGTATTTGGTAGAAAGGTCGTAGGTTTTATTGAATGAATTGCGGGAAACCGAAACATTCAACCCGTTGGAAATACCATAGAGAAAATGCAGCCTGGTATTGGCGAAATCCAGGCCGAAAAAGTCGTCAAACCCATTTTTAATACTGCCAAAGCGATGGGAAACAATAAAGTAGAATTCCCTCTTGCCCAGCATCTTGGTAGATTCAAAATTCACAATTTTAAGGCCTTTGAAGGCAGCGTGGGCAATGTTGCTGGTATCCTGTTTATCTATTTCATCAAGGAGGTCTTCCTGGGAAACACATATACAGGGTACCAACAAGGCAATGATGATCCATTTAATTCTTTTCATAGCAGTTGTTTTTAGAATTAATTGTTGAGGGGAAACAACATGGAAAGCAGTTTCCCGCCTTGTTATTGGTATGTTAAACATACAAATAATATTGAATTCCCAAGGCGTTAAATAACATGGAAACCTTTGAAAACAAAGTAGTTGTTGTTTACAGGCAACCTTTTTTGAAATTTTCCATCGTAGGGATAGGGAAAGGTTGGCCATTGCACAAACTGTAAGCTTTCAGTGCTCTCTTCACCTGGTTCAGGCCGGTGAAAATAGCCGCTTCCTGCCATTTTTCCGAAAGCATGCACCAAAAAAACAGCTATGAAAAAATTAAACAACCTGATCAGGCTGGGCTTGCTTATCTTAGCGGTAAGCTGCTCAAGCGGCGACAACAATGAAGGCGTTATGAACCCACCAGACAACAACCCGGAAGATGGCAACAACGACCCCGTTCCGGGCTCGGTAACCTACCAGGAAGACATTCGGATCATTGTTCAAAGCAACTGCACATCCTGCCATTCCAATCCGCCCACCCAGCAAGCGCCGATGTCGCTGACCACTTATGACGACGTGCGTAACGCGGTTAACGACAGGGGGTTGCTTAGCCGTATCAACAGCAGTACAGCACCCATGCCCCCCACCGGGCGCCTGCCGCTGGCTACCCGCCGGATTTTTGAAGATTGGGTGGATTTAGGTTTTCCGGAATGAAGCAATTTTTAATTTTTCTCCTATTGATGACCTATTGTGGCCTGATATCGGCTCAAAGCCGGTACAGGACTACGACAGGAGAAATCCGCTTTAATGCATCGACCCCCCTTGAGGATATAGATGCCGTGAATAATCAGGTGAATGCCATAATAAATGCGGAATCGGGCGATTTTGCCGTGGTCTTGCTGATCCGGGATTTCAGGTTCAGGCGAAAGCTCATGCAGGAGCATTTTAATGAGAACTTCATGGAAACGGACGCCTATCCAAAAGCGTATTTCAGGGGCCGGATCGCAGGCTTCCCGGAAAGGATGCAAACATCGGAGCCAACGGAACTCAGGGTTGATGGGGAACTTACCATCCACGGGGTCGGCCGGCGGGTGGAAACCACTGCCATCCTTAACCAAAGCGGGGATAAGCTTAAGATGTCTTCCGGGTTTATTGTGAAACCCGAAAACCACAGGATTAAAGTGCCCAGGATCCTCTTCAATAAAATTGCCGAGGAAGTAAAAGTCGATGTAAACCTTGAAATGGCCGCATCACCTGCCCCGGAATAAAAGGCTATTTGCTCAGGTACATTTTGCGCCTGGTGTAGAGGTTATAAAACTCGTCGTCCTTTAAACTGTCTATAAAAAGAATACTCTCACCGGTACTTTTCATTTCGGGCCCGAGGTTCTTGTTCACATTGGGAAATTTATTGAAGGAAAATACGGGCTGTTTGATGGCGAACCCTTCCAGCACCGGGTTAAAGGTAAAATCCCTGATCTTCTTCTCACCCAGCATAACCTTTGTTGCATAATTCACATAGGGTTCCCCATAAGCTTTGGCAATAAAGGGAACGGTTCGCGATGCTCTGGGGTTGGCTTCAATAATATAGACCATATCGTCCTTGATGGCAAACTGTATATTGATCAGGCCCACGGTATGCAGCGCGAGGGCGATCTTCCTGGTATGGTCTTTAATCTGTTGCATCACGAACTCCCCCAGGTTAAAGGGGGGCAGGGTGGCATTGGAGTCGCCAGAATGGATCCCGCAGGGTTCTATGTGCTCCATGATCCCTATGATATAGACATCTTCCCCGTCGCAAATGGCATCGGCCTCTGCTTCGATAGCCCCGTCCAGGTAATGGTCGAGCAGCAGTTTATTGTTGGGGATCTTCCGCAGCAGGTCTACCACATGCGACTCCAGTTCCTCCTTATTGATGACGATTTTCATGCCCTGCCCGCCCAGTACATAGGAGGGGCGTACCAGCAGGGGAAAGTTAAGGGTATCGGCAAGTTCCAGGGCCTCATCGGCACTCTCGGCAACCCCGAACTCCGGGTAAGGGATATCATTTTCCTGCAACAGCCTGGAAAAACTTCCGCGGTCCTCCGCAAGATCGAGGGATTTAAAGCTGGTACCCATTATTTTTATCCCGTACTTATCGAGTTTTTCCGCCAATTTAAGCGCGGTTTGCCCCCCAAGTTGCACGATAACGCCTACCGGGTTCTCATGCCGGATAATATCGTAGATATGTTCCCAGAACACCGGCTCAAAATACAGCTTGTCGGCAGTATCAAAATCGGTTGAGACGGTTTCCGGGTTACAGTTGATCATAATGGTTTCGTAACCGCATTCCGCCGCCGCCAGTACGCCGTGTACACAGCAGTAATCGAATTCTATCCCCTGCCCTATCCTGTTGGGCCCTGATCCGAGGACCACTATTTTTTTCCTGTCGCTCACTAGGCTGTCGTTGGCCACATAGCGTTCGCCTTCCGGCGTTTCGATTTCCTCCTCGAAGGTGCTGTAATAATAAGGGGTCATCGCCTTAAACTCCGCGGCGCAGGTGTCGACCAGCTTGTACACCCTGTTGATCCCGAGGTTGGTGCGCTTCTTATGGACTTCACTTTCATAGCATTGCAGCATATGGGCGATCTGCCGGTCGGCGAAACCTTTTTGCTTGGCTTCGAGCAACAGTTCTTTTGGAAGGCTTTCAATAGTATACTTCGAAATTTCCTTTTCAAGGTAATGCAATTCCTCGTACTGCCTCAGGAACCACATGTCAATTTTTGTCAGGTCATGTATGCGGCTCAGGGGAATGCCCAACTGGATGGCGTCGTATATAACAAAGACCCTGTCCCAGCTGGGAACCTGCAGTTTATGGATGATTTTATCGTAATCCGTGTATCCCTTCCCGTCGGCCCCCAGGCCATTCCTTTTGATTTCCAGCGACTGGGTGGCTTTGTGAAGCGCCTCCTGGAAGGAGCGGCCGATCCCCATAACCTCCCCTACCGATTTCATCTGCAGCCCGAGGGTCCTGTCTGACCCCTCAAACTTGTCGAAATTCCAGCGAGGGATTTTAACTATGACATAATCGAGCGTAGGTTCAAAAAGGGCGGAGGTTGACCTTGTGATCTGGTTTTCAAGCTCATCGAGGGTATAGCCGATGGCGAGTTTAGCCGCTATCTTGGCTATGGGATACCCGGTTGCCTTGGAGGCCAGGGCCGAAGAACGGGATACCCTTGGGTTGATTTCAATAGCGATGATATCTTCCTTTTCATCGGGGCTTACCGCAAACTGTACATTGCAGCCACCGGAGAAGTCGCCTATACTCCGCATCATTTTAATGGCCATATCCCGCATTCTCTGGTAGGTGGTATCGGATAGGGTCATAGCCGGTGCCACTGTAATGGAATCGCCCGTATGTATCCCCATGGGGTCCATGTTCTCAATGGTACAGATAATCACCACATTGTCATTCCGGTCGCGCAGCAGTTCCAGCTCGTATTCTTTCCAGCCCATCAGGGCCTTATCGATCATAACTTCGTGAATGGGCGATACTTCCAGGCCTACACTCAGCAATTCATCAAAATCCTCCTGCCTGTAAACAATGGAAGCTCCTGCACCCCCGAGGGTGTATGAAGCACGGATTACAAGCGGGAACCCGAATTCCTGCGCAATTTCCTTCCCTTCAAGGAAGGAAGAAGCGGAGGCCTGCGGTGGCATCCCTATCCCGATCTTCAGCATCAGTTCCCTGAACCGTTCGCGGTTCTCGGTAATGTTGATCGCATCGATATCGACACCAATGATCTTCACGCCAAAATCGTCCCAAATACCCTTTTCACCGGCTTCAATACACAGGTTCAGCGCCGTTTGTCCACCCATGGTGGGCAAGACCGCGTCGATCTCCGGATGCAGTTTGAGGATCTTCACAATGGATTTGGTGTTCAGCGGCCAGAGATATACATGGTCGGCCATAGTGGGATCCGTCATGATGGTAGCCGGATTGCTGTTGATAAGAACCGTCTTGATCCCATCTTCGCGCAGCGACCTGAGGGCCTGGGAACCGGAGTAGTCAAATTCACAGGCCTGGCCGATAATGATGGGGCCGGAGCCTATAATCAGGATGCAGTTAAGATCTTTTCTTTTGGGCATTTCTAAATCAGTATTTTAACTGTTGCTAATTAATGAGCAAAAAAAAGGTGTTACTTGAAGAAAGTAACACCTGATTCTATAAAAAGTTCAACCATTATTTTTTATGTCGTGCCTCTGAGGATACGGTTAATTTCTTTCTTCCTTTGGCCCTTCTGCTAGCCAGCACTTTCCTCCCATTGACTGTTGCCATGCGCTCTCTGAAACCATGTTTGTTCCTTCTCTTCCTCTTGGAGGGTTGATACGTTCTTTTCATGCCGGAATATTTTTATGCTGCCTGAAAATGCCAGGCGCATAGCCTTGCAAAATCTGGGCGCAAATATACAAAGAGTTTTTTCTTTGACAAATGGAAATAAAAATTATTTAGAATAGTTTTTATTACTTTTGCGCCAACATTCAAGACGATTGATCCGAACCATGTTCCGATATATTCCATTCCTTATTTTACCACTGTTTTTGTGCCCTGTTTCCGGCCAAACCACCCTGCAGTATAACCTCAGGAAAGGAGAGGTCTTTACCATTAAACAGGAAGCCGTACAGCAGATAACGCAGGAAATGAACGGGAATATTCACGAGATCACAAACAGCATAGACGGGATTCTGGAATTCCGGGTGCTTGCTGAGAAGGGCGATACCTACGAAATCGCAGTGACCTTTAAAGACCTGAGGCTTTACATGTATTCGAGCAGTGAAGGGGAACTGCTGGACATTAACGCCTCTGAAACCCCTGAAGGCGATGTGCAGGCCCGTATCTTTAACAGCATGCTCAATGTCCCCATACGGATCATCCTGAACCGTAGCGGGGATGTCCTCAGCGTTAGCGGGGGCGACAGCCTGGTATCGCGGATGGCAGATGCAAGCGGGGTGGAAGACCTTTTTACCCTGGAACTGATGAAGGAATCGCTGGAGCGTGATTTCGGGACCGAAGCGCTTTCAAACAGCTATGAGCAAATGACCTTTATTTACCCGAATAGCAAGATCAGGGTGGGTGAAAGCTGGGAAAATCAGTACAAGGGCAAAATATCCTCCAGCAACCACTGGACGCTGGATTCATTAAAAAGCGGGCTGGCCAGCATCCACGGAAACGCCACGGTGGTCATGGACCTGGAAGAAGCCGGGGCGAGCATGTCCCTGAAGGGCACCAGAAAAACAGAACTGTCGGCCGATATGGCATCGGGCTTCCTCCTTGCCATGAAAGTGGAAAGTTATTCTGAAGGGTTTTCGGCCATCCCGGATATGGGCCCGGAAACCATTCCCACCACCATCAATTCAACTATAACCTATAAACGCATTTAACAAGCCCATGTTCCATAAAAACATAAAACTCGTACTGGCTGCCCTCGTAATCGGCTATGCCGTTTATCAATTCATCGAAGGGTTTATAGGCAACGGCATTTTTCTTATCCTTTTCTCCCTGATCTTCATCTTCCTGTATTTCAGGAATGAACTTATCCTGATGGCCTTTCTCCGGATGCGCAAGCAGGACCTGGAAGGAACGGATAAATGGCTTTCCAAAATCAGGAACCCGGCCACCGCCCTGACCAGAAAACAGCAGGGTTATTACAATTACCTCTATGGGATCATCTATTCCCAGAAGAACCTCACCCAGGCGGAAAAGTTCTTTAAAAAAGCCCTGGAACTGGGGTTGAATATGGATTACGATGTTGCAATGGCCAAGTTAAGCCTGGCGGGCATCGCCATGCAGAAGCGGCGTAAGCGGGAAGCGTCAGTCCTGTTGAAGGAAGCCAGGAAACTGGATAAGAACAATATGCTTACAGAGCAGATCCGCATGATGCAGCAGCAAATGAAGAAACTCTGATCAGAGCAGCGGGGCCCACAAGCGAGTAAAAGATTCCTGCAGTTTCCTGCCGAGGCCGCGTTCCAGCCAGCGCTCCTTTTCCACTTCGTCACATTCCTTCAGGTCGTCATGGTAAATTGATTTCATCTCCCTTGCCTTCCCGTGATCGTAAAGCAGGGCATTGATCTCGAAGTTCAGGGAGAAACTCCTGTAATCCAGGTTGGCCGTGCCTATGCTAACAAAAAGATCGTCTATAACCATGGTCTTGGAGTGTATAAACCCCTTCGTGTACCGGTAGATCCGTACCTTGGAAATGATAAGCTGTTCGATATAGGAATCGCTGGCATACTGGGCTGCCCAGGAATCGGATTCATAAGGGATAATGATCCTCACATCCACCCCGCTCCTTCCGGCTGTACAGAGGGCGGTGAGGATGGCCTCATTGGGAATCAGGTAGGGGGTGGTAATATATATGTAATCCCGGGCCGTATTAATGGCGGTAAAAATAGCCTCCATAATGTTCGGCCAATCGGTGTCGGGGCCACTGGCCGCGATTTGAACAGCCACCGTATCACTTCCGGAAAAATGGGTTTTGGGGAAATGGTCATCAAGCAGTTCGAATTTGTTATCCGCCACAAAATCCCAGCTCAACAGGAAAGAAGCCTGCAGGGAGCCAACTGCCTCCCCCTCTATCCTGAGATGGGTGTCGCGCCAGTAACGCGCAGCACTTTCCTGGCTGTTGTCGTACTTGGCATGCAGGTTGATGCCGCCCACATAGCCGATATGGCCATCGATTACAACAATTTTCCTGTGGTCCCTGTAATTGAACTTACTGGTGAACCTGGGGTATAACACGGGCATAAAAGCATAATGCAAAACCCCGCTCTTGTGGAGACGTTCCTTTGTAGCGGATAATATGCGGCTTCCAACATCGTCATAGATCAGGCGTACCTCAACACCCGCGCTGGCCTTTTCGATAAGGATGTTGAAAATTTCCCCTATGCAGGGGTCGTCATTAATGACAAAATATTCGAGGTGGATATGGTTTGATGCCTTCCGAAGATCTTCCTTTAAGCTTTTGAATTTTTCGTCGCCATTATTCAGGATCTGCACCTTATTATCAAAAGTAAGGACGGCCTTTTCGTTTTCCCTGAGCAGGCTGTATATTTTATACATCCCATCGCCGTATTTCTCCCTGAAATCCTTTCGTTCCTGCCTGTCCATATGGAACCTTGAACGCCATTCGCGCAGTTTCCGGTCGTCGTGGAAATACTTTTTGGAAAAAATCTTGTCTTTCCTGTAATCCTGCCCGAAGAAGTAATACACCAGCAGCCCGAGGAAGGGCAGGGTAGCCAGGGCAAACAGGTAAGAAAGGGTTTTAACGGGGTTGCTGTTCTTTAAGACGATCAGGATGGAAAAAACTATGACCAGTGCATAATTCAGTACCAGCAACAACTGCCACAGGTGATCCTGAACGTAGTCGAGCATTACCTGGTCATCTTGTAATAACCTTTATTGGGGATTTCAATGGTATATTCCTTACCAGAGAGATTGTTCAGGTGCGCCTCGCGTAGCCAGGGGTTGTGCCTCTTAAGAATCTTATAGTTTATTTCGTATTCCTTTGCGAAATCGGCGAAATCAGTAACAGGCGCATTAACTTCCACCGTAAAGGTGGGCACGGCCGTATACATCTCGTTTTTATCCACTTCAAAACCGTAGCGCTCGGGGTGTGTCAGGATTTCCTTAATCGCCAGCAGGCGGAAAACATATCGGCCGGTTTCATCGCCCAGTAGCAGGTCGTAATAGGTTTGGGCTTTTTGTATGTTCATGAATTTGGTTATGGAACCGGGGCCGGCGTTGTATGCCGCTGCCGCCAGGGTCCAGCTCCCGTAATGGTCCTTGTACCGCTGCAGGTATTTGCAGGCCACCTCCGTAGACTTCTGAAGGTGGTAACGCTCATCCACATTATCGTTTACTTCGAGCCCGTATTCCCGGCCGGTGTCTTTCATGATCTGCCAGAAACCGGTCGCCCCTGCGGGAGAAACCACGTTCTGCAGCCCGCTTTCCGCAACAGCGAGGTATTTAAAATCTTCCGGGATTCCATATTTGGCAAGGATAGGTTCTATTACCGGGAAATATTTATTTGCCCGCTTGATCAGGAGTACGGCATTCGATTGCCAATACGTATTCACCAGGAATTCCCGGTCTATGCGCTCCAGGATCTCCGGGTCGTCCTGGGGTACCAGCTCCCCTGCAAAATTCAAGTCTTCCGGAATGTCTATGGATGTAATAATATATTCCTTGGCCACGCTTTTCTTTATATCGTTGGCCGGGGCCTCCTCCTTGTCGGCCAGGACGGCCACATCTTCCTGTTGAACTGCAAAAACCAGGGTACTGATCAAAAAGACAACCCCCAACCACATCAGTATATTTTTAAAAATTCCCATAATTTCCGTTTTTATCAAAGGTATTAAATAGAACTCCGATTGTCCAAAATAATTGCAGGCAATCGTTCATTAAACCATTTATACCTGTGAATGATCATCGCATGGGTGCCGTTTTCTACTGAAATACAACCCTTTATATTCTGTATGGGAAATACGGAATCCTTGTCTCCGTGAATATGTACCAGATCAGGAAGCGATTCTTCCGGTGCCCATTTTACCATCTGGTCTATGCACCAGTCAATGTAATACTTATCCCTGACACAGAGGAATTGCTCATATAACTCGAGCCGTTTGCCAAGATTCTCCCCAAAGGTATACTTACTCAACAATTCCACATTACTGACCAGGCCCGTAGGCAGAAGTTTATGAATACTGGTATATCGTGCAAAAAGCATGCGTTTTGGCAGTTCCGAGCTGGACTTAACACTGGAGATTATGATAACTTTCCTGGCGCTGAGCTGTCTTGCCATTTCCTGAACAAGGAGACCCCCGAAAGAAACCCCTATCAAAACCGGGTTGGGGTGTTTCACCAGTTTGCACATGGCCGTGGCATATTCCCTGAGACTCATCCCCTTTTCAGGGATAAACCATTCAAGCATGATCATTTCGAAGGTCTCCGCCGGCAGGCTGATGTCCCTGAATATCGCAGGGCCTGCTGCCATGCCCGGCATAAAATAAACAGGGATTTTCTCCGATCCGGATGGGGCCAAACTCTTGATTTTAATAGGAAATTAGCATTTTTTTAGTTACTTTTGTATCGTTAAGAAATATTTACCCCAATTATATTAACTATTTACCATTCACTTGGGCCTCTTTTAATTACGATGCTGTATTAATCGTAATTTTTTTATCCGAAATCGTATTTAAAATTCCAATATATGAGCGAAATATCAGTGAAGGACAATAGTTTCCTGCGACAATTTGAAACCAGGGTAAACGGGCATCTGGCCAAAATTGAGTATTCTTCCCAGGAGCGAAAGGTGTTTTTAACCAAACTGGTAATCCCGGAAGAGATTACCACCAAGGGTTTCAAAGAAGAATTTATCAAGTGTGTTCTGCATCATATTCAGGAGCAAAATTTAAGGGTAGTGCCTACCAGCCCGCAGATCGCCGGGTTTCTGAGAAAGAACAGGCAATACAAGGAGATGCTGCCGGTTGGCATCCGAATCTGACCCACTCCCCTTCCGGGGAGTTTTTTATTTATTCAGATTGCCATGGTTTTCCGTTCCGGATAATTAAACCGGACAATCCCATCATCATCTATAGAAGATAATTCCACCTGCTGCAGTGTATTAACCAGCTGGGGGTCCCAGGGGGCTTTTACCTTTACGTAATTTTCCGTGAACCCCTGTATATATCCGTCCTTATTGCCATCTTCAAAAAGTACCCGGCGGTTGGTGCCGAGCTGGCTTTCATAAAAGGCCCTCCTTTTTTTGACTGACAGTGCCCGCAACATTTTGCTGCGCTTGTTCCGTACCCCGGGCGGGACCACCTGGGTCATCCCGGCAGCTACGGTATTGTCGCGCTCCGAGTAGGTAAAAACATGGAGGTAAGAGATTTCCAGCTGGTTAAGAAAATGGTAGGTTTCGAGGAAATGTTCGTCCGTTTCCCCCGGAAAACCCACAATTACATCGACCCCAATGCAGGCGTGCGGCATACATGCCCTGATCTTTTCAACCCTTTCGGCATATAATTCCCTGCGATACCTCCGGCGCATCATGCTGAGGATCTCATTGCTCCCGCTTTGCAGGGGAATGTGAAAATGGGGAACAAAAGACCTGCTTCCCGCGACAAATTCAATGGTCTCATTCCGAAGCAGGTTTGGTTCGATGGAGGAAATCCTGAACCGGTGAATCCCGGCTATCCTGTCCAGGGCTTCCACAAGGTCCTGAAAGCTGTGCCGGTGCTTCTTATTGCCAAATTCACCTTTGCCGTAATCCCCGATGTTGACCCCAGTCAGTACGATCTCCCTGATACCACTGGCAGCGATTTCCTCCGCGTTGCGAACGAGGTTTTCCAGGGCATCACTCCTGGAGATTCCCCTGGCCAGGGGAATGGTGCAATACGTACACTTGTAGTCGCAGCCATCCTGTACTTTCAGGAAGGCACGGGTTCGGTCGCCCAGGGCGTAACTCCCCACGTAGGAATCCACCTCGCTGATCTCGCAGGAGTGTACCTCCCCGAAATCGTTTTTACTCAGGTCGTTAATATAGTCTGTTAACTTAAACTTTTCGGTAGCTCCCAATACCAGGTCTACCCCGTTTACCGCCGCGAGTTCGGTGGGTTTCAACTGGGCATAGCACCCTATAGCCGCGATAAAGGCCTTCTGGTTGGTTTTCAGAGCCTGCCTTACAATGGTTTTGAACCGCTTGTCGGCGTTCTCGGTTACCGAACAGGTATTGATTACATATATGTCTGCCTCTTCCTCAAAAGGCACCCGGAGGAAACCTTCGCCGGTAAAGCCCCGCGCGATGGTGGATGTCTCTGAAAAATTAAGTTTACACCCAAGGGTGTAGAAGGCTACTTTCTTGCTCACAGGCCCTGTGCTTTACGTGTTGGGGACGCAAATATACGACTCTTTGCCCGAAAGGGCGACCCTGATTCTTATGGCCCGAAGCAGCTTTAAAAGTTAGTAGTTTCGCCAGCGTGCGGTAATATCAAAAACATGCTGCAGGATATCGGCATCCTCCGGGGTGAATTCCACATGCCTCCTGGCCATCATAACCTTTGCCGCATCGAAGGCCTTTACCGGCTGGTAGGTACTAAAGCCCGAAGCCCCGCCCCAGCTGAAACTTGGGATAAAATTCCTCGGGAAGCCGGGGACATATATATTGGAATTGACCCCTATGACCGTACCGGTGTTAAACATGGTGTTAATGGCCGTCTTGCAGTGGTCGCCCATCATCAGGCCGCAGAACTGCAGGCCTGTATGTTCAAAACTTTCGGTGGCGTAGTTCCAGAGCCGCACTTTGGCATAGTTGTTCTTCAGGTTGGAATTGTTGGAGTCGGCGCCAATATTGCACCATTCCCCCAGTACCGAATTACCCAGGTATCCGTCGTGCCCCTTGCTGGAATACCCGAAAATCACTGAATTGCTGATCTCGCCGCATACCTTCGCATAAGGACCTACGGTAGTGGGCCCGTATATCTTAGCTCCCATTTTTACTACCGCGTGTTCCCCCAGGGCAAAGCCCCCACGGATAAGGTTACCTTCCCAGACTTCGGCATTCCTGCCGATATAAATGGGGCCTTCGGTAGCATTGAGGATGCTGTACTCCACCCTGGCGCCTTCCTCGAGGAAGATATCAGCAGCATTGATCAATTGGTTGGATGGCGAAACGGGTGCGCTCTTCCTGCCCCTGGTAAGCAGTTCGAAATCGCGCCTGATCGCTTCCCCGTTGGCAGAGAATATGTCCCAGGTATTCTTCAAACGAAAAACCTCCCCTTTGTAGTCCACCAGCTGGTAGCCGCCTGCCTCTACAACCTCAGGAACCACATCCGTGGAAAGGGCAACAACCTCCCCTTCATAAACCAGTGCCTGCTGGTCCTTTAAACTCCGGATGCTGTTCATTAGCCTCGTATCGGGCAGGAAAGCGCCGTTTATAAGGATGTTAACGGATGATGTTTTGAGGGGAAATTTTTTAGACAGATATGGTTCGGTAAGGGTTGAAGTGGCATGCCCGAGGTATTTTTCCCATTTTTCCCTGATGGTGAGGATCCCTATCCGGATATCGGCCACCGGCCTGGTAAACGTAAACGGCAATAAGGATCGCCTGGCGTTACCGTCGAAAAGAATATAGTTCATAGGCCGGATTTTTGATAAAATTAAAAAAATAACGCCCCCGATAACAAAACCGGAGGCGCATCTTTATATGGTAAGGAAGGGCGACCTATTTTCCGCCCTTGGCATCCTGGCTTTTGGCCGGGGCCTCTTCCTGCTTGAACTTTTTATACTTGTTTTTAAACTTGTCTATACGACCCGCGGTATCAACCAATTTGGACTTCCCGGTGTAATAGGGATGTGAGGTCCTGGAGATCTCGAGTTTAATCAGGGGATACGATACCCCATCCACTTCAATGGTCTCCCTGGTGTCGGCAGTAGACTTCGTAATAAAGACATCGTCATTAGACATGTCCTTGAATGCTACCAGCCTGTAATTCTCGGGGTGTATACCTTTTCTCATCGCTTTAAATAACTTTAATCCTTCAGATTTTCAGGCCGCAAATTTAACGTATTTTCCGGGAATGCACAATTTTTTAAACAAAAAAGCAAATTAAAAATTTGTACCTTCCGGTGTAACAAAACCGGGCGAATACCTACCAATTAACTAATCAACCTAAAATAAACCTAAATGGAAGAAAATCAACCAAAAACCGGAAAATTTTCATTGAATTACGGCCTGATCCTGGGCCTGATCAGCGTAGCGTTCAGCCTCATGCTGTATACCATGGACGCCCACACCACCCGTGACACTACCACACAGGTTATTGGAATCGCAGTTATGGTCGCGGTGGTCCTTTGGGGTATTTACAATTTCAGGAGGGCGAATAACGGCTATCTAAGCCTGGGTGAAGCCCTGAAACTTGGTGCCGGCATCGCCCTGGTATCGGGCATCATCGCGGTAATTTATACAGCGCTGCTGGCCAACGTTATCGATCCTGAATTTGCCACCAAGGTCGCGGATATTCAAAAGGCATCCGATGAATCGGCCGGGACACTGTCGGCCGAACAAATCAAGCAACGCTATGAAGGCACCATCAACTTTTTTTGGATATCGTATCCCATGATCCTGATTTTCAATATTATCATTGGCCTGCTGATAGGCCTTGTGGGGGGACTGATTTTCAAAAAACAGAGGCCCGCCTATTAAACGTTAAAGTTGTACTTTTGGGTGGAAATCCTTAGTACACTATGAATCTATCCGTAGTAATTCCTTTGCTCAACGAAGAAGAATCGCTTAAGGAACTTCATGACTGGATTGTATCGGTGATGCAATCCAATCATTTTTTATATGAGATCCTCTTTATCGACGACGGCAGTACGGATGGTTCCTGGAGTATAATCCAGTCCCTGGCCGAAGGAAACCCGCATGTAAAAGGCATACGGTTCCTCAAGAATTTTGGCAAATCCCAGGCCCTGCACGCCGGCTTCAAGGAAGCCCGCGGGAGGGTCGTTGTAACCATGGACGCCGACCTGCAAGATAACCCTGAGGAAATCCCCGAAATGTACCGGCTTATTACGGAGCAGCATTACGACCTGGTTTCAGGCTGGAAAAAGAAGCGGTTCGATTCCATTTTCAGCAAGAACCTGCCTTCCAAACTATTCAACTGGGCTGCGAGGCGTACTTCAGGCGTTCGGCTGCACGACTTCAACTGCGGGCTTAAGGCTTTCCGGAAAGAGGTGGTGAAAACCATAGAGGTTTCCGGAGAAATGCACCGGTATATCCCGGTACTGGCTAAAAATGCAGGCTTTCAGAAAATCGGGGAGATCGTGGTCCGCCACCAGGCCAGGAAATACGGGAAAACCAAGTTTGGGATGGAACGCTTTATCAATGGTTTCCTCGACCTGATCACCATCTGGTTCGTGTCTAAATTCGGGAAACGCCCCATGCACCTGTTCGGGGCCCTCGGGGTGCTTATGTTTATCATAGGGCTTGGGTTTGCGCTTTATCTTGGGATAGACAAGTTGTTTATTAACCCCTATGGGCGGCTTATCACCCAAAGGCCTCAGTTCTACGTGGCGCTCACGGCTATGGTCATCGGGACCCAGTTTTTCCTGGCCGGCTTCCTCGGGGAGATTGTCTTGAGGGAACGCAAAAGTGAAATCCATTACAAGATCAGGCATACCGTAAACCTTATGGGCCCCAGGAAAGCCAGTGAAACCGTATAGGCCCGGGATATTCCCTTAATTGATAAATCTGATGTACTTTTAAGGCAAATAATTGCACAAGTTATAGTTATGGATTCCATTAGCAGTACCGCAAAAAGCTGGCTTACAGAGTTTTTTGACCCTATGGTGAGAAAGGAAGTTGAGCATCTTCTGGAAAATGACCCTGAGGAACTCAAAGAACGATTTTATAAAGACCTGGAATTTGGTACCGGGGGGATGCGCGGGATAATGGGGGTAGGCACCAACCGGATCAATAAATATACCCTGGGCAGGAGTACTCAGGGCCTGAGCAATTACCTGAAAAAAACCTATCCGGGAGAATCCCTTAAAGTAGTTATCGCTTATGACTGCCGCCATAACAGCGATACCCTTGCCAGAACGGTGGCCGAGGTGTTCTCCGCGAACGGGATCAGGGTGTATTTGTTCTCCGAACTGCGTACAACCCCTGAACTTTCATTTGCCGTGCGCCACCTCAACTGCCATGCCGGGATTGTGCTAACCGCCTCCCATAACCCTCCTGAATACAACGGCTACAAAGTGTACTGGACAGACGGCGGCCAGATAGTCCCGCCCCAGGATAAGGCGATCATAGACGAGATCAACAGCCTCGAATATGAGGATACGGACTTCAATACCCGCGAGGCTTTGATAGAACTGATAGACAGGGAAGTGGATGATGCGTTTATCAGGGCATCAGTTGAAAACGGCGATTTCGATGCCCCCGGGAAAAGCGATTTTAAGATCGTGTTCACCTCCCTTCATGGCACTTCCATTACGGTTGTCCCCGAGACGTTGAAAAGGGCCGGCTTTTCACAGCTGAGCATTATAGAAGAACAAGCCAAACCCGACGGGGATTTCCCCACGGTGAAGTCGCCTAACCCCGAAGAGCCGGAAGCTTTGGCGATGGCCATGGGGTTGGCGGAGGAGACCGGTGCCGATATGGTCATAGGAACAGACCCCGATGGCGACCGCCTCGGCATAGCCGTAAGGAATAACCAGGGGAAACTGGAGCTGCTTGACGGCAACCAGACCATGGTTCTGATGACGCGTTACCTGCTCGAAAAGAAGAAGGAAAAAGGCCTGAAGGGCAACGAATTTATAG
>Ga0209347_1003594_pt1 | contig 17670 bp, 11 predicted proteins | sample AutmiccommuBRH23_FD_187382 | JGI IMG/M metagenome (GOLD analysis project Ga0209347, IMG submission 187382) | Deep subsurface microbial communities from Mt. Terri, Switzerland - Autotrophic microbial communities BRH/23 (SPAdes) (version 2) | ecosystem: Environmental > Aquatic > Deep subsurface >...
TTGCTTGGTAGCCAGAATGGCTGTGGGCCGCGCAGGTGGTGTATCCGTGGTGATCGTTGGAATTTGGGATGCAGCATTTGTGTAGCTCGTAGGGGTTGGCTGTGATTGAAATGTTGGCGAAGCTGGTGCCTGGACAGTCGCGTTAACCAGTAGAGGATCAGCAATTGGGTCCGCCAAAAACCAGGCTTGCGCAGCCGGATCAGATTTTAAAAATGCTAGCAGAAGGTTGGCGACTTTGTCTTTTCCACCATCGGTAGGGTGAGTACAATCCTGAGTCAGATCATCCACTGTCCAAGTCAGCCCGTCAGAGCGCGGATTAGTTCCATCCGCCCATAGATATGGACCCCATGCCAGATAGGGCGCTTTGACGTCACCTCGTAGCGGGTCAAAGTTTAATTCGAGGTCCCCATTGATCTGTTTTTCGATCATCCATTTCACGGAAAATCCGGTTTCGAATGCTAAAGGTTCGGGACTTAGCCCGCGCCAATAGGTGTAAGACCGGGTGCGGCTTGAGAAAAAGGCGACTTGCAGATTCGGGAAGCGTGCCTTGAGATTGCGCGCAATTGCCTCGAGATTAGCCTGCAATTCGTGGGCTTTGGCAGGAAATTCACCACCGCGTGTCAGAGTTTGCTTGATCCATGCTACCTGGACTTGCTCTTTAGTGACTTCGTACCGCGCCAGGCGGCTGTCTAACTCCTGCCAGGTATCTGCCTGTGGATCGATCCAGCGCTCTGCAGTACGATTTCCCTGGGCGCCATTGATAAAAAATAGATTGGGGTTTACCTCAGGATCTTTGTTAGCAAGCTCCATAAAGCGTCCGAATTCCGAATTGGTATTGGACATACCAATGGAAATCAGAACGATCTTGCCTGACTGGGTGTTTGGGTTGCCGCTTGCATCCAGCGCCTGGATGCGACCAGACGCCTCCAGCCCAGCAAGCGCATGTTCCTCCGGCGGCTGGTTGCTGCCATTCGGATAGAGACCGCCTTTGAAAGTGGAAACCTGCCCATCCATACGCGTATAGTTGGCGTCACCCAGGTCAGTTAGGGCTGGTGAAACGGATTCAAACGGACCGCTGCACTGGGCCTGTTGGGCGCGGACAGTGATGTGGTTATTGGTAACCACGCCCATGCTCAGCGTGAACACAACAGCCAGCAATGGAAGAGTACGTTGGATGCTCCTGCCAAAAAATCGCATTCCAATAATTCCTGGTTGCTCTTCTGCTTTCCAGCACACCTGGATTGGAAGAGCACTGATTGGTTTGGATCAATTGAAATCCCGACGCTGACCCCGCCTGCGTCGGTGAAGATACTGTCGGGGTAATCGGACTGATCCCCCCGATTTTATCATATTTCTTTTAGTCAGATGATCCGTTTCGCCCGGCTGAATAGGAAAAGCTACGGTGTGACTATCTATTTATAGGGGATGATACGCCCATTGATGTCCAGGGCTGTGCGCTCATCGATCATGACCTGTGTCAGGCGGGCACGGCGTTGCAATTGCTGCATAGAATGGATCACTTCACCGAAGCTGCGCTCTCCCTGGCGAAATTGACGTTGCAGTAGATCGCGCTCACCATCGATTTCTGCCAGGAGTTTACGGATTTCCTCAGCCGTGACCGGGTTATCTCGGTAAGCTTGCCAGAGGTTCTCCCATTTTCCTGCCAGCTCATCCAGGTCAGCCCCCAATTGAGCAAGCTGAGCTTGAGACTGGGTGGCTTTGTCGGCTGTTTGTTGGATGCGATCTGCCAGGCCTTCATAACGGGCGGCCAGCTTGCCTAATTGGTTGACCAATGCCATGGCTCGCACTGGCTGGCTACGCAAGGCGTTCCAGGTGCCTTCCAGGCGGGCAAATTCCTGCGTTTCAGATTCCAGATTGATGCTACCCGGCGACCAATTCTTCGATCCTTCCATAGATACTGGCTGGTTAGTCAGCATTTGCCTGGCATTCGTACGGTGGCGTGAGGCTTCCTGGAATAATTCAACAACTGGCTGAGCCACATCGCTCAGGGCGCTGCGGGCTGCCTGGCAGGATTGCCAAAACTCACTGCTACGTTTGAGCAGCAGGACGATCTCGCTCTGGCTGCTTCCATAACCTGAGCCGGACTTGCCGGTTGAATGAGCAGCCGGCGAAGCCAGTAATTGTTTTGCTGCTTCCACGGCAGGTTCATCCAGCTCGGTGATATTTTGCAGGGAGGTGAGTTGCTCCGCCAGAGCCAGCTTAACTCCCTCAAGTTCTTTCTCAAAATGGGCTTGCCATTGCTGAAGGCTTTGCTCCAGGCGGCTGTAGAAGGTTTCTGTGACGCGCACCTTCTTTTCGATACTGCCGCGGTAGCGTTGTTCTAATTCTGTTTGGGCTTGTTCCAGGCTGCTTTGCAGGCGACCCAGATCGGAATGGACGATTTTTGATAATGCGCTGTTGCTGCGCTCCAGGGCAGTTATTTGCGCGATTGTGCGTGAGACCTCGTCTAATTGCTGGCGGCATTGCTGTTCCATGGCCAGAATATCATCCAGGCGAGATTGAATTTTTAACGACCTTGCACGTAATTCCGTGCTGCGTGCTGCCAGCTGGCGCGCCTCTTCCAGCCAGCTGGTTACTTCTTCTTCGGTTAATGATTTTTTGCCCTTGTCTTTGAATAAAAGCTCTAAGCGCTCGGTAAATTCTTTTAAATCAGCTTGAAGATGGCTGACGCCGTCCAGGCGTGGCCAGTTGACAGGATCGTAGACAGCAATTTTATCTACCAGTGAGCGAGCGCCATCTAACCAGCGCTGCTCCTGGTTGAGCTCCGGCGAGTTTAGAAGTTTCAGCAATTCGTCGTGTTGTTCGGTAACAGAACGGACTTTCTGGTCCAGCAGCTTAACTTCCACGAGGAGCTGGGTGGCTGCTTCCAGATTTCCCCGTACTTGTGCTGGTGTGAATGGGGCAATCTGTTGAGTGAGAGCAGCAGCTTGTTGGTGCTGCTCATCAAGCACCGACCAACTTGTGCCCCAGCGCAAGGGATGCACCTGTCTGGTTTCCAACCCGTCAAACTGCTCGCGGAGCAGTATCAAGGTTTTATCCAGATCGGGTAAGGTTTTATTCAAGCTGCCGAGCTGCTGACGGGCCTGGCGCAACTCGCGTTCCAATCCGGTTGCAATCTGTTGTTGATGCAGTGTTTCGGCAATCAGATTTGGTGCACTTTCGATTTCAAGACGCCCCAGGGTAGCTTCCAGGTTTTGAGCGATAACCTGCATCTGCTCGAATTGGGCCAGTAAGTCTGAGAGATTTAAGGCTGCTGGCATTTCGCTAAACAGATTCTGAAGAGCGCCCAGTAAAGTCTGAAGCTGACCGACCTGGCGAACTGCCTCCTGGCGTTGGTTTTGCCACTCTGCTACACGCGCATCCAGGGTAAGTAAAGCTGGCTGGGCGCGCAGGGTCAGGTTGTAGGTCTGCGTGGTTAGCGGTAAGGTGGCCTGCTGCAATAGATCGCTTTCATCACCTTCCAGGTAAAAAGCCGGAAGCTCTTTGAAGGCTGCCTCCCAGATCTGGTTTTCTTCAAATGCCGCATCCATGGCAGCCCCATGAACATGGCTGGCATGTAACTCATTCAGGCGCTCTCGCACGGTGGCTTGTAGCTGGTGAGCCGCGCGGGCGTGACTGGCGACTTGCAAGGGTATCCGCTGAAGCTCGTCCAGATTGGTTTGGGCTTCCTGTTGGCGGTTGTTAATCGCGCCGGTTTGTTGGATCAGGCGATTGGTGTCTTGATACAGTTCGTTCCATAAAAAGGGCGCTGCAACCAGGGCGCGAAAGCGGTTTTGGTTCAGCTCGTGCAGCTTATCCTGCAGCGCGATATAGCCATTCTTAAATTCTGCCAGCTCGCCTTCAAGAGAGTCCAATGTGCTGTGGATTGATTGGGCCGGCTTGTTATACGGTTCTGGGCTGTCTACCGGATAGTGTTCAGCCTGTTGCAGCAAGCCTTTATAGGTAGCTTCTAGCTGGCGGAGTTGTGCCCGCAGCTGGGTAAGGCTGGCCTGGGTAGCTTTACGCCAGTGACGCGTGAACAGAATCAGGGCGGCCAGAGTGGCAGCCAGGAGCAAGGGAAGCAGCCAGAGACCAGTCTCAGATAAACTCATTTAAGCGCTCGCTGCATGATTTCCTGGATCCGGGCAATCATACTGGCTGGATCGGGGTGTAAGCCTTCAATCAGCAGCGCATCTTCATAAACCTGCTCGATCAGCAGGCCACTCAGCGGGTCTTCATCCTCCAGACTGTACAGACCAACCAGGATGGGATGTGACGCATTCAACTCGAGTACCTTTTTGGGCACTTCGAACTCTTTATCTAACAGACGGTAAACGCGCTGCATCTCCTGGTTGAGGGCGCCTTCGGGGTCCACCAGGCGGGCTGGCGAGCTGGACAGGCGTACGGTGGTGCGCACATCCTGCACTCGTTCTCCGAGCTGGCGCTTGAAGCGCTCTACCAGGCCAGTGCTGGCCTCTGCTGAAAGGTGGCTTTGATCCGCGGTGTCTTTTTGCTCTTCGCTGGCCGGTAGTGCCAGATCAGCATTGGCGACGTTTACCAGTTTGTGATCTTGATATTCGTGCAAGCGCACCAGCATGAAGGGGTCGACCGGATCAGTCAGGATCAGCACATCATATTTGTAGTGCCGGACGACATCCAAGTGTGGGCTGTGCACCACTGAGCGCTCATCATCGCCTAAGATGTAATAGATATCTTGTTGCCCTGCTTGCATCTCGGCAATATATTTATCCAGAGAGACCCACTCATCCGGGTGCTGTAAGGTGTGAAATTGCAGCAGAGGGTACAGCTCGGCTGGCTCAGTTGGTTCAATGGCAATACCCTGCTTGATAAAGCGGCTGTAGGCTTTCCAGAACACATCGTACTTCTCTGTTTCGTCTTTAGCCAACTTTTTAAGAGTGTCCAGCACCTTGGATGTGACCAGCTTTTTGAGCTGCGCCATGACTTTGTTGGACTGCACCGATTCGCGCGAGACATTCAGCGGAAGGTCTTCTGAATCCACCACACCCTGCACAAAGCCGAGATACTCTGGCAGCAGGGATTTGTTATATTCTTGAATCAGCACCTTACGTGCATAGAGTTTCAGGCCGTCTTCTTTGCGTAAGGTGAAAAGGCTGCGTTCCGGGCTGGTGGGGATAAATAGCAGAGCATACATTTGCACGGGCGCATCCACCACCATGTGGGCATGGGCTAAAGGCGCCTCAAAATCCAGAGTGAGCTGTTTATAAAATTCTTCGTATTCTTTTTCCTGGACCTCACGCGGCGTCTGGCGCCATAATGCACTGCGCCGGTTGACCTGCTCGGTGCCATCACTGATGTAAATCGGGAAGGGGACGAAATCAGAGTGTTTACGAATGATCTCGCGCAGGCGGCTCTCTTCTGCAAACTCGAGCGCATCTTCCTTAAGATGGATCGTCACGGTTGTGCCGCGCTCGTTTTTCTTGGCAGATTCGATCGTATAGCTATCGTTACCGGTGGAAAACCAGACAGCAGCTTCCGCCTCAGGCTGAAAGGAACGCGAGGTGACACGGATCGATTCAGCCACCATGAAGGCCGAGTAAAAACCTACTCCAAACTGCCCGATGAGATTGGTGGCTGCCTGACCTTTTTCCTGAAGCGCCTGCATAAACTGGCGCGCCCCGGAGTGAGCGATGGTGCCCAGGTTCTCCGCCAGCTCGGTGGCGGTCATGCCGATGCCGGTATCGATAATCGTGAGTGTCTTTTCTTCTTTATTGGGGATGATGCGGATCGACAGTTCCAGGTCCGGGTTAACGATGTCGCGATTGGTGAGCAGCTCGAAATCCAGGCGGGTCAGGGCGTCCGAAGCGTTGGAGAGTAGCTCGCGCAGGAAGATCTCGCGCTCGGTGTACAGGGAATGGATCAGGATATCCAATAATTGACGGGTTTCAGCTTTGAAGGGGATGCCTGCGTGCTCAGCGGGCGTGGTTTGAGTTTCGTCCATGGCATTTACCTCATTGGATATTTGGATTGCCTGACGAATGTTCAGGCGCTTTCTTAATATAACCGAGAATGATTAGAATCGCATAAACAGGTTGGCTTTTTGATGGAGGACCGGCCTAATTTTCTGGATTATACGGCGTCCCAGGGAGCCGTGTGCCCGGTTTTTCCACTCAACGAAGCACGGATCGGCTCGCCCAGCTCGGGCAGCACGTCGGCGGTCGCCGCCAGCAAACCAAAACAACCGGCGATCATCATATCCCCAAAGGGCACGGCGAAGTGCGGGCGCAGGCGGGAGGCTTGCAGCATGCTCCGGCGTGGGCCGGTGACGGCGATGCCAAAAGGACCGGCGCTCAGGTCCAGAGGCTGCTCATCGTACACCAGCGCCCCATGCCCGTGATGCCCGAATACCTCAGCGTGGGTCAGGCTGCCATCTGCCAGCGCTACCAGTAAAGCTTCCAACCTTGGCAGGTCGAGCAGCCCGGTATGGTGCTCGAAGACGCCCTCGATGCCCTGCGGTCCGAGGCGAAATGCCAGGGTGTGGAAATTACCCACATTGGCGATGAGCTTGCGCGAGGCGGCGGCGACCAGCGGATCGTAAGTAGCGCCCAACACGGCAGCAGGGGCGGTATCCATCACCACCAGGGGAATCTCTCCCAGGGCTTGTGCCGCTTCCCGGCGGGCGGACTGCACCACGGCCTGTAAGCGGGTCATGATCGGCGGCACTTCTTCGGCGCGAAAGGCGAAGGCGCTCAGGCGGTTCTCGGCCCGCAGGCGCTCGTCCAGGTAGTCGAAACGGAACTGGCGGTCGGAGATCTCCGGCGGGGCAGCCCCATGATCGAAAACCGCCACGGCAATAGCTGCCAGCTCTTTGAGCGAGACGCCGAACTGCTCGAAGGCGCTTGCCAGGGCGGTAAAGTCGAAATCGCGCAGTTGTAGGCGCAGCACGGAATCAGACAGGCGCCGGGCCTCGTCCTTGCTGACGATCTCGATGCCGGTTTGGCGGACTGCCTCCAGGTCATCGTTGAAGGAGCGCGCCGCGTCCGGGGTGGCGTAGATGGGCAGGCCCTGGCGGGCGTGTTCTTCCGCAGCCCAGGCGCTGGGACCGCCGCCCATCGTCACTCCCTCCAGCAGCACTGCCTGGCGCTGCTGGGTCGCCTGGCGCAGGCGGCGGCGGACGATCATGGTGGGGGAGGGCACCACCAGCTTGAAACCATTTTCCAGGTCCAGGCGCGAGTCATAGAGAAAGACATCCTGCGTGCCGGTTCCGACATCAACCGTTAAGATTTGCATGGTTTTGCCTCATCCTATATAGTGGTAGGGTATTATAACCATTCCACGAATTCTTATATCATTGACAGGCAATAAATCACGCCAAAGGCGGTACAAAGCTCTCTGGCAATTCATCTTGCCCCGGGGTATACTGAAAATCAGTCTACCTTCGAGGTGAAAAGCATGTCGCATGAAGATGAATTGCAGCGCTGGGAAAATGAAACCCTGGCGAAAACCCTCCAGCGCTTCCCGGAGCGCAAAGCTGAATTTACAACTCTCTCGGGCCTGCCCCTGCCGCGCCTGCTAACGCCGCCGGACGACGACCCGGATTATGCTGAGAAGCTGGGCTTCCCTGGCGAATACCCCTATACACGCGGCGCGCAGCCCAGCATGTACCGCAGCCGCCTGTGGACCATGCGCCAGTATGCCGGTTACGCCACGGCGGAGGAATCCAACCGCCGCTACCGCTACCTGTTGGAGCAGGGTCAGACCGGGCTTTCGGTGGCCTTCGACCTGCCCACCCAGATCGGTTTCGATTCGGACGATCCCATCGCCCTGGGCGAGGTAGGTAAAGTGGGCGTGGCAATTTCATCCATGGAGGATATGGCGACCCTGTATCATGAAATCCCCCTGGATAAAGTCTCCACCAGTATGACCATTAACGCCCCGGCTGCCATCCTGCTGGCGATGTATATTGCGGTGGCGAAACGTCAGGGGGTGGAACCCAGGCAGCTGCGTGGCACAATCCAGAACGATATCCTGAAAGAATATATCGCCCGCGGCACGTATATCTTCCCGCCGCAGCCCTCCATGCGCCTGATCACAGATATCTTCCGCTACTGTCAGATGGAGGTACCGCACTGGAATACGATCAGCATCTCGGGTTACCATATTCGCGAGGCCGGCTCGACGGCGGTGCAGGAAGTGGCCTTCACCCTGGCGAACGGCATCGCCTATGTCCAGGCAGCCATTGACGCCGGGCTGGATGTGGACAGCTTCGCCGACCAGCTTTCGTTCTTCTTCAACGCCCACAACGATTTCCTGGAGGAAGTCGCCAAATACCGGGCGGCGCGCCGCCTGTGGGCCAGGATCATGCGCCAGCGCTTCCAGGCAAAAAATCCACGATCGTGGGTGATGCGCTTCCACACCCAGACCGCCGGCTCGACCCTGACCGCCCAGCAGCCCGAGAACAACGTGGTGCGGGTGGCGCTGCAGGCCCTGGCAGCAGTGATGGGTGGCACGCAGTCCTTGCACACCAACAGTATGGACGAAGCTCTGTGGCTGCCGACCGAAAAATCGGTGCGCGTGGCTTTGCGCACGCAGCAGATTATCGCCCATGAATCAGGTGTGGCCAATTCGATCGATCCTCTGGCGGGCTCGTACCTGGTGGAGCACCTCACGGATGAGATCGAAAGCCTGGCGCAGGCCTACCTGGATCGGATTGACCAGATGGGTGGGGCGCTGGTGGCGATCGAACATGGCTACATGCAGGCGGAGATCCAGGATGCTGCTTACAGCTTCCAGCAAGCCATGGAAAAAGGGGAGCAGGTGGTTGTTGGGGTCAATGCCTTCCAGGTAGAAGAGAAGATCGAGCTGGAACGCCTGAAGGTCGATCCAGCGGTCGAGTTGGGTCAGCGCCAGCGCCTGGCAGACCTGCGCGCCCACCGGGACGCCACACGCGCCAACGAAATGCTGGTCCAACTGGAAAATGCAGCCCGCAGCGGCGACAATCTGATGCCAGTATTGATTGCCTGCGTGGAGAATGATGTCACTCTGGGTGAGATTTGCCGGGTGCTGCGCGGGCTGTGGGGTGAGTACCAGCCGGCCTCCTGGTTATAAGGCTAACGCAGAGAAGGATGTGTCCCTGTGGCTAAGATCACAAAAATTAATCATATTGCTATTCTGGTCAGCGATTTAGAAAGTCCCTTGAATTTCTGGCGTGATGCCCTGGGTCTGGAGCTGACCCAGGTGGAGGAAATCCCCAGCGAGCAGGCGCGGATTGCTTTCTTACCCACCGGTGACAGCGAGATCGAGCTGGTGCAGCCGACAACAGATGATTCAGGGTTGGCGCGCTACCTGGAAAAGCGCGGCCCTGGCATGCACCATATCTGCCTGGAAGTGGATGATATCGACGGCATGCTGGCGCAGCTCAAGGAAAAGGGTATCCAGTTGATCAACGAGGAAGCCAAAGTGGGCAGCGACGGACGGCGTTATGCCTTTGTTCACCCCAAGAGCACCAGCGGAGTGATGGTAGAGTTGTACGAGCTGCCCAAGTAGCGATTGGGAGGATAAAAATGGCGCGCCTCTCAACTCGCCAGTTGATCCTGCCAGGGTATGGCTGGCTGGGGTTGCTCCTGATTACAGTGTTTTGGGGGTTAAACTGGACCCTCCCAGGCTTGCGCACACACTGGGGGTTTTTCCCACTCTGGCTGGGCTACTGCCTGCTGGTGGACGCACTGGTTTACAGACGACGAGGGACATCCCTGTTAACCCGCAATTGGATCGCATACCTGGGCCTGTTTGCACTGTCTGCTCCGGCCTGGTGGCTGTTTGAGTTCTTTAACCATCGTTTACAGAATTGGGTTTACCAGGGGGCGGAAGCTTTTTCAACGGCGGAATATGCTTTTTGGGCTACGCTAAGCTTCAGCACGGTCATCCCGGCGGTGATGGGCACGGCTGAGCTGGCCAGCACGTTTGGCTTTTTACGCCGCCTGGGGCGCGGCCCGATCATCCGACCGGATCGCCGCACAACGGGGATGTTTTTTATTGCCGGGTGGACCATGCTGGGCCTGATGTGGAACTGGCCGGCGATCTTTTTCCCTTTCCTATGGATTGCGATCTATTTCATTACTGAGCCATTAAATATCTGGCTTGGACACCGCAATCTGGCCGAGTTCACTCGCTACGGGGATTGGCGACCGGTGATATCACTGTGGTTTGGCGTGCTGATCACCGCTTTCTTTTGGGAGATGTGGAATTATTTTGCTTATCCGAAATGGATTTATCAGATCCCTTGGGGGGACTGCTACCGAATTTTTGAAATGCCGTTGCTGGGTTATGGCGGCTACCTGCCCTTTGCCCTGGAGCTCTATGCACTTTTACACCTGGCGGCGGGTGTTTTAGGCGCCAGACGGAGTGATTATATTCAGATTTTCGGAGACTGAGCTTCAATCCTCTACGAACTGCCCACCTGTGATTTCTTTGTCAGTCAAAAGACGGTTTTTATCGAAAAACAGCTCGACCTCGATGCGCTGGAAGCAGTGTCCTTCCCCCATCAGTACTTTGCGGACGTAATAATTTTCTCCCTTGCCATCCTCGCTGTAATCGACGCTGAGCTCATTGTGCAGGTCCGCCCGCCCGGAGATCAACTCGCCGCAGCGCTGGCAGCGGACGGTGAATTCGTGATACCGCCCGGCAGGCTTTTGGCGAGGGCTAAATATTCCAGCCAGTTTTTGCAAGAATCCCATTGCTGATATCCTTCTGAAAGTCTCGGGTATATGTGTCTGGAGTCTCAGTCCCTATTATAGGCTGGAACAGGATTGGCGGGTATTTCTATACTGGTCTGGGCGCTGGTTTTTGACGGCGCTCTGCCAGGGCCATCAGGGCGAAGCCGGTCGAGCTGAGCACACCAATCACCAGCGCTCCGATCCAGATAGCCTGCGGGCTGATGTTGTCGTTCAGCCAGCCGCCCAGCACTGGCCCTACACCTGCTCCCAGCGGCCAGGTCAGGCCATACAGGCTCATATAACGCCCGCGCATATCTTCCGGGGCGCGGTTGGCAGCATAAGTGGAGGCGGTAGGAGACTGGATCAGCTCGCCGACGGTCATGACCACCATGCTGGCCCAAAAGCCCCAGAAACCGGTCATCCAGGCGATGCTGCCCACGCCGATGGCGTAGCACAGGCTGCCCACTGCCAGGACGGGCAGCGAACGGTAGCGTTTGGTTACCTGGGTGACCGCCACCTGCAGGAAAACCACCATCAGGGCGTTGGTCGTCGGTAAAAATCCATACTGGTTTTCGGGGATGCCGTAGTTTTGCTTGACATACACCGAGAGCAGCACCCACAGCATGGAAGCCGGGATCATGACCAGGATGGTCAGGAAAATAAAGACTATATAGGGGCGGTCGCCGAAGACTTTGCTATAACCTTTGAATAACTGGCGTGTGGTGGTCGCTGGGGTGGCTCCGAGAGAACGCCGGACAACGTTCCTGGGCAGTGTCTCTCTGAAGCGCAAGGTTACCAGCAGGCTGTAGAGGATCATCCCGCCGGCAGCGATATAAAAAGCCGTGGTGTAGGAAGTAGCCACCAATGCCCCGCCGATGGCTGGTCCCATGGCAACACCCAGGTTATTGCTGGTGCGCAGGAGGGAGTAGGCATCTGCGCGGCGCTCGCTGGGAATCAGGTCAGCCATCATGGCGTCGGCGCCCACCCGGTAAAGGGGATTGAACGCACCACTGATCGCCATGGCGATGGCGAAAACCGGCAGTGAATTGGCCTGGCTCTGTATCAGATACGCCAGCCCGTTCACTAGCAGGCTGATCGCCATGATCCACTTGCGTCCGACTTTATCGATCACTGGCCCGGCGAGCAGGGAGAAGATCAGCCCCATCACCGAGTTCAGGGTGATCAGGATCGTGACGTTGCTCAAGGGTAAATCTAACTTTTCGCTGACGTATACCATCAGGAAAGGCCAGATCATACTGGCACCGATCGTGCTGATCAGCAAGCCTAAAAAGAGCAGCCAGAACTGGAGTGGGTATGAACGAAAGGTGCGATTGAGTTGTAAGAGCATGGTCGGTGGACGATTCTACTCTTCTTCCAGATAGTTCACAAGGCAAAAACTTCAAACATATTAATAACGATTGACCGAGGTTGAGCGCCAGGCTTTATATAACTCACTCCGGGACACGTTGAGGTCTATGATCTTACATGGCGGCCGCGATAATGAGACAAATCTATTCGGGAAATTGTGTGGTTATAAAAGCATCTTAGGTAGCCATTCAGTTGGTAAACTCTGCCCGATATGGAGGGGAAATACTGCGATAGTAGCCTATCTCTTTGGATCAGTCTATTACCATCCGGTATGCCAGGTATAGACTCCAGGGTTAATTGAACAGAAGCGTGAGAGGGGGCGGTCAATAGTTGGGTTAACGTTCCATGAAGCCGCGCGGGCAGCCAGACTCTCTTGGTATAATTTTAGATTGCTTTGCCGAGGGTTATTGCGCGATAAATAAAACAATTGTGCTATAATAGAAGTCAATCACCCCTCACCACTTCTTATTTGACAACAGGTCGCATATGTCCCAAAATGTACTGCGCGTCGTTGGGGCGCGAGAACACAATCTGAAAAATATTACCGTCGAAATCCCGCGCGACAAGCTGGTGGTGATCACCGGACTATCTGGCTCAGGGAAATCCTCGTTAGCTTTCGATACGATTTTTGCCGAGGGTCAGCGTCGATACGTGGAATCTCTGTCCGCCTATGCGCGCCAATTCCTGGGGCGCATGGATAAACCGGACGTGGATACCATCGAAGGCCTCTCACCGGCAGTGTCTATCGATCAAAAAGGCGCTTCGCACAACCCGCGTTCCACTGTGGGTACGGTGACCGAGATCTATGATTATCTGCGCTTGTTGTTTGCGCGCGCGGGTATCCCCCATTGCCCGGTGTGTGGGCGGGAAGTAGCCCGGCAGTCTGCCCAGGAAGTCGTGGAGGCAGTCGAAGCGCTGCCGGATGGATCGCGGCTCTTGCTGCTGGCGCCATTGGTGCGGGGGCGAAAGGGTACCCACCAGGCAGTCCTGGACGAGATTCGCAAGGCAGGTTTTGCGCGTGCCCGTGTGGATGGACAGGTTTATGAGCTTGAAGAAGAGATCCAGATGGATCGTTACAAGATCCATAATATCGAAGCAGTGGTAGATCGGTTGATCATTCGTCACCAAGAAACGGATCATGATGCAGCAGCTTCGCGCTCACGCCTGACCGATTCAATTGAAACGGCGCTAAAATTTGGCGATGGTTATCTGATTATTCAGGATTTGACCAACCCCCAAGAGCCGCGTGACCTGTATTATTCCGAGCACCTGGCCTGTCCAGAACACGGCGTCAGCCTGCCGGAGATTGAGCCGCGCACGTTTTCTTTTAACACTCCCCATGGCGCCTGCCCGGATTGCCAGGGTTTGGGCGGCAAACTGGAGATCGACCCTGAACTGTTGATCCCCGATAAAGATCTGTCCTTGAACGAAGGTGCGATTATTGTTTCTGAATGGAGCGGGCCGCGCGAAGAAGGTGGTTATTACTGGCAGACCCTTGAAGCCCTGGCGCACGATTTTCACATTGACCTGAATGCCCCCGTGAACAAATTGACCCCGGAGCAGATGGACCTGGTGATGTATGGCACCCAGGGCAGGGAAGTAACCATCCATTATTCCAACCGCAACGGGCGCAAAGCTACCTTTCGGCAGCCCTTCGAAGGAATAATTCGCAACCTGGAGCGGCGTTATAACGAGTCCAGCTCGGAGTACATCCGCGATAAGCTGTCTGAGTTTATGAGCGAGCGCATATGCCCCACCTGTCAGGGTCGCCGCTTGCGTCCTGAAGCGCTGGCAGTGACCGTGGATAATCAAAACATTATCAACGTTACCAGCTGGCCGGTTTTGAAGACCCTCGAATGGGTCGAACGCCTGTCAGGTGAAGTCCTGACCAGCCGCCAGCAGGCGATTGCCGAGCGCATACTCAAAGAGATCCATGCCCGACTGGGTTTTCTGGTGGATGTTGGGCTGGATTACCTTACCCTGCAGCGCTCGGCAGCCTCGCTCTCGGGCGGTGAGGCGCAGCGCATACGCCTGGCGACCCAAATTGGCTCGCGGTTGATGGGTGTATTGTACGTGCTGGATGAGCCCTCTATCGGTTTGCACCCACGCGATAACGCGCGCCTGCTGACCACTTTAAAAGGGCTGCGCGATCAGGGAAATACCGTCCTGGTGGTAGAACACGATAATGAAACCATCCTGGAAGCAGACTGGATCCTGGACCTGGGACCGGGCGCTGGCGAGCACGGGGGGTATGTGGTTGCTGAAGGGACGGTAGATCAGATCCTGGCGCATCCCAAATCGCTCACCGGGGCCTATCTATCAGGGCGGCTGCGAGTACCCATCCCGTCCAAACGGCGTAATGGTAATGGTAAGTCTCTAAAGGTGGTCGGGGCACGCGAGAACAATCTCAAGGACATTGATGTCAATATCCCCCTGGGGCGTCTGGTGTGTATCACAGGTGTCTCCGGCTCAGGGAAATCGACCTTGATGATTGAGATTTTGTATAAGTCCCTTGCTCGCCAGTTACACCGGGCGCATACCCAGCCTGGTGATCATGATCGAATTGATGGTGTCGAGCACGTTGATAAAATCATCAATATTGACCAGTCGCCGATTGGGCGCACTCCGCGTTCGAACCCTGGCACCTATACCGGGCTTTTCGACCAGATCCGGGCGCTCTATGCCGAGCTGCCCGAGAGTAAGATCCGTGGTTACAAACCGGGGCGTTTCTCCTTCAATGTACACGGTGGGCGCTGCGAAGCGTGCCAGGGGCAGGGCCAGCTGCGCATCGAGATGCAGTTTTTGCCGGATGTCTATGTGCCATGCGATGTGTGCCATGGGGCGCGCTTCAACCGGGAGACGCTGCAAGTGCGTTTCAAGGATAAGAATATCGCCGAGGTGCTGGACATGACTGTAGAAGAGGCGCTGGAATATTTCTCTGCCTTCCAGTCGATGGTGAATCGCCTGCAAACCTTAAACGAAGTAGGCCTGGGTTATATACGGATCGGGCAGCCGGCGACCACCCTTTCGGGTGGAGAGGCGCAGCGGGTGAAGCTGGCGCGTGAGCTGTCGCGGCGCTCAACCGGCAAAACGGTCTACGTCCTGGACGAGCCCTCCGTGGGTTTACATGCCGCCGATGTACACAAGCTCATCGAAGTGATGCAGCGACTGGTAGACGCTGGCAACAGCGTGTTAATTATCGAGCACAACCTGGATATCATCAAAGTAGCCGATTATTTGATCGATCTGGGACCTGAGGGCGGGGATGGGGGTGGGTACGTGATCGGGGCAGGCACTCCCGAGGAGATCTGTGCCATGGATGAATCTTATACCGGGCGATACCTGAGACCATATGTCTGCCTGGGCGAAGAAGTCCAGGCTCAGACAGAGAGTTAATCGTGGATGTGAGCAATACCAGGGACCCGCAATCGCCGGGTCCTTTTTTTATTCTTTCCCCTTGACAATTGATACGAAATCGATATAATCAATTCGATACAAATCGAATTGATTAAGGCAAAAATTTTATGGATGATCAACAGGTTGAATTGATGCAAAGTGAGATGCTGGGCTTTTTTAAGGCTCTGGCCGACGCCAACCGTTTAAAGATTATCGGCTTGTTGGTTGAGCAATCTCTGTCCGGAGAGCAGCTGGCGGCGATGTTGAACTTGCGTCCCTCCACTGTTTCACATCATCTGGCGCTTCTAAGTGAGCTGGGTCTCGTACGGGCGCGGGCAGAAAGTTATTACAATATCTACGAACTCGTAACCGACCGGCTGGACGAGCTGGGCAAGAAATTTCTGTCGCTGGGGGCAATCTCCGGTTCTACGGCCAATGTTGACCTTGAAGCATATGACCGGAAAGTTATCCGGGATTACACCAACGCCGATGGACGCTTTAAAACCATACCCGGTCAGCGCAAAAAACTGGAGGCTGTGCTGCGTTATATTTTGCCGGCTTTTGAGCCGGGAGTGCGCTACACCGAAAAGCAGGTGAATGAGATTTTAAGCAGATATCATGAAGATACCGCCACTTTGCGGCGCGAGCTGGTTGGTTACCGGCTTTTGGAGCGCACAGGTAGTGGCGAGGAGTATTGGCGAGATGAATGACCCATCGACCGAAAATCAAACAGACCAGAGAGAGACCATCTTGCGAGCGTTTTCGCAGGCTATGGGGGATCCAGTGCGGCTGAAGATTGCAGCCAGACTGGCAGTTCAACCGCAAAGCATCACTGAATTGAGCAGCAGTCTGCAGCTTTCAACGGAAGAAATCCGGCAGCCCCTCGACCAACTGGTCGAGATCGGATTGGCGCGCCTGGAAAATGATCGTTACCGGCTGGATAATACTTCGTTGGCAGCCTGGATAGAGACGGTGCATGCAGGGCGTAAGGAAGAGCAGTTGGTAGAGGATCAGGAGGCAGGGGATGCTTTTGAGCGCAAGACTTTGCGAGATTTTTTGCGCCCGGATGGGACCATAAAGGCTTTTCCAGCCCAGGAGAAAAAATTCCTGGTAGTTGTGCGTTATGCGCTGGCAGCATTTGAGCCAGGTGTGCGTTATACGGAGAAACAAGTAAACCTACTCCTGCGGCGTTATCACCCGGATACTGCCTTGCTGCGCCGAACGATGGTCGATCATAAATATATGGCGCGTCAGGATGGTATCTACTGGTTATTAGACGCGTGATTTCCTGATAGGCTAAAAATACTGTGCCAGACCGGATAAGTTTTCGATCTGGCACAATTTCTTTAACTGCATAACAGAATAGAGTTGACTGAATGGTTTCTAGGGCGTGGATTGCAGAATGGGATTTAACCACTCCAGCAGAAGAGACCCCAGGTCTGGCTGGTTTCCAAGCATCGCAGTGCCATGCCCAATTCCAGCATACATCTCCAGAATAGCTTCTCCCTGAGCATACTTAATCAGTTCTTCAGACGAACTGGCGGCATAGCTATCTTCCTGGCTGGCAATGATCAGCACCGGGCGATCACCATACGCAGCCAACGGCTCAGCTGTCTGAACCATGTAATAATTCAATCCGGGAGAAAGTAAGACCAGCGCCCGGACATCCGGTTGGTCGGCGCCTAAGAGTACCGCCATATTGGCGCCCATGCTGGCGCCAATCACCGCGGTTGAATCTGCTTTGATCTCCTGCCGGCTGGTGAAGGCTTGCCACACCTGGCTGATATCCTGGCGGGCTAAATCCCAATTCATTTCTCCGCCGGTCTCGCCATGGCCGCGCAGATCGATTGCCAGTGCAGCATATCCATTCTGCGACAGCGCACGCGCCAGTCCATCCCATTCTTGCCGCTGTCCATAAATCATGTGCAGCAGTAACACACCTGGCCAGGGGGGATCTATGTCCGCAGGCCGGTAGATTGTGCCGATGATTTCCAGGCCGTTTTCCATCTTGAAAGTCAAATCTTCTTCAAGTAGTCGCTGGTTGTTCGCGTTACAGGCAGCCAAGAAAAATACAGCCAGGCAGGCTAGAATGAAGGTGAGCGCTTGGTGCATCGTTAGTGTAAACTCTTTTCTGTAAAAATTAGTTTTGAAAGAACAGTAGGTCAGGTGTATCCTAAAGGTTCCGACACCAAGAAGGAGCACACCATGACCT